>FYBJ01001392.1_pt1 | contig 116014 bp, 99 predicted proteins | sample 1134611 | NCBI WGS metagenome assembly FYBJ01 (sample SAMEA104116008, study PRJEB20421) | marine metagenome | isolation source: marine
AACACTCACTTATTTTATGCAGCCAATCTGTCTATTGAACGCTGACGGGGGACAAGCGCTACCGCTATTATGTCACAAGACCCGATCAGTTGGACGGATCACCAGCATGGCGGGTCAATGCGCACGATCTCGAAGCGCTGGTCTGCAGCGAGATGGCAAGCAAGCTCGGCGCTGACCGATCTGTTCTCGCACTCATCGGCGGATCGGATGTCGAGGCGGACCGATTGAAGAATGTGCTTGAGAAAGCGGATTCGACCGCATCTGCGCTGCGCAGCGGCGCAGCCCAAGCCAAGTCGGAACTGCTTAATGGGCTTGTCGAGCAAGTTCGACTTGAAGACGATCAGGTCACCATTGCTATCAACCCTGACCGCATAGCCAGTATGCTCGAGCTTGCCGTGCAGGCGCTGGCTGAGGACCAACTCACGTTGACCGTGCCAGCGATCAGGGTTCGCAAAGGCCATCAACTCCGATTGGTTATACCGGGCAGCGAAGAAGCAGGTGCTCCAACCAGGCAGAGAGATCACAAACTCATCGCGCTAATTGCCGAGGCGCACGAAGCTCGCAAATTGATAATGCAGCACCGCGACCGCTCCATTGCAAGCATTGCCAGGAAGCAGGGCAAGTGCCGGACGCGGCTTGGCAGGCTAGTTGTGCTCGCTTGCATGGCACCGGCCATCGTTAAGGACATCCTCCAGGGCCACCAGCCTAAGTCGCTGACTGCAAAGCGGCTGATGAAGATCGAGCTGCCGTTCGACTGGGACGAACAACGCCTCGCGCTCGGCTACCCCAAACGATAACTTGCGATTGCAGTCAGTATTCCGGCGCCAGAGACCGTTGCCTATTTTCTGATGATCTGGCCGCTTCTCGCCGCAGTCTCTGACTGCAGATGCGGCTCCCCCACACGTAAAACGCCGCAGGACTGCGCGGTTTTTCACCCTGCGACAAGGTGAGAGGTAAAAATTTGTGAGAGATAAGGACTGTTTGGTGCGGTCGAGAAGACTCGAACTTCCACGGGCGTTAGCCCACAACGACCTCAACGTTGCGCGTCTACCAGTTCCGCCACGACCGCACCGAGTCGAACAAAGGTTGGTAAATCCCTTTGCGAACAGGAGCGCGCCACTAGCAACCACTGTGTCGCTTCGCAAGCGTTTTGGACTCATTAAATGGGCAGCGCTGCCCGGGGCGTTATTCTAGCGTGGCTTCCAGCCGATTTCGATCTCAGCGGCAGAGCGCGGCACGTCCAGCATCGCCTCGGTGATCGACATGGTTTCGCCGGGCAATAGCTCGCTCTTCGGCGGTACGACTTCCCAGGTGTAGACGATCCGCCGCTGCCCATCGCGCAGTACAATCAAGATCGTCGGCACATTCAGGCTTTCACGCGCCTCATTAGTCACAGTGCCTTGAACTTCGAGATATTCGGTCCCATTGGGCAACGTCCGAACGTCTTGCTGCTCTGGCGGGAAGTCGAGCTGCAGCCCGTCTTGCTGCATCCCGAATACCGGCCGTTCGATCGGCACCCAGGCGGGGAGGCCCCAAATGTTCACCGCGACGATCGCAGCGCCCGCGCTCACAGCAAACAAAAGAGCTGCCGCAGTCCAGATCTTGATCGGATTGCGCCGTGGGCGAAAGGGCGGCTCGTGATCGAATTGCGAATAGTCGTCGTCGGAAGAGTACGTCTCAACCTCTGTCTCGACTGCCGGCTCGACAAAACTTGGTTCTGGTTCGGGTCGAGATTCAGGCTCCGGTTCGGCGGAAACCTGTTCACTCTGCTCAGCTTTGGTTTCCGCTTCGGGCGTCTTCCAGAAATTGACCGACGGTTGCGGCGGATCCTCGCTATCCTCGGGCCCGGCAGCCGCGGTGTCTTCTTCCGGTTCGGGCGAAGCGCGGGTCTCTGCATCATCAGCCGGTTTCTCGCCGGGCGCCGGCTGCTCCGGTTCAGTGTCAGGGACATTTCCGTCCTGAAACCAGCTGCGTTTGCATTTGGCGCAGCGCACTGTGCGCCCTTCAATGCCGATCGCCGCATCAGGCACCACATATCGTGTGTGACAGTCGGGACAGGCAATGATCATAGGGTAATCCTCTAGGCGGGCGGTGCAGGCGCAACAAGCCTGACACAAGGACTGGCATCCATTCTGACGTGTTTTTCCACATCGGAACTCCTCTGGGACCCCATTTGGCCATGATTATGCTTGCACGCTGATATGCTTGGGATAGACCCGCCGGATGAGCGAACGCGCGCACGAACTTGTCACTTTCGACAATGTTGGGCTGAGATACGGCACTGAGCCAGAGGTCTTGCGCGATCTCTCTTTCACGCTTTTCCCGGGCAGTTTTTACTTTTTGACTGGTGCCAGCGGCGCCGGGAAGACGAGCCTGCTCAAGATGCTTTACCTTGCGCAGCGCCCTTCGCGTGGAGCAATCCGGATGTTTGGCAAGGATCTGATCACACTGCCGCGCGAACAGATGCCGCAATTGCGCCGCAAGCTGGGGGTGGTGTTTCAGGACTTCCGGCTGATCCCGCATCTGACCGCTTTCGACAATGTGGCGCTGCCATTGCGCGTGGCGGGCGTGCGTGAAGCCGAACTGACCGATCCCGTCACAGAGATGCTGGAATGGGTCGGTCTGGGCCATCGGATTGAAGCTGTGCCGACCATTATGTCAGGCGGTGAACAACAGCGTGTCGCGATTGCGCGCGCTGTAATCGGCCGCCCGCAATTGCTGATCGCCGATGAACCAACGGGCAATGTCGATCCGGAAATGGCGCAGCGATTGCTACAATTGTTCGAACGGATGAACAGCCTGGGCACGACCGTTATCGTAGCGACGCATGATATCAATTTGCTGCGAAGCATGCCGGATTCGCTCATCATGCGCTTGCAAAAGGGCAATCTGCTCGATCCAACCGGTGCGCTGCGGTATCCGCCACAGATTGGCCGCAGGGCATTGGACGAAGGGATCGGTAAATGAAGCGTCCGCCGCTCATCGGCCGCTCGCTCGCGCGTGATCTGGTACCGTTTGGTGGCAAGCGGGTCGATCGATTGGTGCCACGTTCGCGTAGCCGCGGGCCTATCCCATGGGTCATTGCCATCATGATCGCGCTGACGGTCATGGCCGCCGCCGCGGGAATAGCGCTGGGTAATCTGATTGATCGGGCAGAATCCGATTTGTCAGGCGCGCTGACGGTACAGATAATCGAAGCCAATGCAGAAGTGCGCGATGCGCAAGCGCAGCGTGCAGCGGAGCTTTTGATTGCAGACAGCGCTGTGACTAGCGTTCGGGTCGTGCCTCAGGAGGAGCTGGCTCAATTGCTCGATCCATGGATTGGCGACACCGCGGCTTCGCAAGGCGGGATCCCGATCCCCGCGCTGGTTGATGCAGAATTGGCCGGTGTTGCCAGCGCGGAAGAGACTGCGCGCTTGAATGCCATGTTGCTTGAAGAGATACCGACAGCCCGCGTCGATGCGCAGTCTGCATGGCTGCGCCCGGTTTATGACGCGCTTTCGTCGCTGCGTTACATGGCGCTTGGGCTGATCGTCTTGCTTGCACTGGGCAGCGCTGCGGCAGTCTGGCTCGCTGCCAGAAGTGCCTTCAGCACGCATAAGCAAACAATCGAAATCGTACACCTGCTTGGCGGGACAGACCGGCAGATCGCGCAGATTTTTCAACGGACAGTGGCCTTTGATGCGCTTCTTGGCGGGGCGGCGGGTCTTGCATTGGGTTCTGTGGCGATTTGGCTTGTAGGCGGACGGTTCGCTGCGATAGATTCGGGAATCGTAACGGGGGGCAATCTGCGCTTGACCGATTGGGCGCTATTGTTCGCTATTCCACTTGGCGGGATTGCTTTGGCGATGCTAACGGCCCGCGCGACTGTGCTTTCAGCCTTGAGGCGGATGCTGTGATTTTGCGATTTGTAGCAGGACTATTCCTGATCTGGATTTTCGGATTTGTCTGGTTTGCCGCCAGCACCCCTGGCCCTGCCGGTGACATCGAAACCGACGCAATCGTGGTCGCAACGGGCGAAGCAGGGCGGATTCAACGCGGCATCGAAGTGCTGGACAGGGGGCTAGCGAAAGAAATCCTGGTTAGCGGCGTGAATAATGATGTGACCCCTGCGGAATTTGCCGCCGAGTTTGGCGTGTCCCGGCGCCAGATGAACTGCTGTGTCGATTTGGGATTTGATGCGACAGATACCCGCAGTAACGCGACGGAGATCACGCAATGGGCGATGGCTAGCAAGCATAAGACCCTGCGGCTGGTGACCAGCGATTGGCATATGCGCCGGGCAGAATCAGAGCTCAACCGGCTTCTGCCAGGCAGTATTGTAGTGGTGAGCGATGCAGTGCCGACGCGTTTTCGCATGAGCACGGTAGTTATTGAATATCACAAGCTTCTGGCGAGCGAGTTTACCGCGCTGACGGGGCTTTAGGCACTCGCCCATGTCGATACTTCGAAGTCTAGTCTATTACCCGGTATTTTATGGCTGGAGCGCGATGCTGGTTATCGCATCTGTCATCGCGCTGTTCCTGGGCAAGGCGCAATTGCGCGCCGTTGTAACCAGCTGGAGCCGGTGGCATCGCTGGTGCCTCAAAGCCATCGTCGGGATAGACGTGGTAGTCGAAGGAAAACTTGCCGATGGGCCGGCTCTCTATGCGATCAAACACGAAAGCTATTTCGAAGCGATCGACGCCCCGACCCTTCTCGATACGCCATCAGTATTTGCCAAGCGCGAGCTGTTCATGATTCCCGGCTGGGGGCGCTCAGCGGTGGTATACGGCCTGATCCCGGTCGCGCGTGACGAAGGGGCACGGACGCTTCGCCAGATGATCGTCAACGCGAAAGAGAAACTGAACGAAGGGCGGCCCTTGGTGATCTTTCCCGAGGGGACGCGGGTGGCGCCGGGCCAGTCGCCGCCCTTGCAATCGGGTTTTGCCGGTCTTTACAAATTACTCGGCCTGCAAGTGATCCCGGTCGCGGTAAACAGCGGGCGTCTCTATCACAGGCTTTGGAAACGTTCCGGCACGATCACCTACAAAATTGGCGACCCTGTTCCGGCCGGCTTACCGCGCGCGGAGGCCGAAGCACGCGTGCATGCAGCGATGAATGCGCTGAACAAAGCAGCTTAGTGACCGCGCCCGAAATCGGGTGAAGGGTCATCCTGGCCTTCCTCGATAATTCCGCGGCGAATGGCGCGGGTGCGGCTAAACAGTTCGTGCAAGGTCTCGCCGTCGCCTGAACGGATTGCGCGCTGCAGCGCAGTCAGGTCTTCAGTGAAGCGGCCCAGCATTTCCAGCACAGCGGATCTGTTTTGCAGAAACACGTCGCGCCACATGGTCGGATCGGAGGCCGCAATGCGCGTGAAATCGCGGAAGCCGCCAGCCGAATACTTGATCACTTCGCCGCGGGTTACGTCTTCCAGATCGCTGGCCGTACCCACAATCGTATAGGCGATAAGGTGCGGAATATGGCTTGTGACGGCCAGAACCAGGTCGTGGTGTTCGGCATCCATGATCTCAATTTTCGAGCCGAGCGTGCGCCAGAAATCGGCCAGCGCTTCAACCGATGCCTCATCTGCACCATCAGGCGGGGTCAGAATGCACCAGCGGTTCTCGAACAGCGTGGCAAAGCCTGCCTCCGGGCCACTTTGCTCTGTTCCGGCAACAGGGTGCGCGGGAATGACCGTCAGTCCCGGAAGCGCCGCGGACAGATCTTCGAGCACGCTCTGCTTTGATGAACCGACGTCGCTGATGATTGCGCCGGGCTTCAAATGGCCTCCAATTTCAGCCGCTGCCGACCCCATGGCGCCGACCGGAACGCACAGGATCACCAGATCCGCTTCGGCCACTGCATCGGAGGCGCTGGTACAAACGGTTCCGACAAGATCGCGCTCGGCGGCCCTGCCGCGCACATCCGCGTCCGCGTCATAGCCGGTGGTTGTAATGTCACTTGCGCGATCTCGCACCGCAAGACCGATTGAGCCACCTAGCAGGCCTAGCCCGATAATCGCGACCGACTGAATACTCACGCGCTCTCTCCGCAAAGCGCGCGCAGTGTCGCCGCGATCTGGTCCATATCGGCACGATGTCCGATGGTGATACGCAAGGCGTTGGGCAGTCCCTGGCCGGGCAGATGACGCACAGCATAGCCGGCATCGCTGATCGCATTGAGCGCCTGCTCGGCAGTGACTGCGCCTTCAAACAGCACCAGCAGGAAATTTGCCTTGCTGGGGATGGGGCGCAATCCGTGATTGCCCAATGCTTCGATTGCGGCGGTAAAGCGGGCCAGTTCCTGCGCATTGTGATCGCGGCTGCGGGAAACAAATTCCTGATCATCAAGCGCTGCTGCTGCGGCCGCTTGTCCGCTGCTGGTGACATTGAAAGGTCCTCGAATACGGTTGAGGACATCAATCAGATGCGGTGCGCCTGTGGCCCAGCCAATCCGTTCGCCGGCCAGCCCGTAAATCTTTGAAAAGGTACGGGTGACCAGCACGTTATCATGCGCCGTGGCGAGTTTCATTCCGCCGTCATTTTCGTCTGCTTCCAGATATTCGGCATAGGCCTGATCCACCACCAACAGCACATCTGACGGCAATCCGGCATGCAAACGCTTGACCTCGCTGCGCGGCAGATAGGTGCCAGTGGGATTGTTGGGATTGGCCAGGAAAACGACGCGTGTCTTGTCGCTTACAGCCGCCAGCAGAGCATCGACATCCGTGGCATAATCATTGTCGGGCGCTTCAACCGGCGTCGCGCCGCAACGCCGTGCGGCAATGTCATAGACCGAGAAGCTGAACTTGCTGAACAGAACTTCATCGCCCGGTCCGGCAAAACCTTGCGCGGCCAGATTGAGCAATTCGTCGGAACCGGTGCCGCAGACAATCCGCGCCGGATCGAGGCCGTGCACTTCACCGATCTTCAAGCGCAATTCGCGCGCGTCGGGATCGGGATACTCCGCGCTGTCGGCCACGGCCTTACGCGCCACATGTGCAGCTTCGCTTGTGCCCAAGGGGTTTTCGTTCGCGGACAGTTTGATCAGTTGCGTGCCATCGGCGCTAACGGCCTTGCCCGGTACATAGGCGTGAATGCCCATGATCCAGGGTTTGCCTTCGGGGTGACTTTGATCGGCGTTAGTCATAGGGCGGGGCGAATAACCGCTTTGCGCGCGGAAAGAAAATGGAAATGCGCCAATGCCCTTGAGCAATTGACTTGGAAGCCGCTCTCGCCCAATCGACACGCCCAATGGCACAAGAGATCGCCTCGAAGAGCATCAAGCTCAGCGCTGACTTGCCGCTTGACAGCGGGCAGGTGCTGTCAGGTATCGAAATCGCCTATGAAACCTATGGTGAATTGGCTGCAGACAAGAGCAACGCAATCCTGATCTGTCACGCACTGACAGGCGATCAATATGTCGCGTCGGATCATCCCATTACAGGAAAGCCCGGTTGGTGGGAGCGTATTGTTGGTCCTGGCCAAGTAATCGATACAGATCGCTACCACGTCATTTGCGCCAACGTGATCGGCAGCTGCATGGGTTCGACCGGCCCTGCCTCGCTGGCAGCGGACGGCCAGCCATATGGTATGCGTTTTCCGGTCATCACCATCCGAGACATGGTGCGTGGGCTGGTCGGCTTGCTCGACGAGCTCGGCATCAAGAAGCTGCACACGGTTATCGGTGGATCGATGGGCGGGATGCAGGCGCTCAGCCTGGCTGCGAACTGGCCGGAGCGGGCGGAACGAGTGCTGGTGATTGCTTCAACGGCGCGGCATTCGGCGCAAAACATCGCATTTCACGAAGTTGGCAGGCAAGCCATCATGGCTGATCGCTATTGGAATGGTGGCGATTACTATGCGTCAGATGCTTCGCCCGACAACGGCTTGGCGGTGGCACGCATGGCCGCGCATATTACATACCTTTCGGAAGAAGGCCTGACGGAGAAATTCGGGCGCAATCTGCAGGACCGTGAGACCAAAAGCTTTGGTTTTGACGCAGATTTTCAGGTCGAAAGCTACCTTCGCTATCAAGGCAGCGGCTTTACGCAGCGCTTTGATGCCAATTCCTATCTCTACATCACCCGTGCGATGGATTATTTCGATCTGGCAGAGGAGCACGGCGGAACTCTTGCCAATGCCTTTGCAGGCACATCGGCGCGGTTTTGCCTGATCAGTTTTGACAGTGATTGGCTTTATCCCACTGCGGAAAGCCGCCATGTCGTGCACGCGCTTAATGCGGCTGGTGCCAAGGTGAGTTTTGTTGAGCTTAGCGCGCCACATGGGCATGACAGTTTCTTGCTGGAACACGAACAGCTAGATCGTGTGATGAGGGGGTTCCTTGATGGGTAGCGCCTTGCGGCCGGACCTTTCTGCGATTGCCAGTCATGTGCGGCCGAATTCGCGCGTGCTGGATATCGGCTGTGGCAATGGCGATCTGATGTACGTGCTAGAGCATGAAGCATCATGCGACGCGCGCGGTATCGAGATCGACGCCACTTGCGTAGAGCGCTGCGTTGCGCGTGGACTGTCAGTGGTTCAGGGCGACGCCGACAGCGACCTGGCGAACTACCCTGACAAGGCGTTTGACTACGCAATCCTTTCGCAGACCCTGCAAACCGCCGAACGGCCGGACAAGATGCTCGATGAGCTATTGCGGGTCGGTAATCAGGCTTTCGTCAGCTTTCCCAACTTCGCCCATTGGCGTACCCGCGCTGCACTGATGTTTGGCGGGCGTATGCCTGTAACCCGCGCCCTACCGGTTAGCTGGTACGAGACGCAGAATATCCACCATGTGACGATTGACGATTTCCGCGAACTAGCCCGCGTGAAGGGCGCGAACATTGAACAGTCGTGGTATTTCTCTGGCGGAAAGCAGATCGGCGCGCCGGCAGCAAACCTGCGCGCCGAATTCGCAGTGTTCCAGCTAAGTCGTTAGCCTGCGCGGTGAAGGCCGCAAATTTTGTTGCCTGATGGATCGCGGAAATAGCACAGGTTCAATGTGCCGATATTGCTGGTCCGTGGCCCAGGTGGATCTTCGATGCTTGTCCCGCCGTTAGCCACCGCGGCATCATGCAAGGCTTGTATCTGCTCCAGACTGTCGCAAGCGAAGCCGACAGTCGACCCGTTACCGGCGGTTGCGGGCTGCCCGTCGATCGGGGTCGAAACCGAAAAAATACTGTCATTGTGAAAATAGAACAGGCGAACTGTGCCGTCTTCCTTTTCGTCGCGCATCGGCTCGCCCGCACCAAGTACGCCGAGCACAGCGTCATAGAATTTCTTTGAAGCTTCGATGTCGTTAGATCCGACCATCACATGGCTGAACATTTGGTAACCTCTCCTTCTCTGGTTGGATTTGCCTAGGTTACTCGGGGCGTCACAACAAGCATATTGGTAGCGCTGCGTTCAGTTTGAGTGATATAAGAACTGGCAATGATGACTTTGTTCAATGCGGCGGCCCTCTTGGCTGCAAGTTTACAGCCCGCTCCGGTGGATGGCGGGCAAGCCCGATTGTCGCAGGAGCACGCGGCCATGCTGCGGTGCTCGGCTGCTTTTGCATTGGTTTCCTATGGGCAGGCGAATGGTGACGAAGCCGTGCGGCCATGGCCCATAATCGATCCGCGCGGGCGCGAGTTCTTCGTGCGTTCGCTGGCCAAAATCATCGACGATACCGGCATGACGCGCGAACAGGTCTCGCAAATGGCGGAGGCCGAGGCTCAACGCCTGATCGACAACAATTTGCTCGATAGTGTAATGCCGGGCTGCCTGTTGATGCTGGACGCATCCGGGGTCTGATAACGCGTCGAATCGCGCAATGTGTCAGTAGATTTAGCCAGCAAATTGCTGCATGAGTTCGCTCAGCATGTGGCGCCTCTATCAATTCCCCCTTTGTCCTTTTTCGCGCAAGATCCGGCTATTGCTGGCGGAAAAGAACGTTGCCTATGAGATGCTGCGCGAGGATCCTTGGTCGGCCAGCGACTATTTCTGGAATTTGAACCCGGCTGGGCGCACCCCGGTTCTGGCGCACCAGGAACGCGACATTGTCTTGTGTGACAGTCGGGCGATCGCAGAATATTTCGAGGAGACGGTCGACAAGTCGCCGATGATCAACGGGACTTCGGCCAATCGCGCTGAAATCCGGCGTCTGGTCGCGCTGTTCGATGAGAATTTCTACAATGATGTGACGGCGCCGTTGCTCAATGAGCGGATGAAAAAGCGGATCGTGCTTAATCAGCCACCGGACTCGCGCGTCTTGCGCGAAGCGATGAAGTTGGCGCACGGGCATCTGGATTACATGGATTGGCTGATCGACAACCGCCCTTGGCTGGCAGGATCGACGATGAGCCTTGCCGATCTGGCGGCGGCTGCCCAGATATCTGTTGCTGATTACCTGGGGGGAATAGATTGGGCAGGTCATGAACAGACCCGCGGCTGGTATGCGGTGTTCAAGAGCCGCCCCAGTTTCCGCCCGTTATTGACCGAACGTATGGGCGTGATCCAGCCGCCTGCGCACTATGCGAAGGTTGATGATTGAGGAGCCGACGATGAGCGACAAGACCGAACTGACTGACGCGGAATGGCGGGCGAAACTCACGCCGGAGCAATACCATATCCTTCGTGAAGCAGGCACGGAACGCGCGTTTACCGGCAAGTATGACAAGCACTACGATGCCGGTGAATATATGTGCGCCGGATGCGGCACCCGGCTGTTCGATAGCGATGCCAAATACAATTCGGGCTGCGGTTGGCCGGCCTTCACCAGGCCTTCCGAAAGCGACATGGTCGAAGAGCGGCGCGACATCTCGCATGGCATGATCCGCACAGAGGTTCTTTGCGCCAAATGTGGCGGACACCTGGGCCATGTATTCCCCGATGGGCCGCCTGAAGAGGGTGGAATGCGTTATTGCATCAATTCGGCCTCGCTCGACTTTGACCCCGAAGGCTGATCGCGGCGGAGGAAATCCTCCGGATACCCGTTCACGCAAGGTTACAACTCGCCTATGCAACGATTTGGTCTACCAGCAATCAGGGCAATAGAGCGATAAAGTGACGTCCAAACGAGGCGCCAAGATGCGGATGAAGCGCGGCAGCAGGCGCGCAGCAGCAGAACGCAGCGAACCCGGTTCGCGCCGCAAGCGCACGCGCAAATCCCGCGGCGGAGGCGGATCTGACAGCCGTCTTAGGTTGTGGGCCAAGCGGATTGCCCTTTGGGGTGGGGGACTGGCCGTTCTGGGCGCGGTGTTCCTGGCGGTGGCCGTTGGTTTCGCTGTCCAAACATTGCCAAGCTACTATCAGCTGAAAGCGACGCAGAACGATCAGACCATTCTGGTGCGCGCGCGCGACGGCACTCCGATTGTGGAACTGGGCCCCAGTTTCGGCAACTGGATGGACTACGACGAGATTCCGCAAGTCATGAAGGATGCGATGGTCGCCGTGGAAGACCGCCGTTTCTATTCGCACTTCGGCGTCGATCCGATCCGCCTGACAGGTGCGGTGGTGGAAGGAACCATCGGTGATCGCAGCCGGATTGGCGGCACGTCCACCATTTCCCAGCAGTTGGCCCGCAACCTGTTCCTCAACAACAACCGTTCGGTCGACCGCAAAGCGCGTGAAGCCGTGCTGGCAATGGCGCTCGAATGGAAATTTTCCAAAGAGCAAATCCTCGAGCTTTATCTCAACAAGGTCTATTTTGGCGGCGGGGCGTATGGCATCGACAGCGCCAGCCGAAACTTCTTCAGCCACCCGGCGACCGAGCTTTCAGTTGCGGAAGCCGCTATCATCGCCGGGCTGGTTAAGGCGCCTTCGCGTTATTCACCAACTGCCGATGTCGACGCAGCTGTAGCGCGTGCGCAAACCGTGCTGCGATTGATGCGAGAGCAGGGCTACATTACGCCTCAGCAGGCCTCGGTAGATGTGGATGCGGTCAACCTGAAAACGCGCTTGGGCGGAAATTCGGTCCGCTATTTTACGGACTATGTTCTGCCGCAGCTTGATCTGTTGCTGCCAGAAACGTTCGAGGCGATCGAAGTATGGACAACACTCGACACCGAATTGCAGGAACAGGCGACTGCTTCGATCCGGGCCAATGCCCCTGTTGGCGCACAGGGAGCCTTGGTCAGTCTCGACCGTGATGGTGCTATTCTCGCGCTGGTTGGCGGTACAGACTACGTTGAAAGCAGCTACAACCGCGCGACCGCGGCGCAGCGCCAGCCGGGTTCCGCGTGGAAGCTGTTCGTCTATCTGGCCGCGCTGGAAGCGGGCTGGACGCCTGATGATGGCGTGCAGGATGCGCCGGTAGAGATAGATGGCTGGCGTCCACGCAATTCGAACGGCCGCTTCAGCGGCGAGATCGATGTGCGAACCGCCTTTGCCTATTCCGTCAACACCGTGGCGGCCAATCTGGGGCAGGACGTCGGTTTCGGCACGATTGCGTCGATGGCGCGGCGTTTTGGCATATCGTCACCCATTTCAACCTATCCCTCCATGGTGCTGGGAACCAGCGATGTGCGGCTGATCGAGATGACCCGCGCGTTTGCTTCAATCTCGGCAAAAGGCCAATCGGTTGAGCCATACGGCGTGCTCCGCGTAACAACGGCCAGTGGTGAAGAGATTTACAAGCACCAACGCGGCCGCTCGCGCCAGTTGGTGGCTGACTATGTTGCCGCCGGGATCACCGATTTGCTGCAGACAGCGGTGAGCACAGGCACCGGTCGCGCGGCACAGATCGGACGGCCGGTGGCAGGCAAAACCGGCACTACCAGCTCCAACAAGGACGGCTGGTTTGTCGGCTTTTCATCCGGAATCACTACCGGCGTGTGGATGGGGCGCGACGATGCCAAGGCAGTGCGCGGGCTTCAGGGCGGGCGTGCGCCGGCCCTCGCGTTTTCCTCCTTCATGCGCCAAGCGGTGAAGGGGCGTCCGGTCGAAGAATTCGATACAGAAGTGCAGCTTCCGGGTTGGATGTTGGAGCCTGACGAAGAATATCTCTACGGCGATCCAGACGACTATTACTTCATCGATGAAGACGGCAATCTCGTCGACCCGCAAAGACGCGAAGTTGATCGCTATGGCTACCCCTTGCCGGTAGAGGGCGAGCAAGTCCCGGGATCTGGCGAGCGCCCGCAACTCACCTTGCCACCGAACGAGGCCGGGCAAGCCGCAAGCGATGACTTTCTGGATCAGGCAACCGGAGAGAATCTGCCACCACCGCCTCCGCCGCGAATGCCTCGCACGATACGGCCGGGTGAAACAAATCGTGAAAGCGTGAACTGATCAAATGAAAAGGGCGCCGGAAGCAATGCTCCCGGCGCCCTTCGATCTTGGTCTACGTGAATTTTAGCGCAGTCGAACCGCGATGTAGCTGGGTGAGCCGCCACGGCGCTGGATGCGCAGAAGTACAGCCTCCCGTCCGGTGCTTTCCGCTTCAGCCACAACCGCTTCCAAGTCGGTTACGTTCGCTGTCTCTTGGTAGTTTGCAGTGAGAATGATGTCGCCGCGGCGCAGCCCCTTTCGTGCAGCGTCTGCGTTTTGATCAACCGCACCAATGACTAGGCCGGTCACATCTTCGCCTGCACCCAACTGCCGCGCGATTTGCGGGGTCAGGGTCATAACCTGCAGGCCAAGTTTTTCCTCGATTGTACCGTCTGATTCCTCAGGGGCTTCGTCTGGCTCTGCATCGGGATCGAACATTTGTTGGCGACGAAGCTCGTCTTCGCTCGGACGTTTCGCAACCGTTGCCGTCACGCGCAACTCTTCGCCATCGCGGATGAGATCGATTGGAATACGCGTGCCCGGCTTGATGTTGGCAACGAGGAATGACAGCGTCTGTTCGGTTGTTACCGGCTGATTGTTAATCGCGGTCACGACATCACCCGGTTTGATACCAGCGCGCTCAGCCGCGCCATCGGGCTGAACAACTTGCACAAATTCGCCGCGGTTCTTCGGCAGGCCGAGCGAGTCGGCCAAATCGTCGTTCACAGGAACAATGCTGACACCCAGAAAACCGCGCTCGATCTCTTCACCATCGCGCAACTGCGCGACAATCGGTGCTGCAATCTCTGCAGGGATGGCAAAGCCGATCCCTACGCTGCCGCCATTTGGCGAGATGATCGCATTATTCACGCCGATCACATTGCCCCGCATGTCGAACAAAGGACCACCCGAATTGCCTCGGTTGATGCTGGCATCGGTCTGGATATAGCGGTCATACGCGCCGCCGCCCGTATTGCGCAGCACCGACGACACGATACCGCTCGTCACTGTTCCACCCAGGCCAAACGGATTGCCGATTGCAATCACCCAGTCACCCACGCGGGCATTTTCGGAATCGCCGAATTGCACGAACGGAAAATCACGGCCGCTGGAAATCTTGAGCACTGCCAGGTCTGACGCGGGATCTGCGCCCACCAGTTCGGCTTCGTACTCCGTGCCATCCGGCATTGTGACGGTGATTTCTTCCAGCGTAGCGCGATTGTCCGGCGCAACAACATGATTGTTGGTCACGACATAGCCATCGGCCGAGATAATGAAGCCCGAACCCAGCGATTGTCCTTCGCGGAACTGCGGCTGTTGCTGTTGGTTGTTTCCGTCACCGCGGCGGTTGAAGAAATTCTCGAAAGGTGTGCCCGCGAATGGGTTGCCTTGTTGGCGCACTTCAATGCGCTGACGCGTCGAGATATTCACCACCGCTGGCTGTAGTTGCGCGGTCAGATCGGCAAAGCTGGCCGGTGCGCCCTGGCGCGGCACAATCTGCTGCATCGCGGCATCATCATTCTGGGCAACTTGCGCACCAGCGGGATAGCCGGTGGCGAGGGAAAGGCTTGCTCCGCCAATCAGAAGGGCAGTGGTCAGTCCATATACGTAACGCACAGGCTTATTGTCCTTTCAATCTCACTTCGTTTCCATTGCAGCTTAGTTAGGATTCGCTGCTGGGCAGGTTTCAATTACGCTGCATTTATGCGCTTGGATGCACTTAACCGTTTTTGAACGACAGATGTAATCGGTAGGTGTGCATCAACCGTTCGTCGGTCGGGGCAGCACGGGCTGCCCCGTCCACATTCATCGACGACCGCGGAACTGGCGGAAATACTCGCTATCCTGATCCAGAACCATGGAGCTTTCGCCTGTGCCTTGTTCAAAGGTGCGACGATAGCTTTCCATGGCGCGGTAGAAGTCATAGAATTCCGGGTCCTTGCCATAGGCATCCGCATAGGTCGAAGCGGCTGCCGCTTCGGCTTCTGCGCGAATGATCTGCGCGTTCTTGCGACCTTGAGCGCGGATGGTTTCTGCCTCTTCCTGACGGTCAGACTGCATCCGTGTGAAGGCTGCGGTCAATGGCGTGCCTTCGGGCAAGTCAGCACGTTTGATCTGCACATCGATCACCTGCGCACCGTACTGACGCGCTTGCGTGTCGAGCGTGTCACGAATGCGCTGCATTGCCGTGCCGCGCTCTGCGGTTAGCAACGATGCAAAGGTCCGGCGGCCCAATTCCTGACGAAGAACCGAGGTCAGGATCGGCGCAAGCTGCAGTGCGACGTTCTCTTCCGTGCCTGCGTTCTCGATCATCTGGACCGGATCGATAATGCGGAAACGCGCATAGGCGTCGACTTGGAGACGCTGTTGGTCGCTGGTCAGAACTTCCTGCTGTTCCATGTCGAGATCGAGCACTCGGCGATCGACCATCTGTACATTATCCACGATAGGAATCCGCCACCAGATGCCAGCTTTAGTCTCGCCAAACGGAACATCCGGACGATAGATATTGACGACGCTGTGGGGCTCACCCGTCCGGATGATCACAGCCTGTTCGTCTTCGGAGACAACGAACAATGAGGAGAACGCCAATGCGATTAGCACAAAGATGCTGATCACTGCGGCCTTATAGTTTTCCCAGATATGTTCCATGGCTTACTGGCCTCCTGCAGGTGGTGTCACCACCTGCGGTTGTGCTTCGCGCGAACGGCGCTGAACTTCCGGCAGCGGCAGATAAGGCGTCACGCCATCGGCCTCGATAATGGTCTTGTCGGTCTTCGCCAGAACGCTTTCCATGGTTTCATAGTACAGGCGTCTGCGCGTGACTTCCGGTGCCAAACGGTACTCGCCGTAGATCTGGTTAAACGCTTCTGCATCACCTTCAGCGCGCGCGAGCAGCTGTTGCGCATACCGCTGCGCCTGGTTGATATCGCGTTCTGCATCCTGCTGCGCTGCCAACACGTCATTGAAAGCTTCAATCACTTGCTGGGGAGGGTCGGTCTTGTCGATCTCGATACCCTGCACCGCGATGCCTGCACGATAACCGTCAAGCATCGCCTGCATTCTGGTCATCACGGCCAGCTCGATATCGGCCCGCCCTGCACCGGACAGAACACGGTCAAGCGGCTGCTCGGCAACCGAAGCTCGCATTGCGGCTTCGGCGGCTTCCAAAATGGTTTCTTCTGGTTCTTCCAACTGGAATTGGTAATCCGTCAGATTCTTGATGTTCCAACGCACCAGATAGCTCAGATCGACCAGATTCTGGTCGCCTGTCAGGATCAGTTTTTCCTGATTGCCTTCCGGAATTTTTGCGGAACGGATCTGGCTCACATTCTCTACCGTCACTTGCTGGACTGGCCACGGTAGCGTCCAGTTGGTGCCAGGATTGAGTGTGGCGGCATATTTACCGCCCAGCCAGGTTACTACGCCTTGCTGGCGCGGCTGGACAAAATGAACCGACGAAAGGCCAAGCCACAGCAAAGCTGCGCCACCCAAAATCATCGGCAGCCAGCTCTTGCCGCCCGGCCTTTGGGGCAGTCGGAAGTTCGGACCGCGTGGTCCGCCGCCACCTCTGCGAGGTCCTTCAGGGCCGCGATTCTTGAAGATATCTTCGATATTGGCAGAGCGGCGCTTGCCGCTTCCTCCGCCCGGAAGCCAGGGATTGCGCGGGCCGCCGCCCTTGTCATCACCGTTGTCGCCGCCACCAGAAGGGCCATCGTCCCCTCCATCGCCGCCGTCATTGTTGCCCCCAGTGCCCCAGGGGCTTTTTCCAGCCATTGCGAGCGCGATCGAATTTCGAAAGTCGATAAACTTGGTCATAGGTCTGTTATAGGTGCGCTTCTGGCGAAAAACAGGGGTTGTCTTACGGAAATTGGTGCTAGGGGCTTGGCCCATGAATTCGCAGGATCTGATTTCCCACCTTCCTGAAGCAATTGCCGCACGGGTAAAGAGCGCCACCAGAGTTGGCGAACGGGCGATTGTCGTGCTCGATGCAAGCGGCCTGCCGCCTCAAGATCGGACGCATGTCGAACAGCAGATCATTGATGCGTTGAGCACGGTAGAAGGTGTGAGTGACGTACGCGTGGCGATGATGGCGGACAAGATCAAACGCCGCATCATTGCCATCGGATCGGGCAAGGGCGGTGTGGGCAAGTCAACGCTGACCACCAATCTCGCGGTTGCATTGCGAAGACTGGGTGTGGAAGTCGGGGTGGTTGATGCTGATATCTACGGCCCCTCTCAGCCCAAATTGCTCAAGACCGAAGGGATGAAGCCGGAAGCGGCGGGCGAAAAGCTGATCCCGGTTGAAAGCGAATATGGCGTGCCGGTCCTGTCGATGGGATTTCTGGTAAAGCCTGCGCAAGCGCTTGCATGGCGCGGGCCGATGGCGGGCAATGCGTTAAATCAGCTGATCGATGCTGAATGGGGCGCGACCGAATTGTTGTTGATCGATCTACCTCCCGGCACAGGCGATGTGCAGCTCTCTATGCTGCAAAAGCACAAACCCGACGGCGCCGTGTTGGTATCCACTCCACAGGATCTCGCGCTGATAGATGCCGCACGTGCAGGCCAGTTGTTTGAACAAGCCCATGTCCCGATCATCGGACTAGTCGAAAATATGGCGGGTTATGCCTGCCCGCATTGCGGCGAAGTGTCTGACCCTTTTGGCAGGGGGGGATTCGAAGAGATGGCAGGCAAGGTCGATATTCCCTTCCTTGGCCGCATTCCGCTTGCGTTGCCGATCCGCGAAGCCGGCGATAGCGGCAACCCTCCGGCAGCGCGCGATTTGCCGGAAGGCGAGGCATTTATTCAAGTTGCGCAGAAAGTCGCTGATTGGCTGGCAAGGGAGAGCGCCTGACTATGGCGATTACGCGGCGCGGATTGCTGGCAGGAGCGGCAGCGGGCGGCGGACTGCTGATCGCGTGGACGCTGTATCCGCGCAGCTTCCCAAATCCGCTGCAAGCGCGCGAGGGTGAGCAGATCTTCGATGCCTGGCTCAAGATTGCCAGCGACGGTGTTATTACGGTTGCTGTGCCGCAGTTGGAAATGGGGCAAGGCATTACCACGCTGATCCCGCAGTTGGTTGCAGCTGAACTGGGCGCTGACTGGAGGCAGATCGCGGTCGAACCTGCACCGGTAAGCGGCGAATATGCCAATGTCCCGCTGGCTGCCAAATGGGCGCCCATGTGGGCGAACTTTCCAGCCCTGGCCGACGATCCAGATGGAACGTTGGCGACGCGTTTTGCGCAAACCGAGCGGCTCAACATCACCGGTGACGGGACATCGCTCGATGCGTTCGAGGAGCCATGCCGTGTAGCTGCGGCTTCGGCGCGGGCCATGCTGGCACAGGCTGCTGCTGCGCGCTGGAATGTCGAGTGGGAGGAATGCCGCGCGAGTGCGGGCTTTATCGTCTATGAGGATCGCAGCTTGAGCTTTGCCGAGCTGGCGATGGAGGCGGCCGGATCCGATCCGCCAGACCCGCCGCCATTAATGCCGGAGCCCTATAGCGAAGATGCCTTGCCCGGCGAGGCGGAGGGCGAAAGCGCCTTTCCGCGTTTGGACTTGCCATCAAAAGTCGATGGTTCGTTCCTGTTCGCAGGTGATGTGCGTCTGCCCGGCATGGTCTATGCAGCGATCCGCCACGGTCCGCTCGACAAGGCTGAGTTGACAGAGTTCAACCCGTTCAACGCGCGCAATATCAGCGGTATTGTCGGAGCCGTAAAAGGCAAACGCTGGCTGTCCGTTGTGGCGACAAGCTGGTGGGCGGCTGAGCAGGCGCTCGACACGATGGGGGCACGCTTCAGAGTGGAGCATGTCGTTGATAGCGACATGATCGAGGAGCAGCTTGATCGCGCAGTCACCACTGGAGAAGCTGAGCGCATTGCGGAGCGCGGTGATCCCGATGCCCGCCTGGAAACGCCCGATTTGGAGCTGCGCTACGATATCGAGCCTGGACTGCATGCCACGAACGAGACCAGCACGGCGACCGCGCGATTTGTTGATGGCAAGCTGGAGCTTTGGATCGCTTCCCAAGCGCCCGAGCGCGCCCGGATCGCAGCCGCGCGCGCAATCGGTATCGACGTCGAAGATGTCGTTCTGTTCCCGATGCCCGCCGGTGGCAGCTTTGACCGGCGCTATGAGCATGATCACGCCATCGAAGTTGCGCTGATCGCGCGAGAGATCGGGCGGCCGGTGCAACTGGTCTGGTCTCGTTGGCAGGAAATCTTGGCGTCGCGTCCACGTTCGCCCGCTGCGATCTCGATAGCCGCAAAGATTGATCGAGGTGCGGATGCGCGGATCGAAGCCATGCGCACGCGGATCGCCATGCCGCCAGCCAACCTGGAGTTCGGGCAACGTCTGTTTGAAAACTCCGCCACGTGGTCTGCCATTCGTGACACAGAGGGAAAAGCGGATAGCTTGGCGGGCGAAGGCGCGATGCCGCCTTACGCAATTCCAGACGCGGCGGTGGATCATGTGCCGGTGGAGATCGGCTTGCCTGTCTCTCGTCTGCGCGGCAACGCCAATACATACACGGCTTTTGCGATTGAAAGCTTCATCGATGAAGTGGCGAGCGAGAGAGGGCGCGAACCGCTGTCTTTCCGTATGGCCATGCTAGGCAGCGACACACGGCTCGCCGCATGTTTGCAGCGCGCAGCCAGCCTGGCCGAGTGGGGCGGCGGCGTTGATCAAAGTGGTCAGGGTATTGCGTGCCACCGGATCGGCGATGCGGAGAGTGGTGGACGCATTGCCTGCGTCGCAACGGCGCGGGCTGGCGAGGGCGGCGTGCGCGTGGATCAGATAGTGGCGGCGGTCGATATTGGGCGGATCGTCAATCTAGACATTGCGCGTCAACAGATCGAAGGCGGTCTTGTGTTCGGTCTTTCAACTGCGATGGGCGCGAGCACGCGATATTCTGGCGGACTGCCGCAATCGCAACAATTGAGCGCGCTCAACTTACCGGCTCTGGCCGATTGTCCGGAGATTATCGTCGATTTCATCGCGTCCGATGCGCGGGCGTTTGATCCGGGCGAATTGGGCGCTGTGGTGGCCGCGCCAGCCATTGCAAACGCACTTTATTCAGCCACCGGCTTGAGAATGCGCCGTCTGCCCCTACTTTCAGGCGGCCTATGACGTATCTGCTTTCACTCCCGAGGACCCTAGAGAACCCTGCGCTCTGTCGCTCCTCCGCTAGCGGCAGCTTCCGGGTTGGGATGCCCCCGGCGTGACCTGGCAGCAGCAACAACTCCCGTCAGATCACCCACCAGTCAAAAGCGGCGGTGTTGGCTTGCTCGTGGTCAATCTGGGCACGCCCGACTCACCTGAGCCGCGTGATGTGAAGCGTTATCTGAAAGAGTTCCTTTCCGACCCGCGGGTAATCGAGATACCGGCTGTGATCTGGCAGGTGATCCTGCGCGGGATCATTCTCAACACGCGCCCGAAAAAGAGCGCCAAGGCATATGCAAAAGTGTGGACCGATGAAGGTTCGCCTTTGCTGGTCATCACACGCGATCAAGCACGCGGTCTTCAGAATCGTTTGGGCGATAAAGTGATTGTGCGCCATGCCATGCGTTATGGCCAGCCATCGATCCCGCAGGAACTGAAAGCGCTGCAAGAGGCCGGGTGCGATCGCATTTTGCTTGCACCGCTTTACCCGCAATATTCGGGTGCGACCACTGCCACCGTGGTGGACAAGGCAGCCGAATATCTCGGCGATACGCGATGGCAAGCGGCGTTGCGCACACTCCCCGCCTATCATGACGATCCAGCTTATATCGAGGCATTGGAAGCGGACATCACCTGTCAGCTCTCCGCACTCGATTTCAAACCTGAAGTACTGTTGCTCAGCTTCCACGGAATGCCGCTGCGCACATTGGAACTGGGCGATCCCTATCATTGCCATTGTCGTAAGACCGCGCGATTGCTCGCTGAACGGCTGGCAAAAGTCGAAGGCCTGGAAGACTTGCGCATTGAAACAAGTTTCCAGTCACGGTTTGGCAAGGCGAAATGGCTGGAGCCGGCAACAGATCACACGCTTGTTGCGGAAGCGGAAAAGGGAACAAGGCGCATCGCGGTCGTTGCACCCGGATTTTCCGCTGATTGCGTCGAAACTCTGGAAGAGCTCGCGCTGGAAGGTCGTGACGAGTTTTTGGAAGCTGGCGGTAAGGATTACGCCGTCTTGTCATGCCTCAATACGTCCGAAGCAGGCATGCAAATGCTCGAAACTATCATGCGCCGCGAACTTTCAGGCTGGATTTAGGCGCCTTTTCTATTAACATTGGGGTAAATAGCGAAACCGCTCGAAACTAGGACCACCCCCATGGCAAGCATCGCTCAACCAGCACCGCAATCATCCGAGCCTGTGGACACCGCTCCTCGGCATTGGACCGAAGGCAATCCTGATCCATCCGATCTAGATCACATTCCCGGCGAAGGCGGCTGGCCGATTGTCGGCAACACTTTCAAAATGCTGGCTGATCCGCATGCCTTTACCAAGCGCATGGTTGAAACATATGGCCGGGTCTACAAGACCCGCGCCTTCGGCGGCTGGAATGTCGCCCTGGTCGGACCCGAAGCGAACGAGCTGGTGCTGTTCAACAAGGACAAGATCTTCTCCAGCGAGCAAGGTTGGGGCCCAGTGCTGGATCAGCTGTTCCCGCGCGGCTTGATGTTGATGGATTTTGACCATCACCGAATTGACCGGCGCGCGCTGTCGATTGCCTTCAAGCCTGAACCAATGCGGCATTATTCGGGCGCGCTCAATCGTGGCATCGCGAAAGAGGTTGCCGGCTGGGAAGGTGATATGACCTTCTATACGGCGATCAAGAAGCTCACGCTTGATCTGGCGGCAGACAGTTTCATCGGCATCCCCTGGGGGCCAGAGGCCGATAGGATCAACGCGGCCTTTGTCGACATGGTGCAGGCTTCGGTTGCGCCGGTGCGCCGCCCCTTGCCTTTCACCAAAATGCGCAAGGGTGTGAAGGGCCGTGAGTTCCTGGTCGATTACTTTACCAAGGAAACGCATCGCCGCCGCGAAGAAGGCGGCGGGCAGGACATGTTCAGCCAGTTTGCCACTGCAACCCGCGAGGATGGCACATTGTTGCCGGTCGACGAAGTGGTCGATCACATGAACTTCCTGATGATGGCTGCGCATGATACGATTACATCTTCAGCGACATCGCTAATCTTTCTGCTCGCCAAATATCCGCAGTGGCAGGACAAGATCCGCGACGAGATCATCGCTGTCACCGGCGGCCCGGATGCAGAAGGCAATCCGCGCCCGTTGAGTTATGACGATCTGGGCAAGCTTGAATTGACCGAGATGGCGTTCAAGGAGGCGTTGCGGCTTATTCCGCCGGTCCCATCCATGCCGCGCCGGGCGCTCAAGGCGTTTGAATTCGGGGGGTATTCCATTCCCGCTGGAACTCCGGTTGGAATCAACATCCACCACACGCACCATGATGAAACGCTGTGGCCCGATCCCTACACATTCGATCCGATGCGGTTTACGCCGGAGAAAGTGAAGGCGCGGCACAAATATGCGTGGGTGCCGTTTGGTGGCGGCGCGCATATGTGCCTGGGCCTGCACTTTGCATATATGCAAGTGAAGATCCTGCTCGCGCAATTGCTACAACAATATTCGATTGAAGTGGCGCCGGGATATGAACCGGAGTGGCAGGCGTGGCCGATCCCTCAGCCGAAAGATGGGCTGAAGGTGAGTTTCAGGAAGTTGTGATCTAGCCATCTACCTCTGAGTTCCTGCGGAGGCAGAAACCTGGAACGGCTGGCAAGTTACCCGTGGCCCTTGGCTCCTGCTTTCGCAGGAGCGTGCAATCTAGAAATCAATCGCGATCCCATCTTTCTCCCAGTCACCGTAGCGCGTGGGAGAGAGCTTCTCGTCGATCTTGCCCGCCTTGGGTTTGGGCGGCGGATCATTGCTCCAATGGGCAGGCTTTTCGAAGTCCCTGGCAGCCCTGGATTTCTTGGCGGATTTCTTGATTGTCATACAAACTAAATGCGCAGACTGGCGCTTGGTTTCAAGCACGAGTAGGAGCCGCGCATGGTTCAACCTTCCGGAATTCATTCGCGCCGCGCCGCATTACAGATGCTTGATGCAGTGCTTCGCCGTGGCGAAACGCTGGAACAGGCAGAGCATTCTGCGCTTCGTTCGGTCCGCAAGCCAGCCGATAGGGGCCTGGCGCTGGCGATCGCGAATGAGAGTTTGCGTTGGCAGACCGACTTCGATGCAATGATCGACAGCGCGACGAAGCAGGGCCTGCCGGATGATGCAAGGCAGCGGATGGTTTTGCGAATGATGTTGGCGCAGACGCTGCGACTGGAAACTCCGCCACACGCAGTGATTGCCACTGCCTTGCCATTGCTTGCTGGCGGCCCGCGCCGTCTTGCGCATGGCGTCTTCTCTACACTGATCAAGCGCAAGGCAGCATTGCCAGAAGCGCCGAGCCTGCCCGGGCCGGTCATGGAACGCTGGGGAGCGCGCGCTGAGGCCATTGCACCGGGACTGGTCGATCCGCCGCCTTTGGACCTCACTTTGCGCGATGCCGGCGAGACGCAAGCAATGGCTGTGCAATTGGCGGCTGATAGTCTTGCACCCGGCCATTTGCGACTGGCCCGGGGCGAAGCAATTGAAAAGATTGCCGGTTTTTCCGAAGGGAAATGGTGGGTGCAGGATCTGGCAGCATCTCTGCCGGCGCGCCTCTTGGGCCAAGGCACCCATGAATCAGGGTCAAAGCATGTGCTTGATCTGTGCGCCGCGCCGGGCGGCAAAACTCTGCAGCTTGCGGCCAATGGCTGGAACGTAACGGCGCTCGATCTTAGCAAGCGGCGGCTGGGACTGCTAAAGGAAAACCTAGAGCGCACCGGCCTGAAAGCATCACCATTGCGTGCTGATGCGCTGACTTGGGAGCCGAAGCACCTGTATGACGCGATATTGCTTGATGCGCCATGCACAGCAACGGGCACATGTCGCCGCCACCCCGATGTGCTCCACCGGATCGGTCCAGGTCAGATCGAGGAGATGGTGAAGCTCCAGCGCGGTTTGGTGGAACGAGCTGCCACATGGCTCAAACCCGGCGGAGTGCTGATTTACGCGGTCTGCTCGCTCGAACATGAAGAAGGCGAGAACCAAGCCGAGTGGATCAATGCGAATTGCGATCTTGCTCCGCTTGCCATCACAGCCGGAGAGCTGCCTGCGGGGTTGCAGCCAACTGCAGAAGGCTGGTTGCGTACCCATACTGGCCTGCTGGCGGACGAAGGCGGAATGGATGGCTTCTTCGTCGCGCGTTGGCAGAAGGCTTGACCGCTACGGTCGCTCGCGCAAAGGCTGCATCATGCACTTGGGCGTTTGCTATTACCCGGAACATTGGCCGCAAGAGCGCTGGAAAACCGATGCGCGCATGATGCGCGAGGCAGGGCTAACCCGCGTTAGGATTGGCGAATTTGCATGGAGCCGGATAGAGCCGGAGCCGGGTCGGTATGACTGGCAATGGCTCGATGATGCGGTAGATGTTCTCCATGAGGCAGGCCTGGGCATCATCATGGGTACGCCTACGGCCACCCCGCCCAAATGGCTGGTCGACCAGATGCCGGATATGGTCGCGCTCGACAGGCAAGGGCGCCTGCGGGGGTTCGGCTCGCGGCGGCATTATTGCTTCAGCCATGCGGGATATCGCGAGCAAGCGGCGCGGATCACGCGCGCGGTCGCGGAGCGTTACGGCGAGCATCCGGGCATCGTCAGCTGGCAGACCGACAATGAGTATGGCTGCCACGATACGGTTCAGAGCTTCTCGCCTGCTGCGCGCGATGCGTTCCGGCTCTGGTTGAGCGAGCGCTACGGCGACATAGCCGCACTCAACGAGGCCTGGGGCAATGTTTTCTGGAGTATGGAGTATCGCGGCTTCGATGAAGTCGAGCTGCCCAATTTGACCACCACGGAAGCGAACCCAGCACATTGGCTTGCGTTCCGGCGCTTCTCGTCTGATCAAGTTGTCTCTTTCAACCGCGCGCAGGTCGAGATTCTGCGGGAGTTTTCGCCGGGCCGCGACATTACCCACAACGCGATGGGCTTTTACACCGGCTATGACCATCATGATCTGGCGAGTGACCTCGATGTGCTGGGGTGGGATAGTTATCCGCTCGGTTTCCTCGAGATGTTCCGCTTTTCGGATCAGGAGAAGTTGCATTTCGCGCGTCAAGGTCAGCCCGACATCGCCGCGTTCCATCACGATCTGTATCGTGGCTGCGCAAAAGATGAGCGCTGGTCGGTGCTGGAGCAGCAACCGGGGCCAGTAAACTGGGCGCGGCACAATCCCGCACCGCTTGATGGCATGGTTGCGCTGTGGACCCTGGAGGCGATGGCTCATGGCGCGGAATTGGTCAGCTATTTCCGTTGGCGGCAGGCCCCATTCGCACAGGAGCAGATGCATGCCGGATTGCTGCGGCCTGATGGACAGCCTGCACCTGCTCTTACAGAAGCGCAGCATGCGGCTGACATTGTCGCGCAGTTGGGCAATGTGGGCCAGCCTGTTCGGCAAGCCGCAGTCGTGTTCTCTTATGATTCGGAATGGATCACGCAAATCCAGCCGCAAGGGGAGGGATTGTCTGCACTTTGGACGGTATTCGACAGTTACCGCGCGCTGCGCAAGCTGGGTTTGAATGTCGATATCGTTCCGCCCCATGCGGACATATCGCCGTACGCGCTCTTAGTGATCCCCTGCTTGCCGATCGTGCCGGAAACGCTGGCGGCATCGCTCGAGAGCTTCGAAGGGCAGGTGATTGTCTGCCCTCGAACGGGTAGCCGGACAATCGATTTCCGCATTCCGGACGAATTGCCGCCTGGACCGTTGCAATCCACCCTGCCGATGAAGGTGACACGCAGCGAAAGCTTACGCCCCGGGCTGGAGCACGCTGGCGACGGATGGGCGATTGCGCGCTGGCTGGACCATGTCGAAGGCACAATGGAAGCAGAGCTGGTAACCAAAGACGGCGCTGTGGCTTCTTGGCGCGCTGGTAGCCGGCGCTATCTCGCGACCTGGCCGCTAGGTGCCGTGCTTGACGAAGTGACATCGCGCGCGGTCAGTGAAGCGGGACTTCGAGCGATTGAATTGCCCGATGGTTTGCGCGTTCGGCGGACTGCGAAATACACTTTCGTCTTCAATTATTCGTCGCACAAGGTTGCGATACCTGAAGCGATTGCGGGCGCTCCGATCACCGGTTTACGCGAACTCGCGCCTGCTCGATATGCAGTATTCGCCGCTGACTAATCCTTGCTGTCGAGCCACTTGGCCAGCGCGACACCGCCAGTGATCAGGAACGGCACCAGCACAAAGCTGAGCGTGACCTTTGCGATAACCTGTCCGATCATCAGATCGGTGATGTCGAACTCACCATAGAAAGCGAGCGTGATGAAAATCACCGAATCAATCGCTTGGCTTAGCGCTGAGGCAATCGCGCCGCGCACCATCAGGCTGATCGCGCCGCCTTCGCCATTTCCGCGCAGTTTAGAAAAGATCCATACGTTCAGCAGCAGCGAAGTGATGTAGGCCGCAGGGCCAGCCATCAAGATGCGAGGTGTTTGTCCAAGTACGCGCTCGAAAGCGGCAAGGTCTTCGCCGCGATATTCGATCATCTCCAAAGACGGTGGCAAGCTTAGGACCAGGAAGATCAGCGCCGCCGAAACAGCCAAGGGGATGAAGCCGATCCACACCATCTTATTGGCCATTTTTTGCCCGTAGAGCTGCGCAATAGTGCTGGTGATCACAACCAGCATCAGGAACGGGAAGATTCCAGCCTCGACTGCCAATTGGCTGGGCCAAAGCTGCACTTGCTTGAAGGCGACCACACCCGCCAGCACAGTCATCCCGCCATAGAGGATGGCGTAAATGAAGAAGGCGCGCGGTATGCGCAGGTCGGTCGATGAAGCTGCGGTATCTGTCATGCGCGGTTTCTAAGCGGCGCAGAGCGTAAAAGGAAAGCCTTTCCACGCAAATCCTTGTGGGAGTCTTCAGGCGCGCCGACGCGCAGGGTTTGACTAAGCGAAGAGAAACGGCAACACCCAGCGCCAATCTCGATCTTCACGGCAACATAGGGGTCTTATGCCGCAATTCGTCATCAGCCTGTTCGGCATACTCACTATTCTTGGCATCGCATTCCTGTTGTCGAATGGAAAAAAGCGTATCAGATTGCGTGTGGTGGGTGCGGCCTTTGCTCTGCAAATCGTCATGGCCCTGCTCGTGCTACGGACACCCTTCGGAGTGGCAGCCATCGGCGGCCTTTCTAACGGAGTGATCGCGCTTCTGGACTATTCGAAAGTCGGTATCGAAGCTGTGTTCGGCCCGATGGATGCAAACCCTTTCACCAACACATTCCTGATCGCAGCATTGCCGGTGATCGTCTTCTTCGCGGCGCTTGTCGCAATCCTTTATCACTTGGGTATCATGCAGCGTCTGGTGCGCTGGGTCGGCGGCGCGCTTGGCTGGATCACAGGGATCAGCCGGGTCGAGGCCCTTGGCAGTGCAGCAAACATCTTCGTTGGCCAATCGGAAAGCCCGCTGGTTGTGCGCCCCTATTTGGCGGCATTGCCTCCGGCGCGGCTTTTCACTTTGATGAGCGTGGGCATGGCAGGCGTCGCGGGCACAATCCTTGCAGCCTATGCGAGCTTCATCGGCTCTGACGCAGTGCCATTCCTGCTTGCAGCGGCATTCATGTCTGCGCCGGGCGGTATCTTGATGGCGAAGATCATCTACCCCGATGAGGAGGGCGATGACGCGCATGACAATGATCCGGTCGAAGTCTCGGAAACTTTTGAAGAAGGGCACCATCCCGCCAACATCATCGAAGCCGCTGCGCAAGGCACACAAACGGGCGTAAAGCTCGCAGTCGCTGTGGGGGCCATGGTGCTGGTATTTGTCGCGCTGGTTGCGCTCGCCAATGGCATCTTGGGCGGGGTTGGCGGTCTGTTCGGCTATCCTGAGCTCAGCTTCCAGCAAATCATCGGCTACATATTCGCACCGGTCATGTTCCTGATCGGTATTCCTTGGGAAGAGGCCGGGCTTGCCGGCGGATTGTTCGGGACGAAAGTGGTGATCAATGAATTCGTCGCTTTCATCCAACTGGGTGCGATGGACGCAAGCATGCTGTCAGACCGCAGCCGAGCGATTGTTACCTTTGCACTGTGCGGCTTTGCCAATTTCAGCTCGATCGCAATCCAGATGGCAGTAACGGGCGGACTTGCGCCAAATCAAAGACCTGTGATCGCGCGTCTGGGATTAAAAGCGCTCGCCGCCGGCAGCTTAGCGAACTTGATGAGCGCAGCACTGGCAAGTGTGTTCCTTCCATATTAAGTTAGAGCCATGACAGATATCGCAATCGTTTCGCTCGAGCAGCCGCTCGAAACCATCGCCGACGAGCTGGGCCGCAGTTTTGCCGAATATGGCTTTGCGGTGATCCGTGATCACGGCATCCCACAAGACCTGATCGATCGCGCCGAGCAAAAGTCGAAGGAATTCTTCTCCCTGCCGGAAGATGTGAAGCGCGGTTATCAGCTGCCGGGTGGCGGCGGTGCGCGCGGCTACACGCCGTTTGGCACGGAGAAAGCCAAGGATGCGGAGGTGCAGGATTTGAAAGAGTTTTGGCACGTCGGGCGCAGCTTGCCTGAAGGGCACGCACTGGCCGAATTCATGGCGCCCAATATCTGGCCGTCAGAGATCGAAAGTTTCAAGGATACTTTCAGCCAACTCTATTCTGCGTTTGAGACAGCTGGCGGCCGAGTGCTGGAAGCGATCGCTTTGCATCTGGGGCTTGATCGCGGCTATTTTGCGCCGACCGTCGAAGATGGCAACTCGGTTATGCGTTTGCTGCACTACCCGCCATTGGGCGACGAGGCCCCCGAAGGCGCGATCCGTGCAGCGGCACACGGTGACATCAATACGATCACACTTTTACTTGGAGCAGAAGAGGCAGGGCTCGAACTGCTCACCAAGCAAGGTGAGTGGAAAGCTGTCGATACTCCTGATGGCGCGTTGGTGATCAATGTTGGCGATATGTTGGACCGGCTGACAAACAGCAAGCTTCGCTCGACCACGCACCGGGTTGTGAACCCGCGCGGTGAAGCGGCGAAACGTTCGCGTTTTTCGATGCCGTTTTTCCTGCATTTTCGCCCGGACTATGAAATCAGAACGCTGGAAAGCTGCATTGAACCGGGCAAAGAATCGGAAGCGCCCGAGCCGATCTCAAGCCATGAATTCCTGCAGCAGCGCTTGCGAGAGATAAATCTCGCCTGACCCGCGCCGGCTCCGTGTGGAAAAAACTGAAATAAACCAATTCTGTTGCGGAGTCGCAACACGGGCAGGAATCCTAGGGATTCTGCGGGTTTGCAAGTTTTTTGCAGTTGCGAAAGGATGAAGCGCTGGTGCGAACGCGCCCCGTTTCATAAATCTGTCACAAAACTGACTTTTGGGCTTCGCTGTTCGTCTTTATCGGACGGTATCGAGAATCACTCACCCAACCTCATATTCTCACCAGGGGCTTAATTGTCATGAAACTAAAGTATCTTTTGGCAGCGAGCGTTGTCAGCCTTTCGGCTGCTGCGACGATTGCGACACCAGCTGCCGCGCAAACCATTACATCAGGTGTTGAGGGTCAGGTTGCTGACGAAACCGGCGCAGCCATTCCCGGCGCGACAGTTACAGTAACTGACACACGCACCGGCCAGACCCGCACATTGACGGCTGGTTCAGACGGCAACTTCCGCGCGGGTTCGTTGGTACCAGGTGGTCCATACACCGTAACCGCGACTGCTCCTGGCTTTGAAGGCCAGACAGTTGAAGACCAGTTCATCAACATTTCCGGTAACACGTCTTACACCTTCAACCTCGCTTCGACCGCTTCAGGCGCGGCAGATAATGTTATCGTTGTGACCGGCGCGCGCGTTGGTGCCACGCAGCTTGCAGTTGGCCCGGGCGTCGCATTCGACACGGTTACACTTGAAGCATTCCCTTCAATCACCCGCGACGTTCGCGACATTATCCGACTTGACCCGCGTGTCAGCCTTGAGCGTGACAACGAAGTCGACCGCATCTCTTGCTTGGGCGGCAATGATCGCTCGAACACTTTTACCGTTGACGGTACAGTCCAGGCTGACGTTTTCGGCCTCAATGGCACGCCATTCGCGGCTCGTAACTCTCTGCCGCTTCCGTTTGACGTAATCCGCGAAACTTCGGTTGAGTTTGCGCCGTTCGACGTGGAGTACTCGGAATTCACGGGCTGTCTGGTCAACGTGGTGACGAAATCGGGCACCAACGAGTTCCACGGTTCGGCATTCTATACGTTCTTCGATGACAGCATGCTGGCGAACAGCATCATCGATGGCGATGGAGTGAAGCAACCTCTGTCAGCGGGCAGCGAAAAGCGCTGGGGCGCAACTCTCGGCGGTCCGATCATCCCTGACCGTCTGTTCTTCTATGTAGGCTATGAGGAATCCGACCTCGGCGATGCCAACGATGAAGGTCCATTGGGTGGCGGTTTCGTCAACGAAGTTGAAGGTATCACCCAGGCCCAGTTTGATCGCTTCGCCCAGATTGCCGACAGCGTCTATGGTCAGGATGTTGGCGGCTATCCGCGCACTCTGCCTGAAACCAGTGTGAAGTATTTCGGTCGCCTCGACGCGCTGATCACAGAAGATCACCGTCTTGAAGCGACCTATCAGCGGCTCGAAGAATCGAACGTTGAACCGGATTTTGGTGGTGACAATTTGACCGGGTTCAACTCGTTCGAAGACGAAGGTACCATCTCTGATTATTATGCTTTGCGTCTATACTCGGATTGGTCTGACACAATTTCGACCGAGCTGCGTATTAGCCGCTCTGAGGTTGGTGACGTCCAGGGCCCGGTTGGTTTTGGCGAAGCGCAGAGTGACAACCCGACCGTACGTCTTGCTGTCGGTACCTCGACTGCTGGCGACGATGGTGTCCTTGGCACCAGCGATGACGAGTTCGGTGTGCTCAGCACTGGTCCGGGCATCTTCCGTTCAGCCAACCAGCTTGACACGACGATTAATCAGGCCCGTTTCCAGATGAATATCGACGCGGGCAGCGGTCACTTCTTCAAGATCGGTGCTGAGGTCAACGAGCTAGAAGTGTACAACCTGTTTGCCATCAACGCGACCGGTACACTTTACTTCAGCAACCTCGATGATTTTGAGAATGGTGTGCTCAGCCAGGGCTTCGAATTCTTCCCGACCGCTCAGGAAATCTTCGAAGGTGATGCCTATGGTGCGGACATCAACGCTACACCAACCGGCGACATCAACGAAGCGGCAGCAACCTTCAAGCGCACGATCTGGTCATTCTACGCTCAGAATGAGTGGCAGGCGACTGATCAGTTGACCGTCAATGCCGGCGTGCGTGTACAGCTCTATTCGGGTGGCGCTCCGCGGGCTAACCCCTCGTTCCAGGAACGTACCGGCTTCTCCAATGCGAACCCGTTCAGCAGCCTTGATCCGGTATTGTTACCACGTCTGTCAGCATCCTATGACTTCGACAATGATGGGTTCTTCTCGAACTCGCGCCTGACTGGCGGTATCGGCGTATTCTCTGGCGGTGACCCAGTTGTTTACTTTTCGAATGCATTTTCGAACAACGGTTTCTCTACTGCGCTCGGTACGTCGGTATTCTGCGGCACTACGCCGACCAATGTTCTGGATACGAATGGCAACTTCACCGGCTTCCCGCAGTGTGTGACCGATTCAGGCTCGGCATCTGCTGCAGTCGGTGGCGGCGATGTTCAGTCGACCGATCCGGAATTCGACGTTCCAACCGTTGTTCGCGCAAACCTCGGCTTCTCGAGCATCGTAGGTGCGGAGTCTGGCTTCTTCAGCGGCTGGCGTTTGAACATGGATTACATCTACTCGCGATTCAACGACACGTTGAACTTCGTAGATCTGGTCCAGGCACCTGACGTTGATGAGGGGCTCAATGGCTTCACCAGCGATGGTCGTCCGATCTACGCGGCCATCGATCCGACCCGCTCTGGCTGTAACGCAACATTGACCTATCCTGGCGGCACACCGCCGCAATGGAGCAATGTGACTTCGGATTGCTTTGGTGCGCGCATCGATGACTTTATCCAGCTCACCAATGGTCCGAGCTATGAAAGCCATAGTGCCTCGATCCTGCTTTCGAAGCGTTTCGACGGCATCTTCACTGAAGGTGGCTCGGTCAACTTTCGCTTCGGCTATGCCTGGACGGACTCCGAGAACAACCGCAACGTTGGCTCGTCAACTGCGACTTCGTCTTATGACGTGACGGCTGCTTTTGATCGCCAGGACCCGGCCGTTTCGACTTCGAACTACCAGACTCGCCACAATCTGACTGCGGCGGTCAGCTGGAAGGAAGAGTTCTTCGGTGACTATGCGACCCGTCTGGGCGTGTTCTTCCGCGCACGCTCGGGCCGTCCATACAGTCTGACCTTCGATGGCGGCGGCGTGTTCAACGACAGCTCGTCTGGCAGCGACAACGCGCTGGTCTATGTGCCATCGGGCCTGAATGATCCGAACGTTTCGCCTGACTCTGATGATGCTGCTGTTCAGTCACTTATCGATTACGTTAACGCTTCGAACTGCAAGTTCACGCCAGGCGAGTCGATCAAGCGCAACACATGTACCAACCCATGGGCATACGATCTGGACCTGCGTTTCAGCCAGGAACTGCCGTTCCTTGGCAGCCTGACCGGGCTGGTTGATGACCGGATCGAGCTGTTCGCAGACTTCGATAACTTCCTGAACTTCCTTGACAGCGGATCCAACCGGGTGAAGTTCCGTAATCAGTTCGTCGATCTGGTGGATGTCGATGTCGATAGCGAAGGCCGCTATGACATTACGGGCTTCAATCCGGATGACGATTTCGATATTTCGACTTCGGCCTCGGCTTGGAAATTCCAAGTTGGCGTTCGCTACGAGTTCTAATCCTCGCAAGCGATTGCTAGTCTAACGAGCGGCGGGGCCTTCGGGCTCCGCCGTTTGCTTTTGTGTGTCCACTTAACCTAGCATTTACCCTATCACGCCAGGCAAAAGGCAGATCGCGATGCCACAAACAGGATTTCTGAAGCGCGAGCGGAAACTGCGTCCGGGCATTGTCATCGCGTTGGTGCTGTTCCACCTGCTTGCCCTTTACGGATTGACGCGCGCGCTCGCCCCCGATTTCACACAGGCAATCGAGCGCAACGTGGTCGAGGCTTTTACCGTTACGATTACTGCGCTGCCCGAAAAGCCGGAAGAGCCGGACGAAGGGATGCAAGGTGATCCCGGCAAAGAAGCTGTGCCGCAACCTGTCAGCGCGCCAAGCCCGCGTATCACGCCAGAGCGGCCGCGTGAATTGCCTCAGGCCGCGTCTACGGGGCAGGCCAATACGTCAGGCGCAACAGCAAACGGCGATGGCACCGGCGCGAGTGGCGTGGGCGATGGCACAGGCAGTGGAGACGAGGGTAGTGGTCAGGGCTCTACGCTGGCGAGCAAGCCGGTGCTGATCCGCTCGATCACCGATGCCAGCGCGTTTCCGATACCGCCCGGTGGTCGCAAGGCGCGCATCGGCAAGTCGGTGATTGTACGGCTGAGGGTGTCACCGCAGGGGCGGGTGACCAACTGCAGCATATATCGCGCCAGCCCATTTCCCGAAACCGACGCGGCGGTCTGCGATCTGGCCTACGAACAAATCCGGTTTGAACCCGCGCGAGACAGCAAAGGCGATCCGGTTGCCGCGGTGTTTTATTACCAGCAGCGTTTTTTCAATTAAGTGATCGGATTTGGGCTTACTTGGGCGCTGCGAGCATCTTCTGCCCATTGCTGCGGATCGCTTTCTCGATTGCAGGCTCGACAAATGACAGCATGCCGGGAAGCTGCACTTCGAAAACGACCTGCTCTTCGTAAACATCGATGTGACCGGTAACTGTCTGATTCATGGCGGTTATGTGCAGCGCCATGCGATCTTCCCCGACCCAATCCATTTCGACATCTGCCATGCCGCCGGGGATGTAGTCCACGATTTCGTGGCTGCGATCATTCAAGCGGCGGCGCACTTCCTCGCGGCCGAGATCGTGGGGAAGGGCTACTCTCACTTGCTATTGTCCTCCAACGCTTCGGGCCCGCCATAGCGGTATTCGAGATATCGATCCTTGATCGCCAGATCGTCAAGTGCGCCCTCTGCCAACCGACGGGTCACCCGGTCAACTTCGCCTGAAAGCTTGGTCAGGCTGTCAACCAATCGCTCGTCCGCGGTCTTGCCCGCATGCATTTCCTGGCGCAGATGCGCGGGTATCTTGCGGTAGTTGTCGATCGTTTCGGGGATGTAATCGCCAACCAGTTCGCGGACTTCGTTGATGTTCGGATCGTTCTGATCGACGGTGGCAAGCTGCATGCCCAGCGCATCAAGCTGCACACCCATAGTGTCGATCAATTGTACTGCTGGCGCCGGCAGGGCAGGGCGCTGTGCTTCCAGCCAAAGCTCGGTGCTGGCGACCATTTGTTTGGCGTCGCCTTTCTTGAGGTCCTGGCGCTGCGGAATCTTGATCTTGCGACCGCGTGTGATGACGCCCACCGCAACCACAGCTGCCAACAATGTCAGCATGATGCCCGTAAAACCGATCCCGTCGATGATCAGGCCGATCGCAACGGCCGCTGCCCAGATGCCGGCAAAGGCGATCAGGATGCGCTTGAGCATTTTCTTCCAATGCTTCGACTTCGCTTCAGCGGAGAAACGCCCGATCGATTCCGCCGACCGGTGCGTGCCGCCGTAATCGCGATTGGTGACCAAGCTTTTGCCTGCCGCGCTCAAGATCTGGTCGGATTCGCGAGTTGTATCTGGCATCAATCGCCGCCCTTAGCTTTCAAGCGTCAGCAGAGAAGGCTCGGATGATGCGACCTTTTGCTGTGCCTGAGCTTGGCCTTCGGCGCGCGCGATATAGCCCTTCGACTTCTCGACTTCGGCTGACAGCGTATCCACAGTCTGCTTCATGCTGGACAAGGCGCGAACCTTGAAGTCGTCGACCTCGTCCATTGTGTCATAGATGTTCTGGAATGCGCGTTGCAGCGTCTCCATCGGGATGGTGGATGATGCGGCTTGCTCGTGAATTTGTCCGGTCTGTTCGCGCAGCAGCGTGCTGGTCGAATCAATGATTCCCGCCGTCGTGGTATTAAGGGCAGTGATCTGGCCCAGTACAAGACGCTGATTGGTCATCGCCTGCGCAACAGTCACCGCAGTGCGTAGCGCGCCCACCGTCGTGGTGCTGGCGCGATCAACGCCTTTCACCAGCTCGATATTGTTCTTCTTGACCAGGTCGAGCGAGAGATAACCCTGCACGCTGACGGCCATTTGGGTAAGCAAGTCCTGCGTGCGTTGACGAACGTAAAACAGCGCACTTTCACGCAAGGCCTTCGCCTTTGCCGGATCTGTGGAATCGAGCTCATTGGCTTTTGCTTCCAACCGTTCATCGAGTGTCTTGGCGATATGGATCATCTGCTCCAGCTCGCCCATGGCTTCCCACAGCTTCTGCCGCTCTACATCGATAGCAGCATTGTCTTCGTGCAGCTCTTTCTTGCCCGACGCGAGCCGTTCCAGGATTGCCTGAATGTGCCCTTGTGCAGAGGTGTAGCTGTCAAAATACCGGTTCAGCTTATTCCCGAACGGAATGATGCCAAACAGCTTGCGCCCGCGCAGTTTGCCCTTGCGGCCCGGATCAAGGTCTTCGACTGTTTTGCGCAGATCCATCAGATCATTGCCTACGCCGGTTTCCTGATCCATCGCGCGGACGGGACGATCAAGGAAACGGTTGGACATGGCCGCTGCTGCGCGGATTTGTTCCTGACCCATACGGGTGATCTGATCGACTTTCTCGCCAAAGGCTGGTGAGTTGGCATCTTCTGCCACCAGATCAGCGACAAAACTGTCAACCTTCTCGTCCAGCTTGGACTTTTTCTCTTCCGCAACAGGGACCAGACCAGCGGCTTTCTCCGGTGCAACGGTCGGCACAGGATCAGGCGGCGTCAGGTCAAAATCGGTGGCCGTCTTTGTGGTCGTTTCCTGTGTGCTCATGATCGGTATTCAGCTCCTTCAAGCGACAAAACGCCGCCTCTTTGATACTGTATTAGTGCCCTAAGACACGAACTTCAAGGATTCTGCCTGAAACCAATCAGTTCGTCTATGCTTTCGTTTGGTTTCGCAAACGGGTAAGTGAAGGCGGGATATTCCATGGGGACGGATTAGTAGCTTGAACGAGATACCAGAGCCAAAGCCGGTTTCGCCTGAAATCAAGGCCAGCGAAGCAACTTCCAGTGTCTCGAATTTTGGCCGCGTCATATTCAGCTGGCGCCGGTGGTGGCTGCAAGATGTGGTCGGGACCGTCGATCAGGCATCAGTGATCGAAAAGCGCCGCGACGATTGCGGACTGACAGAGCGTTACCTGTTCATGACAGCGATGTCGGGGGGGATCGCGATCCTAGGTCTGCTGCTTTCATCGCCAGCGGTTGTGATCGGCGCAATGCTTCTCTCTCCGCTGATGGGGCCGATCATGGGATTGGGGTTTGCGTTGGCGATCTGGGACTATGACTGGATCAAGCAATCCGCACGCTCGCTGGCTTGGGGCACAGTAATGGCCGTATTGCTGTGCGCGCTGCTTGTTTTTGTCTCGCCGATCCAGACGATTACGACAGAAATCGCGGCGCGAACCAAGCCCAATATCTTCGATCTCTTCGTGGCATTCTTTTCCGCTCTGGCGGGTGCATATGCGATGATTCGCGGCCGCGAAGGCACGATTGTAGGCGTGGCGATTGCTACCGCCTTGATGCCGCCGCTTGCAGTGGTTGGCTTCGGCCTGGCTACCTGGAACGGAACGGTGTTTTGGGGCGCGTTGCTGCTGTACATCACCAACCTGATCACGATAGCGCTCACAGCCTTGGTGATGGCAAGGCTTTACGGCTTTCGCACCGCTTTGAGCGGCAAACAGACTGTCTTCCAGAACTTCGCCGTCGTCGGTGTCTTTGTGGTTCTCGCAATCCCGCTTATTCTTTCGCTTCAATCGATCGCATTTGAAACCAATGCGCAAAGGCAAGTGCGCGGTGAACTGCTTGATAATTTCGATCCGCGGTCGCGGCTGGGGCAAGTGGATATCAATTTCGACACCGAACCCGTTCAGGTTGACGCGACTGTCTTTACGCCGCAGCTAGAGGCGGATGCGGAGGTTGATTCTGAGCGTGCGTTGACGCGAATCCTTGGTCGCCCGGTCGACCTGTCCCTCAACCAAGTCCAGTCGGGCCGGAGTGCTGCCGCTGCGCAGCAGGCTGAACTGTCCGCGACCCGTGCGCGCGAAGAGGAAGCGGCCCAGCTAAGAGCCGAGCAATTGGCCGAGCGCTTGTCCTTGGTCGCTGGCGTTTCCGAAGAAGAATTGACCATTGACCGTCAGCGGCGCCGGGCGATTGTCCGCGCCCGCCCGCTAGATGGTGCAACCCTTGCAACCTATCGCGAGCTCGAAATGCGTATCGCTGCGACCGAGCCCAATTGGACAATCGAATTGACCCCGCCACGGCTGCCATTGCCTGCGGTCACATTTGCTGATGGAGCTCCCGATCAGGCGGGCGTCCAGTCTGTCCAATTGATTGTATGGGCGGCGCGCCGGCTGAACATGCCGGTTTCGATTACAGGTCAAGCGGACGAAGTCGAAGCGATCGAAGCGATGTTGACCGCCGCCGGATTGACCGTGGAAAGCAATGTTCAGCGACGCGCCGGGACGCTGCAAGCCAATTGGGCGGAGATTGCCGAATAGCGGGCCAAAGGCGCTTAGGCAGCAATCTCCAGCGGCACAATCTCGCCCGCCAGATACAACTTCTTAGCCTTCGCGCGGCTCAATTTACCTGAGCTGGTGCGAGGAAGCGTGCGTGGCGGCACCAGTTCCACAACGCAGCTCATGCCGGTTACGCCGCGAACCTTGTCTGCGATCTCATTGCGCAGTTTGACCCGTTCTTCAGGATCAGATACGCGGCAATGGACCAGCACCGCTGGCGCTTCTTCGCCATTCTCTTTCTCGACGGAAAAGGCCGCGATATCGCCATGGTTGAATCCGGGCAATTGCTCGACCGCCCATTCGATATCCTGCGGCCAATGGTTTTTCCCATTGATGATGATCATGTCCTTGGCGCGCCCGACAATGAACAGATAACCCTTGTCGGTATAACCCATGTCACCTGTGTCGAGCCAACCATCGACCAGACATTCCTCAGTCGCTTCCGGATTCCGGAAATAGGAATGCATGACGCTGGGGCCTTCGCACCAGACCTTGCCGATCTGGTGATCTCCTTTAACCGCACCATTCTCGCCGCGGATCTCGACCTTCATGTCAGGCACCGGTTTGCCGCAATTGACGATGGCACGGTATCGGGCCGGGCGTGACAGATCGCGCGGAGTACCGGACAGGCGTTCTTCCTCGACCAGTTCGACGCGGATGCCTTCACCTGGGGGCATGACAGTGACCGCGAGCACGCTTTCAGCCAAACCATAGCTTGGCGTAAAGGCGCTGGCCTTGAAGCCTGCGTCGCTGAACGCATTCACGAAGCTTTGCATGACATCCGGGCGGATCATGTCCGCGCCATTGCCGGCCACGCGCCAGCGCGACAGATCAAACCGGTCGGCGACATGGCTTTGGCTTGAGATGCGGCGCGCGCAGATATCGTATCCGAATGTTGGCGAGTAAGAGAGCGTTGTGCCCTTATTGCGGCTGATCAGATCGAGCCACGCCAGTGGACGCCGCGCGAAGGCATCAGGTTTCAGATAGTCGCAGCTGACCTGATTGGCGATCAGCGAGAGGAAACAGCCGACCAGACCCATGTCATGATACCACGGCAACCAGCTGACGCAGCGGTCACCTTCTCCAACATGCATGCTGGTGGAGTGGCCGTACAGATTGTGCAGTAGCGCGCGGTGCGTCACTGCTACGCCGGTCGGGAAACGGGTCGAGCCGGACGAATATTGCAGATAGCAAATGTCTTCCGGATCAGCCTTCGGCAGTTCGCATTCGGGCGCTTCGCGTGTCTTGAATTGCTCGTAGGCTTCGCCTGCACAACCCTGACGCTCAGCCGCGGCGGCTGCCATCTCGCCGATCTCTTCCGGGTAAAGCAGAAGCTTTGGGTCCGAGCTGTTCAACTGGACGGTCAGCTGATCGATATAGCTTTCCTTGCCACCAAATGATGTGGGCAAGGGCAGCGGTACAGGCCATGCGCCGACATAAACGCAGGCGCAGAACATGGCTGCGAAATCCGGGCCGGTTTCCGCGATCAGGGCAACGCGGTCTTCCTTGCCAATTCCGTAGGCGATCAGCTGGCGCGCCATGACCAATGCGTCGTCGCGCATTTCGGAAAAAGGATAGGGGCGCTCCAAAGTGCCCCGCATATCGTGGAAATTGAGCCCCTTTTGGCTCCGTGCGGCGTAATCGATCGCTTCATTAAAGATCGAAAAGTCCGATTTGCGCCGTGGCAAAGGACAATCATTCGGCGTCGGCTGCAATGCGGCGTCGGTCATAATTATCTAGCGAAACCCGTTACTTGTGGCATTTGAAACAATACCATTTTTGTCCCCAATGCGGAAAAAACCCTCATTCCGCACCCAATCCATCTTTCCCATTTGATAAGGAGTGTGGCACGAATAAGGCGAAATGGCCGTAAAGCAAACCCGCTCATCGCGCAAAACGCGCGCCGCAACGCCCTTGGATCAGGCCAAACTGCGCGATTTGGCGCTTACATATGTCGCGCGATTTTCCACCACTCGAGCCAAACTGGTAACGTATCTGCACCGCAAGATTCGCGAACGCGGAGTGGAAGAGGGGGCTGACACGCTTGATGTCGACGCGGTTGCAGATCGGATCGTCGAGTTGGGCTATATTGACGATGCAGCTTACGCGCAGGCCAAGTCTGCCGGTTTGCTGCGCAAAGGTTATGGGGGCAGGCGCGTGGAACAGGCCCTGCGCTCAGCGGGTGTGGATGAAACTATCCGAAGCGATGTTGCCCCCGATGAAAGCCATCGCCGTCATGCTGCAATGGCCCTGGCCAGCAAACGCGGGTTCGGGCCGTTTGGGCGTGATTTCGATGCGTCTCGTGGAATTGACCTCGCCAAGCGTGAGAAACAGATTGCAGCGATGGTACGCGCAGGCCATGATTTCGCTGCGGCCAAAGCCATAGTGGATGCATCCAGTATGGACGAAGCAGAGCAATGGGTTTCTGAAGCAGAGGACGATTGGGCATGACTTTCAAATGGGCAATGCTGGCGTTGAGTGCGTGCATGCTGATCGGGTGCTCGCCAGCGTCCGAAGCCAATGTTGTGGCCAGCCCCAGCGAAGCCGCTGTTGCGGAAGGCGAGGTCGAGCGTCACCCCTTGTCGGGGCTGCAGGTCATTGATCTGACCGTGCAGTCGGTTGAGACAGTCCATACATTTCGGGTTGAACTGGCCGATAGCGATGAAGCGCAAAGCCGGGGCCTGATGTTTCGCAACGAGCTGGGCGATTTTGAAGGGATGCTGTTCCCGTCTGACGGGCCGGAGCCGCGCAGCTTCTGGATGAAGAACACGCCGCTTTCGCTCGACATCATCTTCGTGGGCACCGACGGTCGGATCATGAATATCGCCGCCAATACTGAGCCCTATTCGCTCCTGTCGGTGTCGTCAGACGGTTTGACGAGCGCGGTATTTGAGCTGCGCGCAGGGCGCTCGGCCGAGCTTGGCATCAAGCCGGGCGATAAAGTGGAATATTCACTGCCGGAATGACGTTCCTGCTTGGCCATAAACGCGCATTGGGCTAAGCGCAGCCTCGCTATGGGAATCTTCGGCAAAATATTCACCTGGTGGGATGGCGCGACCATTGGCACCATGCTCTACACCGCTCGCAAGGGCGAGCATGTCGGCACGGATGCGCAAGGTAACAAATATTACCGCTCCAAACCCCAGCAAGGCCAGCAAGAGCGCCGCTGGGTGATCTATGATGGCAATAATGATGCAAGCCGCGTGCCGGCTGAATGGCACGGCTGGCTTCACGGTGCGTTCGGCGATGTCCCTGAAAGCTATTTGCCGCCGCCCAAGATTTGGGAAGCTGATTACACGCCCAATGCGACGGGAACGGCCGCTGCCTATCGCCCGCAAGGGGCGCTGGAGCGCGGCGGAAAACGCGCCAAGGCTACAGGCGATTATGAGGCATGGAGCCCGGAAGGCTGATCATGCGCGTTATGCGCCTTGGATCGGTTGCGCTTGCGGCTTTGTTGATCGCGGCCTGTTCGCAAGGCGACGTCGCTCCTGAAGATTCGGTCACCACTCAGATGCCGGCGCGAAATGTTCAGGAAGTTGCGGCTGGGGACGCGATGGACGTGGCCGCCGGGGCGGAAATCGGCACGCCGATGCAAGAACGCGTCGCCACGCTGGGCTTGCTCAATAAACGCAACAACTCGAGCCAGGATATTCAGATCGCGCCGGGTGAAACCCAGACATTTGGCGATATCCGCATCACTCTGAGCGCGTGCGAGCGAACCGCGCCATGGGAAATGCAGCGCGAAACTGGTGCTTTCGTTCAAGTGGCAGTTCAACCGCGCGGTTCGGACAATTTCGAGCAGATTTTTTCAGGCTGGCTATTCAAGGAATCGCCCAGCCTCAACGTCGTCGAACACCCGGTCTATGACGTTTGGGTCAAAGACTGTGCAATGAGCTTTCCAGGCGAAGAGTGACCGCGCTCAGCGTCGCTGAGCAGCGTTTCGTGCGCTTTCGGCAATGTTGCAAAGGGTGAACCGCCGCAATGCGACAGCGCTTCCAGATATTGCTTCTGCGTGATCTCAACCGCGCCCATCGAACGCAAATGATCGGTCATAAACTGGCAGTCGAGTAGCCTGTATCCCGCTGCATTCATCAGCGATACGAGCCAAGCGAGCGCGACCTTGCTGGCATTGCTGCGCTGGCTGAACATGCTTTCGCCGCAGAATACCTGATCGAAGCTGACGCCGTACAGTCCACCGACCAGCTTCTCTGTTCCATCTTCCATTGCCCAGCACTCAACCGAATGCGCCTGCCCCGCGCGGTGAAGCTGACGATAGCTGGCGATGATCCGCTCGCTGATCCAGCTTTCAGGATGATCCTCGCGCGGCTGCGCGCATGCTTTGATAACCTCGTTAAATGCTTCATCGACTGAGACGCGGAACACATCTTTCGAGATCAGTTTACGCAGGCTTTTCGACGCACGAAACCTGTCCAATGGGATGATCGCGCGCTCTTTGGGCTCGACCCAGAAGACTTCAGGGTCATCGCGCCTGTCGGCCATGGGGAAAATGCCGCTGCGATAGGCAAGCAGCAACATCTCGGCTGGTATGGGTGGAGGAAACGGCGAATGCATGGGAATGGCAGCATAGCAGGCTTTGGAGGCAAGAATCCAAGCGCAAATGCATCCGGTGCGGATTTGGCGCGCTATTGATGTTGCCATGTGCCTTGCTTGGCGATAGAGGGCTTTCCCTCGTGCAGGGGCGTAGCTCAGTTGGTAGAGCATCGGTCTCCAAAACCGAGGGCCACGGGTTCGAATCCTGTCGCCCCTGCCATTTCTCTCAAACCAAGCTGACTTTTTGACGTCTAAGGATTCGCGTCGACCCTGAACGCGTAGACTGCGCCCGCATTCTCGCTTTCATGATCAGCCCGGCTTGCCCCTATAATGGCGGAGTTTCCAGATAAGGCTACGCTGCCGCCTAGCGCATCGCCGTCCAAGCCATCTGCCGCGAGATGCTTGGTGCGAAACTCCCATTTCTCTTCAGTGCGCGTGAAGACATAGGCCGCGCCCGCATCTTCCGCTTGCCCGTCATGCAGCACTGCGCTCAGTAGCGCGACATCGCCATCGATGGCGACATCGTTCGCGAACCGGTCGTTCGCAGCGCCATCTGGTGCAGTCAGTTTGGCTTGCTGCCGCCAGTGTCCATCCTCTCGCACGAAGACATAGGCGGATCCTGAATCGACACCCATTTGATCGTGATCGTCGCGTCTTGCCGAAATAAGCGCCGTGTTGCCCGATAGAGCGACGCGGACGCCGAAAATATCCACCTTTTCCCCATCAGCCGCGACGAGTTTTCCCTGTTGTCGCCAGTTTTCACCCTCACGCTCAAATACGTAGGCGGCCCCGGCATCCTCGGCGATCTCGTCATGCAAATCAGCACCGACCAACGCCGTATCGCCAAAGACCGCGACGCTGATACCGAAAACATCCCCAGCCGCCCCATCTGATGCTGCTAGCTTTGCTTGCTTATTCCAGGTCTCCGCGCTCCTGGTGAACACATAGGCAGAGCCTTGCTGGATTCCGTTGATCGCGTCACGCGGCGCACCGATCACAGCTGTTTCACCAAACAGTGCAACGTTTTGTCCGAAAGATGCGCCGGCCTTTGCATCCCAAGCGACCAGCTTTGCCTGATGGGTCCATTGCCCGGAACTGCGAACGAAGACATGGACAGAGCCTGAACCTGCACCGGCGTCGCTATCGCGCATTACCCCCACGAGGGCAGTGTGGCCATAGATCGCAACGTTGCCACCAAAAGTATCGCCAGCCGCGCCATCAGGCGCGGTCAGCCGTGCTTCCCGCTGCCATTTCCCTTCCCGCAGGATGAACACATAGGCCGCCCCCGCATCTTCGCCCATCGCTGTGTCTTCAAGAAATGCGCCAACAAGAGCTGTATTGCCGGAGATTGCGACACTGTAACCGAATGCGTCTCCGGACGAGGTGCCAGCGGCGATCAATTGGCTACCCTTGTTTTGCGTGGTGGCGCAGGCGGACAGCGCGATCATTGCAGAAATATGCAGGAGAGCGCTGCGTATTGTGCGTTTCACAGGGGCTATCTCATTGATTGTCTTATGAAGGGGTTACCCCTTCATCGGTATGGTTGTGCGGGTTGCAGGTCAACCGAGCAAAGAAGAGAGGCCGGCATTACCCCAAACACCGGCCTCTCCGAAGCTATCCTTGGTTGGCGAAAGAATCCTTGCCGTTAATACTCCTCTGGCTCTTCCGGCGTTTCGGCATGGAAATCCTTGCCGGCGGTCTTATCACCCTGTGCCAGCTTGAAGACCACGCCGGATAGCAGCGCGAGGGCGAGCAAGTTCGGCAGAGCCATCGCCGCGTTGGAGATGTCGCCCAAGCGCCAGACAAGCGTCAGATCCTGCGTCGAACCCACATAGATCACCACGCACCACAGCACCCGCCAGATGATGTGCAAGATCTTCTCACCACCGCGGGTCGATCCCGGCACACGGTCATAAATGAAGGTGATCGCACGCTCGCCGTAGTAACTCCAGGTCAGCAAAGTCGTGAACACGAACAGGATCAGTGCGGTTGATGCGATCAGCGTTCCGATCGGAATGCTGAAAATCTCGACCGGGAATGCCGCTGCAAACGCGCCGCTTGTCATCGCAAAACCTTGCAAGTCCGAATTCCACGCATGGGCAACCGCTTCGCCATTGCCGGTGAAGTCACCCTGCACCGTCAGGATCACCAGAGCTGTCATGGTGCAGATCACGATCGTATCGATAAAAGTGCCCAGCATAGCCATGCGGCCCTGTTGCTGCGGATCATTGGTCTGCGCGACTGCGTGTGCGATTGGTGTCGAACCTTGACCGGCCTCGTTCGAGAACAGTCCGCGTGCCACACCGGCCCGGATGGCCAAGGCAATCGCTGCACCGACAAAGCCGCCGGTCGCTGCTTGCGGATTGAACGCCCCGTGGAAGATCAGACCGAAGGTGGCCGGAATGTCTGACGCGTTCAGGATCAGCGCGATCACCGCCATCACGATATACGCACCAGCCATGAACGGGATCACTTTCTCCGCCACATTGCCGATCGACTTGATGCCGCCGATAATCACGACAAAGACGGCAATCGCGACGATCAGACCGCCTAGCCATTCTTCGATGCCGAACAGCTCGTTGAGACCGTCAGCGACCGCGTTTGCCTGAATCGAATTGCCCGTCACCATCGCACTGAACAGCGTGCCGAGGCAGAACAGGATCGCGAGCCACGTCCATTTCGGCCCCAAGCCCATCATGATATAGCTCATCGGGCCGCCGCGTTTCACACCATCTGACGTGGTTTCGCGATAGCGAATGGCCAGCGAACCCTCTGCAAAGGCGAGCGCCATGCCAACCAGTGCCGTCACCCACATCCAGAAGATCGCGCCGGGTCCGCCCAGAGCAATCGCAGTGGCAACACCGGCCAGGTTGCCTGTGCCCACTTGGCCGGAAAGCGCGGTCGAGAGCGCTGCGAACGGTGAAATTTCACCATCCCCTTCGCCTTTACGGCCAGCAAACAAGCCCTTGAAAGCGCTGCCTAACTGGCGGATCGGATAGAATTTCAGTCCGATCATGATGTACAGGCCAATGCCCAGCAAGATGATTGTCATCGGCGGGATTGGTTGTCCGCCAACGGATAGCCATGGAACCAGCTCTCCGTTCCATGTCCCGCCCCAGATGAAATCCGAAACGTTGGTCACGCGGTCGATCATGCTGACCCCCGCTGTATCTGCTACTGCCATTTGTGGCTTCCCCAAAAGCAACCCGTTAAGAAGCGCTGCACGCTAGAGTGCTGTCCAGCACTTCACAAGTCGCAATGCTGCCTTTCTTGTGCTTGCAATTGCTCCGTCCCCCGCCTATCTGCATCCCCGTCTTCCGACATTGGAATCAGTTCTTAGCCCCTCCCGGACCTTGTTCGGGGCGGCGAGAAACCCTACCTGAAACCCACTAGCGGAAGTGCAACGACTTGTTTCGAGGATGGAGGCTGACATCATGGCCGAAGAGAAAAAGAGCAAGACATCACCTGCTGAATTTGTGAACCAGGTTCGCAGCGAAACCAGCAAGGTAGTGTGGCCGACCCGTGAGGAGACGATCCGCACGGCGATCTTCGTGTTCATTATGATGGTGATTTTGTCGCTGTTCTTCCTCGGCGTCGACACGGTTTTCAACGCAGTCGTGCAATGGCTGCTCTCGCTCGCTTAAGTTTGAAGGACTGACTCACCGATGGCCCGCTGGTATATCATTCACGCCTATTCCGGTTTCGAGAACAAGGTTCGCGACGCGATTCTCCATGAAGCAGAGCGTCTCGGCTTGGCCGAAGCGGTTGAGGACGTCCAGGTTCCGACTGAAACGGTGACAGAGGTCAAGCGGGGCAAGAAAGTACAGGTCGAACGCAAGTTCATGCCTGGATACGTTCTTGCGAAGCTGAAGATGACCGATGATGTCTATCACCTGGTCAAGAACACGCCCAAGGTAACCGGCTTCCTGGGTTCGGGTGCGAAGCCGCAGCCGATCAGCGAGAAAGAGGCTGCGCGTTACTTCGGCGGTGTCGAAGAAGCGAAAGCTGCTCCGAAACAACAGATCAGCGTCGATTATGAGATTGGCGATCAGGTCAAAGTGCTCGACGGTCCGTTTGCAAGCTTCAACGGCACAGTCGAGGAACTCGATTTCGACAAGCAGAAGGTCAAGGTTTCGGTTTCGATCTTTGGCCGCGCAACCCCGGTTGAGCTGGAGTTCGAACAAGTCGAACTGGTCAAGTAACCTCGCCAGTTATCGATAATCTAGAAGGGCGCCCGCTGCGGCGCCCTTTTTCGTGTCTGCGGTTCGTGTGATCCGCGTCGGTTAGATTGCGTCCGCAATCGACCCAAAGGCCTTCATTCCGGCGAAGGCCGGAATCCAGTCCATTTCGGGGTATTTCTTCGACCATAGCTGGACCCCGGCCTTCGCCGGGGTGACGACTTAATCCAAAGTCCGCTCCCACCCCAATTGCGGACGATCCGCCCCGCTTTCCTACTCGCTGAAAAACCGCCTTAAGATCGGGCATGAAAATCGCAGAATCCCAGTTGCAAATCGTTCTTGACAAGGCGCCTTTCCCCAAGCGGAATTTCTGCCCCAGTACAGTGTTCCATGTGTTCCATCCTGTAGGGATTGAAGGTGCGATATTGCTTGCAAATCGCCGCGAAATCGCTAACTGCGCGCCTTCCCGAAGGGGATTCGTGTGGGAGGCGAGGAAACTCGCTGTTTGACCACTTAACATGAAGATGCGTTCGCGGGATCCCCGCTGCTTGCATCTGACAGTGTGAAAGGAGGCCACAAGTGGCGAAGAAGATTGAAGGCTATATCAAGCTGCAAGTGCCCGCGGGCATTGCAAACCCGTCACCCCCGATCGGCCCGGCACTGGGTCAGCGCGGCGTGAACATCATGGAATTCTGCAAGGCGTTCAACGCCGCGACGGACAGCCTCGAAAAAGGCGCGCCGATCCCGACGACGATCACCGTTTATGCAGACCGTTCGTTCAGCTTCGTTACCAAGACACCGCCGGCATCTTTCCTGCTCAAGAAAGCAGCGAAGATCAAATCGGGTTCGGGCGAGCCTAACAAGAACAAGGTTGGCAAGATCACCCGTTCGCAGCTGAAGGAAATCGCTGAAGTCAAAATGGCTGACCTCAACGCGAATGACATCGACCAGGCAATCAAGATCATCGAAGGCTCTGCCCATTCGATGGGCCTCGACGTGGTGGAGGGCTAAGAACATGGCAAAGCTGACAAAGAAGCAAAAGACGTTCGCTACGCTCGATAGCGAGAAGCTGTACACCGTTGACGAAGCAATCAAGACGCTGCGTGAGCACAAAGCGAAGTTCGACGAAACCGTTGAAGTTGCGATGAACCTGGGCGTTGACCCGCGTCACGCTGACCAGATGGTTCGCGGCATGGTGTCACTGCCATCGGGCACAGGCAAGGACGTGAAGGTCGCTGTTTTCGCCAAGGGTGAGAATGCGGACAAGGCACTGGCTGCTGGCGCTGACAAGGTTGGCGCAGAAGACCTGATGGAAGACATGCAGGCCGGCAACCTTGATTATGACCGCGTGATTGCGACACCTGACATGATGGGTGTTGTGGGCCGCTTGGGCAAGGTTCTGGGTCCAAAGGGCCTGATGCCAAACCCGAAGCTAGGCACGGTTACGCCGAATGTCGAGCAGGCCGTTAAGGACGCCAAGGGCGGCCAGGTCGAGTTTCGTGTTGAGAAGATGGGTATCATTCATTCGGGTATCGGCAAGCTGTCGTTCAAGGATGAAGACCTCAAAGCCAACTTCGAAGCTCTGACACAGGCTGTGGTCAAGGCAAAGCCGTCGGGCTCGAAGGGCAAATACGTCCGGAAGATCTCGCTGACCTCGACTATGGGCCCAGGCCTGAAGATCGACGCAGCAGAGGTTGAGGGCGCCTGATCTGGCTGGCCATTGGCTAACGTGATCAGGAATGGTCCGTATCAAGTCTTTCCTACAGCGATGTGGGTTATGTAGGGGCCGGGGGAGCAATCCTCCGGCCCCTTCTCATTCTTTCCTTGTTTCTCGCAGCAACCCCGAATCCAGCACCAATAATCCAGATGCGCCGGTTTGCTTGGGCGCGAGCCGCCAATGATCGGTTCCTGACCCCCGCCATCGCGTGCGTCATCAATAACTCCGACCAACGCTCATGCACCCATTGGGCGCACAGGCACTTTCAGGGCTGAAAGCCATGCTAACCGAGACAGCGGGCTAGGCCCGAGAATCCGTTACTTGTCGCGCGGCCTGCGCGGGGCAAGATGCCAGAATTTCTCCATGTAGAGATATGTCAATGACGCCGTCCAGCCAACCATGACGAGGCCATTCAAGGCTTCGATCCCGCTGATAATCCTCAGCGCGCCAGTGGGATAAAGATCGCCAATCCCAAGAGTGGTATAGCTGGTGATGGAGAAATAGAACGCGTCATCGAAACCGTGTCCCGGGGGGCCGTCAATAGATCCGAACCCGCCAATCTCCTCAAGACCGATGAACGCCAGTGCATAGAGCATAACCTGCGCGATGTGGGACAGAAGGGCCGCAGTCAGCATCAACACCAGCCGCATTTGCGGTGCAATCTTGAGATGGGTCAGCCGCGAGGATGTGAAACGGAGCGTTTCATAATGTATCAGTATCGTTGCTGCGACGAGCACCAATGAAATCAGGGCGGTTTGCAACGTCTGGTCTCCGGCAAGCATGGTGCGACCCAGGCTCCAGTTGTCTAAGCGGCATGTACGAAGCTGGCAAGCAAGGCGTTGCCAAAGCAGCGCATCTTGTTCAGGAACTGACCGGGCATGACAACGAACTCCACTTCAGAGCCGCACCTAAAGTGGCAATTCTGGATCGACAGAGGGGGGACGTTCACTGATGTGATCGCGCGCGCGCCAGATGGCGCATTGCATACGCGCAAACTCCTCTCCGAAAATCCGGAGAATTACGAGGATGCTGCACTGCATGTCGTTCGTGAGTTTTTAGGGCTGGATGCAGATGCCGAGATTCCTCTTGGGCAGGTTCAGGCGATCAAAATGGGGACGACCGTCGCCACCAATGCCCTGCTTGAGCGCAAAGGCGAGCGCACACTGCTCGCGATCACGCGCGGCCTGGGTGACGCGATAGAGATTGGGTACCAAGCGCGACCCGACACTTTTGCGCTCAATATTGTGAAACCGGCGCCTCTATACTCGGCATCGCTAGAAATAGACGAGCGCATTCTGGCGGACGGAACTGTTGAGATGCCGCTGGATCGGGCGCAGGCAACTGCAGTCTTGCAGGCCGCCTTTGACGATGGCTATCGCGCCATCGCTATCGCGCTGATGCATGGGTACAAATACACGCAGCACGAGCAAGCGCTGGCGCAGATCGCGCATGACATCGGCTTTACTCAAGTGTCTGTCAGCCATCAGGTAAGCCCGCTGACCAAGATCGTGTCGCGCGGCGAGACGACGATCATCGATGCGTATCTCACGCCGATCCTGAGACGCTACGTTGACCGTGTTTCTGCGGCCTTTGGCGATGCTCCCGCGCCTGGTCAGCTGTCCTTTATGCAGTCGTCAGGTGGCCTCACCGATGCTGCGCAGTTCCGTGGGCGCGATGCAATACTATCCGGGCCTGCCGGCGGCATCGTGGGATGCGTCGAAACTGCGCGACTGGCCGGCTTTGACACGGTCATCGGGTTTGACATGGGTGGGACCTCGACCGACGTTTCGCATTACGCCGGGGAGTTCGAGAAGGTCTACGAAACCGAAGTCGCTGGTGTGCGGATGCGCGTCCCGATGCTGCATATTCACACGGTGGCAGCAGGCGGCGGCTCGATTGTGTCCTACCAAGACGGGCGGATGCGCGTCGGGCCGGAGTCCGCGGGCGCCAATCCCGGACCGCGCTGTTACCGGCGTGGCGGCCCTCTGACTGTAACGGACATAAATGCCTGCCTCGGCAAGCTGCAGCCGGATTTGTTTCCGGCGATCTTCGGGCCTGAACAGGATCAGCCGCTCGATACGCGGGCTTCGCATGCAGGCTTTGCGGAAATCGCGGAAGAAATTGGCGACGGGCGCAGCGCGGAAGATGTTGCCGAAGGCTTTCTGGAGATCGCGGTTGAGCACATGGCGCAAGCGATCAAGAAGATCTCGATTTCGCGCGGCTATGATGTGTCCAACTACGTGCTTAACTGCTTCGGTGGCGCCGGTGGCCAACACGCTTGCCTTGTCGCCGAGCGGCTGGGCATCAAAACGATAATGCTTCACCCGATGGCGGGTGTCCTATCGGCATTGGGGATGGGCCTGGCGAAGACACAGTGCGAGACGCAGCGCGTGATCAATACGGCGCTTAGTGGAGATGCGATCAATGCACTACGTTCTCCAACTGCCGAATTAGAGGCGGCGAACGTCGCCAGTTTCGCCTTGCAAGGTGTCGCAGAGAGCGCGGTTAGCCATACAGCATCGGCTCTGCTCCGCTATCGCGGAACTGAGACAGCGATCAGTGTGCCTGTGGCTGACCTGGGGCAAATGGCCCGTGAGTTTGAAAGTGCACATGATCGCCAGTTCGGCTTCGTCGCGCCTGACAAGGAGCTATTGCTCGACACCCTGTTAGTTGTGTCGGAATGTGGCGGGGAATCCTATACAGAACGGCAGGCACAGCGACCCTCGTCAGAACCGCTCACCCCAATCTCACAACGCGAAATCTTCGCTGGCGGCGAATGGCAGTCGGCTTCTGTCTATCAGGCAAGCCAGCTTGATTTTGGTCACGAGCTTTTCGGCCCTGCCATCATCATCAGCGACACCGATACGATCATTGTCGAGCGCGGCTGGCGTGCCTTGGTCAATAGCTTTGGGCATTTAATCCTGACACAGGTTGGTGTGCCACAGGACAAGTTGCCGGACACTACTCAACCGGACCCGGTCGTACTTGAGATCTTCAATAGCCAATTCATGTCGATTGCCGAGCAGATGGGGATCGTGCTGCGCAACACCTCCCAGTCGGTGAACGTAAAGGAGCGGCTCGATTTTTCCTGCGCGATCTTTGACCCATCCGGCAATCTGGTCGCCAATGCGCCGCATGTGCCGGTCCATCTGGGATCGATGGATGCGAGTGTCAAAGTGATCATCGAATCCGGTGGAGAGATCAATGCCGGTGATGTCTTTGTCTCCAACAATCCATATAATGGCGGCTCTCACCTCCCTGATATAACTGTGATTTCTCCGGTCTTTGACGAAGCGGGTGAGGAGATTCTGTTCTTCGTTGCGAGCCGCGCGCATCACGAGGATATCGGCGGGATTTCACCCGGATCCATGTCCCCCTTTGCAACAACCATCCATGAAGAGGGTGTGTTGCTCAACAATCTAAAGCTGGTCGAGCGTGGCGAGTTCATGACCAAGCGGATTGAACAAGCGCTGACCGAGTGCGAATTTCCCGCTCGTAATCCGTCTCAGAATATCGCTGATCTAATGGCTCAGGTTGCCGCGAATGCTGCCGGCGCTGCCGAGCTTCGCAAACTGGTCACAAATTATGGCCGCAACATTGTCCACGCCTATATGGGACACATTCAGGACGCCGCCGAAGATGCAGTTCGCAGGGTTATACGCGAGCTGGATGATGGCGGTTTTCGGCTTGAGCTCGATTGCGGCGCGGTGATCGAAGTTACGATTTCAACCGACAAGGAAGCGGGCAGCGCGCGCATCGATTTCAGCGGTACGAGCGCACAAATGCCAAATGCCTTCAACGCACCGCCAGCGATCACCCGCGCCGCGGTACTCTATGTCTTCCGCTGCCTGGTCGATAGCGAGATCCCCCTCAATGCAGGTTGCATGAAGCCCCTGGAAATCGAGGTGCCGGAAGGGTCATTGCTGAATCCGCATTTCCCGGCAGCCGTAGTGGCAGGAAATGTCGAGACGAGCCAGGCGGTCACCGATGCCCTGTTCGGGGCACTTGAGCGACTTGGGTCCAGCCAGGGCACAATGAACAATCTCACCTTCGGCAATGCGCGTTATCAATATTACGAGACGATTTGTTCGGGCGCGCCCGCCGGGCCGGGCTTCGATGGCGCGTCGGCGGTCCACACGCATATGACCAATACGCGCATGACCGATCCTGAAATCCTGGAGCATCGATATCCGGTGATACTGGATGAATTCCGCATTGATCGCGGCTCAGGTGGCAAGGGGACGTGGAATGCCGGAGACGGGATCACCCGCCGGATCCGCTTTCGTGAAGCCATGCAATGCTCGATCCTGTCCGAACATCGGAAAGTCGCGCCTGCTGGCGTGTTGGGCGGCGAGGTGGGTCGTCTGGGCCGGAACTGGATCGAGCGAGGTGATGGAAGCAAGGATGACCTCAGTGGGTGCGGACGGGCCGAAGTCGAAGAGGGCGATTGCATTGTTATCCGGTCGCCAACCGGGGGCGGGTTTGGCGACCCGCACGATCGCGAGGCAGAGGGAAGCATATGATTGGTAAGCTGCGAGAAATCGGGCGCAATTTGGGCCCGGGCGCGATAGTCACTGCGGCCTTTATCGGCCCGGGGACCGTTACCACGTCGACGCTTGCGGGTGCGAACTTTGGTTATGCGCTGCTCTGGGCACTGCTGTTTGCGACGTTTGCCACGATCATTCTGCAGGAAATGGCTGCAAGGCTTGGTGTGGTGACGCGCAAAGGGCTTGGCGATGCACTGGCAGAGCTATTCCATGCGTCCGTTTGGCGGTGGCCGTTGATCGTACTGGTCGGCGCGGCGCTCTATATGGGCAATTCCGCATATGAAGGTGGCAATCTGGCTGGTGCTGCGCTGGGCCTCTCCGCCATTGTCGGGGAGAGTGAATGGGCATTCCGCGGTTCGATTGGCGCCATTTCGCTGCTGGCGACAGCGCTGCTTGCATCGGGCAGTTATCGCCATATCGAACGTGTGCTGATAGCGCTTGTGATGGTCATGGCGCTTGCTTTCGTGGCGACATTTCTGATCGTGCAACCAGACTTGGGCGCGATGCTTCGCGGCACGTTCTTGCCGACTATTCCAGACGGCGCATTGATGACCGTCGTTGCGCTGATCGGCACAACTGTGGTCCCTTACAACCTGTTTCTCCACGCGAGTGCTGTGCGAAACCGGTTCAGCGGGCCGGAAGATCTACCGGCCGCACGCACGGACACGGTCGTGACTATCGGGATCGGCGGTTTGATAGCCATGCTGGTTGTCGCGACTGCATCTGCCAGCCTGTTTGCAGCCGGAGTTGCTGTTACCAGCGCGGCTGACATGGCAGCGCAGTTTGAACCCTTGTTCGGTTCGAACGCGAAATATCTGATGGGGGTGGGGCTGTTCGCAGCCGGGTTGACCAGCGCGATCACAGCGCCGCTGGCGACGGGTTATGCGATGTCCGAAATTCTTGGCGTCAGCGAAGAGACGAAGCCGAATGTCATGCGCTGGGTGGCGCTAAGTGTGATCCTGATCGGAGCGGCGCTTTCGCTGACTGGTATTCGTCCAGTGACCATCATTCTCTCTGCGCAATTCGCCAATGGCATCTTGCTGCCGGTCATCGCGGGCTTCCTGCTTTACGTCATGAATCAGGAAAGACTGCTGGGTAAGCACGTAAACAAGATAGCAGCCAATGTCGCGGGCGGGGCTGCTTTGGTGATCGCGGCGGGGCTTGGTGCGCGCTCGGTGCTAGGCGCGCTGGGGGCGATTTAACCGCCGTGAATGGTATCAATCAGCGTTGCTTGCGAATGTGCAGCCAACAGCTTGGCCAACCAATTGTCCAGTGCATCGTTTTCAACGCAAGCGACGATGCACCCGCCAAATCCGCCGCCTGTTAGTCGTGCTCCAAGCGCGCCAAACTCCTGTGCATCGCTGACCAAGGCATCAATCTCCGGCAACGACATATCGAAATCGTCGCGCATCGATATGTGGCTCTCGTTCATCGCTTGACCCAGAGCGGCAATGTTATCGGCCTTGAGCGCTTGCATCGCTGCCAGCACGCGGCGATGCTCGGTTGCGCAATGGAGCGCGCGTTTCCGCGGGATTTCAGCGAGCGAGGAATGCGTCACCTTCTCGGGGTCGAGCAGGCAAAGATCCTCGGTCCCGAAAAAGGCCTTGGCCTCGTCGCATTCCTGCTTGCGCTCGGCATAGCGACCTTCGGTCAGCTTGCGGAACACACCGGAATGAATGACCGCGATTTTGTGGGTCTTCGGCAGAGCCAACAGCTCGTACTCAAGAGTCTTCGTATCAAGCGCCATTGCAGTGCCGGGCGTCGCGAGTGCGACCGCCATCTGGTCCATGATACCGCAAGGGACACCCATATATTCGTTCTCGACCCGGCGTGCGGCGACAGCGATCTCAACGTCTGACTGCGCTCCATCGCCAGCTTCGCGCGCGGCCTTCAGTATCGCGACGATCAGCGCGGCGGAGGAAGATAAGCCTGAACCTGCCGGTATTGTCGAAGTGATTGAAACATCTGCGCCCTGCGCGATGAGCGCCATGTTACGGGCTTCACGTAGCGCGCCAACGACTGGATCAGACCATTCTCCGCTCTCGCTATCTGAAAGATCGCGCACTGCTTTGTCATAGCCGATAGACCGCGCGATGACCTGATCATCGCTGCTCGCTCCAAGTGTCAGTTCAAGCCCCACCGAGAGCGCCGCGGGAAGCACCATTCCGCCGTTGTAATCGGTATGCTCGCCAATCAGATTGACGCGACCTGGAACCCGGACACGAACCTCAGACATTGCGCAGTACCTTGGCCGCATGCTCGGGCATTACGTCGACGGTGAACGTCCCGGTATGCTGCTCGACCGAAGCGAGATATTTGATCCTGCCTGGCGCGCGCAGCAGCGGATAGAACTGCACGGTGAAGTGATAACCAGCCGAACCGCCTGCCGGCGCGGCGTGGAATGCCATCATGGTCGCTGCTGGCCCTTCGAACAGCGCATCATAGCGGCGGGTAACTTCGCCCAGCATATGCGCCAGCGCATCCAATTCTTCGTCCGAGCAATCCCACAGCCCCTCGCGGCGGACGCGCGGAGCAAGCCAGACTTCATAGGGGAACCGGGCATAGCGCGGCACGAGAGCGGCGATCCCACCTTGCTCTTCAATTCCGTATTCGGGCATGGCCGCCGAGATCTCGCTCTCCAGATCATAGCCTCCCGCAAAGGCATCCACCGCGCGTTGCTGCACCATTGGCACTCGTTCAAAACCGTAGATCTGCCCATGCGGGTGATGCAGCGTCACGCCCACCTCGTCGCCGCGATTCTCGAACGGCAAAACATACTTGCACCCGCTCGCAAACAAGCTGTCATATCGATCAAGGAGCGCCGCCAGCAATACGCGCCGTCGGTACTGGCCAATCGTTGAAAGGCTCCCTTCAGCTTCCGGCCCATAAACCACTACTTCGCATTTGCCGCGTGCCGGCTCAGTCGCGATCCCTTCGAGCGATGCGGCTTCGTTGGCCCGCGGATGGAAGGCGGCAAATTTGTTGTCGAACACCGCCAGTTCGAAATCTGTGAAGGGAATCTCGGTCGCAGGTGCGCCCGGTCTGCTTGGCGCGAGCGGATCGTCAGCTGCGGACGGTTTCAAAGTACGGTTCTGCCGATGTGCTGCGTAAACGTTCCATTCGTCGCGCAATGGATGGTGGCGAATTTCGCCGCCATTCGGCAAGTCTTCGGCAGCTTCGGGCATGGGCTCGAGTCCATGCGGCGCATGCCCATAAAGACGCAGCATTCGCCCGTCCGCCTTGATGTGTTCGCGGCAGTAGACCGGTTCGCCGCCGACGCTTCGCGCAAGCTCAAATGGCCTGCTCATGCTGGCACCACGGCATTTGAGAACCATACTGCAACCCGCTCTTGCGCGGCCTTATCCAGATGCAGGCCCAGCTTGCTGCGCCGCCACAGCGCGTCTTCGGCATCGCGTGCGAATTCATTCTCGACAAGATAGCGCAGCTCGGCCTCATAAAGATCGCCGCCCATATGCACGCCAAGATCTTCGAGCCCGTTGGCCTTCCCGAGTATCGCTTCGATGTTGGTGCCATAGGCTCGGCAAAGCCGCCGTATGCCCTCGGGGCCAAACCATGGATATTTGGCCATGCTTTCGGCAAAGAAAGTATCGAAACGCGCGGGATCGATATCTCCGCCGGGCAGAGCGGTGCTGCCGGTCCAGCTTTCACCTTCGGCCAACCCCAGCTTTTGCAACGCATGCTCGGCCAGCTTGCGATAGGTGGTGATCTTGCCTCCGAAGATCGACAGGATCGGTGCGCCGCCACTCTCGTCCAGATCGAACACGTAATCGCGCGTCACCGTGGAGTTGTCGGATTGGTGATCGTCATAAAGCGGGCGAACACCGGCATAATCCCATACTGCTTCGTCGGGGGTCACATCATGGCGCAGATACTCGTTAATCGCATCGCAGATGTAGTTCTTCTCTTCGCCGGAAATCGTAACAGTGTTGGGGTCATCCCTGAACAGCACGTCGGTTGTGCCGACCAAGGTGAACTCGCGCTCATAGGGGATCGCAAAAACGATACGATTGTCGCGGTTCTGGAAAATATAGGCGTGCCTGCCTTCGTATAGTTTGGGGAACACCAGATGGCTTCCCTTGACCAGACGCAGATTGGTGTGATTGCGGCCCGGCTGCGCAGTGTCGAGCACATCGTCGACCCAGGGGCCGGCCGCGTTGATCACGATCTTGGCGGACACGGTTTCTTCGCCTTGCTGGCCGCGCAACTTCGCGTTCCAAACATCGTAGCCGCGCTCCAACTCCACGCATTCGGTACGGGTTCGGATGTCCGCACCGCGCTCCTTTGCGTCCTGGCAATTGAGCGCAACCAACCGCGCGTCTTCCACCCAGCAGTCCGAATATTCCCACCCGCGAGAGAGGCGGTCCTCTAGGATCTCGCCATGCGGATGATCGCGTAGATTGACCGATCTGGTGGGTGGAAGCAGTTTTCGACCGCCAAGATTGTCATACAGGAACAGACCCAGGCGGAGCAGCCACTTGGGTCGTAGCCCCTTGTCATGCGGCAGAACGAAGCGCAGCGGCCAGATAATATGCGGCGCAATCCTGAGTAAACGCTCCCGCTCTATCAAGCTTTCGCGCACCAGCCTGAACTCGAAATGCTCCAGGTAACGCAACCCGCCATGAACCAACTTTGTAGACGCGCTGGACGTGTGCGAACCCAGGTCATCCTTTTCGACCAGCAGTACTTTCAGCCCGCGCCCGGCGGCATCGCGTGCGATCCCCGCGCCATTGATCCCGCCGCCAATGATCAACAAATCATAGGAGTTGTCGTCGCTCAAGTCTCTGCTTCCAAGTGGTAAATCATGCAGGTGTCTGGATGAGTTTGCGGAAGCTGAAGTCCGTAGCCCATCAATGCCGATCCGGCAAAGCTACCTGCGCTCTGTGCCACAAATTCGGGCCACAAGAGTGCAACCCGATATCGCTTCGCTGGATCGAGGCCAACGAAATTGATCCGCGGCGGATGCGGGGCAGGGTGCTGATCGAGAACGGCCAACTGGGCGATCGCCCTGTGTCCGTCGGCCGAAACGACAGCAATCCCCGCAATATGATCGCTAGTCTCCAGCCGGTGGTAATTGCCTTCATGGATCAGACCGCGATGCTGTTTATGCAGCGCGATGGCACGCTTCAGGACCTCGCGATCGGCCTCGCTTTCCCTGGCGAGATCGAGCTCCATACCCATGTGCCCGAAAATGGCTGTGCCCGCGCGGAAATGCATATCGAACCGCCGCCCGGTAATGTGGCATTTCTTTGGTCCCACATGATTGCCCAGCACGCAAAGCGGCAGAAAGTATGCCGCGCCGCGCATGATCGAATGGCGTGCACGGGCGTCGTTATTGTCGCTCGTCCACACACGCCCCGTACGCTCGACCATATTGTAATCAGCCCGCGCGCCTCCGCTTGAACAGGTCTCGATGGCGAGCTCAGGACATGCGCCGCGAATTCGGTTGATCAGTGTCGACACCGCTGCGGTCTGCGCATGCATCACCGGTCGACCATCTGCGCCACCGGGGTGCTGGATATCGCGGTTCATGTCCCATTTGATATAGGCAATGTCGAGCTCTTGCACGAGCGTGGTTATCCGCTCGAACAGGTAGTCGCTGACCTCTGGCCGGGTCAGGTCAAGCGGCAGCTGATGGCGAGAGACGATGGGCTCGGCATCTTCGACCTGCAGTACCCAATCGGGATGCGCACGGTAGAGATCGCTGTCGGGATTGACCATTTCCGGTTCGAACCACAGGCCGAATTCCATTCCGAGCGAACGGACGTGATCGGCCAGAGGTCTTAAACCATCGGGATAGACATCCCTGGAGACGTACCAGTCACCCAGTCCGGCACGGTCATTTCGCCGTGCGCCGAACCAGCCATCGTCGAGCACGAAGCGCTCTGCGCCGACTTCGGCGGCTTGCTCTGCCAATGAAAACAGCTTCTCCGGCGAATGATCGAAATACACCGCTTCCCATGTGTTGAAATGGACCGGGCGCGACTTTGGGCCTTTGACGAGGTCATCGCGCACGAAGCTGTGCAGCTTGCGGGTGACATCGCCATAACCTGCGTCCGACCAGGCCGCGAAGATTGGCGCGCAGATGTGCTGCTCGCCTGCTTTCAGTGTAATCTCGCCCGGTAGCAGCAGGTCGCCCACCTGCAGTGACACGGTATCATCGGCCAGTCGGTCAACACGCATCCGGTGGTTGCCGCTGGCAGCCAGATGCACAGCGCATGCAAGACCGTGGGTTTCGCTTGTGCGCGCAGTGCCAAGGTAAAATCCCGGATAGCTGTCATGGCTTGTGCGTCCGGCGCGGTTTTCCCGCACAAACGATCCGCGCACCAGATCGTGTTGTTCGGTTTGGAATTCGCGGGCCCATTTGCCGGTAAAGCTGGTGACGCGAGTGAGACGCGGATCGAGCGGCAGGCATATCGCACTGAGCCACTCGAGCGAGATCGGCGTATCGCCGTCATTGCTGAGAATTGTTGCAAACTGCGCTCCGCCGCTGTCACCGACCAGATTGACCAAGTGGTGCAGCGCTACTCCGCTCGACCGGTCGATTGCAGTAATGCGGCAATACCCTTTTCCGTCGGTTTGAACATCTGTCACTCGCGGATCGGGCGCCCAATGCTTTCCCGCCGAATGCGCGAGCAGGCCCGGAGGCGAAGGATGTCCGGTGCCGATGCAACTAAGCCAGGAGGGTGCAATGGGCTGCTGCGGTCCGCCCGGCGCATGCTGACGCTTTGCCAAGTCTTCCAGCTCTTCCGGAGTGGCATCGGGCAAGTCTGGTCCAGCATACAGGATACGCGGGCGTTCACCTGTTCGCGCATCGACAGCGATCATCGCTCCGCTTGCGCGAAGAACAATGAAACCTGTGCCCGAATCTACTGCCATGCTCTCACTATCCGATACCTTTTCGCTGACGGCTCTATCGGATTTCGATTGAGGCCGCTATCGCGCGAGAAGAGGGAAGGGGAGAAAAATCAATGGCCAATCCGATCCAGGTCGCGGTATTCCTTGGCATCACAGCTCTAATTGCCTTTGCCACATTCGTGCATTGCAGGGGCAAACGCGGCACCGGCACCGGTGATGAACGTGATTACTTCCTCGCGAATGGCGGGTTGGCCTGGTACTTCGTTGCTGGTTCTATCACGCTGACGAACCTGTCTACGGATCAGCTTGTCAGCATGAATGGCAATCAGATGTTGTTGATCGCCTGGTGGGAATTGGCCGCAGTCGTCGGCCTGTTCATTCTCGCCTTCGTATTCCTGCCAGTTTACTACAAAAACAACTGCACGACGACGACCGAGCTGCTGCAGAAGAAATATGGCGACAAGCACATTCGCGCGCTGATCAGTCTGCTGTTCCTTGCCGGCAATCTTTTCATATTCTTGCCTGCCATACTCTATGGCGGCTCGCGATTTTTCCTTTCGCTGTTGGGCTATGATGGCGGAATAGAGAACATCATGCTGGTCTCGGTGGTTCTCGCGATCGTGGGGGCAGCCTATGCGGTCTTCGGCGGATTGCGCGCTGTCGCGGTCTCAGACACTTATTCAGGGGTTCTGATACTTAGCTTGGCGTTGGTTGTGGTCTATCTCGCTCTTCAAGCGATCAATTTCGATTTCAGCGGCATTCCGGCTGATCGTTTGACGCTGATCGGAGATAGCGATTCCGATATACCCTGGACCACGTTGCTGACAGGCATGATCTTCATCCAGACATTTTACTGGTCAACGAACCAGACGATCACTCAGCGCGCGATGGCTTCACCGACCGTGAAGGAAGCCCAGATGGGCGTGCTCGCGGCGGCTGCTATCCGAATGCTGATCGTTCCATTGATTGTGGTCGTGCCGGGTATCGTGGCTTACAAGCTGTTCGGCGATGTGCCGTCCGATGGGGCGTACGGCATGATAGTCGCGGAAGTTCTCCCGACATGGTTGTCTGGCGCGTTTGCTGCGGCTTTGTTTGCAGCCGCACTCACCACATTCAATTCGATCTTGAACGCTTCTGCCGCGCTATATGTCTGCGATATGCATGAAGCCTATATCGACAAGCCGAAGAAAGTCGGCCGTCTGGGTGCGATTGTCTCGATTATCATGAGCCTGCTCGCGCTGACACTGGTGCCGTTCTTCGCCAGCCAGGAGAGCCTGATCAACACTGTACAGCAGCTCTACGGCCTGCTTTCCATGCCGATACTTTCGGCCTTCATTGTGGGGCTGCTTTTCACCAATGTGAAAGCTGCTGCGGCCATGATCGGCGTGGTGTCAGGCGTGGTCTTCTACGGCTTCTGGAGCATGGTCTGGGAACCAGCGCACTACATCCACGGCATGGCGGTGACCCTGCTGTTATCGGTGTTCGTGTCGCTGTTAGTGAACCGGGTACTGTTCGGACAAAGCGCTCAGCCGGTTTGGTCCTCCGCCAAGGCCTGAGTTACTGCGCTTGCAGATAAGCGATCAGGTCAGCCCTTTTTTGCCCGTCTTTCAGTCCGGCATAAGCCATGCGCGTGCCAGGAATGACGCGGCGTGGGTCTTCCAGATATTGAAACATCTTTTCCGGAGTCCATACGATCCCGCTGCTTGCATTGGCTTCGGTATAGCTGAAGCCATCAACGGTGCCTGCTGTGCGACCAATTATACCAGCAAGTGCGGGGCCAACCCGGTTCACACCTTCATCGACTACGTGACAGGCTTTGCATTGGAGAAACACATTCTCACCATTCGCCGCGTCGCCCGTGAAATCAGCCAAAGTTGTGCCATCGACTGTTGCAACATCATCTGCTGCCGGAACAGACGGCGTGGCTTCTTCTACTGTCGCATCCGTGGTGGTTTGGGTCGGGGCTTCGATTTCAGCTGATTGCTTTGATCCGTCATCACCAGCTTCGCCACCACAAGCGGCAAGAAGAAGCGCGGACGCGCTAACAGCAAGACCCTGGTAAAAATTCTTCATCAAGAATGCCCTTTTACAAATTTGCCGACCATGCTCCCGACGTAGCACGCGATCTTGGTATAGCTCAATCGAGCCGATGGGAAGGATATTTCCCGAACTCGATGCGGATATTCTGATCCGGCGATGGCGAGCGCCGATGAGCCGAAGGTGCTAGATACCACCCGGCGTAAAATCGAAGCCTTCTTCGCCCAGCGCTTCGCAAAGCGTGTCGACCGCGCTTCTCAGATCGTCTTCGCTCGTCGAACGAACAACGAAATTCGCGCCCACCCGGCCTTCGCGGAAGAACGGGTAGCTGCCGATCTGGCAATTTTGATGGGCTTTCTCGACTTCGCGCAGCACATCGGCCACTTCGCTTTCAGCAGTCCAGCATCCCACTGTTTCAGTCAGAAGCGGTGCGCCACCTTCCAGCGTGCCGGTTAAAGCGTCCAACATGCCCGCCGTGATATGCGGGACGCCCGCCATCAGATGGACTTTACCATACTTGATGCCGGGGGCGCCAGACATGCGATTCGGGATAAGCTCTGCCCCTTCCGGTACACGCGCCATGCGCAGTCGGGCTTCAGTCAGCTCCATATCCCGGCTGCTATAATAGTTCTCAAGCATCGCGCGCGCTTCAGGGTGAACAATGACATTGACGCCCAACGCTTGCGCCACGGCATCAACTGTAATGTCATCATGCGTGGGCCCGATGCCGCCAGTCGTGAAGAGGTAATCATAGCCTTCACGCAATGCGTTCACGGCTTCGACGATGCGTTCCATAACGTCTGGCACGACGCGAACCTCGGACAGTCGAATGCCTTGCACTTGCAGCCAGCTTGCAACCTGCGCGATGTTCTTGTCATGCGTGCGACCGGACAGGATTTCGTCGCCAATCACGACTAGTCCTGCGGTCCAAATCTTTTCCGATGCGGTCATGACCTAGGCGTTAGTCAACTGCGCCACACGAGGGAAGAGCGTTTATTCCGCTGCTTCCAATTGTTCATCGGGTGATTGTGCATTCGCGCCTGCTTTTGTGAATGTCAGCACGCCATCCAGGATGTCACCCTTACGCATGACCTTGCGGTCGTAGAGATATTCCTGATTGAGCCGCCACGGATACGCAGTGGCACTTTTCGGCATGATATGCTTCCCGCGCTGAATATAGCCGGAAGAAAAATCGAACAAATCGTCCTCTTCCAGTTCTGCTTCAGCTTCAGGCGTCAACACTGGCGTTGCCAGATCGCTGCCGGTCGCCTCCATCTGGTTCAAAACACGGCAGACAAATTCGGAATTGATATCTGCCCGCAGAGTCCAGCTAGCATTCAAATATCCGAACACCACGGCAAGGTTAGGCAGGTTGGAGAACATCACGCCTTTATAGTAAAAGCGTTCATCGAACTTGACCGGTTCTCCAGCCATCCGAAGATCAATCTTGCCTGCAATTGCCAAGCTAAGGCCGGTGGCAGTTACAATAATATCCGCTTCCAGCAACTCGCCTGATTTCAAGCGGACACCGCCAGCTTCGAACTTGTCGATATGGCCAGTGACGACAGACGCCTTCTTCGCTTTGATCGATTCAAACAGATCGTCATCAGGGACCAGGCAAAGCCGTTGTTCCCACGGATTATAGGGCGGGGTGAAATCCTTCAGATCGAAGTCCTTACCCATTGTCTTCGAGATGCGCTTATGCAGCGCGTCCTTCACCTTTTGCGGCTTGTCGCGCGCAGTCTTGAAAGTGAAATCCTGCATCCGGATATTCTTGAACCGCGTGATCGCATAAGCGACCTTTTCAGGCAGGATTTTGCGCAGGAAGTTAGCGATTGCGTCTTTCGCAGGGCGCGAGAACATCCATGTCGGCGTGCGCTGAAGCATCGTCACATGCGCCGCTTTCTCCGCCATAGAAGGAACGATGGTCACTGCGGTCGCACCCGATCCGACAACGACAACTTTCTTACCGGTATAGTCCAGATCTTCCGGCCAGAATTGCGGGTGGATGACTTGTCCTTCGAACTCGCTGAAATCGAAGCCGGCATCATAGGGGTCGTCGTAATCGTAGTAACCAGAGCCGAGATAAAGGAAGTTGGCTGTGAGTAACTTGCGCTCACCGTCTTCCAGTTCCACAGTGACATGCCAGCGCGCTTCATCAGGACGGAAATCAGCCAAGACCACCTTATGCCCGAAGCGGATGTGATCACGAATGCCGCGCTCGTCTGCAATGCGGTTGAGATAGTCCAGGATCGCAGGGCCATCTGCGATAGATTTCTCATGCTTCCATGGTTCAAAAACAAAGCCCAGCGTGTGCATGTCGCTGTCAGAACGAATGCCGGGATATTTAAACAGATCCCATGTGCCGCCGATATCGGCGCGCCGCTCAACAATGCCGTAGCTTCGGTTCGGACACATCATTTCGAGATGCGCGGCCATCCCGATGCCGGAAATGCCGGCGCCGACGATCAGAACGTCAAAATCAGGCGGTGTTGCGAGCATCGAATTCTCTCCCTTGCTTACACAGATGTAAGCACATCCTGAAGCACCATGCGATAGCAAATGGCATTTTGCAACTGACTGCATTGCGAGGATCGGCTAGAGCGCGGCCTCATGCGTATCGTAACTCCCATTGCTTCGATCCTTCTCACCTCTGCACTTGCTGCGCCGTTGGCTGCACAAGAAACTGAAAACGTAGCAGAAGAGGGCGTAATCGTTGTCCTTGGTGAAGGCCTTGAGGACACGCCATCGGTTGTCGCATATTCGTCAAGCGAGATAGAGCGCGAAGCGATCATCTCAGCCCCGTCCGGGCGAATCGAAGACGTTTTATCCAATGTCGCCGGCTTCCAGCAGTTTCGCCGTTCAGACAGCCGGTCTTCGAACCCCAGTGCGCAAGGCGTAACTTTGCGGGCACTGGGCGGGAATGCCACCAGTCGCGCACTTGTGCTGTTGGATGGAGTGCCGATTGCCGATCCGTTCTTCGGCTATGTCCCGTTGAGTTCGATCAATCCGGAGCAGCTTGGTAGCATCCGTGTGACCCGGGGCGGCGGCTCGGGCCCGTTCGGTGCGGGCGCTTTGGCCGGTACAATCGAGCTGCAAAGCGCGGACGCAGCAACACTTGGACCCTTCGATGCGAGTCTGCTCGCAAACAATCGCGGCGCGACCGAAGCGATGGCGAGTCTTTCGCAGGAGCTGGGTGCGGGCTTTGGCGTGATCACCGGACGTTGGGATCGCGGACAGGGATTCTTTACAACACCCGATGATCAGCGTGTGCCTGCCAGTGCGCGCGCGAGCTTCGACAGTTGGTCCGTCGGCATTCGTGGTGCCGCGCCATTGTCCGACACGGTCGAGTTGCAAATGCGCGCCGCCGCTTTTCGCGATGATCGGACCTTGCGCTTTGATGGTGCGGATTCATCAAGCGAAGGACAGGACGCAAGCCTGCGAATTGTCGGCCGTGGTGATTGGGAATTCGATGCGCTTGCCTACATGCAAGCGCGCAACTTTTCGAACATTGTCATCAGCTCGACCCGCTTTGTGCGTGTACTCGATCAACGCAATACGCCTTCAACCGGACTTGGTGGAAAATTCGAGCTGCGCCCTCCGGTTGGGAATGACCATACTTTGCGCCTTGGTGCTGACTATCGCCACGCCGATGGTGAATTGCAGGAAGATGCCTATTCCGCATTCACAGGTGCATTGACCCAGCGCCGCAGTGCAGGCGGTGTAAACACCAATCTGGGCTTGTTTGCGGAGAATGACTGGAGCCTGGGCGCGCTGACCCTGACTGGCGGACTGCGGGCAGATCGCACGCGGATCAGCGATGGTTTCTATCGCGCGCTCGACGCCTCTGGCGCACTGGTAACAGAAACAATTGCTTCAACGCGCAGCGATTGGGCAGTGTCCTGGCGGGCCGGTGCAGCATTCGAAGCCAGTGACGCGCTCACGCTGCGTGCGGCTGCCTATACCGGTATGCGCTTGCCGACGCTCAACGAATTGTACCGGCCATTCGTTGTCTTCCCGGTTGTCACGCAGGCGAACGCAGAGCTGAAGAACGAGCGTCTTGAAGGGTTCGAGGTTGGCTTTGATCTTATGCCGACAGAGGCTGTCTCTTTTTCTTTGACCGCATTCGACAATCGCGTGAAGAACGCCATTGCCAATGTTACGCTGCAACCAAATTTGCGGCAGCGGCAGAACCTTCCGGCTATCGACGCGCAAGGTGTTGAAGCTGTCATGCGTGTTCGAACTGGCTCAATTAGGTTGGATGGCTCGCTCGCGTTCACCGATGCCACTATTGACGGTCGAGATGCGTCATTAGCGCTGGATGGCAATCGCCCGCCGCAAACGCCCCGTTGGGCGGCTTCAGCTACCTTGGGCTGGTCACCAAAACCGGATTGGGACATCGCTTTGACGCTGCGCCATGTCGGTGCTCAATTTGAAGATGATCAGGAAATTGACCGTCTGGAATCGGCTACTACGTTGGGCGTTTTCGCCCAAGTTCCCTTGAAGGATCGCTTCAAAATAGTGCTTAGAGGCGAAAATCTGTCTGATGAGCGTATTGTCACAAGAAACGCGGGCGGTGCGATCGACTTGGGCACGCCGCGCACGATCTGGGCAGGACTACGTTACGGCTTCTAGAATGGTCACGTACAATTCGCGGTGAGCCAAATGCGACAAGATGTTGCATTTTTGCATCGTGACGTTTGCAGTATTGCTGGCTGGTGTCGCCTGCTCTTGTTATATTATTCAAGACATTGGTAGTCTCTCCGCACATAAATAAGGTTTTTTGGAGAGGAAACCAATGTCACGCAAACTTACCCCGCTCGCGGCTGGTCTTTTAGCCAGCACATTTATGGTCGCGCCAGCATATGCGCAGGACGCCGATGGCGCTCCGCAAGCTGACGAGGCGTTTGATGACAATGTGATCATCGTTACCGCGACCCGCCGCGCCGAGAATGTTCAAGACATTCCTATCGCGGTTACTGCGGTCAGCCCGGCGCAGTTGGAAAAGCAGGGCGTTGTCAACGTCCAGGAAATCACTCAGGTTTCGCCTAGCTTCTCGACTTCGCAAGCGCAGAACTCGTCCGGCACTGTGGTGCTTCGTATTCGCGGCGTGGGCACGACATCGAACAATATCGGCTTTGAAAGCGCGGTTGGCGTGTTTGTAGATGGTGCCTACCAGTCGCGAGCCGGTATCGCCTTGAGTGAATTCGTTGATGTGGAACGCGTTGAAGTTCTGCGTGGTCCGCAAGGCACGCTGTTTGGCCGCAACACCTCTGCAGGCGCGCTGAATATCACCAACAAGCGTCCGGAGTTGGGCGAGTTCGGCGGCTTTATGAATGCCACCTACGGCAATTATGATCACATGAACTTGCAGGGTGCAGTGAACATTCCATTGACCGAAGACACTGTTGCACTCCGTTTGACCGGTGCATGGCGCGAACGTGACGGGTTCATTGATTGGGTCGATGCCGGCGGCAACAAATTTGGCGAAGGAAACACCACTGATCAGTTCCTGGTCCGCGGGCAGATTGGCTGGGAAACCGATAACGGTCTTAGGGGTCGCATTATCGGCGATTATTCCAAGTCTGAGGGTGTATGTTGTTCAGCAGTTGAAGTGCTGCAGTCATCGGTTGAGACAGCTGGCGCCTTCAATCTGGTTGGCCTTGGCCCACGCGGAGGGATGGCTGGTCCGGACGTCGCGATCGACCCATTTGATACCAATGCCGCCCAAAGGGCGACCGACAATCAGATCGCGTCAATCAATACGCCGCATCTCAACAATACCGATCAATGGGGCATTACCGCGGAGGTTGAATATCCGCTGAGTGATGCAATCGATATGATCTACATCGGCTCATACAGAAAGTATGAATCTGCTGAGAGCTATGACTCAGACTTCTCTGCCCTGGACATTTTTGATGTTGCACCCGGTGGTGGAACCGAAATCAAGACCATGACGCACGAGCTCCGTTTGCAAGGCGATGCCGGCCGCCTGCAATGGATGATCGGTGGTTACTATTCTGACGAGACTATCGATCAGGAAGTCAATTTCCGTTTGGGCGATGATTATGACGGGTTGGTTGGTGCGCTATTCGGCGGCGCATTTGGGCCAGCACCGCTGCAATTGCTCACCAACAGCAATGTTTTCGCCGGACCTTTGAATGTAGCCGGCGGGATCAGCCCTTCAGTTGTGACGGCGACCAATGCGTATTCGCAGGACAGCAAAAGCTGGTCGATCTTTACGCACAACACGTTCGAGATCACCGATGATCTTACCCTTACGCTTGGCGCTCGTTGGTCGGATGAAAGCAAGGACGGCAGCTTTACCCAGCCAGCGATCAACAACCCACTCTGCCCCGCCATTCAAGGTTCGATTGGAGCGGGTAACGTCCCGGCCTCATTGGCCACAACCGTATTTGTCCTTGGGTGTTTCCCGTTTGTGGCACCTGCGGTTGGATCGGATGCCAACCCATTCCCGTTGCCGCGCCTATTCAGTGGCAAATTCAAGGATGACGAGCTGATCTACACCGCCAAGGTCGGGTATGATTTCGGCGATCTGAATGCATATGCCAGCTTTACGCATGGCTATAAGGCCGGCGGGTTTAACCTGGACTCGACGGCTGCGGCTGGTGGTGCCGATCCACGCTTCAATTCAGAGGAAGTGGACGCATGGGAAATCGGCATGAAGGGCCGTTTTATGGACGGCGCCGTGACCGCGAACTTGGCATTGTTCCATCAGGAATTCTCGGACTTCCAGGTTCTTGAGTTTACCGGAGCACAGTTCCAGACGTTCAACGTTCCTACCGCTGTGTCGCAAGGGTTCGAGCTTGAAACTCAGATCCGGCCAACCGATGGCCTCTCGATCAATGCCGGCCTGACCTACGTTGATGCCGAATATCCGAGCGATTGCGCGGACTCGAGCGATGCACTGCGTGTGCAGAACCTGTGTGGGAACTCCCTGACTAACGCACCCAAGATCGTTGCGATCATGGGGGCGACTTATGAAGGGGAGATCGGCGATAGTTTGGGGTACTTCCTGAACGGTCAAATTCGCACCGAGAGTGACCGCCGCACTTCCACGCAAGCGCGCGCGGTTCCAACTACAGCAGCACAGCTTGGCAGTACTCCGCTGGCACCCTTCGATGTTCAGGACAGCAATGTGAAGATCAACCTGCGCGCAGGGATCGGTGACATTGACGAAGCTTGGGGCATTGAAGCGTGGGTGACAAACCTCACCGATGAAGTCACCCGCGGTGTCACCTTCAACACAGTGCTTCGTGGCACCTCGCGTTCTGCCTTTACACAGCAACCGCGGATGTATGGTGTGACGCTCCGCACGAAGTTCTAGGACTTCTGCGTTCAAGCCAAAAGAAAAGGGCGGTGGGGAAACCCGCCGCCCTTTCACTTAGTTTGAAATAGGGCGGTCACATTCCCCGAGCGATCACCATCTTCATGACTTCGTTGGAGCCACCAAAGATCCGCGTGATGCGGCTGTCGCGGTACATCCGCGCGATCGGGTAGTCATTGATGAATCCCGCCCCGCCATGGAACTGCAGGCACTTGTCGACCACTTCGCCTTGAAGCTCGGTGACCCAGTATTTCGCCATACACGCGGTATCAACGCTCAGCTCTTTCTTGAGGTGTTTCGCGATGCAGTCATTGACGAACACCCGCGCTGCAGTCGCGCGAGCCTTTAGATCCGCCATCACGAACTGCGTGTTCTGGAAATCCCAGATCGTTTGTCCAAAGGCTTTGCGGTTCTTTACAAAGTCCATGGTTGTCTCAAGCGCTTTCTCAATGCCGGTCATCGCGCCCATCGCAATGATCAGGCGTTCCTGCGGCAATTCACCCATCAGCTGGTAGAAGCCTTTGCCTTCCACGCCGCCAAGCACGTTTTCGGCCGGAACGAACACATCATCAAAAAACAGCTCTGATGTGTCAGCCGCGTCCAGCCCGATTTTGTCGAGCTTCTTGCCGCGTTGGAAACCCTCGGCCCCTTCGGTTTCAAGCAGCATAAGTGAAATGCCCTTGGCGCGTTCCTTGGGATCTGTCTTTGCAACGATGATGATGAAATCGGCAGTTTGACCGTTTGAGATATAGGTCTTAGCACCGTTGATCCGGTAGCCATTGCCATCCTTCAGCGCAGTGGTGGTGATGCTCTGCAAATCCGAACCCACACCTGGTTCAGTCATCGCAATCGCGCTGACGAGTTCACCAGTCACCAGCTTTGGCAGGTATTTCTTTTTCTGCTCTTCGGTTCCGTGACGAACGAGATAAGGCAGTATGACCGTGTTGTGCAGCGATGCAGCAAAGCCTTCAACGCCGTGCTTTGCCTGCTGATCGATCACAACCATGTCGTGGCGGAAGTCTCCTCCGTGACCGCCATATTCTTCCGGTACAGAGACGCCGAGAAGCCCGGCTTCGCCTGCTTCGTTCCAGAATTCGCGCTCGACCTGGCCTTCTTCACGCCACTTAAGTACGCGCTTTTCCGGCGCGTGCTGTTGGTAGAATTTGCCTACTGCATCGGCGAAGATCGAAATTTCCTCGTCTTCCATGAATTCGGGCTGGGGAACATTGAGTACGGACATCTTACTTACCCTTCCAATTGGGCTTGCGCTTTTCTGCGAATGCAGCCGCGCCTTCGCGGGCATCCTCGGAAGTGAATACCGGGCCTAGCGCCTTGGCTTGACGCGCATAGCGCTCTTCCATCGGCCAGCCGCGCGATTCCTTCATGATTTTCTTCGATATCCGCACTGCCAGTGGGCCGTTCTCCGCGATCTTTGCCGCCAGCGCTTTCGCACCTTCAAGTGCCGATCCATCGACAACCTGATTGATAAGGCCAAGGCCTGCGGCGCGCTCAGCACCCATGAAGTCGCCCGTCAACGCCAATTCCATCGCCACGCGCTCTGGGATCTGGTCAGGCAGCATCATGACGCCGCCTGCCGCCGCCACCAGGCCGCGCTTCACTTCGGGAATACCGAATTTGGCATCCTTGCTGGCAACCACCAGATCACAGGCAATCATCAGTTCAAGCCCGCCTGCCAGCGCATAGCCTTCGACAGCCGCAATCAATGGCTTTTGCGGCGGTGCTTCAACCACGCCGCCGAAACCGCGGCCTTCCACAGTGGGGCGTTCGCCGCGAAGAAAGCCTTTCAGATCCATGCCCGAGCAGAAAGTGCCGCCCGCACCGGTCAGGATGCCAACTCTTAGCGAGTCGTCGGAATCAAGCCGGTCCATTGCTGCGGCGATCCCTTCTGCCGCTGCCTTGGTCATCGCATTCTTGGCTTCAGGGCGGTTGATCGTCACGATCAATACGCCGTTCTCTTCCTGCGTCAGGACTTCTTCGCTCATGCGCTTATCTCTCTCCAATTGGGTAGGTGTTGCGTTGTGATTTGCGACTTATATAACTAGGTGGAACAACATGTCCACGGGATTGCCCCGTGCGCTTTTGATAGGGAAATGGGTAATGGCAGAAGCCTACATCATCGACGCGGTTCGCACTCCTCGCGGAATTGGTAAGCAGGGCAAGGGCGCGCTGGCAGCTGAACATCCGCAACATCTGGCCGCGACGGTTCTGAAAGCCATTGCCGAACGCAACCACCTCGACACCTCGACTGTCGATGACGTGATCTGGTCAGTCTCAACGCAAGACGGGATGCAGGCAGGTGATATGGGCCGCATGGCTGCGCTGGACGCCGACTATGACATTACATCCAGTGGAACAACGCTCGATCGCTTCTGTGGTGGCGGCATTACATCTGTGAACCTTGCGGCCGCTCAAATCATGAGCGGGATGGAAGATTGCATCGTTGCAGGCGGAACTGAAATGATGAGCCTGACTGCAGAAATGTCCAAGGCGAAGATGCAGGCCGGCATCAAGCCGCCGATGATGGGCAGCTATAATGAGCGGCTCCAACGGGTGCATCCGCAAAGCCACCAGGGCATTTGCGGCGATGCCATCGCCAGCATGGAAGGCTTCACTCGCGAGGAGCTCGACGAGGTGGGATATCGCAGCCAGCAACGCGCATCAGAAGCGATCAGCGAAGGGCGCTTTGCCAGATCTATCGTCCCGGTTGTTGATGATGAAGGCAACGTGATCCTGGATCACGATGAGTACCCGCGCCCGCAAACAACGCGGGAAGGGCTTGCTCAACTGGAACCTGCTTTCACCAAGATCGCAGATGTTCCTTTGGATGCGAACGGCACGACTTTCCGAGCGCTTGTGAACCAGAAGTACCCTGATCTTGATATCAAGCACTTCCATCACGCCGGCAATAGCTCCGGCGTGGTTGATGGCGCGGCGGCTGTGCTCGTCACCAGCAAGGAGTATGCACAGAAGAACGGCCTCAAACCGCGCGCACGGATCGTCGCAACCGCCAATATGGGCGATGACCCAACACTGATGCTGAATGCGCCGGTGCCTGCCGCGAAAAAGGTTCTGGAGAAAGCCGGAATGACGAAGGATGACATTGATCTTTATGAGATCAACGAAGCCTTCGCAGTTGTCGCCGCCAAGTTTGTGCGCGATCTTGATCTCGATTGGGACAAGGTCAACGTCAACGGTGGCTCGATCGCCTTGGGTCACCCCATCGGAGCGACCGGCTCGATCCTGATCGGCACGATTATCGACGAGTTGGAACGGCAGGACAAGCGGTACGGCCTGGTCACCATGTGTGCTGCAGGCGGCATGGCTCCGGCCATCATTGTAGAGCGCGTAGACGACTTCGTCGACTGAGAGACGCTAAATGATTGCCGACAACACGCCCGTCATTATCGGGGTAGGGCAAGCTTCGGAGCGCGTTGGCGAGCCGAACTATGAGGCGCTGTCCTACATGGATTTGGGCGGGCGAGCCTTGGCAGCTGCAATTACAAACGCTGGTGCTTCTGGCGATTTGGCGGGCTCGATTGATACGCTCGCCGCGATCCGAGCGTTTGAAATGTCGCGGCCTGGCAAAGAGCCGCCATTTGGCGGACCAGACAATATTCCGGGTGCTTTGGCAAAGCGGGTGAAGGCCTGTCCTGAGCGTTTGATCCTGTCCCCGACAGGCGGGCAGACCAATCAGCAATATGTTGGTGAATTCGCGTCCGCAATTGCCGCTGGTGACAGCCAGTGTGCGGTCATTGTCGGTTCTGAAGTGATATCGACCGCGCTTGCGCTCGCTGCCAAGGGCGAGAAGCCTGACTGGTCCGAAGAAATTGGCGGCGAGTTTGAAGATCGGGGCTTTGGCTTGGAAGGCATGATGGAGATGCAGCTGTTCGCGCATGGTGCGACCGGCGCGATTCCGCTCTATGCCATTGCTGAAAATGCGCGCCGGGCCAAGCTGGGCAAGAGTTTGGACGAATATCGTCACGATATCGGCGAACTGTTCGAGCCGTTCACCCGGGTCGCAGCGAACAATCCGCATGCGGCGGCGCCGGTCGAACGTAGCGCTGAAGAGCTGGCAACGGTGACAGAGCGCAACCGCATCGTGGCAGAGCCATACACACGAATGACTGTCGCGCGCGATCAGGTGAACCAGGCTGCAGCTATCATCATCGCCAGTGCTGGCCTTGCGCGAAAGCTGGGTGTGCCGGAAGACAGGTGGGTGCACATCCACTCTGTCACTGCCGCCACGGAGTTGATGCTGTCTGCGCGGCCTGACCTGTCTGCCAATCCTGCCTCGATCGCTTCAGTTGAAGCTGCGTTGGATCGTGCCGGTAAATCGATGGACGAAATGCAGTTCCTCGACTTCTATTCCTGCTTTGCGATCCCGGTGTTCAATCAATGCGATCACTTCGGTTTGGCTGTGGATGATCCGCGCGGATTGACGTTGACTGGCGGCTTGCCGTTCTTTGGAGGTGCAGGAAACAACTATTCAGCGCACGCGATCTGCGAAGCAGTTGAGCGAGTGCGCGGCAACCTTGGCTCATATGCTCTGGTTGGTGCCAACGGCGGCTGGATGAGCAAATATGCAACCGGGATTTACTCGACTGAACCGGCAGACTGGTCGGCCAACGATCGGTTTGAGAAACTGCCGATAGCTGACAATGGAGTGCCGTTCAGTGAAGAACCATTCGATAGCGCAACGGTAGAGAGCTACACGATCAATTACAGCAAGGCCGGCAGCGATGCCGTATTCATCGGGCGCAATGCTGCGGGTGAGCGCGTGGTTGGGAATGCTGAACTTGATGACGCGCGTACGCGTGAACTGTTCGAAAGTGGCGAACCGTTTGGTACGAAGCTGACCGTCACACGGGATGAACGCGGACGTAATATCGGTAAGCTTGCCTAATCGTTCTTGCGTTCGCCGCCGAGGAAATCGAGCGCGTCAAAGCCTTCGGGTGCGGGGACTTCTGTGATCGGATCGTCGCGGTCATCAAATTCAGTGCGCAAAGCCCGGCTCATGATTGCATGCATGTGATACATCGCCGTTGTGTACGTCAGCTCGAGGATTTCCTCGTCTGAGAACTGCTCTTTCAATTCAACGAATAACGCGTCGGGCACGCGGCCTTGATGTGTGACAAGCCTGTCTGCATAGGCCAGCACCAATCGTTCTTTCGCATCGAAGCAGGTTGCCGTTTGCCATGTCGGGATCGCTTCGATCTTGTCCTCAGGATAAGCGAGCCCGCGTAAACTCTTGCAATGTTGAGAGAACACGAACTGGCTACCCGTGGCCCATCCGGCCCAGGTCTGGCAAAGCTCGCGCAATACCGGATCAAGCTTGCGCGAAGGGTCGCGGTAATAGGCAAAACCTTGCGCGGCGTGTTTCAAGGTTGCGGGTGAATTGGCGAATACTGTCCACCAATTGCCCGGCGTGCCGGTTGCTGTGCCGGGGTTTGCCACAGGATCGCGATCTCCGAACAAAAGCTGATAGAACGGTAGCGCGACCTTTTCGTCAGCCTCAGCCTTGGGGACTTCTCTCAATCGGGGCATGGTTCAGGCCTCCACTCTGTCAGCGGCTGTCGCTGGCTCATGAGCAACATCTTCGGGCCCGAAGCTTTTCGTTGTCGCGGCAAATTCCAGCATGATGCCATTGGGGTCAGTGAAATAGACTGAGCGGACGAACACACCATCGTGCTTTTCGCGCGCAACGCCCATGGGGCTGTCATCATGGTTCACGACCGCATGGGTGTGCGGTACGCCAGCTTCCTCCAGCCGCTGAAGCGATGCCTCCAGTTCCTCCTCTGCCATTTCAAAGGCAAGGTGGTTCATCGAACCAACAGCCGTTTTCGCTTCGCCAGGAAAGCTTTTTACCGAGGCAATGCCCGGGGCAGCGGGCGGGCCGTCCTCCCACCAGAAAAACGCCACTGCCGCGCCGCCACCACAATCGAAGAAGAAGTGCTGTCCGCCGCCGGGGAACTCAACTGTTTTGAACAGCGGCATGTTGAGCACTTCGGTATAGAAACGAACTGTTTCCTTCATATCGCGGCACACCAGCGCGACATGGTTGATACCTTTGGTCTTGATCATCTCACCTTCTCCCGCTTGCTTCGTGCACGCATCGCTGCGCGCTGGCAAATAGGCAGATCAGATAGGTGGGGCGACGTGCCACCTGCCAGACTCACCGCCGCTTTGACAAAATGGCAGATTTGCCGTATTTAGTTTCAAACGAAACTAAAATGATTCTGACTGGAAACACCCATGAACACGCACTCCTCTGATCTGTTCGACAATCCTGCTGGCCTTGATGGCTTTGAATTCGTTGAATTCTGCGCCCCCGAAAAGGGGCAGCTGGAACCTGTGTTTGAAGCAATGGGTTTCACGCATCTGGCTTCGCACCGCTCGAAAGACGTCGATCTTTGGCGTCAGGGCGGTATCAATCTGATCGCCAATTACGAGCCGCGCAGCGCCGCGTGGTATTTCGCGCGTGAACATGGCCCGTCGGCTTGCGGCATGGCTTTCCGTGTGCGCAACGCTGCAGAGGCTTGGGATCATTTGATGGAGCAGGGCGCAGAGCCGGTGGCTGTCGAAACTGGTCCGATGGAACTCGCGATCCCGGCGATCCGCGGCATTGGCGGGGCTATCCTGTATCTCGTTGATCGTTACGAAGACGAGAATGGTGAAGGCTTGTCTATTTACGACATCGATTTTGACTATCTGCCGGGTGTCGAAAAACGCCCAGAAGGCGCAGGGTTCAAGCTGATCGATCACCTGACGCACAACGTTTACACCGGTCGTATGAAATATTGGGCAGACTATTACGAGACGCTGTTCAACTTCCGGGAAATCCGCTTTTTTGACATCAAGGGCGAATACACTGGCCTGACATCCAAAGCGCTGACCGCGCCCGACGGCAAGATCCGCATCCCGCTCAATGAAGAGGGAGAAGGCGGCAAGGGCCAGATCGAAGAGTTCCTGCGCGAATTCAACGGCGAAGGCATCCAGCATATCGCGCTGATCTGTGATGATCTGGTAGCTTGCTGGGACCGACTGAAGGGCCTCGGCGTGCCGTTCATGACCGCGCCGCCAGCCACTTACTACGATATGCTGGACGAGCGTCTGCCGGGTCATGGTGAAGATGCCGAGGCGTTGAAGATGCGTGGTATCCTGCTGGACGGCACCACCGAAGGCGGACAGCCGCGCTTGCTTCTGCAAATCTTCGCAGAAGCACAGGTTGGCCCTGTCTTCTTCGAGTTCATCCAGCGCAAGGGCGACGATGGCTTTGGCGAAGGCAATTTCAAGGCGCTGTTCGAAAGTATCGAGCGTGACCAGATCGCGCGCGGCGTGCTCGACGTTGAAAAGGAACCGGCCGAATGAGCGCGGTAAAACCATCCGGCATTCATCACGCTGCCTATCGCTGCAAGGACGCGAAAGAGACCGTGGAGTGGTACGGCCGCGTGCTGGGTATGGAATACACCACCGCTTTTGCTGAGGACCACGTACCATCCACCGGTGAATATGACCCGTACATGCATGTGTTTCTGGATGCAGGTAACGGGAATATTCTCGCCTTTTTCGAACTGCCCAATCAACCGACCATGGGCCGCGACGAGAATACGCCGGCATGGGTACAGCATCTGGCCTTTCGGGTCGCATCGGAAGAAGAACTGCTGAAGGCTAAGGACCATGTTGAAGCTCAAGGCATCGATGTGCTTGGCCCGACGCATCACGGCATCTTCAAGTCGATCTACTTCTTTGATCCCAACGGCCACCGGGTTGAGCTGGCCGCGGATATCGGGACGCAAGACCAGTATGACGAGTTGAAGCGCGTTGCGCCCCTCATGCTCGACGAATGGAGCGAGACGAAGAAGGCTCCGCGCCATGCCGACTGGCTGCACGAAATCGCGCGCGCAGAGCACGGCCTGGAATCGCGGGACTAAGAATCAGGTCTGAACTGGATTTTGAGAATGCGACATCTTGTCGCATTAGTCTCTTCATGTTAACGTTCACAATCTAGGTTTGGGAGTACTTAGACTATGTGGAAACCGGTTTTGGTCGCTGCCGTTTTGGCGACGGCTCTGATTGGGACATCTTCGGCATTCGCCGGCCAGGACGAGCTTGCGCAGCTAGATGCGCAATTGCCAGGAACCTTGGTCAATGATCCATCGCGGCTCGATTGGGAGAGCTATGGGGCAGACATTGAGCGCACTGCAGTCGTAGAGGACTCGATCCCCGGTGGCGGGGCTGCGATCCGATTTGATGTAAGGCGCGCGGGCGAATACATCTATGTGGCTGGCACAAATGTTCCGCTGACCAAAACTGTCCGCCGTGGCGATACCATTACCGTTGGATTTTATGCGCGCACAATTGAAGCCCGTACTGAAGATGGAAACGGCGTTCTGCGGGTCCGTTTTCAACAGAATGCAGAACCTTTTCCTGGATTTGGCGAGCAAACCCTCTCCATCGGCCGTGAATGGGATTGGTACGAAGTAACAGCCGATGCAGGAATGACCCTTCGCAGCAAAGATGGGATCGTTGCTTTGCAATTCGGTCGCACGCGCCAAACAATCGAAATTGGACAAACTATTGTTGTGTCCGGAGCCGGCCGGATTGCGTCGGATGCGTCGACCGCACAGCCTCAACCAGTCGCAGTACCTGAAATCCAACCTGAGCCAACGCCTGTTCCGGTCGTGCGTGAAGAGCCTTTGATACCTGAACCTCTCAAGGGTGCCGGTGAACTGCTCAACGATCCGCGCGCAAGTGACTGGCGCATTGTCGGCGATATTGCTGCGGCTATGGAGCGTGAAGAACCAGCCATATGGCTAAATCGCGCGACGCGGTTCACCGTTGGCACACCGTCCGATAATCCTGATTCGCTGTCGCTGGCGATCCCCCTCAATGTCTCGATCGAAGCCGGCGACAACCTGCTGATCGCAGTGGCTGGAAGGACCGAACAGGCCATCACACCTGATCGCCGCGCGCGTGTTGATGCCAAGATCGACGATCTGGAACCCGGCCGTGGCGATTTTGCGCAAGCGCTTTTCCCATTGGGCGAAGACTGGCAGCTGATCCGGCTTCGTGCCCGATCGCCGCGCGCTTACGCCCCGGGCGGCGCGGAACTGGTGCTGAGCTTTGCTGGCCATGCGCAGATCGTTGACATTGGGCCGGTCTACGTATTTCGAACAGAGCCGGCGGAATAGCGCTGAGGTAATTGACATTAAAAGCGGAGGGTGCGTTGGTTGCACTTTGCGCTATAAAAGCGGGATCTAAAGGAGATTCAGCTTTATGATTGGCTTTGTTGTCCGCCCAGAACCTAGCTACCCGACGCATTGCACCGCCGAACAATATGACGCGATGTATGCGCGTTCGCTTCAGGATCCTGACGGTTTCTGGCTGGAGCAGGCGCAGCGGCTGGACTGGGTGCAGGCTCCCGACAAAGGTGGTGAATGGTCGTATTATCCCGTCGATATCAAGTGGTTCGCTGATGGCACGTTGAACCTGTGTTACAATGCGGTTGATCGCCACGTTGCAGAGCGCGGCGATACAACCGCGCTGATTTTTGAGCCAGACGATCCAGCGTCGCCCGGTCGTTCGCTTACCTATCGCGAATTGCACACCGAAGTGATCGAGATGGCCAATGCGCTGAAAGCACTGGGTGTCACCAAGGGCGAGCGCGTGACGATCTACATGCCGATGGTGATCGAAGGTGTGCTCGCGATGCTCGCCTGCGCGCGTATCGGCGCGATCCATTCGGTTGTGTTTGGCGGTTTTTCGCCAGAAGCGCTTGCGGGGCGTATCGTTGATTGCGGCAGCCGTTTTGTGGTGACCGCAGATAGCGGTTTACGCGGTTCGAAACCGATCGCTTTGAAAGATAATGTCGATGCTGCGCTGAAGATCGACGGTGTGGATGTATCGGGCGTCTTGGCGGTCAAACATACTGGCGCAGACGTTGCGATGACTGATGGCCGCGATCACTGGTATCATGACTTGAAATCCGACGCGGATTGCCCCTGCGAGGAAATGAACGCTGAAGACCCGCTTTTCATTCTCTACACATCAGGATCGACCGGAAAGCCCAAGGGCGTGCTGCACACCACCGGCGGATACGGCGTCTGGACTGCGACCACCTTCAACTACATATTCGATTATCAGCCCGGCGAGGTCTTCTGGTGCTCGGCCGATATTGGCTGGGTCACGGGCCACAGCTATATCGTGTACGGCCCTCTGATGAACGGCGCTACGCAGATTGTGTTTGAAGGCGTGCCGAACTATCCGGACCATGGGCGCTTTTGGGACGTTATCGCCAAGCACAAGGTCAATATTTTCTACACTGCACCCACCGCTATTCGCGCACTAATGCGCGAGGGCGATAGCTTCGTGAAAGCGCATGACCGGTCATCGCTGCGGCTGCTCGGCACAGTGGGCGAGCCGATCAATCCAGAGGCCTGGCGCTGGTATCACGAAGTGGTGGGCGAGGGGCGCTGCCCGATCATCGACACTTGGTGGCAGACTGAAACCGGCGGCTGCATGATCACAACACTGCCAGCGGCGCATGACATGAAGCCAGGCAGCGCGGGCAGGCCGTTCTTCGGTGTGCGGCCACAACTGGTCGGCAATGAAGGCGAAGTTCTGGACAGGGCAACCAGCGGCAATCTGTGCATTACGCACAGCTGGCCGGGCCAGGCGCGCACCGTTTACGGTGATCACGAGCGGTTCGTGCAGACCTATTTCAGCACCTATCATGGCAAGTATTTCACCGGCGATGGCTGTCGCCGCGATGAAGACGGATATTACTGGATCACGGGCCGTGTAGACGATGTGATCAACGTTTCCGGACACCGGATGGGAACAGCCGAGGTGGAAAGTGCGCTGGTATTGCATCCGCTTGTTTCCGAGGCGGCGGTTGTGGGATATCCGCACGACATCAAGGGGCAGGGCATCTATTGCTATGTTACCCTGAATGCCGATGCTGAAGTTACGGACGATTTGGTCGCTGAGCTGCGCCAGCATGTGCGCAAGGAAATCGGCCCCATTGCCACGCCCGATCACATCCACTTAACGCCCGCGCTGCCAAAGACTCGCAGCGGCAAGATCATGCGGCGTATCCTCCGCAAGATTGCAGAGAATGACTACGGCTCGCTGGGCGACACTTCTACGCTGGCTGATCCGAGCGTGGTCGAAAGCCTGATTGAGGGGCGACAAAATCGGTAGAGACTAGTGCTCCCGTGAGGCCCCGGCACCGCGCGGCACACGGATATTCTCGACCAAGGCATCGATTTCGGCGGGCGGTTTGGTGGTCATCCGTGCGACCGCGATCGCAACGGCGAAGTTCAATACCATTCCGACCACGCCGATCCCTTCAGGCGAAATGCCGAACAGCCAATTTTCGGCCGTGTTTGCGGCTGGCTCCCACAGTTTGAAGTAAGCGATGTAGAGGAATGTCGAAGTCAGGCCCGCTACCATCCCTGCAATCGCGCCTTCGCGGTTCATACGCTTGCTAAAAATACCCATAAAGATCGCCGGGAACAGGCTTGCGGCAGCGAGGCCAAAGGCGAAAGCGACCACTTGCGCCACCCATCCCGGCGGATAGATCCCGAGATATCCCGCAACCACAATAGCTGCAGTTGCAGCGATGCGCGCCGCCAACAGTTCACCCTTCTCGGATATGTCGGGCTTGAAAGTGGACTTTAGCAGATCGTGGCTGACCGAACTTGAAATGACCAGCAGCAGTCCGGCAGCTGTGGACAGCGCGGCGGCCAAGCCGCCAGCGGCCACCAGCGCGATTACCCATCCGGGCAGGTTGCCAATCTCGGGGTTCGCCAGAACCATTATGTCGCGGTCGACATAAACTTCGTTTTCATTGTCCGTCGCCGTGTTGTCGAGCAGCCGCTCTCCCGAATTGCCAACGCCACTCTCGCTAAATTCGGGGCTGCCTGCGAATGCGTCGCCGGCCCGGTATTGCATGACGCCATCACCATTCTTGTCGCGCCAGGCAATCAGGTCATTGGCTTCCCAATTGGTGAACCACTCGGGCGCTTCGGCATATTGTGTCTCATTGACGGTATCGACAAAGTTGAGCCGTGCGAATGCGCCTACTGGCCCTGCTGTGGTGTACAGCAGCGCGATAAAGATCAGCGCCCACCCGGCCGAGCGGCGCGCATCCGATGCCTTGGGTACGGTGAAAAAGCGCACGATCACGTGGGGCAGGCCTGCAGTGCCAACCATAAGCGCCAGCGTAATGCAGAACACATCAATCATCGACTTGCTGCCGTCAGTATATTGCCCGAACCCTAGATCCATCAGGACAAGATTGAGCTTTTCCAGCACGTATAGACTGCTGCCGTCGCTGACCTGTGAGCCCAGCCCAAACTGCGGGATCGGATTGCCGGTGATCATGAAGCTCAGGAAGAAGGCTGGAACCATATAGGCGAAGATCAGTACGCAATATTGCGCGACCTGAGTGTAGGTGATGCCCTTCATCCCGCCCAACACCGCATAGACAAACACTATGCCCATGCCGATGATCACGCCCCACAGGATTGGCACATCCAGAAAGCGGCTAAACACGATGCCCACGCCGCGCATCTGGCCTGCGATATAGGTGAAGCTGATAAAGATCAGGCAAATCACCGCGACCACACGTGCAGCCTTGGAATAATACCGCGTGCCAATGAAATCCGGAACTGTGAACTGGCCAAATTTGCGCAGGTACGGCGCAAGCAGTAGCGCGAGCAGCACATAGCCGCCGGTCCAACCCATCAAGTAAACCGAGCCATCATAGCCCGCGAAAGCGATGATGCCCGCCATCGAAATGAAGCTTGCCGCGCTCATCCAGTCGGCTGCGGTTGCCATGCCGTTGACAACCGGATTTACACCTCCGCCAGCGACGTAGAATTCCTTTGTCGAGCCTGCGCGGCTCCAGATGGCAATGCCGATGTAGAGCGCAAAACTTGCACCGACGAAGAGATAGATCAGTGTTTGCGTCTCCATTAACCGGCCCCACCTTCCATAGAGGCGGCGACTTCGTCGTCATCATCAAGGTCAAAACTTTGTTCGATCTTGTGAATTCGCCAATTGTAGAAGAATATCAGCGCGATGAAGGTGTAAATTGACCCTTGCTGCGCAAACCAGAAGCCAAGCGGATAGCCCCCCAGCATGAACTGATCGAGCCAGTCGCGAAACAGGATGCCTGCAACGAAAGAGACAGCGAACCAGATCCCCATGAGCGTGAGCAACAGTCGAATATTCGCTGTCCAATAGCGGCTATTTGATTCCCCCGCTGCGGATTCGTGCTCGTGTTCGCTCATACTGTCCCCTCCAAGGCAATGCATGGCAGCTTTCCTCTGAATTTGTCCAGTCACAGTCATTTGGTCGCACCTTGGCGATGGACCTTGGTACACAGGCTGGTAAGACGTTCGCCCGACTCCAAGGAGACCCAAGTGACTGATTACCCCCAACTCGAACTTCTTATTGGCGGCGAAGCAATTGGCGCTGCTGGTCGCGAGACGATCGACGTGCTTGATCCGGCCAGCGGCGATGTCATCGCAGCATTGCCTGCAGCGACTGCGGCGGATCTTGATGCGGCGCTGGATTCAGCTTCAAAAGGTTTCAAAAGCTGGCGCAAGACATCTGCTGACGAACGCGAAGCAGTGCTACGCAAAGGTGCGGCACTGATCCGCGAACGCGCCAAGGAAATCGGTGCGGCGATCACCCTAGAGCAGGGCAAGCCGTTCAAAGAAGCTGTAGGCGAGACGATTTACTGCGCCATGCTGCTGGAATTCTATGCGGGTGAATGCAAACGGCTATATGGTCGCACACTGGTTCGCCCCGATGGTCAGCGCGCAGAAGTAAGGTATGAGCCTGTCGGTCCGGTGGCGGGTTTTTCAGCATGGAATTTCCCGGCATTGAACGTGATGCGCAAGGTGGGCGGTCCGCTGGCGGCAGGTTGCTCAGTCATCGTCAAACCGTCCGAGGAAACACCCGCAGGCGGTCTCGGCATCGTCAAGGCGCTGCATGACGCAGGTGTTCCAGGAGAGGTGCTGCAATGCGTTTTCGGCGTTCCATCGGACATCAGCGAACACTTGCTGGCCAGCCCGGTGATCCGCAAAGTGACCTTCACCGGATCAACAGCGGTCGGCAAGCATCTGGCCAAATTGGCTGCCGAGGATTTGAAGCGCACTACGATGGAACTGGGCGGCCACGGGCCAGTCCTGATTTTCAATGATGCCGACATTGATAAGGCGCTCGACACCATGGCTGGTGCCAAATACCGCAACGCCGGTCAGGTCTGCGTCAGCCCGACACGCTTCCTGGTTGAAGAAGATGTGTTTGAGCGTTTCCGCGATGGCTTTGTCGAGCGGGCCAAGGCCGTGAAGGTTGGCAATGGCATGGATGGGGATACGCAGATGGGCCCGATGGCAAGTCAGCGTGGGCCAGATGGCATTCAGGCGAAGCTTGCGGACGCGCTGGACAAAGGCGCGAAGCTTGAAGCCGGCGGCAACCGGATCGGCAATCAGGGCTTCTTCCATGAGCCGACAGTGCTCTCCGAAGTCCCGCTGGATGCCGAGATCATGAACGAAGAGCCGTTCGGTCCGGTCGCGTTGATCAACCCGATGAAGGGCGAAGCTGCGATGGTCGAGGAGGCGAACCGGCTGCCATACGGCTTGGCGGCATATGCCTGGACACAAGATGCCGGGCGCCGGATGCGCATGGCTAGTGATATCGAAGCGGGTATGGTCGCAATCAACAACGGTTCGGTCAGTGCCGCCGATGCGCCCTTCGGCGGAGTCAAATGGTCCGGTTCCGGCTTGGAAGATGGCGCAGAGGGCGTGACCGCCTGTCTGGTTTCAAAGACCGTGCATGAAAGCGCCTAGGGGAGACAAGGTATGAAAACACGCGCCGCCGTGGCTTTCGAAGCGAAGCAGCCGCTTGAGATTGTCGAGCTGGATCTGGAAGGCCCCAAGGCGGGTGAAGTGCTGGTCGAGATCATGGCGACCGGTATTTGCCACACCGATGCCTATACGCTTGACGGCTTCGACAGCGAAGGCATCTTCCCCAGCGTTCTGGGCCACGAAGGGGCGGGCATCGTGCGCGAAGTCGGCCCCGGTGTCACCAGCGTGAAGCCAGATGATCACGTGATCCCGCTTTACACACCCGAATGCCGCCAGTGTAAATCCTGCCTTTCCGGCAAGACGAACCTGTGCACCGCGATCCGCGCGACACAGGGGCAGGGGTTGATGCCGGACGGTACCAGTCGCTTCAGCTACAAGGGGCAGACGATCTTCCACTACATGGGCTGTTCGACTTTTTCGAACTTCACTGTCCTGCCCGAGATCGCTGTGGCCAAGATTCGCGAGGACGCCCCGTTCCAGACCAGCTGCTACATCGGCTGCGGAGTGACGACGGGTGTCGGCGCCGTGACCAATACCGCCAAAGTGCAGGTGGGCGACAATGTGGTGGTGTTCGGCCTCGGCGGAATTGGCCTCAATGTGATCCAGGGCGCGCGGCTGGCTGGGGCGAACAAAATCATCGGCATCGACATCAATGAGACCCGCGAGGAATGGGGCCGCAAGTTCGGCATGACCGATTTCCTCAACACGCGTGGCATGAGCCGCGACGACATCGTTGCCAAGGTGGTGGCCATGACCGATGGCGGCGCGGATTACACCTTTGACTGCACCGGAAACACCGAAGTGATGCGCACCGCTCTGGAATGCTGCCACCGTGGTTGGGGAACCAGCGTGATCATCGGCGTGGCCGAAGCGGGCAAGGAAATCGCTACCCGCCCGTTTCAGCTGGTGACGGGCCGCAACTGGCGCGGTACCGCATTTGGCGGAGCCAAGGGTCGCACCGACGTTCCGAAAATCGTTGATTGGTACATGGACGGGAAGATCCAGATCGACCCTATGATTACTCATGTGCTGAGCCTCGAAGAGATCAACAAGGGCTTCGACCTGATGCATGCAGGCGAGAGCATCCGCAGCGTGGTGGTGTACTGATGGCTGCAAAAGTAAATCTGTCCGAGAAATTCGCCTTGTTTTCAGAGCATTGGGCACCACGCCTTGCCGCGCGGTACAATGGCAACGAGGTGCGCCTGTGCAAGGTTGAAGGCGAATATCACTGGCACCAGCATCCTGACACCGATGAGCTGTTCCTGGTTATCGAAGGCGAGCTTGATATGGAGTTCCGCGACCGGACCGAGAATCTTGTACAAGGGGACCTGATTGTCGTCCCGCGCGGGACTGAACACCGCCCCTGCGCGCGCAAGGGTGAGGTCAAGCTGTTCGTGATGGATGCAGATGGCACGCCGAACACCGGCGATGAGGAATCCGCGTTCAAACCCATCGAAGTCTAAGCCTGCGCTAGTTCAGGCCTGCACAACCTTCTGTTCGATCGCGCCGAAGATCGAGTGATTGTCACGATCGCGCATTTCCACGCGCACCGTATCACCCGGTTTCATGAATGGCGTCTTGGGTGCGCCATCATAGATCGTCTCGATCATGCGGATTTCCGCAATGCAGCTGTAGCCTAGCCCGCCTTCGCTGACCGGCTTGCCCGGGCCGCCATCCGCGCCCTTGTTCGAAATCGTGCCTGAGCCGATGATCGCGCCGGCACCTAGATTGCGCGTTTTTGCCGCGTGAGCGACCAATTGCGCCATGTTGAAGGTGGCATCCACGCCCGCTTCGGCACGGCCAAAGGCTTTGCCATTGTAATCGACCATCAGCGGCAAGTGGATCAGCGTATCCTTCCACGCATCGCCCAGCTCATCTGGCGTCACACAGACTGGCGAGAATGCGCTGGACGGCTTTGACTGGAAGAAGCCGAAACCCTTGGCGAGTTCGCCCGGGATCAGCCCGCGCAAGCTCACGTCATTGACCAGCATCACCAGCTTGATGTGTTTTGCTGCGTCCTCTGCCGATACGCCCATTGGCACATCGTCGGTGATCACGGCGATTTCGCCTTCCATGTCGCAGCCCCAGGCAGTGTCGCCCAGCGGAATGTCTTCGCGCGGGGCCAGGAAACTGTCGCTGCCCCCCTGATACATCAGCGGATCGTGATAGAAGCTTTCCGGCACTTCGGCATCGCGCGCTTTGCGCACCAGCTCGACGTGGTTGATGTATGCACTGCCATCGGCCCATTGGTACGCGCGCGGCAGCGGCGAATGGGCTTCGCGTTCGTGGAAGCGTTCGCACGGCACCGCCTCATGCTCGACATCCATGGCCAGCACTTCGAGCTTGGGAGCGATTTCCTCCCAATTATCAAGCGCTGCTTGCAATGTCGGCGCTATATTGTCCGCCGCGCAGTAGCGGGTGAGGTCTTTCGATACGACGACGAGCTTACCGTCGCGGGTTCCATCATTAAGTGTGGCGAGTTTCATGAGGACCTCTCGGGATTATCTGGTTGATTGTCAGGGTGCGCGCGCTGGAATTCAGGCATGGCGAGGCATGCTTGCGCAATGCGCGCGATATGTGGTTTGTCGCTGAAATCGAATTGGAAGCGTTCCGCATTGTAGAACTGCGGCAACAGCACGACCTCGAAGAAGCCGGGCCTGTCGAACAGGAAATCGCCTGTTCCGAGCTGCGCCAGCCGCGCTTCCAGCGGCGCGAACGTACGCGCCAGCCAGTGGCGATACCAAATGTCGATCTCTTCCTGCGAATGGCCGAGCGGATCCTTGAGATACTTCAGCACCGGCAGGTTGTTCACGGCGTGCGTCTCGGTTGCGATCGCATAGGCAAGCTCGCGCGCGGTGTAGCGGTCTTCCAGATCGGCTGGCAGCAGAGAGTTTTCAGGATAGGCTTCATCCAGCCATTCGATCTGCGCCATGGATTGGGCACGGTCGCGCCCGTCGGCCTCTAGCATCGGCACGCTGCCAAACGGGTTGCGGCTGGTGAAGGCTTCACCCTTCTGCTCGGACGTGAGCAGGTTCACCGGGACATACTCGTATTCGATCCCTTTCAGCTCCAGCGCGATGCGCAAGCGATAGGTCGTCGAACTGCGGAAGTAGCCATACAGTTTCATCACGCAGAACTCCTACAGGATGGAACACTTGGAACACTGTTCAGGGGTAGAAAAGTCATCCGCTTTTCAGGGACTTGCAAAATACGCCTGTTGGAGCCTGTAGGGCGCAATGTTGGATTGGCACGCATGCCTGTCCTATGCCAGTTCTTGGCAGCGTAGGACAGCAACTCGCGCGTTTCCTTCATCAAAACGCCGCGATCCCCGTAATCCCGCGACCCAGGATCAGCGCGTGGACATCATGCGTGCCTTCATAGGTGTTCACCGTCTCAAGGTTCACCATGTGGCGGATCACCTGATATTCCCCGCTGATGCCATTGCCGCCATGCATGTCGCGCGCCTGACGCGCGATATCGAGCGCTTTGCCGACATTGTTGCGCTTGACCACGCTGATCATGTCCGGCGCAAAGCGGCCTTCGTCCATCAGGCGACCGACGCGAAGCGAGCCTTGCAGGCCCAGCGCGATGTCGGTCAGCATATCTGCCAGCTTCTTCTGGTAAAGCTGCGTTCCGGCCAGCGGGCGGCCGAACTGTTTGCGATCCAGCCCGTATTGTCGCGCGGCGTGCATGCAGAATTCGGCTGCGCCCATCGCGCCCCAGCTAATGCCATAGCGTGCGCGGTTGAGACACCCGAACGGACCTTTCAGGCCTTGCACATTGGGCAGCAGCGCATCCGAACCTACTTTCACATCATCCATCATGATCATGCCGGTGGTGCTGGCGCGCAGCGAAATCTTGCCTTCGATCTTGGGCGCGGAAAGCCCCTCCATACCTCTTTCCAGCACAAAGCCGCGAATGCCGCCGCCATGCTCTTCGCTTTTTGCCCAGACCACGAAAACATCGGCGAAAGGCGCGTTCGAGATCCATGTCTTCGAGCCGTTGAGCACGTAACCATCGCCGTCCTTCTTCGCGATGGTCTTCATGCCAGCAGGGTCAGAACCTGCGTCGGGCTCGGTCAGGCCAAAGCAACCGATCAGCTGGCCCGAGGCGAGGCCGGGCAAGTATTTGCGGCGCTGTTCTTCCGACCCGTATTCATAGATCGGGAACATCACGAGCGATGATTGGACCGAAGCCATCGAGCGATAACCGCTGTCGACGCGTTCGATCTCGCGCGCAATCAATCCGTACGCAACATAGCCAGCGCCTGCGCCGCCGTATTCTTCCGGGATTGTCGCGCCCAGCAGGCCCGCCTGACCGAACATCGGAAACAGCTCCGGCGCGTCGATCTCGTCAGCGAAAGCTTTTATTGCGCGCGGCTGCAACTCGCTTTGTGCAAAGCCATGCGCGGCATCACGGATCATCCGCTCGTCTTCGGTCAGCTGGTTTTCCAGATCAAAGGGATCTTCCCAGTTAAACGGCACCATTCCGGCCATTAGTTACTCCTGAAACTATTTTGCCGCTCCATTCGCAGGAATGACGCGCGACGACAAGTCTTGTCTAGCGATTCAAGAGTGTGCGTGAAAGGGGCGATGCGGAAGGAGCGAATGAGCACCTTCCCTATCGAGGTTTCTCCCTTGAACCGGTGTTGCGACTGGCTCAGCCGTTCTGGCCAAACTTGCTTGCAAAACCGGCCTCATCGCCTGCACTCAACAGTTTGGCTTGCTCCACCCATGCATCGCGGCGGATGCGCCCCTGGAAGCGCCCGAGGTGGGCATCGATGCGCTCGATATCCGCATCATTCCATGCGGCGATATCTGCAAAACGCGTCACGCCTTGTTCGCGCAGCAATGTCGCGATCTTGGGGCCAAGGCCCTTGATCCGGGTCAGGTCATCGGCGCCGGCTGGAGTGGGCGCGGCAACCGGAGCTGGTGCGGAGCCAGCGTCAAGAGGCGGCTCGGGTGTGCCTGCATCAATCAGCGCCTGATTGCGGCTCGCGCGTTCTGCGCCTTCATCGAGCACGTCTCTGGTCATGCTCTCTCGCACAACCTTGGCCTTGCGGTTGGCGCGACCAATCAGCCAGACAATTGCGATCGCGACCACAAATCCTATCGCGATATAGACTCCATAGGCTTCCAGAATTTCAGCAGCAGTCATCAATCAACATCTTCCTCAGCTCGGCGTGTCACCGCCAACATTCTTGCGAAACAGCAGCCGGTCTTCCTCGCCGAATCCCTTGCGCCAGATCACAAAGCCATAAGTTGCAAGAATCGCCGGAATGCCGAAGATCAACTCCATCCATTCGGGCAATTGCGTGAACGCGAAGCCCACAATTACCGCAGGCGCGGTTGCCCATACAAGGCCCCAGCGCCAATTGCTGACCGGCGCTTTAAGCAGATTCTTGAGCAGCAATGCCTTGATAAGGCTGGAGGCGCCGAGCGCCAGGAACAGTGCGCCAGCGGCGCCAGCGGCTTTGAAGCCTTCGTCCAGCTGCAGATACTCTGCCAGCGTGATGAGGCCAATCGTCAGCGCGGCTTGAAGCGCGATGATCCCGATTGAAATCGCGAGGTTACGTTTGCGCGCAATATAGACCAGCACGCTTTCGGAAACGACCGCCATCGACGCAACGACTTCGGCAGCAAGCAGGATCGCGAGCGCGCCCGTACCGCCAACAATTGCCGGGCCGCCAAGCCCCATCACCGCTTCGCCAGGTATAGCCAGCGCGAGCGCAATCGCAGCCTGAACCGCAATGATCCAGAATCCGACCTGGCGCACTTGCGCCGCGATCGCGTCCATATTGCCGATCTTCAGGTTCTTGGTCACAACCGGAGACAGAATGGGTTCAAAGCTGGACTTCAGCTTTTGCGGCAGAGTGGCGACTTCTTTCGCGAAGAAGTAGATGCCCACTGCGCGCTCTGACGTGAATTGGCCAAGCAAGAACACGTCGAGCAATCGCGTGCTGCGCTCGATCACGTCGGCGCCCGATAGCGGTAATGCCCGCAGGACCATCGAACCAAGATAGCGCGGGCGGGGGCGCCATCCATCAGGCAAGCCGTAAGTGCGGATGAATGACCACAAGGCTGTCAGAAGCGCGGCATAAATCGCAACGACAAAGGCGAGCGCCAGCCCGCTCTCGCGTGCGCCGGGTATGTAAAAGAACGCGAGCACGGCGATTGACTTGACCCATGGCTCGACAAGCGCGCGTGCGCGTACGGTTGTGGCAATATCATATCGATAGGCCTGCGCGGCGAGCAAGATCTCGGTCAGCGCAAAGGCAGGGATCGCTGCCACCATCAGGATGTCAAGCGGGCCGTTAACGCCGTTCGGGAACATGATTGCTGGAAAGATGAGTACAATCACTGCCGCCAAAGCGGACACGATGAGCGCGGCCAGCATCCCGTCGAACACGAGATTGACGGGTTTCTGACCGTCTTGATCGGCCCCTTCGGTCAATCGTTGCGCAAGCCCGCGCTTTTCGCCCAGAGCGCAGAACAGCGCGAATATCTCGATAATGACGAAGGCCGATGCGAAGCGGCCCATGTCTTCGACACCATACAAGCGGTAGCCAATGAACAGGAACGGGATGCCGCCGATCAAGCGGATCAGGAAGCCAAGCGTGTTGGTTCGCCCGCCTTTGGCGAGAGTTGCCATGTCGTCTTTGTGTGCAGAATCAGCGCTGCTCACACAGGCTCGCCCTGTTCGGTGGTCAATGGCCGTGCGAGCAATTGCGCGACGACTTTGGCAGGGGTTGCGCCGCCCAGGATGGCATTGACCGCTTCAACGATAGGCATATCGATTTCGCGTCCTTGCGCCAGTTCATGCAGGACGGGGGCAGTGTGCGCCCCTTCGGCAACTGTCTTGCGATCTGCCATCAATTCGACCGCGCTTTTGCCTTCGCCCAGCGCTTTGCCCAGCGAGAAGTTGCGGCTCGACGTACTGCTGCAAGTCAAAACCAGATCACCCAGACCGCACAGTCCCGACAGCGTGTCACGCTGCCCGCCCAGCGCCTGCCCGAAACGCAGCATTTCGGCATAGCCACGCGCGATCAGCGCCGCACGTGCGTTCTGGCCCAGGCCAAGCCCGTCCACCACGCCGCACGCGATCGCCAGCACATTCTTGATCGACCCGCCGATCTCGGCTCCGGTCACATCCTCTGTGAAATAGGGGCGGAAAGTCGGCCGCGCGATAGCAGTGATCAGCCGATCCCATTGTGCTTCACCGCCAGTGCAGGCGAGTGTGACTGCCGTCGGCAGCCCGGCGGCAACTTCATGTGCAAATGTCGGGCCGGAAAGAACGGCAATTTCACTGTCAGGCAGCGCGTCCTTCGCAACATCGTTCATCAAGCGGCCCGTGCCCGCTTCGATACCCTTGCTGCACAGCACAAGATCGCGCGGCGCCTTGGGCATCTGCCTAAGCACGCTGCCGAGATGCTGAGCGGGTGTGACGGCGAGAACAATTTCAAGCTCGGCAAACTCGCTCAGATCGCTTGTCGCGCGGATGGTTTCAGCAAGTTCGGCCGACGGCAGATATGTTGTGTTGCGGTGCGTGCTGTTGATCTCTTCGACCACGTCGGGCTCAAGCGCCCAAAGCACCACATCACGGCCATCACTGGCGAGCATTTGCGCCAAGGCCGTGCCCCATGCGCCTGCGCCAAGGACACCTACCGGTCGGTGAGAGGTCATGCTTTCACTCCTGCGCCGCGTACCGGCTCGGCTTGCGGGTCGAGCGGCCAGCGCGGACGCGCGGCGACATCCAGCGGATCGAAAACGCCAAGCGGCAAGCGTTCGCAGCCAGCCCAAGCGATCATCGCGGCATTATCGGTGCACAGCGCCATTGGCGGCGCAGTGAAGCCCATGCCGTGCCGTTGAGCAAGCTTTTCCAGTGCCGTGCGGATGGTCTGGTTCGCGGCAACACCGCCTGCGACGACCAGATTGCCCGGGGTCTCGATACGTTCCAAGGCATATTCAAGCCGGTCAATCAGGCAATCGACGGCGGCTTGCTGGAAACTGGCCGCGATGTCTGCGTCGGTATGTTCGCCGCTGTCCTTAGCTCTCAAGACCGCGCTCTTGAGGCCGGCAAAAGAGAAATGCGGTTCTTTCGATCCCTTGAGCGGACGCGGCAATGGCACCGCTTGCGGATCGCCTTGCATGGCTAGCTTTTCCAATGCAGGCCCACCCGGATAGCCAAGGCCGAGCACCTTGGCGCTCTTGTCGAAGGCCTCGCCCAAGGCGTCATCGATTGTGGTGGCCAATCGGCGATATTGACCGACGCCTTCGACCAGCAGAATCTGGCAATGCCCGCCAGAAACCAGCAGTAACAGATAGGGAAATGCGAGGTCCGGATTCGCAAGGCGCGGGCTGAGCGCATGCCCTTCCAGATGATTGATCGCGAGCAGCGGTGTGTCAGACGCCATTGCCAGCGCCTTGGCCGTTACAAGGCCAACCATCACCCCGCCGATCAGACCGGGCCCGGCAGTCGCCGCAATCGCATCACAATCCGCCAGCGTCAGACCCGCCTCGTCCATCACGGCTTTGAGCATAGGCGCAAGTTTTTCGGCGTGCGCGCGCGCGGCAATTTCAGGCACGACCCCGCCATAGGGTGCATGATCTTCGATCTGTGAAGCGATCTTTTCGGCGATAATCGTCCGGTCGCTCGTGACCAGCGCCACGGCGGTTTCGTCGCAACTCGACTCAATGCCCAGAACGATTTTCGGCTTCGCGTTCATCGCGCTTTCCCTTAGAGGTTTGCGAGGTTAGAGCAAGCGCAGCGATGAACAACGAGACACCAATTATCCGCTTGGGAACGCGCAATTCCCCGCTGGCGATGGCGCAGGCTTACGAGGCGCGGCGGCGTCTATGCGGCGCCCACGGCTGGGATGAATCACAGGTCGAATTGGTGCCGGTTGTAGCAAGCGGGGACAAAGTACTCGATCGCCCGCTGGCAGAAATCGGCGGCAAGGCGCTGTGGACCAAGGAGCTCGATCATTGGCTGCACGATGGCACAATCGATGCCTCGGTCCATTCGATGAAAGATGTGGAGACGCTGCGGCCCGGGACGCTGACAATCGCGGCGGTCCTGCCGCGCGCAGACACCGCGGACAGTTTGGTTGGCGCAAAGTCGGTTGAGGACATCCCTGAAGGCGCGACAGTGGGAACCAGCGCGCCGCGCCGCGCGGCGCAGCTGCTGCATGCGCGACCGGACTGCAAAATTGTATCGTTTCGCGGCAATGTTGCAACGCGGCTCGCCAAGCTGGAAAAAGGCGAGGCGGATTGCACTCTGCTGGCCACAGCTGGCCTTGACCGATTGGGAGAGGATTCAGTCGGCGCGCGGATTGATCCTGAGATATGGTTGCCCGCGCCTGCGCAAGGCGCGATCGGGATCGAATGCCTCACCGATGATGCACAGACGCAAGAATTCTTGGCGGCAATAGACCACGCGCCGAGTCACCGCGCAGTCATGGCCGAACGCGCTCTGCTCAAGGCGCTGGGCGGAAACTGCCATAGCCCGATCGCGATGCTGACCACCGCGCAGGACGATGTATTGGCGCTGCGCTGCGCTCTGTTCAGCCCGGATGGCCGTGAACGGATTGAAGCGACGCATAGCGGCGCAGCGGAGGATCTCGCATGGGTCGCGGCCATGGGGGGGAAACTGATCGCGCGCCTTACGCCCGGTATGGCACCGCATTTCGGGCTCCACGAGGTGTGACCAAGGTCTTCGCCATCCGGCCCGAGCCGGGGCTTTCCAAGACCATCGCAGCGGGTGCGGCGCGCGCGTTACCCATCGCTGGGGTAGCGCTTTTCAAAGTGATACCGAGTGGTTGGACTTTGCCGGATCTGGAGGCCTTTGATGCACTTCTGGCGGGAAGCGCCAATGCCTTCCGCCATGGCGGAGACAAGCTTTCCGCTCTCACTCATCTACCGGTCCTCGCCGTAGGGCAAACAACCGCCGATGCCGCGCGTGACGCTGGCTTTACGGTCGCACGGGTCGGTTCTGGCGGATTGCAGCAAGTGCTCGACGGGATCGGCGGCGATTTCCAGCATCTCTTGCGCCTTTCAGGCGAAGATCATGTGTCGCTTTCCCCGCCTGCTGATGTGCAGATCACCGAACGCATCGTCTATCGGATTGGCAAGGCCGACTTGCCAGAAGAGGTTGCGGCGCAACTATCAAAGGGGGCGCTTGTCCTGTTGCACTCAGCCGAGGCGGCGCAACACTTCGTGAATGAATGCAATCGTTTGGGCGTTGATCGGACGCATGTTTCGCTTTGTGCGTTGGGCCCGCGCATTCTCGAACCGGTCGGAGAGGGTTGGCAAGCGGCGCGCGCGGCTGCTAGTCCCAACGAGAACGATCTCTTGGCCTTGGCAATTGCAATGTGCCAAGAATAAAACCGGGACAGAGTTATGGTGGGTAAAGGCTGGCGAAAGCTGGCGGGTCGTAGAACGGAAAAATATGGAATCTAGGTTTGGTAGCCGACGCACAAAGCCCTCAAAGGGCCCGATTTTCGGGGCGGTTACGGCTGCGTTTATTCTGGGTGCGTCGGTTGTAGGGTATTTCTACTGGCAAGATACGCAAGAAGAAGGGCAGGTCGCGCTGTCCAATGAAGCGGGCCAGGCGCAGGCCGATCTCCCCGCCATCGCCGATAGCGGTGAAGACGCGCCGGCACCCAGTCCCACGCCCGCTGAAGAGGCGGCCGTGGTAGTAGCCGCGGAAGAAGCAACCGAAGCGGTTGAACGCGTTGCTGAGCAACAAGGCGGGCTTGATCAGCGATTGGCAGCGGCGGAACAGCGACTTGCGCGTCTCGACCTGCAAGCACAGGCTGCGGCAGGCAATGCCGCGCGTGCCGAAGGTCTGCTGATCGCATTTGCCACGCGCCGTTATATCGAACGCGGCGAAGAGCTGGGTTATCTGGCAGACCAGCTAAGGCTGCGCTTCGGCGACAGCTGGCCCAATGCGGTGCGAACCGTGATCAGTTTCTCGCGTGATCCGATAACGCTGGATTCGCTCCTGGCGCGGCTGGATGGCCTGGCTCCAGAGCTTCAGAAGAACAAAGGGATCAACAGTTGGGCTGATTTCCGGCGCGAATTGAGCGAATTGTTCGTTGTGCGGCGTGAAAGCACACCATCGCCTCAGCCCGCGCGGCGTTTGGAACGCGCGCGGCAGTTCCTGGAGAGCGGGCGGATAGATTCCGCTATCGGAGAGATCAAGAATATGCCCGGGGCGACGACCGCAGAAGACTGGATTGCCGATGCGGAACGCTATGCCGCTGCAATGAGTGCGCTGGAAACCATCGAGATGGCAGCTGTGCTCGATCCGGGCCGCTTGCGCGATGGCACAGGTACGCCTGTTCAACAGCGCAGCCCGGTTGAAGCACCCGGTGGCGAATAAAGCGTTGAGTTAGCCGCGCAGCAAAGCGGGTGCATCGCCTGAAACGCCGCGGGCTTCGTCCATAAACCAATGCTTCAGACCCGGCATGCGCTGGACGCCAGCCATGCCCATTCGCCGAATGGCCGATGCTGCCTTGCCGGGCACGCCGAACAACCGGGTCAGCCCGTCTGTCGCGCCCATAACCATCAGCGAATCGAGCGCACGCCAAGTCTCGTATTTCTTGAGCATCTGCTCATTTCCAAGATCAAGGCCCAGCCGCTGCGCTTCTTCCAGTACTTCAACCAGTGCGCCTACATCGCGCAGGCCCAGATTAAGACCCTGGCCCGCAATCGGGTGCATGCCATGCGCGCTGTCACCCACCAAGACCAGCCGTTCTCCGATAATCTTGGCGGTGTGCTGCAGGCTCAAAGGATATGAAGATCGTTGGCTGTTGAGCGATACTTCGCCCAGCAGATCGCCCATGCGTTTTGTAACCTCGGCGAGAAACGCGCGGTCTGACAGCTTCAGAATGCCTGCTGCGTCCTTCTCATCCACTGTCCAGACCAGCGAGCTGCGATGCGTGTCATCTTCGCCATCAAGCATGGGCAACAGGGCAAATGGGCCAGCCGGATAGAAGATTTCCCACGCCACATTGTCATGCGGTTTTGTATGGGTCAGACCTACGATGATCGCGCGGTGGCCATAGTCCCACTTCGCCATCTTGAGGCCTTCTTCCTCTCGGCTAGGCGAAAAGCGGCCTTCCGCGCCGACCATCAGGTCGGCCTCCAGCTTTCGTCCGTCTTCCAGTGTGACCGAGACACCGAATTCGCCGCGCTCACGCGATGCGACATTCACCGGCGCATGCCAGCTGATCAGCGGTTCCTGCGCCGCCGCTTCGAACAGCGCCAAGCGCAGTTGGCGGTTGGCAAACATACGGCCCAGCGTGCCGTCATGCGGTTCCGGCGTGAAGTCGAGCCGCCCGGGCTTCATCTGATCGCTCACCGCGATACTGTCGATCGGGCTGCCATATGGCTCCAGCGCGTCCGCTATGCCAATATTGGTGAACAGGTTCCAGCTGGCTGTCGAGATGGCTGATGCCCGCCCGTCAAAGCCTTCGGCGGTCAGACTGTCAGGATCGGCGCGGTCAACCACATGGCTGGAAAATCCCTTGCGCGCCGCCGCAATCGCCAGCGTCATACCAACCAGGCCGCCACCGATGATCAGGAGATCGTGTTTTTGAGGCTGTGGATCGGACATAGGGAACTGTAACTCTCAGTATGGATTTGCGAACTGTATGTGAGACCCCTAGAGGGACAGGTGTGACCCAAGCAAGAATGTTCAAGTCTTTTGGTGCCTTTTGGCTGCTGTTGTCGCTGCTCGGCATGCTGGCGCTGGCCACTGCCGCGCGCGCGCAGGATAACAATCTTGTCGGCAGCTTGCATGCAGAGGGACCAGCCGTTGCAGGCGAAACACTGACGCTGGCGATCCATTTTGAACCGGTATCGGACGAATGGCACGGCTATTGGTCCAATCCCGGCGATGCAGGGCTGGGGATGGCACTGGAATGGGAGCTGCCCGAAGGCTGGCAAGCGGGCGAGCCGCTGTACCCTGTTCCTCAGAAACTCTCGATCTCCGGTCTGATGAACCACGTCTACAAAGGCGCATATGCAGTCCTGGTGCCGATCAGCGTTCCTGCTGACTACGTTCCAACACGACCTTTGCCCATTGCGGTAAAAGGCGAATGGCTGGCCTGCACCGATGCGATCTGTGTCCCTGAACAGGGGCGGATGACCACCATCATTCCGGCCGAAGGCAGCTCGTTCACGCCGGACCAGCGCTTTGCCATGTGGCGCGCGGCGATTGCACCTCCGCTTGATCGTGAGGGCACATACGAACTTACAGCGGACACTTTGCGCATAGCGATCCCGATCCCGGCGACGATGAGTCTCAGCACGCCGCATGTCTTTATGAGCAACACCCGCTTGGTCGACTATGCTGCGTCGCAGACTTTCCGGCGCAATGGCGATGTGTTGGTCGCCGAAGTCCCGCGCAAAGGCCGCGGCGAGTTCGAGACACTCGAAGGCATTCTGGCGCTTGGCGATGGCAATGGGATTCGCTTTGCCGCGCAGGCGGGCGAAGTACCGACAGGCGGCGAATTGATCGCCGGACAGCCAGCCAGCACGCCGCCGATGTGGACGCTGATCCTGGGTGCGTTGGTAGGCGGATTGATCCTCAACATCATGCCATGTGTGTTCCCGATCTTGAGCTTGAAAGCGATCAGCCTGGCGCGCGCCGGTGAAAGCGAAGCACAAGCGCGCAGTGAAGGCATCGCCTACACCGCTGGCGTGGTGCTGGCCTGTGTGGCTCTGGGCGGCGTGATGCTGGCGCTACGCGCGGCGGGCGAGCAGGTAGGCTGGGCATTCCAGCTCCAAAGCCCGAGTGTTGTCGTCGTCCTGCTGATACTGGCGGCAGTCATAACAGCAAACTTTGCAGGCGTGTTCGAGCTGCCTTCACTTTCATTCACGCGTAGCGGCGAGCCGGCAAGCGCCTTTGCAACCGGCTTGCTGGCAGCCTTCGCGGCAACGCCTTGCACCGGACCATTCATGGCGGTGGCATTGGGCGCGGCACTGCTATTGCCCCCCTTGCAGGCCTTGCTGCTTTTTGCGGCCTTGGGGTTGGGGCTTGCCCTGCCATTCCTGCTGATCGGTTTTGTCCCGGCGCTGCGCCGGATGTTGCCCAAACCCGGCGCATGGATGAACACATTTCGCCGCGTGATGGCGATCCCGATGGGGTTGACCGCGCTTGCGCTGGTGTGGCTGACACAGCAGCTGGGCGGACGCGGCTTTGCGATGTTTGCTCTGATCGTCGTATTCGGCGTGATCATGGCGCTGTGGGTGGTCGGCAAGCTTCAGCAACGCGGCAAGATGGCATGGCCCGCATTTGGGCTTATCTCGGCACCATTTCTTGTGTTTGGAGCCTTTGCGCTTCCGTCTGCCTATGCCGAGCAAAGCTCCAGCACTGCCGAGTCAATCCTAAGCCCGCGGCCGTTCAGTGAAGCCGCATTGGCCGAAGCGCGCGCGAGCGGGAAGCCGGTTTTCGTATGGTTCACCGCCGATTGGTGCGTCACCTGCAAAGTCAATGAAGGCGTCGCTATCGAACGTGAAACCACCAAGGCCGCATTCGAAGAAGCGGGCGTGATTGCGATGGTGGGCGACTGGACCCGGCGCGATGCTGAAATCAGCATGTTCCTCAACAAACAAGGCGCGGCAGGGGTGCCGCTCTACCTTTGGTATGAGCCAGGCCAGGAAGCCGAACAGCTGCCGCAGGTGCTGACGCCGGACATGCTCATACAGAGGGCGAAGCGCGACAATCCTCAATGAATTGAGCGGGGCGTTGGCTCGGGTTGAGCACCAGTCGCCCTGCGCCCGGGATCGTCACGGCCACTTCGCGCGTGCCAGTCAACACTTCCAGATCCTCGCTGAAAGCGGACAGCTCTGTCCGCCAGAACGATCCATTGTCGATCTCGGTTGCGTCGACGGGGATACGGGCAATGTGCCCATTGCCTATAAACGCGGCCAAAGCTCCCGCGCCTTTGTCTGCTGGCGCATAGCGCGTGATCAGAATGCTGGGATGGTCACCCATATCGCCGCATCCCAACGCAAGCTGCGGAGGTTGCCCGGGGATGCCGTAAATGATGCGGCCTGTAGTTATCGGGCTGTCAGACCAGATCGAGCCATCGGTATCCGGGCTGTCGATAGGCGTGGATGGACCGCTCTGATTGTTTGTCACATCGCGCGCCGCAATATCCGCATCCGTGGGCGGCGGTTTGCAGGCGGATAGTGCTAAAACGAGCGCTAGGCTGGCACAGCGCCACATCATTTACCGAACTTCCTTTGCGTTTTGCCATAGCGCATTTTGCGCGTCCCCGGCCTTCCTTCAGTGCTTTTGCCCTTGGGTGCGGCGCGCTTGTCTGCGTCGGGCAAGCCTAGCTCGTCATTCTCGAGCCGCCGGATTTCATCACGCAGGCGCCCGGCTTCTTCAAATTCCAGATCGGCGGCTGCTGCCCGCATCCGCTTCTCAAGGTCTTCGATATAGCTGCGTAGATTGTGCCCGACCAGATTGTTGACCGCGTCATCGCCGGTATCGACGACCACGCCATCCTTGCTGGCCGTGTGCGCTACAATGTCGGCGATATCGCGCTTGATCGTCTGCGGCGTGATACCGTGCTCTTCATTGTAGGCGCGCTGCTTTTCGCGGCGGCGATCGGTCTCTGCGATTGCGCGTTCCATGCTTCCGGTCACGCGATCGGCATAGAGAATGACGCGGCCATCGACATTTCGCGCGGCGCGACCAATCGTCTGGATCAGCGATGTCTCGCTGCGCAGGAAACCTTCCTTGTCAGCATCAAGGATTGCCACAAGACCGCATTCGGGAATGTCCAGGCCTTCGCGCAGCAGGTTGATACCAATCAGCACGTCATAGACGCCCAGTCGCAGGTCTCGGATCAGCTCGATCCGCTCCAGCGTCTCGACATCGGAGTGCATGTAGCGCACGCGCACGCCCGCTTCGTGCATGAATTCGGTCAGGTCTTCCGCCATCCGCTTGGTCAGCGTGGTGACCAGCGTTCGGTAGCCCTTTTTGGCGGTTGCAAGGCATTCCTGGATGCAATCCTGCACCTGATCTTCGACCGGGCGGATTTCAACCGGTGGATCGATAAGGCCGGTCGGGCGGATCACCTGTTCAGCGAATACGCCGCCTGTCTGCTCCATTTCCCAGCCACCGGGCGTTGCAGACACGCACACGGTCTGCGGGCGCATCGCGTCCCACTCGTTAAACCGCAACGGGCGGTTGTCGATACAGCTCGGCAAGCGGAATCCATATTCGGCCAGCGTGATCTTGCGGCGGTGGTCCCCCCGCGCCATGGCGCCGATCTGCGGCACTGTCTGGTGGCTTTCGTCGACGAATAGCAGCGCGTTCTCGGGCAAATACTCAAACAGCGTTGGTGGTGGTTCGCCCGGCAAGCGCCCGGTGAGAAAGCGCGAATAGTTTTCAATCCCTGCGCAAGAGCCGGTTGCCGCGATCATCTCCAGATCGAAATTGGTGCGCTGCTCCAGTCGCTGATGCTCCAGCAGCTTACCCTCTGCCTCCAGCTCCTTCAGCCGATGCTCAAGTTCAAATTTGATCGCTTCGGTGGCCTGTTTCATGGTCGGCCCGGGGGTGACATAGTGTGAGTTCGCGAAGACGCGAACCTTATCAAGGCTCGCGCCCTTCTTGCCTGTCAGGGGATCGAATTCGCTGATTTCCTCGATTTCATCGCCGAAGAAGCTGATCCGCCATGCCATATCTTCATAATGGCTGGGATAAAGTTCCAGGCTGTCCCCGCGCACGCGAAAGCAACCGCGCGCGAAAGCGGTATCGTTGCGCTTGTATTGCAGGCTTACGAGCTTGCGGATCAATTCGCGCTGGTCGACTACTTCGTCTTTCTTGATGTCGAACACCATTGCTGAATAAGTCTCGACCGAGCCGATACCGTAAAGGCATGAAACCGAGGCGACGATGATCACGTCATCACGTTCAAGCAGAGCACGCGTGGCCGAATGGCGCATCCGGTCGATCGCCTCGTTCACGCTCGACTCTTTCTCGATATAGGTGTCGCTGCGCGGGACGTAGGCCTCTGGCTGGTAGTAGTCGTAATAACTGACGAAATATTCGACAGCGTTGTTGGGGAAGAAGCTTTTGAATTCGCCATAGAGCTGCGCGGCGAGGATCTTGTTCGGCGCAAGCACCAGTGCCGGGCGCTGCAATTCCTCGATCATCTTTGCCATGGTGAAAGTCTTGCCGCTACCGGTCACGCCGAGCAGGGTTTGGGTCCGCTCGCCATCATTGGCCGCGCCAACCAGCTCTGCAATGGCAGTCGGCTGGTCGCCCGCGGGTTGATACTCGCTGACCAGCTCGAACTTCTTGCCGGGCATGGATTTTTCCGGGCGGGCAGGGCGGTGCGGGACAAATTCCTCGCCGGTCTCCGGCTCGTCCAGCCCGCGTCTGATCACCAATTCAGCCATAGCGGAACATATGGGGGACATCGCGCAGATTCGCAACGGCGCTATCCATCTGTTTACCGCTTTGTGTTAGCAACATCGGACGGAATGCGGGGGACAGGCGATGCGAGCCGGAATTTTCACGATCATGGTGTCGGCGATGGCACTGTCTGCCTGTGCCGGCGACAATCCCGAGAATGTGCCGCTCTACGGCCAATGGGATATGGAAACCAAGCTCGGCAGCCTGTCGATAGACGGAATGCTGGTTCCGCCCGAATTGGTTCCAGGCGAGTTGCTGGCTCTGGCCGGGACTGACAGCATTTGCGGCGAACCCATGTTCATCAATCGCGAATGGCAGCAGAACGACATCAACCGCAAGGTGCGTGGCGATTGCACAATGGAGGAGTACAATGTTACACCAACACGGGTCACGGGCAAAGGAGTGTGCACCGGCGTTGCCCCTGAAGCTGACTTCAACCCTCGCTTCACCTTCGATATATCGCAGAGCGCAGAGCGGTATCGCATGAAGCTGGAGATGACCGGAGATGCGACCATCCCCGGTACGCCTGGACGCCATGTGATCCGCGTATCGGCAGTCCAGACAGGTGCTCGCAGCGGCGAATGCTGATCAACTCTTGCTGATACTGACCCCTGCGCCCATCTATGTCTCGTGATGCGCGCGAACGAAACCGGCCCTCGGCAGCTACGAATGATCGACCGGCTGAGGCTGGCCGCGCAAAGGCTCGATGGCAAACGGCCCGTGCGACCGAACACCGCGAAATTGCTGCGCGAAGCAAGCTATCTTGTTTCACCCTTCACGCGCAGACTGCGAAGGGCGCCAGTGATCAGCAGAGCTGACAACCGTCAAATCGTGCTGATCCTGCCCGGGTTTATCGCAACGCCGCGAACCATGCGCTATCTGGCCCGGCAGATCGAGCAAGCCGGGCACAAAGCCAAGCGATGGAATCTAGGCTTCAACAAGGGGCCATCGCCCGAGCGACTGCAAATCCTTGAGCGACACTTGCTCGATATTCACCAGCGATATGGCCAAAAGCCGGTTCTGCTCGGCTGGAGTTTGGGCGGGCTGTTCGCCCGCGAGCTTGCACATCGCCAACCCCACGTTGTCGCCAAAGTCATCACTATGGGCAGCCCGTTTTCCGGTGATCCCCGATCAAACAATGCCTGGCGGCTATATCAGTTCGTGACCGGCCATAAGGTTGATGAACCACCGCTGGAACTTGAACTTGCGGCTAAGCCGCCCGTCGAGACAGTCGCCCTTTGGAGCCCGCGTGACGGTGTAATCGCTCCGCGCAGTGCACGTGGCCGTCCCGGAGAGCGCGATCGCGCGGCGGCATTACGCTGTACGCATATGGGATTTTCATATTCGCCTGACGCCGTCGAAGCCGTATTGCGCGAATTGAATACTCCGTTGTTACGCTGACCGTAGCGATCCTTAGGTAAAATGCGCATTTCTTGATCCATTTTTGAACTAGATACTGCGTGGTTTCAACTAGTAATACGCTTAATTCTACGTAAAGATACTATCTGATTTGGAAGTAATTCCGCGAGCATTTTCGGCGCGGTTGCGCAAGTGTTTGCGCATGAGCAACAAAAACTTCACCCTTCACTACATCGATCCGGCCAGCCGCGCTCGCGCTGAAATGGCGAAGCTTGCGTTCAGCATCGGGTGCCATTGCGAAGTCTATGGAGACTTGAGTGAGCTTGCCTCGCATCCTCCACGAAGCGGGCTGGTTCTCGTCCGAGAAACGCCGGGTCAGAACAAGATCGGCGGGGTTTTCGCGCAGATGGAAAGGCTTGGCATCTGGTTGCCGCTGATCGCGCTTGGAGAGGAGCCGCGGCCGACAGATATCGTTGCTGCGATCAAGGCTGGCGCATTGGACTATCTGGCATTGCCCATGAAGCCTGATCAGTTACTGCGTACACTCTCGAAACTTGAGCCCGAAGCAGAAGAGTACGCTTTGGCGCGCAGGCGGGTGATCGAGGCGCGAAACCGGATTGAGAGCCTTTCAGGCCGCGAACGCGAAGTGCTGGAATGGTTGAGCGCGGGTAGTAGCAACAAGGTGATCGCGCGCGAGCTCGAGATCAGCCCCCGCACTGTCGAAATCCACCGTGCGAATATGATGGCAAAGTTAGGCGCGCAACACGCCGCCGACGCAGTGCGGCTCAAGCTGGAGGCAAAGCTTTAACAAGCGTCAAATTGGGCAGTTATCGGCAAAATCCGCCACCGCTGATCTCGACATGCAAATGGTCGCGATGCGCCGCGTTATAGTCTGGCCCCAGCACTGTGCCAAAGCGCCTGCAAGCGCTGTTATGCACCACGCGCAGGAACTCGCGCTCTTCACGGCTTCCACCGGACCAGGCACTTTTTACGTCGATGCGACGCCCATCTTCCAGCACGAATGCGCCCACATCAATCGCTTGCGCCGTGGCGTGTGCAGATCTGCGCGAAGTGCCTGCGACATTGCGGCATGAGTAGCTGCCCATGGTCTCGATCCGATCGATGGGCGAGCCCAGGATCTTCCGTGCAGCGCGATCGACGCCAAATCGGGCCCAGGCGATGAAAATCTTTGCCGTCTCGCATTGAACCGGGCCGATATTGCTGATGGCCAGATCGGATGCGTCTCCGCGCACAGCGGATAGCTGGACAGCGCGAGTGATGGCGCACCCGTTTCCATTGTACTCATCAGGTAGGGGTGAGTAGCGTGAGCCTGTCTCGGTGATCGCAGCCAGGCAGATTTGAGCATCCGGGCTAACAGCGACGGGCCGGGGCGCGGATTGCGGGTTTCGCGAAGATGACGATCCGCCAGGCACGGCACCGCAAGCTGCCAAGGCCAATGTGGCGAATAACAGGATTGATGAGCGAGCGAACATGCCCCGGATTTTGAGGACATATGGTTAACCAAAAGTAAACGTGAGAACAGCTGCCTTAGCTAGGCAGCTCTCCTGCGACCTGCTCCCAAAGTTCGATTTTCACGCCATTGGGGTCCAGTATCCATGCAAACTTGCCATAGCCTTCGTCCACCGTATCGAGCACTTTTACGCCCTTCTTCTTGATCTGTTTGACGAAGGCATCAAGGTCATCGACCCGCAGATTGATCATGAAGCCACCTTTGCCTGGCTTCATATAGGTGTCGTCCTTGAAATGGCTGATCAGCGAATAGGGGTTGGGCTTGGTTTCTTCACTCCACGCCAATTGCGGGCCGTATTCGCCATCCAGCCCCAGCTTCTCGCGATACCATGCGCGCGTCGCTTCGGGGTCTTTGACGACGTAGAATACTCCGCCAAGCCCGGTAATCTTAGCCATTTTCGCTCTCCTTGCGGCGAGTCTAACACACTCGCAAAAAGAAGAAATAGTGCGTTAGAAGCCCTGCGCTTGCCCGTCCTTCCGCATCTCTGTCGCACCGGTGAGCACGCCGGTGTCCGGATCGCGTGCAATCGCCTGATAACCGCCGAACATGATGCCGTTGGTCACCACACGGACATTGTGACCCATCGCTTCTAGTGCTGCGATGGTCTCTGCCGGAATACCGGGTTCAACATTCAACGTCCCCAGTGGATCCTTCGCCGGGCCGGTTAGCGGTTCGGTCGGCTGGCGACCGCCGTCATGATTGATACGCGCAGCATCGCCCGCTTCTTGCAGGTTCATGCCAAAGTCGACGATGTTGATCAGCACCTGGACGTGGCCTTGCGGCTGCATACCGCCGCCCATCAGGCCCAGTGTCATGAACGGTTTCCCGTCCTTCTTCACGAAGGCCGGAATAATGGTCTGAAACGGGCGTTTGTTCGGCTCGTATGCATTGGGGTGCGCGGGATCGAGGCTGAACAACTCTCCGCGATCCTGAAACATGAAGCCGAGGCCGTCGGGCGTCAGCCCCCCGCCCATGCCGCGATAGTTTGACTGGATCAGGCTGACCATCAGCCCGTCCCCGTCAACCACGGTTAGGTAGGTCGTGTCGCCGGGACCTTCCAGCTTGGGCTCCGGCTTTGGCTCGCCCGGTGCGAACTCCGGCGTGGCGCGAGCCGGATCGATCAAGTCAAAACGAGCTTTGCCATATGCGTCGCTCAATAGATCCATTGGGAAAACCGCGAAGTCGGGATCGGCATAGAAACGCGCGACATCGGCATAGGCGAGCCGCTTGGCTTCGGTGATGTAGTGGATCACCTCTGGGCTTCCTCGTTCCCACTGGGCAAGGTCCACATTCTTCAGGATGTTGACCATTTGCAGCGCTGCGAAGCCTTGCCCGTTGGGTGGCAGTTCGCACAGTTCGAACCCGTTGCGATATCCTACGCAGGCTGGCTCCACCCACTCCGACCGGTGACTGGCGAAGTCCTCCAGCGTGTAGGCGCTGCCTTGCCGCTGCAGGTAATCGACCATCACTCGTGCGCTCTCGCCCTTGTAGAACTCATCGCGGCCATTTTGGGCGATCCGCTCCAGCGTGTTGGCCAGATCAGGGTTCTTGAAGATTGCGCCAGCTTTCGGCGGTCCGTCAGCAAACCAGGTGGCGCGGGCGTTGGTAAAGTCAAACAGGTTTGAGCGAGCTTCAAAGCCGCGCAGGTTCCGTTCAAAATAGTGGCCGATGATGGGCGCGACCGGATGGCCTTCGCGGGCGTATTTGATGGTTGGGGCAAGCACGTCTGCCATCGGCAATTGGCCAAAGCGATTGTGCATTTCGAACCAGCCATCAACCGTGCCGGGAATCGTGACGGGCAGTGGCCCAACCGGCGGTAAGCTGTCTGCGCCATCCAGTTTTTCCAGAAGTTGGTCCAATGTTTGTCCAGCCGGGCTGCGGCCGGAGCCATTGATGCCGTAAAGCTGGTCAGACTTGGGGTCATAGATAATCGCAAAGAGATCGCCCCCGATGCCATTGCCGGTCGGCTCCATCAGGCCAAGCGCCGCATTGCCCGCAATCGCCGCATCAACCGCGTTGCCGCCGTCCTTCAGAATATCGAGTGCGATCTGGGTCGCGAGCGGGTGCGCAGTAGCTGCCATGCCATGCTGTGCATGGACCGGACTGCGTGACCACGGCGCGCCGACCGGACGTCCGCCTGCACCGATCTGTTCGTGCACCGGTCGGGCCTTCCGCTCTTCAGCGGAATGGTCGTCTGCAAGTGTCGGTGCGGTCAGTGCAAGCGAGGCCAGTGCAGCAAGAGTGAGTTTAGTCGGTTTCATGTCTCTCTCCGATATCGTGTGCAATCAACCTCGGGCAGGCTGAGCGGTTCCTGTCGCCTTGCTGACAATCACAATTGCCAGCCACGCAGCAATGAATCCCGGCACAATTTCATAGAGGCCCTGGCCACCCATAAAGCTGGCATTGAGGCCGCTTGCGATCCAGATCGCAACAACTGCAGCGCCTGTGACAAGGCCAGCCACCGCGCCCGCGCCGGTCATCTTGTCCCATGTCAAAGCAAGGATGATCAGCGGGCCGAACGCTGCCCCAAATCCGGCCCAGGCATTTGAGACTAGCCCCAGAACCTGACTGTCTGGATCAGCTGCGATTGCAATTGCAGCCAGCGCGACGATTGCTACACAAATCCGCCCGACATTCACCCGCTCGCGCTCGCTTGCTTGCTGGCGCAGGAAAAGGCGGTAGAAATCTTCTGTAAGAGAACTGGAGGATACGAGCAATTGCGAGCTGATCGTGCTCATGATCGCTGCCAGCAAGGCGGCCAACAGGAAGCCTGTGATCAGCGGGTGAAACAGCAGCTCGGAAAGAACAATGAAGATCGTTTCAGGATCTTCAACAAGGATCCCGTTGCGCTCTGCATAGGCGCGTCCGGTAATACCGATCCCGATTGCTCCGATCAGCGCTACTCCCATCCATGTAAGGCCGATATTGCGCGCGGTTTTGACCTGTTCGATGGTGCTGATCGCCATGAAGCGAACGATGATGTGTGGTTGACCAAAATAGCCCAGGCCCCAGGTGACTGCGCTGATAAAGCCGAGCAATGTCAACCCTTCGGTCAGGCTAAGGAATCCGGGCTGTGATGCCGCCACATCGGCGATTGAACCACCTGCCTCGCCGCCGCTGCCGAACATGACCACGAGCGGCATCAGGACAAGCGCGACAACCATGATGCAGCCTTGCACGAAGTCCGTCAGGCTCACGGCCAGAAAGCCGCCCACCATTGTGTATGCCAACACCACCAGCGCTGTGATCCATATGCCGAGCATGTAGCCGCTCAATGCGATACTAGGCAGCAATCCGGCAAAAGCGGTCTCGAACAGCTTGCCGCCGCCGACCAGCCCTGCAGCTGTATAGACCGTAAAGAACGCGACGATCACAATCGCTGAGACCACCCGCAGCGCAACAGCCTTGTCTGGAAAGCGGTTGGCGAGGAATTCCGGGATCGTCAGCGCGTTGCCGAGTTCCTCTGTCTGCTGGCGCAGACGCGGCGCGACGACAATCCAATTGACTACAGCGCCCGCGAACAGGCCGATGCCGATCCAGGCTTCAACCAATCCGCTGGCATAAAGCGCGCCGGGTAGCCCTAGCAGCAGCCAGCCCGACATGTCTGACGCACCCGCGCTAAGCGCGGCAACGGCTGGCGGCAGATTGCGGCCGGCCAGCAGATAGCCTTCTGACGTGTCGGTGGACTTGCGCCAGGCGAATAGCCCGATGCCGATCATCAAGACGAAATAGAGCGCGAGTGTTATCAGGGTACCTGTCTGCATGAAGCAGGCGGGTAACAGGCTGCAGCCGTAATGGCTACCGCTCTCGTCTCAGTCTTGGAAGAGCTTACGCTGCGTCCTTCTTGCGCTTGGCTTTCTTGCGCTCGTGCGGGCACAGCAGCGCTTTACGCAAGCGGATTGAATGCGGTGTCACTTCGACCATTTCATCATCGTCGATATAAGCGATCGATTGCTCCAGGCTCATCCGGCGCGGCGGTGTCAAGCGGATGGCATCGTCCTTGCCTGACGAACGCACGTTGGAAAGCTGCTTCGCCTTCATCGGATTTACTTCCAGATCGTCCGGCTTGGCGTTCTCCCCGATCACCATGCCTTCGTAGACTTTCATCTGTGCGCCGATGAACATCTCGCCGCGATCTTCGAGCATATTGAGCGCGTAAGCGTTGGATTCGCCATCTCCGTTGGAGATCAGAACGCCATTGTTACGGCCGCCGACAGCGCCTTTGTAAGGGCCGTATTTTTCGAACAGGCGGTTCATAATGCCGGTGCCGCGGGTGTCGGACAGGAATTCCCCATGATAGCCGATAAGGCCGCGCGAAGGCGCAGAGAAAGTTATGCGGGTCTTGCCCATGCCCGACGGGCGCATCTCAGTCAGATCGGCTTTGCGCAATTGCATCTTCTCGACAACGGTGCCGGAATGCTCGTCATCAACGTCGATAACTACAGTTTCGTACGGCTCCATGCGCTTGCCATCTTCTTCGCGGAACAGGACTCGCGGGCGGGAAATACCCAACTCAAAGCCTTCGCGGCGCATGGTTTCGATCAGCACGCCAAGCTGCAATTCGCCGCGGCCGGCAACTTCGAATGCGTCTTTGTCTTCTGATTCGGTCACGCGGATCGCGACATTGGTTTCCGCCTCACGCAACAAACGGTCACGGATCATGCGGCTAGTCACCTTGGTGCCTTCGCGGCCCGCCAGCGGGCTGTCATTGACGGCAAATCGCATTGCCAGCGTTGGGGGATCGATCGGTTGCGCGGCAATCGGCTCTTTGACAGCCGGATCAGCGATGGTGTTTGCAACGGTAGCTTTCTCAAGCCCGGCCAAGGCGATGATGTCACCTGCCACGGCGCTTTCCACCGGAACCCGCTCAAGCCCGTCAAAACTCATCAGCTTGGTCGCACGGCCCACTTCAACCACTTTGCCGTCCATATCGATGGCGTGGATCGGATCATTCACCTTGAGCGTGCCTGACTGCACGCGGCCAGTCAGAACCCGGCCCATGAAATTGTCGCGGTCCAACAAGGTGGCAAGGAAACTGAAAGGCCCGTCTTCATCCAGACCAGGGGATGGGACGTGGCTAACAATCCGTTCGAACAGCGGAGCAAGCGTGCCTTCACGCGCCTCCTGATCTTCGCTGGCATAGCCATCGCGGCCTGAGGCGTAGAGCACCGGAAAATCGAGCTGCTCGTCATTTGCATCAAGGCTTACGAACAGGTCAAAAACTTCGTCCAGAACTTCTTGAGGGCGGCCATCAGGGCGGTCGATCTTGTTGACGACCACAATCGGCCTGAGCCCCAGCGCCAGCGCCTTGCCGGTAACGAACTTCGTTTGCGGCATTGCACCTTCAGCGGCATCGACCAGCAGGATCACGCCGTCGACCATGCTCAAGATACGCTCAACTTCAGCGCCAAAGTCAGCGTGGCCAGGCGTATCAACGATGTTGATGCGCGTGGTTTCGCCATCTGCACCATGCCATTCAACACTGGTGCATTTAGCCAGAATAGTGATGCCGCGCTCTTTCTCCAGATCGCCTGAATCCATCGCGCGTTCTTCTACGCGCTGGTTTTCACGGAAAGTACCGGACTGGCGGAACAATTGGTCAACCAAAGTGGTCTTGCCATGGTCAACGTGAGCGATGATCGCGATATTGCGAAGCGAGCGAGTCATAACGAACTTTCGAATATAAAGAGGGGGACGGCATGTTGCGCCGCACAATTTGGCGCGCCTCTAGCCTAAGCTGCATCACTTAACAAGCAGGTGACGTAACGGAAGGTGTGTCTAGCCCGCAACATAGGATGATTGCGTCGCCTATATGCCGCTGATTTACTTGTGCCTTGCTAATCACTTCCGTATTAAACAAGTCGAGATCGGTATAAAGCGTTCAAAATAAATGTCGCGTACCCCACCGGTCGCTTTTGAGAGGAGAACTCATGAACTTTGATAAGACCGGCTTTGCCGGATCAACTCGCTTTGCCCTGTTGAGCGGTGCGGCGGCCCTTGCGTTTGCCATGCCCGCCGCGGCCCACGCGCAAGACGTAGCTGACGATGACACGACTGTTGAAGATGAATTCAGCGGTGCACCTGTTATCGTTGTTACCGCGACAAAGCGTGAGCAGACACTTCAGGAAACCCCGATTTCGGTTTCTGTGACCACAGGCGAAACGCTTGAAAATGCACAGATTCGTGACGTTCTCGATCTCCAGACGGTTACTCCATCGCTGCGCGTCAGCCAGCTTCAAACTTCGTCTGCATCAACTTTCATCATTCGCGGTTTCGGTAACGGCGATAACAACTTCGGTATTGAGCCATCCGTTGGCGTATTCATCGACGGTGTTTTCCGTTCGCGTTCAGCAGCGGCGCTGTCTGACCTTCCAAACGTTCAACGCATCGAAGTTTTGAACGGCCCGCAATCGACATTGTTCGGCAAGAACGCGTCAGCGGGCGTTATCTCGGTTGTGACGCGCGAACCACAGTTCACTTTCGGCGGCAGCGTCGAGGCGAGCTACGGTAACTTTAACGCAATCGTTCTGAAGGGCGATGTCACTGGTCCATTGACAGACAACATCGCGTTTTCGATCGACGGCAGCTACAACAAGCGCGACGGCTATGCGACGATCGTCAACCTCGATGAAGAGCAGAACAATCGTGATCGCTGGGCGACTCGCGGTCAGCTATTGTTTGAGCCAACCCCTGATCTGCGCATTCGCGCGATCGTCGACTATTCGGAAATCGATGAAGTTTGTTGCCAGGTGGCAACACTCGTTTCGGGCCCTGTGACCGGTGCGATCAACGCGGTTGGTGGACAATTGAGCACGGACTTCTTCGGTTACGAAGCATTCCTGAACTTTGTGCCTACCAACGAAGTGAAGAACTACGGCGGCTCAGTCCAGGCAGACTGGAACACTGGGCCGCTTAGCATCACGTCGATCACGTCTTATCGTGAGCTGGAAAACTTCTTCCTGTCAGACATTGACTACACGAGCGCCGACATCGCGACTGAAACGCGCGATCAGGCAGTTGAGACCTTTACGCAAGAACTCCGCATCGCGTCGGATTTCGACGGTCCGATCAACTTCCTGCTTGGCGGTTTCTACTTTGACGAGAAGATCAACCAAGACAGTGCGATCCCGAACGGCAGCCAAATCCGCGACGTATTTGAATTGCTCGCTGGCGGCAATCCAGTCGATGTTTTGACGGGGGCACCCAGCGTGTTTAACGGAGTAGAGGCTGCTCTCGGCCTGCCGCAGGAAAGCATTTTCCTCACGCCCTTGCTGACATCTGAAACGTTCAGCATGGATAACACATCATGGTCGATTTTTGGTACTGTCGACTTTGAGCCTGTTGATGGCCTCGTGTTCACCGCGGGCTTCAACTACACAGACGATAAGAAAAACTTTGCGCTAAGCCAGACGTCTTTTGATCCGCTTGGTCAGGTTAATCTGGTTGACGCGTTTATCGTTGGCGGAATTGCGCAAGCACTTATGGTTGCGCCTGGCAGTGTCGATGCGGCAACTATTGCCGGATTTGCTTCGAATCCGGCTACAGCGCCGATTTTCCAGGCTATTACTGCTGCAGCGATTGATCCAGCTCAGAACCCGCTTCTCGGGCTTCAAGCGTTTCAGTTCCAACCGCCGTTCCTTGCCATCCCGAATGCTGTCGAAGACGGCAAGACCCGCGATGACAAGCTGACGTATCTCTTCCGCGCTTCTTACGAGGTCACGCCGGAAGTCAATGTCTACGCCAGCTACGCAACCGGCTTCAAGGCAAGCTCGGTCAACCTGTCGCGTGACAGTCGTCCGCTCAATACAGACTTTACGGCTGGTCCGCGTGGTTCGACTATCCTTGCGCCATCTTCGCCAATCTTGAATGCGGGTCTGGCTGTTCCAAACCTGGTTTCAGGCTCGCGTTTCGCAGGTCCGGAAGAGGCGGAAGTCTACGAAATCGGTCTGAAGGCTTCAATCGAAGGCGTGAACTTCAATCTCGCGCTGTTCGACCAGAGTATCGAAGGGTTCCAAAGCTTTGCCTTTACCGGAACAGGGTTTGCGCTTCGCAACGCCGGTAAGCAGTCGGTTCGCGGCTTCGAGATGGACGTCAATGTCCGCCCGACCGATGGCCTGGTGCTGACATTTGCGGCAACGCACCTTGATCCGCTGTTTGACGATTTCCCCGGCAGCGTTCTGGGTGATCTGACAGGTGTTCGTCCGGCCGGTATTCCTTCATGGGCAATTGCCACTTCGGCAACTTACACGCATGAGTTTGGTCTGTCGGGCAACCGTCTGATTACCCGCGTGGATTACAACCACGAGAGCGACACACCGATCAACAACGGTCTGCCAACATTCGGCCCGAACAACTTCACTCGTGAAGTCAATCTGGTGAATGCGTCTATGACATTCGCAATGGAGAACGGTATCGAAGTCGGCATCTGGGGGCGCAACCTGTTTGATGATCAGTACATTCTGACCATCTTCGATGGTGTGGCTCAGGCTGGTACTGTATCTGGCTACCCAAGTGCACCTCGCACCTATGGCGGCGTGGTACGCTTCAAGTTCTGATCTTTCAGACTTGATCAAATTTCTAAGGGGTCGGTGAAAACCGGCCCCTTTTTATTGATTTTGCAAGAATTTCCGGCACACTTCGCAAGGACGTACAGTTCGAGGGAGTGTCACAATGAGTAACTATGCAGGTTTCTGGATACGAGTGGCCGCGTATCTGATCGATTATGTAATCCTGATGGCCGCGCAGTTTGTCATATATTCGGTGATGGGAATTAGCGTCTTCGGCGCGACATCGCTCGACCCTGAGGCGAATGAAATCTTCACAACGACCATCGGGCTCGTGACTTATGCTTTGGTCATTGTCGGTTCGATTGCGTACTTCGTTTTGATGGAAAGCTCTTCCAAGCAAGGCACTTTGGGCAAGATGGCGGTGGGCATCATCGTAACTGATACGGATGGCAACCGTATTACCTGGCTGCGTGCGCTGGGTCGCTATTTCGCCAAAATCCTGTCTGGCATCATCTTGCTCATCGGCTACATCATGGTTGCCTTCACAGAGCGCAAGCAAGGCCTGCATGACATGATCTGCAGCACATTGGTGGTAAAGGGGCGCCCGGGCGAAGGCTCCGTCGACCCGACAGTATTTGACTGATTGATTGTTAGGGGCGGGCTTTGGCCCGCTCCTATAGTTCTCTAAGCGCTTGGGCGGGTTTTGCTCTCAACAAGGGGAGCGACCCGCCTATTGCGAATGCCAGCACGAGGACCAATCCGATGCCGAGCACGCTCAGCACTTGCGTCCAGTCCGGCAGCCAGTCGAACTCAAACAGTTGGGTGATGACAAACCACGCGAGTGTTGACCCGAGCGCTAACGCCACTGCAGCCAGCAGTAGCGCCAGCAATCCATATTCCACAAGCTGCAGCCCCAATACTTGACGCCGGCTGGCGCCCATAACGCGCAGCACGACCGTGTCATATGTGCGTGAAGCGCGCGCAGCCGCGATGGCACCCATCAGCACAGCAAGACCAGCCAACACCGCCACAGAAGCCGCCGCAAGCGTCGCTGCACCGACCTGTTCCAGAATTGTGCGGGCTTCGATCAGCACCTGACCGATTTCGATCACGGAACTTGAAGGGAAAGTTGCAACCATCTGGCGCAGCAGGGCGCCCGATTGACGGTCATCGGTCAGCTCGATTGTGGCTGCCAGATTGTGCGGAGCATCGGCAATTGCATTGCTGCTGAAGACCAGCGCATAGTTGAAGCCCATGCTCTCCCAATCGATGACACGCAGGTTTGCAATGCGGACATCGCGCTCGATGCCCAACACGCCGATCGTGATGTAATCGCCGATTTCAAGCCCAGCCGCGCGCGCTGCGTCAGCCTCGATAGAGACGAGCGGTTCACCGTCATAGCTTTCGTCCCACCACTCACCTTCAGCCAGTGAATTGCCCGGTGGTAGCGTGTCTGTATAGGTGAGGCCCCGCTCGCCACGCAGGAACCAAGCGCCATCGGGTATTTCCTCGAGGTCTGCCACGCGGACCATGTCATCCTGTGGGCCAAATGCCAGCACAGAGCCGCGCAAGGCAGGTACTGTGCGGATCGTGGCTTCGCTGTCGAGATTGGTCACTAGATTGCGGAAATCGGCTTCGCCATCGCGCGGGATGTCGAGCACGAAATAATCCGGCGCCTCTTGCGGCACGCGGCTTTCGATATTGCCGTTGATCGCGCTCTGGATGGCTGCAAGCAGGACAAAGGACGCCAGGCCAAAGCCCAGAGCTGTCACAAGCGCCCCTGTTGGCGCGCCCGGACGGTGCAGATTGGCGACCGCTGCACGCAGCAAAGGGTTGCTCGTGCGCGGCGCGCGCCTGGCTGCCAATCTGATCGCAAATCCGATCAGGGCCAGCGCGATCAACGCGCCACCAGCACCGATCAGGAAGCCGCCTGAAAGCATGGGTTGATTGGTTGTCAGCAAAGCCAGCGCGCAAATGGCGACGATGCCAAGGCCGGTCCAGACAAGCGCACGCAGATCGCGGGCAAGGGGGGAAACGCGTGCCCGCATCAGCGCCATCGCCGGAAATGTTTTTGCGCGCAGCAGCGGCGTTGCAGCAAAGGAGAACGCGACCAATAGGCCGTAAGCACCGGCGAGCAAGAGAGGAGCGGGCTCGATCACAAACCCGCCTTCAACCGGCAGTAGGCCTTGGAGTGCCGTACCAAGTAGCGGGGTGACCAGAACGCCGGTGGCGATGCCTGCCAAGCTGCCGACAAGCGCCGCCGCGCCGATTTGCAGCGCGTAGATCTTCACAATATCACGGCTGGAGGCGCCCAGCACTTTGAACGTCGCGATGGAGTTGCGACGTGCGTCAAGATAGCTCGAAACGCCGCCACCAATGCCGATCCCGGCGATTACCAGTGCGGCCAAGCCGACCAGCGCCAGGAAGTCGCTCATATTGCTAACAAACCGGTCCGCGCCGGGAGATGCGCGGTCACGATCACGGAAATCGAAGCCTGAATTGGGGAAGCGCTCTTCCAACTGTTCGCGCACTGCATCGGGCTCTTGCCCGCTGTCGAATGCGATACGGTATTTGCTTTCATACAGCGCGCCGGGCGCGATCAGGCCCGCACTCAATGGATAATCCGCAGCGACAATGATAGGTGGCCCTAGCTGGAAGCCTTCCGATAAATGGTCCGGCTCGTTCCCGATCACACCAGCAGCGGTCAACGTACCCGTGCCAACGCGGAAGGTGTCGCCCACCTTGATATCGAGCCGGTCCAGCGCGCCTTGGCCAAGCCATGCTTCGCCAGCGGCGGGGGCGCCCACTTCGCGCCCATCTGCCAAAGTAAGTACGCCATAAAGCGGCCATCGTTCATCAACTGCCTTCAGTTGCACTGGCGCTGCTGCGTTATCGGTACTCGCCATGGCTTTCATTCGCGTGCCGCCGGAAACGGAGCCATAT
>FYBJ01001855.1_pt1 | contig 115252 bp, 114 predicted proteins | sample 1134611 | NCBI WGS metagenome assembly FYBJ01 (sample SAMEA104116008, study PRJEB20421) | marine metagenome | isolation source: marine
CCACCGCCTCCACCGGCTCCGGTGTGCAACACTGGCCCGTACATCGTCTTCTTTAACTGGGACGAGTCGGATATTACGCCAGAAGCTGCGACAGTGCTGGACAACGCGGTAACGGCATACGCAGATTGCGGCACGGCCAGCGTAATGCTTGCAGGTCACACCGACCGTTCAGGCACGACGACCTACAATATGGGTCTTGCTGAACGTCGTAACTCATCAGTTCGTGACTATCTGAACGGTCGCGGAATTCCTGATGATCGTATCGGCAGTGAAGCCTTCGGCGAATCGCAGCCACGTGTGGCCACTGAAGATGGCGTTCGTGAGCTTCAGAACCGCCGTGTTGAAGTAACCTACGGCCCGGGTTCCGGTATGTAAGTTGCCTCTTCAGGTAAATTGATAGAAAAGGGCCGGAGAAATCCGGCCCTTTTTTGTTTGTACTGGAGACACTGACTTTGCGCGCTACAACACTTGCACTTGCTACCTTGGCCACAGCGCTTTGCGCCTGCTCTTCGAAAGGCAAAGACGAGGCGGGATCGGCTCCAGCGGTAATTGGCTCTGCATTGATAGCTACAGCGAGCGGGACAGAGATCGGCACAGCCGAGATCGTCCGCGCTAAGGGCGCTATCTCGATTTCGGTCAGGGTCAATGGGCTTGAAGCCGGCGAGCGCGCGCTTCATCTGCATTCAACTGGGGCCTGCGATGCACCAGACTTCACAAGCGCTGGAGGCCACTTGAATCCTTTCGAGCGCGCGCACGGCAGCCTAAATCCGGATGGTCAGCACCTTGGGGACATGCCTAACATTACCACGGACAATTATGGCCAAGCCAAACTCGTCTTCACATTCTCCGACGATCCTGACCATCTCATCCAGGAAATATTTGACGCGGACGGAACAGCAGTGATGATCCACGCTGGTCCAGACGACTATATCAGCGACCCAGCCGGCGCTGCCGGTCCACGGATCGCGTGCGGAGTAGTCAAACCAGCCAATTAGGCTGAGGTTGGCTCACCTGCTGCAATCGCGCGCTGGAGAACAGTTTCATTTGCCTTGGGAACGAGCTTCAGTGCCGAAAGCAGAAGTACCAATCCGATAGGTGTAATCCACAGGGTCGACAACACACCTGTGCTTAGGTCCCCATCGTTTTGCGCAGAGACATAGCCAGCCATATAGGGCCCCAACGCCAACCCGACCAAGGTAGTTGCGAGGAAGAAGGTCGCTGTAGCAGTCCCTCGCATACGTGGCAGGACGAGAGCCTGGCTGCTGGCTGCAGCTGCTCCCAATGCTGACGCTGCCAGCGCTCCGACAACAACATTGAGTATCAGGAAAAGCGTAAAGCTATCCGTCGTATACTGAATGATCGCAAACGGGATCGGGGAAAGCAGTCCGAACAATATTACCCAAACACGCCCCGAGGACATGCGGGTGTAGAGAAAATCTGCCATCCGGCCGCCAAGGATCACTCCCAAGAAACCGCCAGCTGCGCCGCCACCGCCTAGCCAGAACCCAAGCTCGGCCTTGGAAACATCGAATACGCGCTCGGCATAGGGAGCCCCCCAATACGACGCAGAGTATGCCATGAACGCCACCGTACCATACCCGAGAATGGTACATAGAAATGCTGGAGATCCCCATGTCAGCGCAAACGTGGGATAGTCACGGTGCTTAAGCGCCGTTGCCCAGCAGAAAACTGAGTAATATCCAATTGCCAACAGAAACCATTGATCGGTGATCGCTGGTAAACTGAGCCCCAGGAGCCCTCCGAGCGCTTCAACAATGACGCCGTTGCCAGAGGCCAATGCCACTGTGATGAGATGTGCAATCACAAAAGATGCGGCGAACACAAGAATATTCAGTCCTAGCGCAGATGCCCCGCGCGATGCCGCACCTACGAAGGTAAACGGCGGGATGACGGTGTAAAGCTCACGGACGAAGCCCTGAAACGGTTTGGGATCTTCAGGCGTTGGCAGCCCGTCGATGGCACCGCGAACAGGTTCGCGCAGCGTCGCCACCCAGACTGCCAGCAGCAGGCCGGGTACCCCGACCGCGATGAATGCGGCCTGCCAACCAGCCAGGCCAAACCAAGGATCTCCGCCTGGATAGGCCGCGTTCCAGCGGTCAACAATGACGCCGCCAATGGCCAGCGAGACACCGCCGCCAATATATAGTCCAGAGCTATAAATTGCGAGCGCGGTTGCCCGCAGCCTCGCCGGAAACCAATCCGAGATGAGCGAATAAGCCGAAGGGCTGGCCGTGGCTTCACCCACTCCAACACCGATACGCGCAACCGTTAGCTGTGCGGCATCACGCGCAAACCCGGACGCTGCCGTCATTGCGGACCATAATGTCAGTCCAAGCGTAATAAGCCGAATACGCTTCCAGCTATCGGCAAGCTTCCCCAGTGGAATGCCGAAAAGCGCATAAAAGATCGCGAAAGCCGTTCCGTATAGAAACCCAAGATATGCGTCGTCGACGCCCAGATCGGCCTTGATATCATTGGCAAGAATCGAAAGAATCTGCCGGTCAATGAAGTTCAGAACATAGAGTAGAACCAAAACGCTAAGCGCATACCAGCTATAGGCAGGAACGGCTTGCTCAGTATCGATCGACTTCTCGGCTTGCGCCGCGGGTTCGCTCATATTGTCTGCTTCTCTTCCAGTAGGGATCAGGCCACGTAGGGGGTGCTATCGACTAGTCCGGCCTCGGCAAAGCCCTTTTTTCGCAGGCGACAAGAATCGCAAAGTCCGCACGCTTGGCCTGCTTCGCCAGGATCATAGCAAGACCAACTCATCGACGGGTCGAGACCCAGTCGATCACACTCGCGCGCGATATCTGCCTTGGTCATGTCTTGCAGCGGCGCGTGCACGGTGAAAGCCCCGCCCTCCACACCTGACTTTGTTCCAAGCTGAGCGGTTTTCATAAAGCTTGCAATGAATTCTGGTCGGCAATCGGGATACCCCGAATAGTCGAGCGCATTCACGCCGATAAATACGTCGGTTGAACCCGCAGCTTCGGCCGCCGCGACACAGAGCGATAGAAACACAAGGTTGCGAGCGGGCACATATGTAACAGGGATGGCGTCCCCCACTCCTGACTTCGGGACATCGATTTCATCAGTGAGAGCCGAGCCTCCGATAGAGCGCATGTCGAGCTCAAGTCGAAGGTGGCGTTCAACGCCAAGTTTCTCGGCAATGGCGGAGGCGGCTTCAAGCTCTCGCCTGTGCCGTTGCCCGTAATCGATCGTAACTGCGTGCACCGTGAAACCTTGCTCAATAGCAAGGGCAGCAGTGACCATAGAATCCAGTCCGCCGGAAAGCAGAACGACAGCAGGTGATTGTTTGGGTTGTTGGATATCTGCCATGCGGCCGACTTAGAAGATTTGGCCCTGCTTGCAACGGGATTCCTATTGAAGGAATTGGACTCAGCAGCTGCCGGTGCGACGTGCCTCTGCACTCAGATCAAACGGACGCCCATCCACAATGCCTTGCGTATCGATCTGAACCAAGGCACCGGTTTCGCGTCGTACCGTTGTGCGCCCATATCCGTTGCCACGGCACGTGTATTGCACAGTTACTTCTGTTGCATTGTCCTCAATGACAAAACGGCTGCAGGTTTGAGCCGTATGCTGGAGCTGGATAAATTCAGTTCCATCCCGAACGCAGATCTGGCGGCTAGGAGTTCCATCCCGAAACGTTATTGTCCATTCGCCCTTGGTTAGTCCAGACAGCATCGCGAGCGCTGACGTTTGCGCAGATCCAGGCACCGCCATTGCGAGCGCAAACAATCCGGCAGCGCTGCTGACAGTCACTATCAATGCGTTGGTCAGTTTCTTCATCATTTCCTTATCGCCTTGCAGGCAAGAATTACGCAAAAAGGGGTAGCTTGCATGCGATAAACCGTTGCTGAACATCGACAGACTGAAATTATAGGTTCAGTACGAAGTCTCGTGAGCAGAATGCACAATCGACCACGATGTGCCCTTGCTCGTTTCGCATCGCATCCCGCTCACCTTCGGGGAAACGCGACACAACCTCGTCATAATGCTCGACAGTGCAACGGCAGCCCTTTGACAGAGCTGCGCCTTTTTCGACTAGAATTTTCTCTTCTTCGTGAAATAGCCGCCAAATCAGAGCTTCCATCGAAAGCTTTGGATCCACCAGCTCTGCGTGGCTAAGACTGCCGCCCAGCGCTTCGATATGCTCCCAGTCGGGGTGGTCAACCTGCGCGTCGAGGCGTTGGCGCCCTACTTCGCCTTGCGGCAAATGCTGGAGCAACATTCCCCCAGCGATGCACTGCCCTTTGTGAAAGCGAATGCCCAGCCGCACAAGAGTTGGTATCTGCTCTGATTGCAAGAAGTAGTGCTCGCAGGCTTCTGCCAACGACGCGCCTTCGAGGGGGACAATCCCCTGATACCGCTGACCCTTCCCTGTTTCAAAAGTGATCGCAAGATATCCGCTGCGGAATAGGCGCATGAACGAGGGGTTTGCGCCAACGTCGCCCAATGCAGCGCGATCAAAATCGGCATAGCCGCGCAGGGCACCCTCCTTGAAGTCAGCCACAAGCAGTCGAACCGGGCCGGTCTGAGTCTGCGCCTGCAAGGTGAGCTGTGCGCCCTCTTCCTTCTGGAGCCCGCCCATCAATGCGCCCAGCAATAACGCCTCAGCCAACAAGTGCTTCACAGGAGCTGGATAGTCGTGCGCGCTTAGCACCCCTGCAACCACATCATCCAGACGCGCAATTCTACCTCGGGCATCACGAGCTGGGATGCTAAAATTCAGCAATTGGTCCTGATAGGTTTCGACGTGCTTGGTCATTGGCGACAATATGGGGCCTATCGGATCAATTGAAAGCCCGCTTCCTCTGCATTCCTAAAGCTGACCAAAGCACCAGCGCAATATCGATTTCTGCGCATGGATTCGGTTCTCAGCCTCATCGAATACAACTGACTGATCGCTTTCGAACACAGCCTTGCTGACCTCTTCATCGACATGCGCCGGCAGACAGTGCAGGAATTTCGCATCGTCCTTCGCCATTGCCATCAATGCCTCATTGACCTGATAGGGCGCCATCGCGGCAAGCTTGTTATGCGCGTGATCCTGACCCATCGAAACCCAGGTGTCGGTTACGATAATGTCAGCACCAGTTGCCGCAAGCGCGGCATCCTGAGTTAGCATGACCTTGCTACCGCCCGCCTTTGCCAGGTCCACGAACTCACTTTCCGGCTGATAGCCGGCTGGTGTTGCCACGCGCACATTGAACTTCATCAATCCGGCAGCTTCCAGTATCGAATGAAGCACATTGTTGCCATCGCCAAACCACGCCAATTCAAGACCGGGCAGTGTTTTGCCATGCTCGATTATCGTAAGGAGGTCGGCCACGATCTGGCAGGGGTGAGAGCGATCGGTCAGACCGTTAATGACCGGCACATGCGCATAATGTGCCATCTCTTCGACCTTGGCATGATCGTCTGTCCGCATCATGATGACGTCGACCATACGGCTCAGCACGCACGCGGTATCCGCAATCGATTCTCCGCGCCCGAGCTGGCTTGAAGCGGAATCGAGGATCAATGACGAGCCCCCCAATTGCCGCATCGCGATGTCAAAGCTGACACGCGTGCGTGTCGAATTCTTTTCAAAAACCATACCCAGCACATGACCTGCCAATGGCTGATCTTCGTCAGGCTTACCCTTCGGCCAGCCTAGACGCGCTGCTTTGCGAACGATTGCATCTGCAATCATCGCCGCGATTGCATCGCCTCCAGCATCGGACAGATCGAGAAAGCTGCGCACCTCAGGTGCAAGATCGAGTGGTTCCGGCATCAGCAGCCCTACGGATTTTCGTAGCTGGCTGCACCAGCCGACAGCTTCTCGAAGAACTCCTCGATCTCGGCGTCGCCGACGACCAAGGGAGGCAGCACACGCAATGTGTTGTCGCCCGCAGCAACGGTCAGAAGCTGATGATTGTCGCGCAAATGCACAAAGAACGGACGGCTTTCGACCTTCATCTTGATGCCCAGCATCAGCCCCTTGCCACGGACGAGCTCGAAGAGCTCGGGATAGTTGCCGATAAACTGTTCGAGCCGGCTGCGCAGGCGCTCACCCTTCTCGCGCACTTCGCCGAGAAATTCGTCGTTGGCTACGGCCTCCATCACGGCTGATCCAGCCGCCATCGCAAGAGGGTTGCCACCATAGGTCGAGCCATGCGTACCGAAGGTCATTCCGCGCGCAGCCTTCTCAGTCGCCAAGCATGCGCCAAGTGGGAAACCGCCGCCTATACCTTTCGCCGTTGCCACAATGTCAGGCACAATGCCGTATTGCTCATAGGCATAAAGAGTACCGGTGCGCGCTACGCCGCATTGCACTTCGTCCAGAACCAGCATTAGATCATGCTCGTCTGCGAGCGCACGCAGGCCTTTCATGAACTCGTCGGACGCAGGGCGAATGCCACCTTCGCCCTGAATAGGTTCAACCAGAAAACCGGCTGTGTTTGGCCCCATCAGCGCCTTGGCCGACTCCAGATTATCAAACTCGGCATATTTGAAGCCAGCAAGAAGCGGCGAGAAACCGTGGTGCATCTTTTCCTGATTCGATGCGCTGATCGTCGCCATCGTGCGGCCATGAAACGCGTTGGCAAATGTAATCAACTCAAAGCGCGTGGTATCGCCCTCATGCTGATGATAGGCGCGTGCGGTCTTGATCGCGGTTTCAACTGCTTCGGCGCCTGAATTAGTGAAGAAAACTGTATCAGCGAAGGTTTTGTCGACAAGCTGTTGAGCCAGCTTCTCCCCTTGCGGGCTGCCATACAGGTTCGACACATGCATTAATGTGGCGGCCTGTTTCTGGATAGCGGAGATCAGCCCCTCATGTGAATGACCAAGCAGGTTCACGGCAATCCCGCTGGCAAAATCGAGATAGCGAGTGCCGTCCTCATCAATGAGGTGACAATGCTCGCCGCGTACAGGACGTACGCCGCAACGGGGATAGACAGGCATCAATGGTGTGATCGACATCGCAAAACCCTCAATTTATATGCGCGCTCGAGAAAGAGAAATGGCGGCCCATCGGACCGCCATCTCCACGTCATCTAATCATGTGCTGGTCAGCGGTCAAACATGCCGCCGTCAGCGCGTATCAATCCTGGACGGGAACGAGATTGACCGCAGAGTGCTTGCCTCGTCGATCAACTTCGAGATCAAACTCGAAACGCTCACCTTCATTGATTTCCTGTAGGCCAGAACGCTCTACCGCACTGATGTGTACAAATGCATCTGGTTGACCATCATCACGCGTCAGGAAGCCAAAGCCCTTCATCGAGTTGAAAAACTTGACCGTTCCTGTAGCTCTTTCACCGGTTAGTTCGCGTTGCGGAGCCACAGTTTTCTGCTCAACCGCAATCACATCACCAACAACCTGAAGATCTTGCGCGGACACCTTGCCGCCACGATCGACCAGATTGAATTCGAGCTCCTGACCTTCCGCGAGACCTTCCAGCCCAGCACGCTCGACAGCGCTGATATGCACGAAGATATCTTCGCCGCCAGTTTCCTGCTGAATGAAGCCAAAGCCTTTTTGACTATTAAAGAACTTCACAGTTCCCTTGCCGGTGCCGACAACCTGGGCGGGCATACGGCTGAAACCGCCACCGCCGCCAGCGCCACCACCAGGGCCACGGCCACCGCCGCCGCCTGGGCCGCGTCCGCCGCCGCCGAATCGATCACCGCCGCCAGAGCCGCGATCATCGCCAAACCCGCGGCCACCGCCGCCAAACCGATCTTGCTGACCAAAATTGTCGCGTGGGGGAAAAGAATCACCGCCGCCGCCAAATGGATCGAAGCTATCTTCACCGAACCCGTCGCGCTTGTCCCGTCCGCGGCGGCGCCCTCTATCGTAACCCATAACCTACTTCGTACCTTGTAACTCCGCCCGAAAAACCTCGCGCAAACGCTGTGGACGGACAGCTTTGTCGACGCAGCAGGCAGCACAGCGATTTTGCTGAACCCCACCTCACTGATACGAAACATAGCGTACAAAGATCATTTGTGCGAATATTTTAGTACGAGTGCCAGCATAGGCGCGCAAATGTGACATTTTCGCATTGTAGCGTGTTCGAAAATTCCTTGCTGGTGTACTGCAAACTGCGCCAGGAACCATCCTGCGCCGACCTGAGATTTCAAGAAGAGAGAATCATGAGCGATTTCCGCGTTTTGTCGCCCACCATGCTAGCCAGCCCGCAGATCGGGCCAGCCGACGTTGTCGAAGCAGCCGGTCAAGGCGTGTCACTGATCATCAACAACCGGCCGGATGGCGAGTCCCCCGATGAACCGCAAGGCCCGGAGATTGAAGCGGCTGCACGGGAGGCGGGGCTGGACTATCTGGCGATTCCGATCGGCAGCGCCGGCTTTGGCGAGCCGCAAGTCGAAGCTATGCAGCAGGCCATTGGCAATGCGAAGGGAAAGGTTCTTGCCTATTGCCGCAGCGGAACTCGCTCGACTTTGCTTTGGTCGCTCGCACAAGCGCGCGCGGGCGAGGACACTGACGCGATTGCGGCCGCTGCCCGCCAAGCAGGTTATGACGTATCGCCGGTTAGAGCGGCGATGGACGCGCTGTCCGCACAGTCCAAAAGCTGAGGCCCAGTCTTTACCCTTACTTGCGATAATCCAAGGGCGGTGCGCGATCTCCAAGTAGGGACTTGTATAGATAGTCCGGCCCACGTGAGCGATCGAATTCTGCTCTCGCCGCCGCCCGCAGGTCGGAATTGGTATAAAGCTCCACCGCCATTAGCGTCATGGCTTTGGCCGCCACCATAGTCCCCTTATAGCCGATCGAGTGCCCGCTTGCGGCAACCGCTTGCCAGCTATGTGCGCTTGTTCCCGGCACCCAAGTGGCCGTACGTACGCCCACAGTTGGCGTAGCCCAGGACACGTCGCCAACATCGGTAGAGCCATAGCCCAGACTCTTGTTGTAGGCCCCTATTTCGGCGGCACTCTCTAGTGGTTTGGCAGCGTCACCCAGCGATTCCTGAATCGCTTCAGCCCATGCGCGCTCTTCATCAGAATACTCAACCCCGCCGACTTGGCGAAGCTTGGCGTCCATAACTTTCGCCAGAGTTTCATTGACCAGAAGCGGATTATTGCCGTGAATGATCTCCCATTCGACCTGCGTGCCTGTGCCTAGTGCAGCGCCGCGCGCTGCATCCTCGAGGCGCGTCCAGATTTCCTCAACCCCTTGTGGTTCAGGATGACGGACGTAGTAAAAGTTCTCCGCAAAATCAGGGACGACGTTTGGCGCATTCCCGCCTGCCGTCACAACGTAATGCATCCGAGCATCCTGCGGGATGTGCTCGTGCATCATGTTCGCCATCATGTTCATTGCTTCAACGCCATCCAGCGCGGATCGCCCCCGTTCCGGAGCACCGGCCGCATGCGCAGAAACACCGGTAAAGCGAAACTTCGCGGAGCGGTTAGCGAGGCTAGTCCGGGCAGCAGCACTGTTTTCGTCGTCCGCATGCCAGTGAATCGCGATATCGACATCGTCGAACATGCCCGCGCGGGTCATATAGACCTTGCCTGATCCGCCCTCTTCCGCGGGGGTTCCGTAGAGGCGAATTCGGCCGGGAGTTCCAGTTGCCTCGAGCCAATTCTTTACCGCTATGGCCGCAGTCAGCGATCCAGCGCCGAACAAATTGTGCCCGCAAGCATGGCCTGCGCCCTTTCCTTCAATCGGATCGCGGGTCGGCTCAGCCGACTGATTGATGCCAGGCAGCGCGTCCATTTCAGCAAGGATCGCGATCACCGGGCCGCCTTCGCCCCATTCAGCAACGAAGGCTGTCGGGATTTCGGCAATGCCGCCTTCGATGGTGAAGCCTTCTGCAGTCAGCTCTTCAACCATCAGCGCGCTGGTGCGTTCTTCCAGATAGCCAAGCTCGGCCCAATCCCACAGCTGTTGCGCGACACGCTGCGTGCGTTCTGCTTCGGCTTCGACATTCGCAATGGGATCCGCTTGCTGTGCGGACAGCGGAGCGGTGCTCAAAACTGCAAAGGCAATCAGACTTAGATATGGCTTCATGGATGTTTCCTCTCTCGATTGCCTGCTTGCCGCAAAGCGGTCTCCGTGCCAATTGTAAATTCAATGAAAGTTTCGCCTGAACTCATGCAATTTCTTGGTTCGCTTGTCGCAATTCTCGCGGTGGCGGGGCTTGCCTGGTGGCTGAAACTGGGCGGCACTCCTCAGCTTTCAAGCGAGAGAGAAGCACAGGTGGCGGCAAGTGAGGCCATTGATGGCTTTGAATCGGTCGAGACTGCTGTCGATGCGAATGGAAATGGCGCCATTCTACGTGACCGCTCCGGCTGCCTCCTGCTCCTCAAGCGGCATGGAAACAAACTTGCCGGACGATTGCTGACGCATTCCGCAACAGGCCGGATCGACAAAGGGCAACTGGTTGTCGATTCAGGAGAGCGGCGATTTGGCATTGTAATTCTTACCATCGATCACGCGCAGTCTTGGGCCGATCGCATCAATGGAGTAAGGTCCGAACGCGATGCCTGATTTCTCGCCTACCGAATATGCCGTTCCCGGCTTTGTTTTGCTTATCCTGATCGAGATGATCTGGGCGTGGCGCAACCGGCCTGATGCCTATGAACCGCGTGACACGCTGACCAGCCTCGCATTCGGCCTCGGCAGCACCGTGTCCGGCTTGCTGTTTGGCGGGTTTTTCTTCCTGCTTTTCCTTGGCGTGTGGGAGTACCGGCTCATTGATTTCGGACCTGAATGGTGGGCGGTTTGGTGGGCCTGGCCGCTGTGTTTTGTGCTCGACGATCTCAAATATTACTGGGTGCACCGCGCAGGTCATCGCATTCGCTGGATGTGGGCCGCACATGTGAACCATCACTCAAGCCAGCACTACAATCTCTCGACCGCGCTCAGGCAAACTTGGACCGGGCCGTTTACTTTCGGGTTCCTGTTTGCATTGCCGCTGGTGCTGCTCGGCTTTCACCCTCTGATGATCGCCATCTGTGGCGGCTTCAATCTGATCTACCAGTTCTGGATCCACACTGAGGCGATCGACAGGATGCCGCGCTGGTTCGAGGGGGTAATGAACACCCCTAGCCATCACCGCGTCCATCATGCCACCAATCCGCGTTATCTGGACCGGAACTATGCCGGCGTTTTCATCATCTGGGACAAGATGTTTGGAACATTCGAGCCTGAAAGCGATGACGAGAAGATCCGCTATGGGATCATCAAACAATTGGGCAGCTTCAATCTGTTATGGGCGGTGTTCCACGAATGGATCGGCATGCTGAGCGATATCTGGCGCAGCCCCTTGAAGCATAAGCTATCATACCTGTTGCGTGAGCCCGGCTGGTCTCACGATGGCAGCCGCGACACATCCGATACAATTCGCGCGCGCTGGCAGGAAAGACAAATCGCAAAAACTTCGGTTGCATCTGAAAACGCGATTGCAGCCGAGCAAGAGCCTGCCTAACACTCTCCCGCAAGAGGAGAGAGAATGGATACCTTCGATTACATCGTGATTGGCGGCGGTAGCGCCGGCAGCGCAGTTACCGGCAGGCTTGCCGAAGACGGCAGCAAGACCGTCTGCCTACTCGAAGCGGGCGGCAAGAATGACAACTTCCTGGTCAAAACGCCAGGCATGATGCCTTTCCTCTTGAAGAACGCCAATTACCGCTACGAGACCGTGCCGCAAAAGGGCCTGAATGGCCGCATCGGGTATCAACCGCGAGGCAAGGGCCTCGGCGGGTCATCAGCAATCAACGCCATGGTCTATATCCGGGGCAATGCGTGGGATTATGACAATTGGGCCGCCATGGGATGTGCCGGATGGGCCTATCAGGATGTCTTGCCCTACTTCAAACGTAGCGAAGGCAATATTCGCGGCGGTGATAAATATCACGGTGGCGATGGGCCACTTTCCGTCTCTGACCAGAAATGGCCCAATCCAACCAGCACGGCTTTCGTTGAGAGCGCGGCGCAGCTGCAATTGCCGCGGAATACAGATTTCAACGACGATAGCCAGGAAGGTTTCGGCCTTTATCAAGTGACGCAAAAGGACGGCGAACGCTGGTCTGCGGCGCGCGCCTATGTTGAGCTACTGCGCGGCAAGCCCAATCTCGAAATCCGTACCGGCACACTGGTCGAGAAGCTGGTGATCGAAGACGGCCGTGTAACCGGTGTTGCCATTAAGCGGGGGCGCAAACGCGAAGTGGTGAAGGCGAGGCGCGGAGTGATCCTGTCTGCTGGCGCATTCAATTCTCCTCAGATACTGATGCTCTCTGGAATCGGGCCGGCCGAACATTTGCAGCAGCATGGTATCGATGTTGTGATCGACAAAGCGGCAGTAGGGAGCGAGCTTCAGGATCATATCGACTACGTATCCGGCTGGGCGACCCAGTCCACTGATCCGATCGGCAATTCGCTTGCTGGCACATGGCGTATGGCGAAAGCGATAATCGAGCATCGCCGCAAGCGCACCGGGATTATGACGACATGCTATGCTGAAAGCGGCGGATTCTGGAAGGTCATGCCCGATGCCCCGGCTCCGGACGTGCAATGGCACTTTGTACCCGCCGTGCTCGAGGATCATGGTCGCGAGAAAGTGAACGGACACGGCTTTTCCCTCCACGCATGTGTTTTGCGCCCCGAGAGTCGCGGCACAGTGAGGCTGAACTCTCCCAACGCCGCAGACGCGCCGCGGATCGATCCCAATTTTCTGGATGATGAACGCGATATGGCGGTGATGCGCGCAGGGGTTCGCCTATCGCACCGGATCGTTGATGCGCCGCCGCTGGCCGACTACAAACCAACCGATCGTCACCCCATCGACCTCGACAATGACGCTGAGCTGGATGAGCTGATCCGCACCCGTGCGGACACCGTCTATCATCCCGTGGGAACGTGTCGCATGGGCGCGGACCAAGACAGCGTGGTCGATGCACAATTGAAAGCGAGGGGCGTTGAAGGGCTATGGATTGCGGACGCTTCAATCATGCCCAAGATCGTCAGCGGCAACACCAATGCGCCAAGCATCATGATCGGCGAGCGCTGCGCAGACTTTGTGAAGGCTGCGACGTCCTAGACCAAGCGTTTCCACATCGTCGCAAGTGGCACAGGCACAGCGCCATTCTCGTCAAGCCATTCGCTTTCGACCTGATAACCACACGCGCTGTATAGCGGCTTGCCTGACATGGTGGCGGCCATCTCTATCGCTGTGAACCCTTCTGCCCGCGCGGCGGCTTCTGCTGTGTCGAGAATAAGCCTCCCTACGCCTTTTCTGGTGTGATCGGGATTGGTATACATCGCCCTGATCCGGGCACGTTCACCGGCTGGATCAAGCAAGCGCGGATCGCGGCCAGCTGAATGGTTGCCGCCATAGAGGGTTGCGCGCCGGGACCAGCCGCCGCAGCCGACAAGCTCTCCATTGTCTTCAACGCAAAAGTAAGTGCCGTCATCGATCAATTGAAGGTCCAGCCCCATACCGGCACGCGAAGACTCAATCTGTTCAGGCGTGAGAAACCCCTTCTGCAGCTCTGCAATCGACAGGTCCATCAAGGCCTTGATTTCGGCGGCATCCGCTTCGGTCGCAAACCTGATCTCAATTATGCCCGGATCTCTCAACGAAACAGGGGGCGACCTTCCGGCCGCCCCTGTTTCTAAACGAGTTTGTGTCCAATCAGAACTGGAAACGTGCCCGAAGGTAGTAGCTGCCACCGTTAAAGCCAAATGGCGAGGTTACAGCATATTCGGCACCGGCGACGAAGTCCCATGGGTTGCGGGTCGGGTAAGTGTCGAGCAGGTTTTGAGCACCCGCCGCAATCTCCAGCCCGTCGATCACTTCGTAACCGAGTTCTGCATCCAGAGTCACGCGCGCCTTTGCGTCGATCGGCCAAGACTGGTCGTATCCTCGATGAAATCGGACACGATTACGCCAGCCGGGCTGAACAGCGGGAAGGTGCCTTCATCCTGGAGCATGCCGCCAGAGAACTGAGTAGTCACGTTGATCACATTTGCCTGGCCGGCAGTCGGAGCATGGAAACCGGTCGAGTATGTACCGCGGAGGCGGAGTGAGTCCGACAAGCGATACAATGCGCCAAGTTTCCAGGTCGTCGTGTTACCGAAGGTCTTGGTGTCTTCGTAACGAACCGCGGCCTGCAAGGTCAGGGCATCACTCAAATCGGCTTCAACGTCGACGTAAGCTGCCTTGTTGTCTTCCTTGCTCGACCCAGCAGCGTTGGTGCCAAAGCCACCAAAACCGTTCGAGCTGGATGAGAAGCCCTGTCCGGTTGGGAACGCCGCCGAGGGGGTGGCAAGAGGTCCGAGCGCAAAGCTGGCCGGATCGCCTGCAGTAATCGTGAATTCTTCGTCGCGATATTCACCGCCCGCAGCGATGTAGACCGTAGCGTCCCCCATCGCGACTTCGTAGCCAAGGTCGAGGTTGAAGACATTTTCCGTCTGCGTGTAACCGCCGGGGTTGAACTCGGTCGGCGTGTTCGGGCCGAGCGATGCGTTGATGGTGTTGCGAATGAAGAAGCTGACGTCGTTGCGACCGTGGCGATAGCTTAGGTCGAAATCGAGCGCGTCAAACAGCTGGCCACGAACGCCCGCTGCGAATGAATAGTCTTCGAGTTCACCGCCAAAACGAGGAGTGAATCCGCCCGGGAACAATTCCACAAACGAGAAGCAGTTCGCATCGCCTTGTACCGATGCCAAGATCGTTGCGTCAGGTATCAGCCCGTTCGTCCCGGTCAGCGGTATGCCAGCGGGGCAGTCGCCCGCTGTGTCAATCGACAGGTCACCAACAAGAACCGAGGGCACGCCACCCAGACTTGCATCAAGCGGCTGTCCGGTCGCCGGGTCTACCGACGGGCCGGCATAAACGCCGCCGCGGTTAGTCGGGTTACGGAAGAAGAAACCGCCATCAACATTGCGCTCGGCATAGTTGCCGAAAGCATAGAGCGAAATTTCCGGCGACAGATCGATGCCGAAATTCGCGAACAGTTTGAAATCGTCATTGACGTTGGGCTGGCCCCATATCTGCGCAGGGTCGGCAACGGCTGTGTTGCCAGCCGAAATCAGGTTGGCCGCGTCAGTGCGCTGGACCGAACGGCTGGTTGCGTCAGATTCCTGAAATTCGCCGCTCAGATTCAGGAAGCCGGCATCGCCCAATGGCAAGCCAATGTTGGCGCCAATCTGGTAGTTGTCTCCATCGCCTTCATAGGTCGAGCCCCACTTGCCCGAAATCGAGCCGCCTTCGGCATCGTCCTTGATGATGAAGTTCATCACACCCGCGATCGCGTCCGAGCCATATTGCGACGATGCACCATCGCGCAGCACTTCGAGCTGCTTGATCGCAATCGAAGGAATAGTCGAAATATCCGGGCCTTGCGAGCCGTCAGCTATGCCGCCGCCCAGAAATGAAATGACGGCCGCACGGTGCATACGCTTGCCGTTTACGAGAACGAGCGTGTTGTCCGGCGAAAGGCCGCGCAGGTTCGCGGGCCTAACGATCGTCGCAGCGTCAGAGATCGGCTGGGTGTTCACGTTAAACGAGGGAACAGAAACGCGCAGGAGGTTCGAAATATCATTGTCTGCTTGATTGGTCAGCTCTGCTGCTGAAACAATATCGACAGGCGCAAAGGTATCAGCGGCGGAACGATCCGCCTGGCGTGTACCGGTAACAATGATTGTGCGCTCCTCGTCGGCATCGGCGTCTTGGGCGAAAGCCGGGGTGGCGGCTGCAATGGCCGCCGCGCCGCACAACAAGGTTGAACGAAACGCATAACGAACAGATCTAGGGTTATTCGTTAAATACTCTCCCTTTGTTTTATCCTTTTTGGATGCTGCAGATGCCCGTGCCAGCGCAAGGTTATTGTTTCAGATGCAACTCGCGAATCGCGCGCTGTGGCGGAGATGCAACACGCAAAAAAAGGGCCGAAGCGCTTGGCTCCGGCCCTTATCAGTTTGTTCGTTCGCAGGAGGAACGAGGTGAGGCGGGTCGAGGAGGGAGAGGAGAGGTTTCCCCGCCCCGCCAAACTTTTTGATCAGTTGTAAGCGCGTTCTCCGTGTTCAGAGATATCGAGCCCATCAACTTCGGTTTCTTCATCAACCCGCAGGCCGATCAGAAGTTTGACAGCATAGGCCGCAATCAGCGTGCCGATACCTGCCCACGCGATGGTTACGAGAACGCCCTCAGTCTGGATCCAGAGCTGCGCACCCAGGCCGGTCGAGCCGTCGCCAGGGCCGCCCAGGAACGGCTGGTAGACCAGACCTGTCCCGATCGCGCCGACAATGCCGCCGATGCCATGGATGCCGAATGCGTCCAAGCTATCGTCATAGCCGAACCTGGCCTTCACCTTGGCTACAAAGAAGTAACAAACAACCGAGGAAGCGATGCCGAGCAGGATCGCGCCGAACGGACCGCTATTACCAGCGGCAGGCGTTACAGCAACCAGACCAGCGATCACGCCAGAACAGAAGCCCAAGGCACTGCCCTTGTGGCCTGCCATGCGCTCGATCACCATCCAGGTTAGCGCACCGGCTGCGGTTGCCACAAAGGTATTGATCATCGCGAGACCGGCGAAGCCATCAGCTTCGAGTGCTGAACCGGCATTGAAACCGAACCAACCAACCCAGAGCAGGCCTGTGCCCACCATAGTCAGCGTCAAGCTGTGTGGAGGCATTGGCTCTGACGGATAGCCGCGACGCTTGCCCAATAGGTAAGCAAGAACAAGACCTGAGACACCGGCGTTGATGTGCACCACTGTGCCGCCCGCGAAATCGAGCGCGCCTTTCTCGAACAAGAGTCCGTCACCGGCCCACACCATGTGCGCGATCGGGAAATAGACAATTGTCAGCCAGATCGGAACGAACAGCATGACAGCGTTGAATTTCATACGCTCCGCGGTCGCGCCCAGGATGAGCGCGGCTGTGATGGCTGCGAAAGTCATCTGGAAACTCACGAAGACGTACTCAGAGATGACTTCATCCGTGAATGTCGCTGCGGTTGTTTCCGCGCTCATTCCGGCAAGGAAGTAGCTACCCGTGCTGTAGAAGCTGCCAAGCCAGCCTTCGATTTGCGTCGATCCGAATGCAAGCGAGAAGCCCCACATCACCCAGACCAGCATAGCCAAGGCGGCAGTCGCGCCGATCTGCGTCATTGTCGACAGCATGTTCTTTGACCGCGTCAGACCGCCATAGAATAGCGCGAGGCCGGGCAGGATCATGAGCAAGACCAAGACAGTCGATGTCATCATCCATGCATTGTTGCCGGGCTTTGGAACTGCCGACACTGCTTCAGCAGCAGGCGCGGCGAAAGCCGGCTGTGCCATGGCAAGTGCGCCAAGCCCAAGCGTTGAAAGGGTTAGGAGTTTACGATTCATCTTATTTGTCCCCTTGATCACAGCGCAGTGTCACCGGTCTCACCGGTACGGATGCGCGTGGCGGAAGCGAGATCGAGCACGAAGATCTTGCCATCTCCGATGGCATCTGTGCTCGCTGTTTGCTGAATAGTCTCGACCACTTGAGCGGCGATTTCGTCGCTCGCGGCAATCTCCAGCTTCACCTTGGGAAGCATATTGGTCGAATACTCGGCTCCACGATAAATCTCGGTCTGGCCCTTTTGTCTGCCGAAGCCTTTGACTTCAGATACAGTCATGCCAGCGACTCCGATGGCGCCCAGCGCTTCGCGGACTTCATCGAGCTTAAACGGTTTTATTACGGCGATGATGAACTTCATCTTTGCCCCCTGCTGCTTGCCGGGCCCATCCCGACTTCGCAGACGCAGCAATTCTCGTGCCAGAATCCGGAAAACCATAGATTCAGCCATTTGGTCCCGATGCGAAGGCACAATGCCCTTAGGCACTCGACCTAACTTGCCTATCTATTAGGCATGCGATGAAATCTTAGGCAGTTCGTAGGGAGGCCCAGACCGGCAAATGGTCTGATGCAGCAGCCGAAGTGGCGCTGTGATGCACCCCGCTGGTCTCATAGCTCCAATCAGGGGTAGCAATAATCCGGTCAAAACGCGCAATCGGTCGCGCCGATGGGTAGCTCGCACCAGGTGTGATCTGTTGCCATCCCATCCCGAAGGCCTGCATTGCACCGGTTAACCGGCCCAATTGATTGAAGTCGCCCATGATTACGGTTGGCATCTTCCCGCGGCGTGCGCACTGCTTGAGGATTGCCTTGATCTGATCACGCCTGCGCAGCCCGGAAAGATCCAGATGCGCGCCCAGCACCCGGATGTGCTCCCCCCGGAAGTCTAGCTCCGCCAGAACGGCGCCGCGCGGCTCCAGCGTCGGAAGATCAAGCGGCTCTGCATGAAGGCACTTTATGTCCCGCCTGACCAAAAGAGCATTGCCATGCCATCCAAGGCTTCGCCTGCGTTTGGCGACAGGCAGCGGCCGCCATTTTGTATCGTCCAACAAGGCGCGTGGGAGCACGCTCGCGCGCTGGCCAAATCGCCGGTCACATTCCTGAAGCGCAATGACATCCGCATCGACTTCACGAAGAACAGTGATGATTCGGTCCGGATCACGGCGCGCATCCAGACCGACCGCTTTATGGATATTGTAGCTGGCGAACTTGAGCTGCACGCGATGCGCTATTCGCCTGCGATGTAGCGATCGGTCGCGCGTGTCGGCAGCCCATCAATGCTGGAAATTCGCAGGGCATGCTTCGCAGCCCACTCATCAGGGTTCGACTGCGCGTGCGCTTTCTTCAATGTCTGCCGCTCTTCCTGATATTCCATAAAGGGCACGCCCCAACCGCAACTTGTCTGCACGCTCTCCACATCGATCACGAAGATCTGGCGTGTTCCCGGAAGCAATGTGAAATGCGAAACCAGATCATCCCATTCCGGATCTTGCGGCAGGACCGCACGGCCGCGCCCATAGATGCGGAGAATCAGAGCAGGTTGCTGGAAATTGCAGAACATGATCGTGATCCGCCCGTCTGCGGCAAGATGGGCGTGCGTCTCATTACCGGAGCCGCCCAGATCGAGATAGGCCACCTGCTTGGGTGTAAGCACGCGAAAGGCATCATACCCCTTCGGGCTCAGATTGATCCGCGCAGCTTCGGCCGCTGTCGCCACGAAAAAGACCGGCTGCTTGCCGATCATCTCGACATGCTTGTCTTCCAGTGCCTCGAAAAAATCAGCCATCACAAAAAATCCCGTAGAACTGCCATGAAGCGATCGAACTGGTCATGGTGTAGCCAATGCCCCGCCTTCTCGAATTCGATCACTTCGGCATTGTTGAAATACTGGATACGGCCATCCTTCGCCGGGTTGGAGGCCCAGCTGTCTGCGCCATAAAGCAACAGCGTCGGCGCCGTGATTGCACCCCAGATCTGCTGCAGGAACTCATCGGCGATGTCTTCGACACCCCAGACATTAAGATGCGGATCGAATTTCCAGCTGTAACTGCCGTCTTCGTTGCGATTGATGCCGTGGATTGTGAGATGACGCGCCTGATCTTCAGTCAGGTAGCTGTTTTCCTCGATCATCCGCGCAAAAGCCAATTCAATGCTTTCATACTTGCGCGGAATCCGGCCTGATGCGGCGCGCTTCTTCCCGATCCATTCAGCAAAACGCTCTGGGTAAGGCGTGGCGCGCATCTCTGCCTGGCGTTCAGGAGACGGGCCAAGCCCTTCGATCGCGACGATTTTTTTGACCATATCGGGAAAGACACCCGCATAGCGGAGCGCGACATTCCCGCCCATTGAGTGGCTGACTATCGTCACTGGCCCGCGGCCGAGCTGATGAATCAGCTGTGCCAGATCATAGACCATGTCGTTCACCCGGTAGTTACCGTCCGAAACCCAATCACTGTCACCATGGCCACGGTGATCCATGGCAACAACGTGATAATCTTCGCGCAAGGCCTCTGCGGTCCAGTCCCAGCTGCGCGCATGGTCGCGCCCACCGTGAACCAGCACCAAGGGCGGTTTGTCCTGATTGCCCCAATCCTCATAATTGAGGCGCAGGCGCTGCGAAATGAAGGTCTGTGAAGTTGGGCCAGAAGAGGAAAACGTTCCGTTCATGGCTCACGCTTTGAGCGAAGCGGGTCTCGCTTTCAAGTCTGACGTTCGCCTTAGCGTTCCTTGGTCGCAGAAAAGGTCAGCTCCGGATTGTTTTCTGCCTGGTAGTTCACGTCCCACGGGCTTTTCGCCATGAAAACCAGATCACCATCGCGGTCCTTTGCCAGATTGGCGCGATTGAAATCCTCAAACTGCTTAATCGCGGCGGCTGGCCCCTTGACCCAACGAGCAGTGGCAAAGGGTGATGCTTCAAGCCCGGCTTCGACTTTATATTCGGCCGACAGCCGCGAAACCAGCACTTCGAGCTGCAGCTGACCAACTACGCCGACAATATGCTGCGCGCCGATCTCTGGGTAGAAAACCTGAATCACACCTTCCTCGGAAAGATCGTCCAATGCCTTGCGCAGCTGCTTGGTCTTTGTCGGATCCTTCAGCTGCACACGGCGAAGGATTTCCGGCGCGAAGTTGGGCAGGCCGGTGAAGCGCACTGTGTTCTTTTCGGACAGCGTATCGCCCACGCGCAATGTGCCATGGTTGGGAATACCAATGATATCTCCCGCTTCCGCAGTGTCGGCAATCTCGCGATCTTGCGCGAAGAACAGGATCGGCGAATGCACCGCGATAGGCTTGCCCAACCCTGAAGGTGTCAGCTTCATGCCGCGCTTGAACGTGCCGGACACCATACGCATGAAGGCGATCCGGTCGCGGTGGTTCGGGTCCATGTTAGCCTGAACCTTGAAGATGAAGCCTGTTACCTCGTCGCGCGACGGGGATATCTGCTCTTCACCGGCCGGCTGCGGGCGCGGTGGCGGGGCATACTTCGCGATCGCATCAATCAGTTCTTCCACGCCGAAATTCTTGAGAGCGGAACCGAAATAGACCGGAGTAAGATCGCCGTTGCGATAAGCTTCAAGGTCGAATTCAGGATAGCCGAGCTGCGCCAGCTCGGCATTCTCCGCGAACTCTTCAGGCAGCACCACATCTGCATCGCGCTGTCCGTGAAATTCCTTCGACGGGCCTTCGGGCCGTGCCACAGTGCCGCTGGCAAAATCCAGAATGCCTTCAAACTGTCCGCCCATGCCGACCGGGAACATCTGCGGCGAAACATCAAGCGCAAGCATATCTGCGATCTCGTCAAGCAGTTCAAAAACCGGACGCCCCTCTCGATCCACCTTGTTTACGAAGGTGATGATCGGCACGCTGCGAAGGCGGCACACTTCGAACAGTTTGCGCGTTTGCGGCTCGATCCCCTTGGCCGCATCGATCACCATGATCGCGCTGTCGACCGCAGTCAGTGTTCTGTATGTGTCTTCGGAGAAATCCTCGTGCCCCGGCGTGTCGAGCAGGTTGAAGGTGATTGTCTCACCATCATACTCTTTCTCGAAGGTCATGACCGACGACGTGACAGATATCCCGCGTTGCTGTTCGATTTTCATCCAGTCCGAGCGCGCACGGCGTGCTGCTCCGCGCGCTTTTACTTCACCGGCAAGATGTATCGCGCCGCCTTGCAGCAACAGCTTTTCAGTCAGCGTGGTCTTACCAGCATCAGGGTGCGAGATGATCGCGAAGGTACGGCGATTGGATGTCATGGGAACTCTAGCGGTCAGGCCTGAGCATCAGCGGCGACGCAATGTTGCGCCACCTCATCAAGGATCAGGTCCCAAATATCTTGGTTGAAGTACATGTGCCCTGCGCCAGGGATGACTGCAAACTTGCCGTTCTTCGCCAACTGAGCCGCCGTGGCGCCATGATCAGGTGGCACAAGCGGGTCATGATCACCATGAAGATAAAGCAGCGGCACGTCGCAGTTCGCGAGATCTTGAGCCAGCGCGTCCGGAACGGTCATCATTGCGTGGACATGGTTTTCCGCGACCTGATGATTTGACGCCGGGCCTTCGTACAGCGCACGGATATAAGGCAGCGCAAGTGCTTCATCGATTTCAAGCCTACCATGAAGCACGCGCCAGCTTTCCATCCAACCCGGCAAATCGCGCTCAAAGTCCCCTTGTGGCTGATTTGCCATCAATTTGGGCCATAATGCTTCATCTGGCGAAGACAGGCCGAGCTGAGCCTTGCCCTCTTCAGAAGCTAGCGGTCCGGCCTCCATCGCAACAGCACTTAGAACGCGTTCGGCATGGCGCGTAGCAATGAGTTGGGCGATGTAACCACCCATTGAATGTCCGGCCAGATGGGCGCGCTTGGCACCGATCTTGTCCATCAGTGCCAGGACATCACCGACCAGAGCATCGATGGGATAATGTTCATCCAGATGGGTTGAAAGCCCGGTGTCGCGATGCCAGAACCGCGCCACATGGTATCCGCGAAGCGACAAGGCCTCGCAGAAGTTTGCAGGCCAGTACTCGGCTGGCGCACCGGCACCAGCAATCAAGACAATAGGCGGATGGGTTTTGTCACCAAACAGCTCGTATCGAAGCTGTAGTCCATCATTATCGCAAATAAGCATCAGCCGCGCAGCTCCGCCCCCTGCTTGGCCGCATTGGCGACAATCGCGTCAGAGATCGCTTGGAGATCTGCTTCCTTATAGCTTTTCTCGGTCGGCTGAAGTGTAACTTCAACCGCGACCGATTTCTTGCCTTCGGGGACACCTTGCCCAGCAAAAACATCGAATACACGCGCATCGACGATGTTTATCTTGTCCGCGCCTTTAACCGCGCGCACCAGATCACTTGCGGCGAGCTCTGTCGGAACAAGGAACGCGAAGTCACGCGTCACAGCCTGCAAGGCAGGCGGCGCAAAAGAAGAACGAGCGAAGCTGGCATTCTTCTTCGCAGGGATAGCATCCAGATGGATACCCATCGCTGCCACGGGCACGTCAATGTCATAGGCCTTGAGCATAGACGGATGGATCATGCCGAAGCTTGCAATCACGTTCTTTGGACCCAAACGCAAGGTGGCGGATTGACCGGGATGATAAGCATCGCCTGCTTCACCAATGACCATCAGATTGCCGACCGGTGCGCCAGCCGCCTCAAGCAGTTCAAGGCAGATTGCCTTCGCGTCATAAGCATCAAAGGTGGTTGCCTTGCCTGAAGCCCAACCGCGACGCACCTTGTTACCCGCCAGCACGCAAACCAGTGTCGGGTGTTCGCCATCCTCCAGATACCGCCGCCCGATTTCGAACAGCCGCACGCTTGAAGCGCCGCGATCGAGATTGCGCTGAACTGCTGACAGCAAGCCAGGCAGCAATGACGGCCGCATGACCTTCATGTCTTCGCTGATCGGGTTGTCGAGTACCCATTTACCGCCGCCAACGCTTTCTGCCTGCTCTTCCGAAATGAATGACCATGTGATCGCTTCGTTAAGCCCGCTAGCAGCCGCGGCACGGCGTAGCCTGCGTTCGGTCAACTGCGCTGCGGTTGCGGTCGGTTTGGCAACGCCATCTCTCCGCGGCAGAGCAACGCTTTCCACCTTGTCGAGGCCGTGGATACGCACAACTTCTTCCACCAGGTCCGCCGGCCCTTCGATATCGTGGCGGCGGAGCGGACAGGTCACGTTCCAGTCTCCATCGATTGCGAAATCGAGGCTCTCCAGAATGCGCTTCTGTTCTTCGGCCGGCACGTCAATGCCGCCAAGGCGCGAAGTCAGGCCGGTATCGAACGCAATTACTTTCGGCTCGCTTGGAGGTGCGCCTGCGTGCACTTTCTCGCTCGCGGTTCCGCCAGCCAATTCAACGATCAAACCTGTCAGCAAGTCCAGGCCGTCATCAAGAAACGCTGGATCGACACCGCGTTCGAAGCGCGTGCGCGCTTCAGACGCCAAGCCTAGCTTGCGGCCCGTCACGCCGATGCGCGCCGGATCGAAATAGGCAATCTCCAACAGCACGTCGGTTGTCTCGTCCGAGCAACCCGAATCCTCACCACCCATAATGCCCGCGACGTCATGCACACCTGCATCGTCAGCGATCACGGTCATGCTGTCGTCGAGCGTGTAGGTCTTCTCATTTAGCGCCAGCACTTGCTCGCCATTCTTTGCCCGGCGTGCGACCACTGCGCCTGTCAGCTTGGCCAGATCATAGGCGTGCGCCGGACGGCCATATGCCAGCATGAGATAGTTGGTCAGGTCGACCAGCAGCGAAATCGGACGTTGGCCCGCACTAGTCAGCCGTTGCTGCAGCCAGTCTGGTGACGGCCCGTTTTGCACGCCTGTGATCACGCGGCCATAAAACGCCGGACAACCTTCAGGGTCATCGGTGCGGATTTCAACCGGGCAAGCACCGGACGTTTCGAACTCCGGCATTGCGATGGACTTCAGCGTCCCAAGCCCGGCCGCCGCCAGATCGCGCGCAATCCCGTAAACGCCCATGCAATCGGGGCGGTTGGGCGTGATGGCGACGTCAATGATCGGCGAGGTGCCGTGATAATCGGCAAAGCTGTGACCCACCGGCGCATCATCAGGCAGTTCGATGATGCCGTCATGCTCGTCGCCCAGCTCCAGCTCGCGCACAGAGCACATCATGCCGTTTGATTCGACACCGCGGATCGCACTCTTGCGCAATTCCAAGCCGTTTGACGGGACGATCGCACCGGGCTGCCCCAGCACGCCCTTCATGCCAGCACGCGCATTCGGCGCACCGCACACCACCTGAAGCGGATCTCCCGACCCAGTGTCGACAGTCAGCACCTGAAGCTTGTCGGCATCGGAATGCTTCTCAGCCGTCAGCACTTTGGCAACCGTGAAGCCTGCCAGCCGAACAGCGGGATCTTCCACCCCTTCCACTTCCAGGCCGATGGCGTTGAGCGTATCGACGATCTCCTTCACCGAAGCTTCGGTATTGAGGTGATCTTTCAGCCAAGTGAGCGAGAACTTCATGCTTTCGCTCCTACACCTGCTGACAGCGTCGGCTGGTCAAACGGGCTGAACCCATAATGCTGTAACCAGCGGACATCGCCGTCGAAGAAAGCGCGCAGATCGGTCATGCCGTATTTGAGCATAGCCAGACGGTCGACCCCGACGCCAAAGGCAAAGCCCTGCCACTGGTCCGCATCGAGCCCTGCCATCTCGATCACGCGGCGGTTGACCATGCCGCTGCCCAGCAGCTCCATCCAGTCATGCCCGTCATCATCGCCATTGCCGCCAACAACCCAGCGGCCGCTCTCTTTCGAATAACCAACATCCACCTCGACGCTCGGTTCAGTGAACGGGAAGTAGCTGGGGCGAAGGCGCAACACGATGTCGTCGCGTTCGAAAAATGCCTCTAAAAAGGTTTCAAGCGTCCACTTGAGATGCCCCAAGTGAATGTCACGATCGATCACCAGACCTTCGACCTGGTGAAACATCGGTGTGTGCGTGGCGTCGCTGTCGGAGCGGTAGACACGGCCCGGCGCGATGATGCGGATCGGCGCACCTTGTTCTTTCATACTGCGAATTTGGACAGGCGAAGTGTGCGTGCGCAGCAGCATGGAATTGCCCTCCGCATCCTTGTCCGGGAAATAGAAGGTGTCATGCATCGCGCGCGCAGGATGGCTTTCATCCATGTTGAGCGCAGTGAAATTGTGCCAGTCGTCTTCGATCTCGGGCCCGGTTGCCACCGCAAAACCCATGTCCGCGAAAATCTCCGCCAGCTCGTCCATCACCTGGCTGACCGGATGGACCGAGCCATTCGGTGCATCGGGTGCAGGTAGCGTCAGGTCGAGCTTCTCACCGGCGAGCTGTGCTTCGAGCTCAGCGCTCTCGAGCGCGTCCTTCTTCGCTGAAATTGCGTCGGCAATCTCGCCACGCACAGCCTGAATAGCTGGCGCGGCAGCGGACCGCTCTTCCGGTGCCATCTGGCCGAGCGTCTTCAACGCTGCACTAACCCAGCCCTTCTTTCCGAGCGCAGCTACGCGTTGCTCTTCGAGCGCATCCAGCGTTTCCGCGCCATAAACGGCAGCCAGCGCTGCCTCTTTCTGTTGTGTCAAATCTGTCATTGCTAATTCTTCGCGGTTGAAGGGCGCTCCGCTAGCGGGAAATGGGCTTCAACGCAAAGCGCAATCAGGCGGGTTTGTCCAATGTTTGCGCCGGCGAACCCCAAATCCGCGCGCGCGCTTCAACAAATGCGGTCAGGATCGGGTGTTCCTTCGAAGCATAGGCGCTGGGTGACATACCCATAAAGGTCTGAAACTCGCGCGTGAATTGTGCCTGATCGTGGTAGTGCTCATCCATCGCATCCGTCCACTTGCTGCCCTCACGCAGCATGAATGTAGTGAGGCTACGCATAAAGCGCTGACGCCGCATCAGCAGCTTGGGTGCAAAGCCGAAATAGCGGCTACAAATCCGCTCCAGGCTGCGGGTGCTGAGCCCGGCTTCCTTAGCAAACTCCGACACGCTGCCGAGATTCTCGTCCACCAACGCGCGGTGTACGCGCCTGATTTTCTCGTCATCGCGGGTAGGCTGCATCAATCCACGCATAGTGTCACAGATAGCTTCGAATTGCGCCTGATCGTCTATCTCCGGATCACACAAGATATCCGCCAGCGGCGCAAACTTCGCAAAGGCCGGGTGCTGTTCTCCGTCACATGTTTGGTTCGCAAGGGCCTTCGCTTCGACATCGATAAATCTGCACCAGCCAAGCGGCATGAATCCAACGCCCCACAGCCGGGTGGAGCCGATCTCGAAATAGGTGGGCAAGGAACTGGGGCCGCTCGCGGCAAAGCGTGGGCGTTCGACAGATGTCTCGCCTAATTGCGCCAAGGGCCGATAGCCTGCCATGAAGCGGATGCCAGCCCACTCGGGCTGCAAGTGATCACAGATTGTGCCACCGTCTTCGACTGTCAGGTCCAGATGGTAGAAGCTGGTGCAGCACCCGTCGAATTCAGGCGGCGGCGCGAAGAATCGACTTCGCACTTTATATTCGGGCATCTCATGTTCGGGCGAGCGCCCTAGATTCTCTTGCGACCCCACCATGCGTCGCTGTGTGGCGCAAGTGTCGCAAACTTACAAATGGAAAGGCGCCGGAAGTTACCTTCCAGCGCCCTCAAATTAGCTAGCTTATCCGCTGTTTAAGCAGGAAGCGCTGATTTCGCCTGAGCGATCACAGTTTTGAACGCCGCTGCTTCGTTCATAGCGAGATCCGCCATAGCCTTGCGGTCCAGCTCGATGCCAGCCAGCTTAACGCCGTGCATGAACTGCGAATATGTAAGGCCTTCAGCGCGGACAGCCGCGTTGATGCGCTGGATCCACAAAGCGCGGAAGTTGCGCTTTTTGATCTTGCGATCGCGATATGCGTATTGCCCAGCCTTTTCGACGGCCTGGCGTGCAATGCGGATGGTGTTCTTGCGACGACCGCGATAGCCCTTGGCTTGATCGAGTAGGCGCTTGTGTTTCTGGCGTGTGGTTACGCCGCGTTTAATGCGAGGCATTTCAAATTCTCCTTAAAACCAGCGCGCTCAATCGAGCCCGTAAGGGGCCCATTTCTTGACTGTCTTCGTGTCGGCTTCCGACAGGACAGACGTGCCGCGGTTCTGGCGAATATACTTCGCATTGTGGCTGATCAGACGGTGGCGCTTACCCGCGACGCCGTGTTTGATCTTGCCAGTGGCGGTGATTTTGAAGCGTTTCTTCACACCGCTTTTGGTCTTCAGCTTGGGCATTTCTATCTCCTAATCAGATATCGTTCGATATCGTTTCCGGGACACGTCCAACCAGCCCTGGCAGCCCTAACGGCCAGACCGGCAGATGATTCACGTGTCAGTGATGGCGCGCGTATTAGCGATTCTCGCAGGTAATGCAAGGAGAGTCTGGCAGGCAAAGCACCCACATGAGCGCACGTGATTTCGTCGTGGCCAGCGTGCAACCGATTAGGCTACGCGCCGCCCATCGCTTCCAGCACTTCCTCCAGCCGCGCGGGTTCGCCCAGCGCCAGCACTGACCCGTCACTATCGGCATCAAGCGGATTGCCTCGCCAATCGCTCATCTGTCCGCCTGCGCCCTCAACGATGGGAACCAGCGCGGCATAATCATGAAGCTTCAGCCCGCTTTCGATCACGATATCCAAATGCCCGGAGGCGAGCAGGCCGTAATTGTAGCAATCACCGCCATAAACCGGGAACGGGTGTTTAGGATATGCCTTGGCAACGACGCGCAAATAAGCATCGACCTCTTCTTCCGCGAAAGCATGCGGGCTGGTGGTGGCGACACGCGCCCCTTCCAATGACCGGCAGCGGCGCGTTGTTGCAGGCTTGCCATTCAGAGTAGTGCCCTGGCCGATCACACCGACCCAGCGTTCGCCAAGGATCGGCTGATCAATAACGCCCAAAACCGGCCAGCCGTCCTGCATCAACGCGATCAGCGTACCGAAGATCGGGCGACCAGCGACAAAGCTTTGCGTGCCGTCAATCGGGTCAAGCACCCATTGCCTGCCTGCGCCTTCATTGCGCGTGCCGTATTCTTCGCCAATGATCCCATCACCGGGCAGTTCGGCTTCGATGATCGCGCGCATGGCCGCTTCGGCTGCCCGATCCGCCTCTGTCACGGCAGTATGATCATCCTTCGTTTCTTCATTCCAATCGCCGCGAAACAGCGGACGGATCGCTGCGCCAGCCGCATCAGCCAAACGGGCAGCAAGCGCAATATCAGACGACTTCATGACAAACCCTTTAAAACTCGATAGAAGACCGTGCAACCGGGTCGCACATTGGAGTAAAGTCCAAACCGGGGATACCGTTAAAGCAATGACAGCTGATGACAATCGCCGCAGCGATGATACAGCAATGCGTTCACGATTTGGGATGACGAAAGCAGGGGAACCGCTGTCACTAAATCGCGCGCCATGCGACGAGCTGGCACCATGGGTGGCGCGGATCTTCGCTGTCGACGTGGATGCGCCCGATGATCATTTGATCGACTGCGGACTATGCGCGGATACACCGATACTGCGCATGTTATTCCGCGGAAGATGGACCGCAAAAACACGCTATGGCGTGGGAGCCTATGAACGCGCAGCGGCATTCTTTGGCCCACAATCAAGACTGATGCCCGTACGGATTCGCGGTGGCTTTGCGACTTTAGGCGTTGCTCTGAAACCTGGCGCAGTCAGCACGCTCAAAGGGCCTGACGTGGCCGATACGCTGGACCGGATCATCTATTATGATGATATCTTCGGAGATCACACGTGGGGCACCAGCGAACAGTTGATGAAATGGTTCGATCCTGATGGAGCGCCGGAACGGTGGTTGCGCGTGGCGGAAAAGCTGCTGGTACAACTGATCGAAAGGGCCGGTGCCAAAACGCCTGATCCGATCATCGAAGCTTTCGACAAGGCAGCGTTCGCTGATCCCAATCTCAATCTCGCAGATTTCGCCAGCGATCATGCGGTGGAGCGCCGACGGCTCGAGCGGCTAGTGAAGAAGGCCTATGGCCAAACCCCCAAACAAGTTTTGCGGCGCGCGCGCGCTCTGGACATTGCCGCAAATCTGATCGGCGTGGCAGATTCTTCGGAAGCGGAAGAGATTGCGCTGCGTTATTATGACCAATCGCATCTGATCCGCGAGTTCAGCGCGTTCTTCAACAACACGCCCAAACGGTTCGCGAAGAACAAACATCCATTGCTCGCCATCGCTTTGGAAGCGCGCCAGGCCCGGCGAATGGAAGTGCTGGGCCGGGTTAGTCCGGGTGGTGACTTGCCTTGGCGCAAATTGGGCTGATAAGGTGGCAAAGTCCGGGTTTTAGGAGAAATTCCGAGAAATCGGTTATACGCCCGGTTCGATGTAGTTGGGGGGCCGCATCCGATGGCAAACGATCCCGATATGCTGATAGCCTGCGGGATGTGTAATGATCTGGTCTATACCCGTTACATCTTCAATGGCCGATGGACAGCGATGACTGCTGACGGGCATGGAACCTACGAAAATGAAGTGCTTCAATTCGGTCAGCATTCACGCTTCATGCCGCTAACCTGCACGGGTGACATTATGTCAGCTGGCTTTGGCCTTCGTGCCGGTGCGTTCTACGCGCTGACAGGGCTTTCTGCCGACAAAATGGTAGACCGGATTGAGCGGAACGATATCTTCGGCATGCTGGCTGACGATTTTCGCGAAGTCTATTCCGACAAACACGCACCCGGTGACTGGAATCTGGCGATGGAGGAGGCGCTGCGGCGGTTCGTCGAGCGGGTCGATCCCGATCCTCCCGATCCGATCTCTGCCGCATTCGAGCTGGCTGCGTTCGAGGACCCCAACCAATCACTCAGCGATTTCGCCGAGACCCAGAACATCAGCCTGCGCAAGCTGGAACGCGTAGTGAAACGTGATTTTGGCCTGACACCGCGAACCGTAATGCGGCGCGCACGTGCACTGGATGTCGCGGCGCTGCTATGCGGCGTGGCTGACCAAGATGAAGAGAACGAGATGATGCTGCGTTACTTTGACCAATCGCACTTCATCCGTGACTTCACGTCATTCTTTGGCGTGACGCCGCATAAATTCCGTGCGCAACCACGCCCGCTGCTGACGATAACTCTGGAGCAACGCCAAGCCCGCCGGCTAGAAGAGCTCAAGCGGTTGAGACCCGGTGAACACCGGCCCTGGCTGGCCGATCTGGAGCAAAATCCGGCTTAGTCGAACAGCGAGCTGACCGAGCTTTCGTCAGCGATCCGGCGCACAGCCTCACCAATCAGCGGTGCGATTGTCAGCACGCGAATGCGATCGGATGCCTCAGCCGCCTCGGTTGGGCGGATTGTGTCCGTAATGACCAGTTCTTTGAGCGCAGAGCCGTTGACGCGTGCAACAGCTCCGCCCGACAGCACGCCATGCGTGATATAGGCAGCCACGCTGGTTGCGCCCTGATCGAGCAAGGCCTGTGCCGCATTGCACAGCGTGCCGCCCGAATCCACGATGTCATCGATCAAAACGCAGTGGCGCCCCTTCACATCACCGATGATGTTCATGACCTCACTTTCGCCGGGACGGTCGCGGCGTTTGTCAACGATCGCGAGCGGGGCGTTGTCGAGCCGCTTGGCCAGCGCGCGCGCGCGCACCACACCGCCAACATCGGGGCTGACCACCATCAGATCCTGGTCGCCATAGCGTGCCTGGATATCGGCCGCCATGGTCGGCGCGGCATAAAGATTGTCTGTCGGAATATCGAAAAAGCCCTGGATCTGCCCGGCGTGAAGGTCCACCGCCAGCACGCGGTCTGCGCCGGCTTCGGTGATCAGATTGGCAACCAGCTTGGCAGAGATTGGCGTTCGCGGGCCGGGCTTCCGGTCCTGACGGGCATAGCCGAAATAGGGGATCACAGCGGTAATCCGGCGGGCTGATGCACGCCGCAGCGCATCGATCCCGATCAGCAATTCCATCAGATTGTCATTGGCCGGAAAACTGGTCGACTGGACGATAAACACATCCTCGCCGCGCACATTCTCGTTGATTTCGATGAAGACCTCTTCATCCGCGAACCGCCGGACACTCGCGTCTGTAAGCGGCAATTCCAGATAGGCGGCGATCGCCCGGGCAAGCGGCAAGTTCGAATTGCCGGACATAATCTTCATGAGTAGCGAATCCCCGAAAGCAGCTGATTTCTCCGGCCTAGCGGAGAGTCATAGAAACGCAACAGAGTGAAGTGATGGGTTTTACCCAGCGCTGGTATTTACTTAATCCGATGTTCGCCTTTGATCCAGCGTACAGTGCCAGAGCTGGCGCGCATCACTACGCTATGCGTTGTCATCAATCCACCGCGCTTGCGTTTCACGCCTTCGAGAAGCGAGCCTGAGGTCACACCGGTCGCGGCGAAGATACAGTCGCCTTTAGCCAGATCTTCCAGCTTGTAGATCCGGTCCAGATCTTCAATGCCCCATTTACGGGCGCGGGCCTTTTCATCTTCATTGCGGAACACCAGCCGGCCATTGAATTGCCCACCGACACAGCGCAGTGCAGCGGCTGCGAGAACACCTTCAGGCGCGCCGCCTTGCCCCATATACATATCGATCGTGGTGTCTTCGTCCGTTACTGCAATCACGCCAGCAACATCGCCGTCACCGATCAACACTACCCCGCAACCGATGCCGCGCAATTCCGCAATCAGGTCTGCATGGCGCGGCCGATCAAGCACGCACACGATAATCTCACGAGGTTCGACCCCTTTGGCAGCTGCTACAGACTGCACATTTTCGGTCGCTGATTTGGCGAGATCGATCACATCCGGCGGATAGCCAGGGCCAACCGCGATCTTGTCCATATAGGTGTCAGGTGCGTTCAGCAGATTACCCTCTTCAGCCGCGGCGAGCACGGCCAGCGCATTGGGGCCTGCCTTGGCTGTGATGGTTGTGCCTTCAAGCGGATCAAGCGCGATATCGATCTTCGGCCCCTTGCCTGGCGCGCCGCCCACTTTCTCGCCGATATAGAGCATGGGTGCTTCGTCACGCTCCCCTTCGCCAATCACCACCGTGCCATCCATATAGAGCGTATCGAACGCCCGCCGCATCGCTTCGACCGCCGCAGCGTCGGCCGCTTTCTCGTCCCCGCGCCCAATCAATTGCGATGCCGCGACGGCCGCAGCCTCGGTTACGCGCACCATCTCCAGAACCAGAACGCGGTCGAGCGCGTTTCCGTCAGAGGATTTTTGAGCAAGGAGGTCGGTGTTCATGTGAAATTCAGTCCCTCGAGTGTGTTGGTGAATTGCCCTAAACAGAAGGAGCGGCGCTTGTCGAGCAGACCCGTATGGTGGACCGGGAAAAGCGCCCCATTGCTACTGGTTTGGGCCTATGTGACTCCGGCAGTCGCACAAGAAGTTGCGCCTGAATACACGCCCCCGCCTCCCCCCGTTCGCCAGCCAATCGATATCGAACCGATCGAGCGGACAGACACGGTCGACCTGCTGGTCGAAATGCCTGACGGCCCGGCGGATCAGCGCCGTATAGAGCAATGCGAGGAGGAACAGGATGCCTCGACAATCTCGCGCACTATCGTGGTTTGCCGCGAGATCGTGGAAGACAATTCCAACTACTACAGCGGCAGCCGTGAGGATGCGCGTGATCGCTATGCTCGGGAAACGCAATACGCTGACTTCATTCCTACGCCCGATGTAGCGGGCGAAGGTATCACTGGGCCAAAAGCGCTAATGGGGGCAGGTGTGACAATTACTGGCTGCATCATCCCTCCATGCCCTCCACCGCCGGCTCTGATCATTGATATCGAGGCCTTGCCCGAGGCGCCGGCCGGATCAGACGCGGACAGGATCGCGCGCGGACTTCAGCCGATCGAAAATGATCGGGATGAAAATTCAGTGATAAATCAGGCTGATCTCGGCTTGCCTGATAGTGGCGATTTGCGTCAGGCGGACACCGCAACTCAAGAAACAGACACATCGGCACCCGAATAGATGAAATATCTTATAAGTTATGTCCTGCCTATGCTGGCAGGACTGAGCCAAGCGGCTTGGGCTCAAGACACCGAGCGACAAGGTAGCGCTTCTGATCCGGAAGACACCGTCACTCAACCTGAAGGCGGCGTGCTGGACCTTACCCTTCGCGACAATGGCAACATGGATGCCTTCGACTTGGAAAGGTGCGACGAAGAGATCGATGCGGCCACCGTTTCGCGAACAATCATCGTGTGCCGCAAACGCACTGATGCGGCGGCAAGCGGTTTCGAAAAGGAGAAGTGGGAAAAGGATTATGCCAAACGAACGCAGGGGCAGCAGCCGGTGGAAGTTGCCGGTGAAGGCATAACCGGCAAGCACGCAGCAGGCGGAGGAGGGACCATTCGCGGTTGTCTGCCCGGGCTACAGAAATGCCCTCCACCGCCGGCTCTCATCATTGATGTGACTGCTCTGCCTCAAGCGCCGGCTGGCTCGGACGCGGACAGAATTGCGCGCGGGCTACCGCCGATTGGCAATGACACAGGCGACCGGATCCCGACCGAGCTTGAGACGAAACGCGACGAAACTAGTCCGGCAGAATCGGAAGAACCAGCGGGGGGGCAGTAAGGCTGTCCGACCCTTCCAACAGGTCAATCGCGCTGCGCACGCAGCGTTCCGGCCCTTCATGGGTGACCATGGCGACCAGCACATCACCGCCGCCATCATCCGCCCTACCTTTCTGGATCAGGCTTTCAATCGAAACACCCGCGTCGCGCATCGCTGCAGTAATTTCTGCCAGCACGCCGGGGCGGTCTGTTACGGTAAACCGCAAATATGTGCGCTCGGTCCGTTCGCCAGATTCGGCGGGCAGCATTGGCGACAGGTTGGCGACGGGAATGGAGAACGGCGCGCCCACTTCATCACGCGCGATATCTATTACATCCGCGACCACGGCGCTGGCTGTCGGGCCTTCGCCTGCGCCGGCACCTTGAAACAACAGGCGGCCGGAAAAATTGCCTTCCGCGACAACCGCGTTTGTCGGCCCGTCAACACCGCTCAGAGGGTGCGCTTTCGAGACCAGACAAGGCCGCACGCGCTGCAACAGGCGATCCCCACCTGGCGTGTGTTCGACATCGGCCTGCGCAATCAAGCGAATCACAAAGCCAAGCGTGTCAGCCTGCGCAATATCTGCCGCGCCCACGCGGGTGATGCCTGTCACGCGCACAGCATCAAAATCCAGCTCTGCGCCAAAACCGATCGCCGCCAGAATCGCCAGCTTGTGCGCGGCATCTACCCCTTCGATGTCGAAGGTCGGGTCTGCCTCTGCATAGCCCTTGGCTTGTGCCTCAGCCAGAACATCGGCGAAGTCCGCGCCGGTGTCTTCCATGGTCGACAGGATGTAATTGCAGGTGCCGTTGAGAATTCCGTAAATGCTGGTGAGCTGGTTGGCCGATGTGCCTTCCCGCAACCCCTTGATTACCGGAATTCCGCCTGCGACCGCCGCCTCGAATTTCAGCGCGACGTCTTGTGCCTCTGCACTGGTTGCCAGCGACAGCCCGTGGTGCGCGATCATCGCTTTGTTGGCGGTAACCACTGCCTTGCCATTGGCGAGCGCGGCTTTGGCCAGTTCCAAGGCAGGCCCATCGGACCCGCCAATCAACTCCACCACAACATCCACGTCGTCGCGCGTTGCAAGAGCCACGGGATCATCTACCCACGCAAAGGGTGACAGATCCACGCCGCGACCCTTGGTCCGGCTTTGTGCGCTGACAGCGGTTACTTTCAACTGCATGCCCGCGCGGGCGGTCAAAAGATCCCGATTGGTTTCCAGCAGGCGAATTACGCCAACACCAACCGTGCCCAGCCCGGCCAGGCCGATGCGCAATGTATCAGCCATCCACGCTCTCCTGAACCGGGTGGCCAAAGGCGCGGCGAACTGTATCCGGAATACGCAGCGGTTTGCCGCTGGCCAGATCAACCATCACCGCAACCAGCCGGATTTCCGCGCGCAGCGAACCGTCCTGTGCACCGTGCAGAGTGATTAACTGTTCCATGCTGGAATTGCCGATCTTCGGCACAGTCATGCGCCCTTCGATCAATTCGTCCACTCGCATCGGTGCAAGATAATCCACTTCGGCGCGGCGGACATGGAATTCCAGCTCATCTGGCATGCCGCGAGTGCGCGCATCACGGAAGTACTCCGTCACCAGAATGTCTGCATATTCTAGATAACGCGAATTGAAGACCACCGATTGCGGATCAACCTCGGCATAGCGCACGCGAAAAATGTGTTTGAAAGTTTGGCTCATCACTTTCAGCCCCTAGCGCGAGGTGCCGCCCATAGGGAAGAGGGTTCGCGATCACTTTGTCTTGGCAGTGGATTAGGCCAGCTTTGCCATGCTTGCCCTAACTGCGGGTGCAAGGCCCCAGAGCGCCCATCATCAGCTGATAGTCGCGTTCTGCCTGCGTTCGGGCGGCGCTGTCATTCGATAGATTGGCTTCAGCGGGTAGCCGCGCGGGCAAGGCGCAGGCCAGACGGTACCATTCGAGCGATTCGGGCTCGGGCGGCCGCGCGGACTGGTCGATGATTTCTCCCCAGGACACACCCCAGGTTGGCGGCCGGCCCGGACGACGCAGGATCGTAACAGAGACCGGCGCGCCATTCTCCGTTTCCAGGAATATTTGCGTCTCCGATTCGCCCGTCAGATTTCCAGGCACGGACAAGGCATCGCGCACCCCGACTATCACCGGAGGCGAATCGGGTGCGGCCAGATCAGTCAAAACCGGGCGCAGGCGCGCTTCAAATTCTGGAGAATAGAATTGCTGCGCCGAATCGCCGGACAATTGCAGCTCGGACGGGCGGCCCGGCACACTGCGCGCGAAAAGAAGCACCTCTTGCTTCTTAAGATTGGGCACCTTGCCACGCGAATCGAGCGGCACATCGACCAGATAGCGCAAACTCTCTCCCAACGGAGCCGAACCGGACAAAAGCGCCATAGTCTCGGCCTCTACATAAAGCCGCGCGAATCCGGGCGCGACATCAGGCGCGCGCTCTGGCTCGAGTGCGATTGCGCGGCGAATCTTGGCCCGCACTACCAGCTCGGCGTTGTCCGCCAGATCGACAAATTCGGCATAGGTCGGCAGAGCAGAAGCACCCTGTTCTTGAGCGGAAATGGGCACCGCCACTAGAGCGGAAGCGCTAGCGACGAAGAGAATCAAGTTTTTGATTTGCGGCATAATTTCAGTCTCAAGACAGATCGCTTCGCGCGGGTCGGGATTGTTCGAGTGCTCACAAGCGCGCCCTTGCAAACAATCTGTAGATAGCAGACAATCACATGTGAATCGCCAATTAACCGATAAAGCGTTTGCGCGGCACAAGCTTGGCGGTTAAAGCAAAAAATTGAGGGCCAATGTTAAGTTGGGGATTTATTGAGCTTGGTCCCTTGCAGGTTCCCTTGGGGGACTCCCTGCAAACTTCCGGGTCGCCGGCGCGCAGCCCGGTCAGGGAGAAAATTGGAGTTTTCGCTCCGCAAACGAATTTGGTTTGCGGGGCAAAAAGTTGTCGGGCCCAACCCTGGCAAAGTGAATGGAGAGAAGCGACTGGATGGCCTACGCTGACCAACAAACGAGCGGTAACCGAATCACGGCAATAGTACTTGTTGCCCTGATCCATGTTTTCGTCGGTTACCTTTTCATTAGTGGTTTGGCAGTTTCAGCGGTGAAGAATGTGGTCGAACGAGTGACCACTGTCGACATCGAGGAACCGCCACCGCCTGAGCCGGAGGATGAACCGCCTCCGCCTGAACCTCAAGAAACGGCACCACCGCCGCCTGTGGCTCCGCCGCCGCCGATCAATATCGCACCGGCGCCGCCGCCAATCCGGACCCAGCCGACGATTCCGCCGCCTGCTCCGCCAGCATTGGTTGTGCCACCACCGGCACCGCCCGCGCCGCCTTCACAGGCTCGCGGAGCAACCACCCGTGGTGAAAGCCGTTGGGCTGCCCGCATCCAGGAAAACTATCCCTCGCGCGCTTTGCGAGAGGAAGTGGAAGGTGTGGTTGGCGTAAGCGTGGTCGTGAGTCCGGATGGGCGAACCGCATCCTGTCGTGTGTCACGGTCTAGCGGATCTAGCGTACTCGACGATGCGGCGTGTCGCGGAATGGAGCGTTATGCGCGCTTTAACCCCGCACTTGACGCAGCCGGCAATCCGACGACCGGATCGTACAACACCAGCATTGTTTATCGACTGAACTAAGGGTCGGGCAGAACAGAGAGAGCCCGCGCCCCCCGGGGACAATTTTTAAAAGGACTATTCGCAATGATTATCAACCTTCTAGCAGCAGCAGACGCAGCTGACGTCAAAAACAGCTTCGGTTTCATGGAAGCAATGGAACAGGGTGGCCCTGTTGCCTGGTTCATCCTTGCCATCATGATCATCATGAGCGTTGGCTCATTCTACATCCTGATCACAAAGTTGCTTGAGCAGAACAAAGTGATGAAGCAGTACAAGCGCGACGTGCAGGGCAAGTTCTGGCAAGCCGGCTCGATCAAGGATGGCGCAGCCAAGCTTGAGAAGAACAGCGCATGGCGCCAGGTCGCCGACGATGCTCTTCGTGCAGAAGACGAGCACGGCAAGATGACCGACAAGCTCGAAGCACATGACTGGATGCACGGTTCGCTGCAGCGTTCAGAAGACGCCATCAACGCAAAGCTGGCTGGCGGCCTTCCGTTCCTCGCTACGGTTGGCGCGACTGCACCGTTCGTCGGCCTGCTCGGTACGGTTATCGGTATCTACCGCGCACTGATCAACATCGGTATCGCGGGTTCGGCATCGATCGATAAGGTTGCTGGGCCGGTTGGTGAAGCGCTGATCATGACCGCCATCGGTCTGTTCGTGGCTGTGCCTGCGGTGTTCGCATACAACTGGCTCCAGAGCCGTAACCGCCGCATCGCTGAAGCGCTCTCAAGCTTCTCGACCGACATTCTGGCTAACATCAGCTCGAATGGTGCGGTTCGCCCTGCGGTCAAGGCTCCGGCACGTGCTGCTGCGAAACCAGCAACAACTGCTGGTGGCGCACAGACTGCACCGAAGGCCTAATCGCCTGATGTTAGGCGGGGGCCGCTGGCTCCCGCCGACAACAACCCTTGGCGAAAATTACGAATAGGAATTAGCAATGGCTATTTCGATGAGCGGTGGGGCAGAGACCCCGATGTCAGACATCAACACCACGCCATTGGTGGACGTGATGCTGGTGCTTCTGATCATCTTCCTCATCGCGGTTCCGGTGGCTATCCAGACTATCGAGAAGCTCGAGATTCCGGTCCTGGAATCGATCGAATCGAAGGATAAGGTCGAGAACCTGCTGCTGACTGTCAGCACAACCGATGCAGGCGGCCGAAGCGCAGGCGAACCGGGCTTTGAAGGCGCATCGCGCAACGGAGAATGCCGGGTGTATTTCAACAACATCACACCGGTGAGTTCGGAAGAGCTTTACGACATGGCATTTGCCCGCCTTGACGCGATTGTGACAGCTGCTGGCGGCCCCGAAGCGATCATGGAAGATCCAGAGCGTATCCCGCAGGTCCACATCCGTGGTGACGTGAACGCACCATGGCGTTGTGTCGCAGGCGCGATCTACAACGTTCAGGCTTCGGGCTATCCAACGGTTGGCTTCATCTCGAACCCGGTTCCTCCGGGCATCTGATCCGCCGAAACAAGAATTTAGGAGTACGCACCTATGGCAATGTCAGGCGGTAAAGACGATGGATCGCCGATGATGGAAATGAACATGACGCCGTTGATCGACGTCTTGCTCGTTCTCCTCATCATGTTCATCATCACCATTCCGGTGGCTACACACTCGGTCGACATCGACCTTCCGCAGCCGAGCCCGAATGACAATCCACCACCGATTGATCCGATCAAGAACAAGCTGGTTCTCACACAGGCCAATGAGATCTTGTGGAATGCACAGCCGATCACCATGAGCGAGCTGGCAACCAATCTTCAGCAATCGCTGACGATCGATCCGGAACCCGAACTGCAGTTCGAGCCCGAAGCGCTTGCAAGCTATGAGCTTTCAGCGCGCGTGTTGAATGTCATCAAAGCCTCGGGCGTGACGAAGTTCGGCTTTGTCGGCAATGAGAAGTATCGCAGTTTCGCTGGCGGCCAACAGTAAACGTCAGCTACAACCAAACACGATCAAGGGGCGGAGCGATCCGCCCCTTTTTTGTTGGCTCAAGACGATGTTGAGGCCTGATGTCAGTCTGCGCCCAAACCAGGGCAGCATGCGGTCCGCCAAAATTGATCTCGGTCAAAGACAAGGCATTCGCATTCGCTCATAATTGATCCATTCAAGGAGACGGATCATGAAATCGATCTTACTGCATGTTGAAGATGATGACGGTATGGAAGCACGGCTTCAAGTAGCGATGGATCTTGCGCGCGCATACGAAAGCCACATCACTTGTCTGCAAGTCGTGAGTTATGAGATCTTTGCACCGGGAGATTTTTATGGCTCGGCTATGATGGCTGTCATTCCCCAACTCAAGCAAAGCGCCGAAGACTTCAGAAAGAGGATCGAAGCCGATCTTGCCAATGAAGATGTCCAATGGGAGTGGCAGTGTCACGATGGCTTGGCGACCTCGAAACTGTTGGAACGGTCGGCGCTCAACGACCTGATAATCGTCGGCCCGCGCGATGTCGGGCAAAGGGTAAAGGCGCCCTCTAGCATGATTGCAGAGCTGACCTTGAGAACTTCGGTGCCTGTGCTGGTTGTCCCGCATGAGACCGAGAGATTTGACCCCGAATCACCGATCCTGGTCGCCTGGAACAACTCGAGTGAGGCTTGCGCTGCGCTCCGCGCGTCTGTTCCCTTGCTTCGCAAGTCGAGCAAGGTGATTTTGGCCAGCATAAGCGAGGAAAAGGATCGCGATCGCTACGATTTCCCGCCTGTGGAAGGCGCGCAGTATCTCAGTCGGCATGGAGTGCACGCTGAAGTGCTCGACATCCCCCGGAATGGCGCAGACGTGTCGGATGCCCTTTTTGCAGCCGCCAAGGCACGCAATTGCGGACTGGTGGTGATGGGTGCCTATGGCCATTCACGACTTGCGGAATTCCTGCTCGGCGGAGTGACAAGAAAAGCGCTCTCTGAACCGCAATTGCCGATATTGCTCGCTCACTAGCTGCTGCGTGTGGCGCTTCGCCGTTGTCGGGAATGAAAGGCACCGCATGTTCGGGGGTCGGCATTCCGGAGTCCAGCAGCGAGTAACATGCGATAGTTTCTTGCACGACACGAACAAGGGGGGCATGATCCGCCCCTTGTTCCGCGACCATCATCCGGTAGACACGATCTGCCACTGAGTTGTGGGCGGTTAAGTTCTGTTTGCGGACCTCGCTGACACGCTTCTATGAGCGCTAAGTCAAAACGGGGATCACTATGGACTTTCTGAAAGCGCTTTTTCTAGTCAGCCTGACGGCTGTGATGTCCGTGCAAGCAACAACAGCATACGCACAGGACGGAGACGCTCTACTTCTGCACAACGTTCAGATACTCCACCTTGACGCAGAGCAAGCACGGGTGGAGCCCGGCATGTCGATCCTCATTGAAGACGGCAAGATCGCTCAGGTACGGCCCGCAGACGAAATCAAACCTGGCGGCTCGCCAACGGTCATAGACGGCAGAAGCCGGATAGTCATGGCCGGTCTTGTCGACATGCACGTGCATGTCTGGGACCGCGCGTCTTTGGGCGCATATTTGGCAGCAGGGGTGACTACAATTCGCAATGCATCGGGGATGCCATTTCATCTGCAACTGAGCCAGGATATCGAGCACGGAAGAATTGCTGGCCCTCGGCTGATCACGACCGGGCCGATATTGAACAGCCCCGGCCCGAATGCTCAAATCAATCACCAGATGGTCACGACAGCAGATGAAGCGCGCGCGGCGGTGCAACAACAGCATCAGGCGGGCTATCGCAGGTTGAAGGTCTATTCCAACCTAACGCGCGAAGCATATGAGGCGATCCTGAGCGAAGCCGGACGGCTCGGGATGACTGTCATGGGCCACACTCCTGAAGGCATCAGAACCACAGGAATGCCGGGCCAAATCCCTTTCGATATCGCTTTCGAGGACATATTAGACGATGGATTTGTCACGATCGAACATGTGGAATCGATTGTCTGGCATGGGCTCAGGGATCGTCATGGCGAGGAGGCCGGCAGAGCGCTCGCACGACAGATCGCCGAAGCCGGGGTAGCGGTCGATCCGACACTGCTTGCTTTCTACAACCTTCTGAAGGTGGCCGAGACCAAGGGCGCCTATCTACAACGGCCTGGCACAGAACAACTCAACCCTTTGCTCGTCGCGCAAAGCCAACCTGAATATGAGCGGTGGGCGAATGAAGATGTAGACCGGAACCGTGCCGCATTCGAATTCTACAAAGCCATGGTTCTGATGCTGCAGGAAGAAGGCGTTCTGATCGTGGCGGGAAGTGACGCCGGCATTTTCACCAATGTCCCCGGAGTGTCATTGATTGATGAACTTGAACTGCTTGCGGAGGCTGGACTTGATCCCATCGATGTTCTCCGCGCGGCTACAATCAATCCGGCGATTGCGTTGGGTGAAGACAATTTCGCGGGGCGCATTGCAGAGGAATTTCGCGCCGATCTTGTTCTCTTGGACAATTATCCGACGAAGAACCTTGCTGCACTTCGATCCGTTTCAGCCGTTGTCGCAGGGGGCAGATGGCTCGACAGGCACGCGTTGGACCAACATCACGCTCAGGCGGCTGAGCACGACGTGGAGCGAACACAGCGCAACCTGATCGAAGCCCTGATGGCGCAAGGCATTGACCCAGCCGCGCTAGGGCTTTGAATATCGCGTACCGGCGAGATGGCGATCTCGTGGTGATAGCCAGGACTCGTTCGGCGAGGTAAAGCTGAGAGGTAAAGCTGAGGCGGGGCCTAGTTTTTCGTGAGCAAGGCCAGGTCTACCGAAACCGGCCTTGTCATTCGTTCAATGCCATTTTCGATCGCGACAATTGTCTCGCGTGCTTCGATATTGTCCTGCCCCCAAAGCGTGAGAGCTTTAACGACCGGGATCAGCGACAGCCCCTTATCCGTCAATTCATATTCATAGCGGACCGGTCGTTCCTGGTACGGGCGCTTCGAGATCACACCAAGCGCCTCGAGCTTCTTCAGGCGGTCTGCCAAAGTGTTGGTCTGAATGCTCTCCGAAGACTGCGAGAGTTTTTTGAATGTGCTTGGCCCGAAATAAATTAGATCCCGCACAATCAGCAACGTCCACTTATCGCCAAAAAGGTCGAGAGCGCTCGCGAGCGGACACAAGGATCTATGCTGGTTCGTTTTAGTGTCGGTTTGACTCATAACATTGCCTTCGCCGCGTCGCCTTTCCTTCAAATGTCTGCCTAACAGCAATTGACGTTGAGTGGAATGCGGCCTGGCAGAGCGCCGCTTATGTTCATCCCAACCAGAACCGCATCAGATACTGGTATGAAAAGATTGCCCTTTTCATGCGTTACCACTTTTCACTTGTCTTTTTAAAGTTAATCACTTTATAAATGCAAGTCACGAAGCGAATCCAGTCGCACGGGCGCCAGCAAGAGCTTGAGGAGAATGATGATGCGCAGTCTGTTTTTCGAAGGCATCAATCAGTTGGGCTGGCGCGATATTCCAATGCCCCGCATTCAGGCTGACCATGAAGTGATCGTGAAAACCATCGCCGGCTCTGCCTGCAATGTGGATTCGAACATAATGCGCGGGCTGACGCCATTTCAGCCACCTTTTGCGATCGGGCACAATGCTGTAGGCCGCGTGGTCGACATGGGTGATGCCGTTACCGGACTGGCAATCGGCGATATCGTGTCGATCCCCTACCACCGGAATTGCGGCAAATGTAAGAAATGCGCTGCGGACAACCCGCTGTTCTGCGAGGAAGAGGACAACCCCTGGCCCCTTTTGCCAGCCTATGGCTTCCCGGATGCGCATGGGTTTGGCGGCATGTACAGCGAGGCATTTCGCGTTCCGTATGCCTCTCATGCGCTGGTCAAGATTCCGAAGTCTGTCGACCCTCTCGCTGCGGTTGCGGTAGGGGATACGCTGACAGACGCCTGGCAAACCACTGTGCCGCATATCCGCAAAAAGCCGGATGCACGCGTACTGATCACGAGCTGCGCGGGATACGGTCACTATGCCGCACAATGGGCACTGGCTGCTGGTGCTGCGGAAGTCGTCTATGTCGACGATGATCCGGTCAGATTGGCCACCGCCAAGAAGATCGGTGCGACCCCATTGCAGTGGGCAGACGACCTCGAAGTCGAACCCGTTTACGATGTGATCGTCAACCAGCGGTCGGGTGAGGAATCGCTGAGATTCTGTTTGCTTGCAGCGGCGCGTGATGCCGTTGTCGAGAATGTGGTAATTTACCTCCAGGACATCTCCATCCCGATGTTCAAGATGCATTTCTCCGGCGTTTCCTTGCGCTCGAGCTTCGCCCCCACCCGGCTTTCCATGCCAGAAGTAATTGGCGAACTCGAAGCTGGGACGATCAACCCGCGTGAAGTCGAGTCGGAGATACTTACACTAGACGAGGCTCCGGAGGGTTTGGTCGATCCAACTCACAGGCCGATTGTCCTTTTTGACGAGAATTATAGCTAACGCTGTCGCACCCCACCCCTCCCCCCACCAGAGCCCCTCTTCGGGTCGCAGCTCTGGAGCGTGCGACAGCGCACCCATCTTCCAAGCACCAGACTTCCAAAGGAACACCATCATGAACCCAGCTGAGATCACCGGCCTCGAACTGATGCGGATGGCGACAAAACTACCCGGGAATTTTGGCAATCGCGGCATTGCGAGCGTGATCCCCATGAAGATCATCGAAGCTGACGAAGGGCGCGCGGTGTTTCGGGCAAAAGCCGACGAGCGCCACACCAATCCAATGGGTGCGATTCACGGCGGTTTTGCCGCCACGGTACTGGACGCAGCAACAGGGTGCGCGATCCACACATTGCTGCCGGCTGGCGTTGGCTATGGCACGGTTGACCTCAATGTGAAGATGGTGCGTCCGGTTCCAATGGGAGAAGAGCTCCACGCGGTCGCCGAAGTGATCGATCGCACGCGGACCATGGCAATTTCGGAAGGCACATTGACGAATGCGGATGGCAAGATCTTCGCTCATGCCACGGCAACCTGCCGCATTCTGGGGCGCGAGAAGGCCGCATAGACCGGGCCCGATCAAGCCTATCAGCTATTCGCCTTGATCGGCATCAACTCGCATCGCTTCTCCCGCCAGCGTTTCCGCCTCCAGCAAAAGTTCCTCGTCGATGGCGCCTTGAGGCACGGCTTCGCGGCCAATCATCGTCATGACCGGGACTGCGAGCGGGCTGACCCGCTCCAGCTCGACATGGCGCAATTCGCGCTCTGACCGTTCGAGCAGATCGCCCAGACGCCCGACATCGGTCATCCGCGCGCGCGCATCGGCCCATGCGGCTTCCAGCAGCAGATGGTCAGGCTCATACTTGCGCAGCACGTCATAGATCAGGTCGGTCGAGAACGTCACTTGCTTGCCGCTCTTCCTCTTTCCCGGATGCTGGCGCTCCACCAGCCCGCTGATCACCGCCACTTCGCGGAACGCGCGGCGCAGCAGATGCGATTCCTGAATCCATTCAACAAATTCATGCTCGAGGATGTCGGGCGACAATAACGGTGCTGGATCGGCAACCGGCTTCAGGCCCCACACCGCCAGCGAATAATCGTTCGCGACGAAGCCGCCCGGTTGCAGCCCGCGATCCTCCATCCGCCGCGTGATCAGCATGCCGAGGCTCTGGTTCGCGTTCCAGCCCTCGAACGTGTAATAGACGCTGTAGTGCTTCTTGTGATGCGGGAAGCTTTCAACCAAAAGCATGCGCGGCCCGGGCATCTCGCTGCGCCAGTCCTGCACTTCCAGCCATTCGCGCACGTCATCGGGGAACCGCGCCCAGCCCGCGCGGTCGACCAGCATTTCGCGCACGCGCGCCGACAAATGCGTGGTTAGCGGCATACGCGCCCCGCCATAGCTCGGGATCGTCGCGCTTCTTTTCGCCGCGCGCACTATCACATCCATGTCCTTGAGCTGTTCGACCTCTAGGCTGAGGCCAGCGAAGAAGAAGGTATCGCCGGGAGATAGCGTGGCGGCAAAGCGTTCCTCCACGCGGCCCAGATTGCGCCCATTCTTGAACCGCACGGTCAGCATCTCGCTGTCGATGATGATGCCCGCATTCATGCGGTGGCGCTGCGCATGCTCGGGATGGGTCAGCCGCCAGACGCCTGTTTTGTCGCGCACGATCCGCTTGAACTTGTCATAGGCACGCAAGGCGTAGCCGCCATTCTCGACAAAGCCGAGCACGCGCTGCCAATCTTCCGGTGTGACCCAGCTGTATGCGAGCGTAGAGCGCACTTCGCCAAGCAGCGTATCCTCTTGGAACGCCCCCGCACAGGCACATGCCATCACATGCTGCGCCAACACGTCGAGCCCGCCGGGCCGGAAATCCTCACCATCGCGTTGACCCGCATTAACCGCATCTTTCGCTGCGGTTGCTTCGAGGAATTCGAAGCGGTTGCCCGGCACCAGGATCGCACGGCTGGGCATGTCCAAGCGGTGATTGGCGCGGCCGATCCGCTGCAACAGTCGCGAGGAACCCTTGGGCGCGCCCATCTGAACTACGCAGTCGATATCCCCCCAGTCGATACCCAAATCGAGACTGGCAGTGCACACCAGCGCGCGCAGCTCGCCGCGCGCCATCGCGCCTTCGACCTTGCGCCGCGCTTCGACCGAAAGGCTGCCATGATGGATGCCGATCGGCAGATTGTCTTCGTTCACATCCCACAACAGCTGGAAGATGAATTCGGCGAGGAAACGCGTGTTTGTGAAGACGAGCGTGGTCTTGTTGCGCTTGATCTCGTCGTACAGCTGCGGGATCGCCCAACGCCCGGCATGCCCGCCCCACGGCACGCGCTCTTCGAACGGCAGCAGGATATCAACATCTGGCTCCGCGCCTTGCTCGCCTTCGACCAGCTGGATGGAATCCACATCTCCCCACGGGGCAAGCCATCCGCAAAGCCCCGCAGGGTCAGCCACGGTGGCCGACAGCGCCACCCGCTGCATATCGGGCGCGATCGCTTGCAATCGGCTGAGGCTGAGTGCGAGCAGATCGCCACGCTTTCCGGTGGCAAAGGCATGCACTTCGTCCACGACGACCCGCTTCAGTCCTTTGAACATCTCGAAGCTATCGGGATAGCTCAACAACAGCGAGAGGCTTTCGGGCGTGGTCAACAGGACATGCGGGGGCTTTGCCCTCTGGCGTTTCTTGCGGTCAGACGGTGTGTCCCCGCTGCGAGTTTCGACCTTTATGTTGAGCCCGATCTCTTCAATCGGCGTCAGCAAATTTCGCTGCACATCATGCGCCAGCGCCTTCAGAGGCGAGACATAGAGCGTGTGCAAACCGTCATGCAGCTCGCCCCTATCCAGCCGCGAAGGGGCAAAATCGGCCAGCGTGGGCAGAAACCCCGCCAGTGTCTTGCCAGCACCTGTGTCCGCTACCAGCAGCGCATGCTTGCCCGCGTCAGAGGCCGCCAGCATTTCTGACTGGTGCCGCCGCACACGCCAACCGCGCCCGGCAAACCACTCGGATATCTCGGTCGGAACCGTTGGAACAGGCTTAGGCGTACTCACAGGATGGGATCGTTCAGGCCCCAAAGCAGTTCCGTCAAGTCGTGAATTCTTCGCCGGCAGTCGGCGCTAGTGGCCCACGCTTTCGCCACGTTCTAACCCGCTCAAAGCTAACTGTTCGTCAATTTGCGCAAGCAAGCGGTCGAGCCCTTCCTGCGTGTCGCTTTCAGCGCGGGCAACCAGCACATCCTGTGTGTTCGAGGCACGCAGCAACCACCAGCCATCAGCAGTGGTCACGCGCACACCATCAGTAGCGTTCACTTCCGCCGGGCTGTCCGCCAAACGGGCGCTGACTTCCTCAATCGCAGCAAATTTGCGGCTTTCATCAACCTGGAAACGCATTTCCGGCGTGTTAAGCATTTCCGGCATTGCACTGCGCAACTCGGTCACCGATTTGCCCAGCCGCGCAGATGCCGCAATCAAGCGAAGCCCGGCGTAAAGCGCGTCATCAAACCCGTAATAGGTGTCCGCGAAGAACACGTGTCCGCTCATTTCGCCAGCCAGCGGAGAGCCTGTTTCTTTCATTTTGGACTTAATCAGCGAGTGGCCGGTCTTCCACATCAGTGGCTTGCCGCCGCATTTTTCAACATGGTCAAACAGTGCCCGGCTGGCCTTCACATCAGCGATCACAGTCGCGCCTTGATGCGATTTGAGCACATCTTCAGCGTAAATCATCAGCAGCTGATCACCCCAGATGACGCGGCCTTGGCCGTCAATCGCGCCGATCCGGTCCCCGTCGCCATCAAAAGCTATGCCAAAATCGAGCTTCTTCTCTGCGACGAGCGCCTTCAAGTCAGCCAGATTGGCTTCAACCGTGGGGTCAGGATGATGATTAGGAAAATTCCCGTCGACATCGGTGTAGAGCAGATGATGCTCTCCCGACAGACGCGCAGCGAGCAGCTCAAGCGCAGGGCCGGCTGCGCCGTTCCCTGCATCCCACCCGACTTTCAGGCCAGAAAGGGTGGCGGCATCGACACCGTCCAGCCCCTCAAGCATACGATTGACATACTCATCAAGGATATCATGCGCCTCAACGCTGCCGGTACCATCGATCCAGGCGCCTTCGGCAGAGATGTCACCCAGTTTCTGAATGTCTGCACCAAAAAATGGACGACCTTGAAACACCATCTTGAAGCCATTGTAATTGGCGGGGTTATGGCTGCCGGTTATCTGAATGCCGCCGTCCACATCTTCGCGTGAAGCCTCCGCGTAATAGAGCATGGGGGTTGCGCTCATGCCGATACGGACCACGTCACAGCCGCTAGCTGTCAATCCTTCTATCAAGGCATGTTCGAGCATGGGTGAACTGACTCGTCCGTCATACCCCACTGCGACTTTGCGCCCCCCTGCTTCACGCAGCATGCTGCCAAAGCTGCGCCCGATCGCGCGCGCATCATCAGCGCCCAGTGTTTCCCCAATGATACCGCGAATGTCATACTCGCGCAGGACAGTGGAATCGAAAGTATGACTCATGAGAAAGGGTCCGTATTCGTAATGTTGTAGCTCACGCCGTAGTCGATGCGATGTGCGGATGTCACTCTTGCGACAATCCGTCATTAGGTAGCTCGTCGAGCAACAAATCGCGTGCCGCATTGGCTTCATGCACTTGTTCGTTCGTGCCGCCGCGGTCCGGATGCACCATAGCGATCAATCGCTTATGCGCCTCAATAATGTCTTTGTGGCTGGCATTAGAATGCACGGCCAGCAGTTTGCGCGCTTTGAAAACAGCTTGCTGGCGGGTTGTTTGACCACGCAGATATTCCCACGGCCAGCGCCCGAAAACGAGCTTTACGCCCAGCGACAGGATCAGCGCAATGATCAACAAGCGGATCATGGATCAGGCAAGCTCCAGCTTGGGCTGAGGCGGCATGAATTCGGGCAAGGCAAGCGAGCGCACGAGTTCGCGCAATTCTTGACGGGCAACCAGATGGCTGGTGCCCAACTCGCCTAAATGCCCCTTGTCGAGCAGTGTCAGACCCGACGGAAAAAGCTCGCGATAGATCACGCGTTCTGAAAGGCCCTGCGCCACGCGAAAACCAACGCGCTTCGACAGCTCTGTCAGCGCCTGTTCGATCCGCACCATATTGCGGGCTTCGACATGGCCTGTGCGGTTGCGCACGACTACCCAGTCCATTTCACGGCGGTGCTGGTCAATCGTCGCCCGGCTGCGCTTGATACGCGCCTCCCAGATCAGCTCGGCATAGAATGACAGTTTCTTGACCTTGAACGTCTCACCTTCGACCTGGCCGATCAGATCGAAATCGACAAAACTGTCATTCATGGGTGTAACCAGCGTGTCTGCCTCGGTTGCCGCATGCCGCGCAAGCTCGTCATCGCGGCCTGGTGTATCATAGACGATGTAGTCCGCATTCGCGCCAAGCTCTCGGCTGAGCGCCTCCAGCCCTTCGACATCACCTTCGAATACGCGGCACACCGCAGTCGGCAGATTGATACCGCGTCGTTCGGCGGTGGTGGCCCGATTCTCCAGATAGCGCGCCATCGTCCGCTGTCGCTGATCCAGATCTATTGCCACCACTCGCGCCCCGCGATAGGCCAGCGCAATCGCTATATGTACCGCGGTGGTGGACTTTCCCGTCCCGCCTTTTTCATTGGCGAAGACAATCCGGTGCGGAGCGGGTGCAGACATAGGGGTAGGTGGCCTTTTCGAATTTCTTGTCTCGCGCGTATCGAGCGCGCTAGGGAACGGTTTAAATCATACTTGAGGGGGCACCACCGTGCAAACCGTCAAATCACTCGACATGTTGAGAAAATCGCTCGCAGAGCTTCGTGCTGACGGCGGCAGCATAGGGCTGGTCCCGACAATGGGCGCGCTGCATGAAGGGCATTTGACCCTGATGCGCCAAGCCAAGGCCAAATGTGATCACGTGGTCGCTTCGATCTTCGTCAACCCGACCCAGTTCGGCCCCAACGAAGATCTTGATGCGTATCCGCGCCAGCTGGCTGAAGATTCAGCGATGCTGGAAGCCGAGGGCGTCGCTTTGTTATGGGCGCCGACAGTGGATGCGATGTACCCGCCAGGCTTCGTCACCAACATTTCTGTCAGCACAGTGAGTGAAGGGTTTTGCGGTGCCTCACGCCCCGGTCATTTCGATGGCGTGGCAACGGTTGTGTGCAAGCTGTTCAATCAGGTTATGCCGGATATGGCATTTTTTGGCGAAAAGGATTTCCAGCAGCTGGCTGTGATTCGTGCGATGGCGCGCGATCTCGATCTGACCCGACCGCATGTCGATAACATCGTCGGCGTGCCAACGGTGCGCGAAGCCGATGGCTTGGCGATGAGCAGTCGGAATCGCTATTTGTCGCCTGAACATCGCGCAGCGGCAACCGCACTGCCTAACGGCATGAAACTCGCGATTGCGGAAATCGAAGCCGGCCAAGCCCCGGATGCCGCCCTCGATACTTTGAAGAGAGTGCTGATGGAAAGCGGCTTCGGTTCGGTTGATTACGCAGCCTTGGCAGATGCAAGCTCCCTGGAATTGCTCGATTCCACACCCCATGCCCCGGCGCGCCTTCTGGTAGCGGCGCGGATCGGGAAAACACGGCTGATCGACAATATGGCGGTGCAACCGGCTGTTTGAACCGCGTCCTTCTAAGTACTTGCGTTAGCCACCGTTTGCCAATTCGTAAGCATAGCGGCTAAGCTCTTGGTCTGTCGGTCGCGCTAAGGACGGGAGACCATGGCGCAGAATCGTTTAGACTATTGGGACGCCTTAGGGCTGATCGCAAATGCGGAGACTATCGTGTCCTTCCGCCGGGCGATCTATGAGACCCTGAAGGCGATCCGTTTTGGCGGGGTGTACTTTCTCGCCCCCGTTGTGGCGGATCGGCGCGTTGGCCGGGTGTTCTGGAATGTCGGTTTTCTTAAGAGCTGGGAGCAGTCCTATCGCGAATCAGGGCGCTGGGATGATCCATTGCCTAACCTTGCGCTGAATCGCGGCAGTGCATTTCGCTGGTCCGAAGCGGAAAATGTTGGAAATGTCGACGAACGCGGACTTTCTTATCTCAGCCGGCTACGCACCGACGGGATGGGCCAGGGTGTCGCGACGCATTGTACCGGTCCCTATGCGCGATCGGGATTTGTTGGTGTTGGCATGCCCGAAGACCCTGATGCCTTGGACGAAGCGGGCGTGCGGCGGATCCAGATGGCTTCGCAGCTTTGCTTCCTGCAATACTGCCACCTTGTCGGGGCGTTCAAAGAAGCGGTTCCAGAGCTCTCGCAACGCGAACTGGACGTCATCCGTTGGATTGGCGAAGGCAAGAGCAATGCAGTGATTGCCGAGATTCTGGGCATCACGAAAAATTCGGTCGACAGTTATGTGAAGCGAATTTTCAGCAAGCTAGATGTGTCCGATCGAACGGAGGCGGCGGTGCGCGCCGTCTCGCTCGGGCTGATCTCTCCCGGCAAACATTTCCGCGAAGCGGCACATCGCCCGCGTTGGTTGGCCTGATTGGCAGCATGTCTGGCTCAGATAACGTTCACATACCCCTCAACCGAGGGACAAGCCAAAGTCGGAGTACGCTGCTACGGCAGAATTAAGACTGGCGCTTCACGCCTTTCGGGTCTTTGGCCGGACGCACTTGATCACGGGTGGTCCGGCCTTCTGATTCCGGCGATGGATTCCACACGCAATCCACCTCTTGCGAACCCAATCGAACCCGCACCACTAAAGTCTAGCACTAAGAAGGGATTTTGGAGCGGGTAGCGGGAATCGAACCCGCATAACTAGCTTGGAAGGCTAGGGCTTTACCACTAAGCTATACCCGCCCGCTGTGACGCTCTTTCGAAGCGCGGCGCGCAATTGCCACGATATGGTCTGGTTCGTCAATGAAAGACTGACGAGTTTGCGAACTGCTTCTCAGCCGCAAACCAAATCTATTCTTGCGCAGCCGGTTTTGGGGCTTAACCACTGGCACACGAACAACTAACTGACCCGTTATGCAAAGCCTGACCCATCTTCAGCGGCTCGAAGCCGAAGCGATCCACATAATGCGGGAGGTTGTGGCCGAAGCTACAAACCCGGTCATGCTGTATTCGGTCGGCAAGGACTCTTCGGTTATGCTGCATCTGGCGCGCAAGGCATTCTATCCAGCACCGCCACCCTTCCCGATGCTGCATGTCGCCAGCGGCTGGGATTTTCAGGACCTGCTTGCCCATCGCGACAAGACCGTGAAGGAATACGGGCTTGAACTGATCATTGCCCAGAACGAGGATGCCGATACGCAAGGCATCAACCCGTTCGACACGGGTAGCGCGCTCTATTCGCAGGCCCAGTTAACCGATCCGCTCAAACGTGCACTGACCGAACACGGATTTGATGCAGCGTTCGGCGGCGGCCGACGCGATGAGGAAAAAGCCCGCGCGAAGGAACGCGTATTCAGCTTCCGCAATGCATCGCATCGCTGGGACCCGAAGAACCAGAGGCCGGAGCTTTGGAATCTGTACAATGCCCGCAAGAAGGACGGCGAAAGCATTCGTGTCTTCCCGATCTCCAATTGGACCGAGCTCGACATCTGGCAATATATTCTGGCCGAGAAGATCGACATCGTACCGCTCTATTATTCGGCGAAACGCCCCACTGTTGAGCGGGACGGGTTGACGTTGGTGGTCGATGACGAACGCTTCCGCTTCGAAGATGGTGAAGTACCTGTCGAACGTTCTGTCCGGTTCCGCACCCTGGGTTGCTATCCGCTGACCGGCGCGACCGAAAGCGATGCGACCGAGCTGACCGATATCATACAGGAAATGCTGCTTGCGACCGGGTCCGAACGACAGGGACGCGCGATCGACAAAGGTGAAAGCGCCTCGATGGAAGCCAAGAAGCAGGAGGGGTATTTCTGATGCCCCATACCGGCGAAAACCAGTTCTACACTCCAGAAACTTTGATTGCGGATGATATCGCCGCCTATCTTGATGCGCAGCAGCACAAGGAAATGCTGCGGTTCATCACATGCGGATCGGTCGATGACGGCAAAAGCACGCTGATCGGGCGGCTGCTGTACGATTCGAAGATGATCTTCGAAGATCAACTCACCGCATTGGAGGGCGACAGCGCCAAGCACGGCACGCAAGGCGATGCGATCGACTTTGCCTTGCTGGTTGACGGGCTGGCGGCGGAACGCGAGCAAGGCATCACCATTGATGTCGCGTACCGCTTCTTCGCGACCGAGAGACGCAAGTTCATCGTCGCGGACACACCGGGCCACGAACAATATACGCGCAATATGGTGACCGGCGCCTCGACAGCTGATCTGGCCGTGATCCTGGTCGATGCACGCAAGGGCGTGCTCGAACAGACCAAGCGGCACAGTTTCCTTGTCCATCTACTTGGCATCAGGCATCTGGTCTTGGCGGTGAACAAGATGGACCTGGTCGGCTACGATCAGGCAATCTTCGATCGCATCGTTGCCGATTATCAAACCTTCGCCCAGGAGATTGGCGTTGGGGCATTCACCCCCATTCCCATATCGGGGTTCAAGGGCGATAACATTACAACTGCGCCGTCGGCCAACACGCCTTGGTATGCAGGCTCAAGCCTGATCGATCATCTGGAAACGGTCGAGCTTGCAAACACGCGCGCGCAAGAACGCGCTTTTCGTATGCCGGTGCAATGGGTCAACCGGCCCAATCTCGACTTTCGCGGCTTTGCCGGCCTGATTTCCGGCGGAAGCGTAAGGCCAGGCGATCCGGTGCGAATCGTCCCCTCAGGCAAGACCAGCAAGGTGAAGCGCATTGTCAGTTTCGATGGCGATCAGGACGAAGCCGTCGCCGGACAATCAGTCACGCTGACGCTGGAGGACGAGGTTGATTGCAGCCGTGGCGATGTGATCGCGGCCGCAGATGATCCGCCCGAGGCATCTGACCAATTCGAAGCCACCATCGTTTGGATGGATGAGCAAGCGATGAAGCCCGGGCGCGGTTATTGGCTGAAGCTTGGCAGCCAGACGGTTACCGCCAATGTGCAAGCACCCAAATACGAGATTTGCGTCAACACATTCGAACATCTGGCGGCCAAGACGCTGGAGTTGAACGGGATTGGCGTGGCCGAGCTGCGAACCGATCGCCCGATCACATTCGAGCCCTATGCCAAGAGCCGCCAGCTCGGCGGGTTCATTCTGATCGACAAATACACCAATGCGACGGTTGCCGCCGGGATGATTCATTTCAGCCTGCGCCGCGCACAGAATGTGCACTGGCAAGCGACGGAGATTGGCCGCGATCATCACGCCGCGCTGAAGAATCAGAAGCCGCGCGTGCTCTGGTTCACCGGACTTTCCGGCTCAGGAAAATCGACCATTGCCAATGAGGTCGAGAAGCGGCTCAATTTGATGAACCGCCACACCTTCCTGCTCGATGGCGACAATGTGCGGCACGGCCTGAACAAGGATCTGGGCTTTACCGAAACCGACCGGATCGAGAATATCCGGCGTATTGGCGAAGTCGCGAAGTTGATGACCGATGCCGGCCTGATCGTGCTGACGGCCTTTATCAGCCCCTTCAGGGCCGAGCGGCAGATGGTGCGCGAAATGCTGCCCGAAGGTGAATTTATCGAGATCTTCGTCGACACCCCGTTGGAAGTGGCAGAGCAGCGTGATGTGAAAGGCCTCTACAAAAAGGCACGCGAAGGTCAGCTCAAGAACTTTACCGGTATCGACAGCCCCTATGAGCCGCCCGAGAATGCCGAAATCCGCGTCAACACAGTCGACATGACGCCTGCTGAAGCCGCCGATTACATCATCGAACAGATCATGCCGTTGAAATGAGCGAGATTGCGCGAATGACCGACGCAGAGCTCGCTGCGGAATTGGCGATTGAGGCAGGAAAGATTCTGCTGGAAGTTCGTGACACGCGAATGCTGGAAGGCAAGGCCCTTGGCGATGCCGGAGACGCCACAGCCAATCAGTTTTTGTGTCACGCACTGCGCGCGGCCCGACCAGACGACGGGCTGCTCTCCGAAGAGGAAAAGGACGACACGGCGCGGTGCAGCAGACGCCGCGTGTGGATCATCGATCCGGTTGATGGAACGCGCGAGTATGGCGAGCAGAGGAGCGACTGGGCGGTCCACGTCGGCCTTTCGATTGATGGTGAAGCCCACACTGGCGCGGTTGCGTTGCCGGGGCTCGATGGCGGCATCGTGCTGCGAACCGATCATCCCGTGCCATTGCCGGAAGCAGCGCCTGTGCCCCGTCTGGTGGTAAGCCGCACGCGCCCCGCAAAAGAAGCGGTCGAGGTCTGCAAGGCAATCGGCGGGCAGCTCGTCCCCATGGGCAGCGCCGGGGCAAAGGCGATGGCTGTCGTGCGCGGAGAAGCCGAGATCTACCTGCATTCCGGCGGACAGTTTGAATGGGACAGCTGCGCGCCCGTGGCCGTGGCGAAAGCGCACGGGCTGCATTGCAGCCGGATCGATGGAACACCGCTGATCTACAACCGTGAGGACACTTACCTGCCCGATTTGCTGATTTGCCGCCCCGAATGGGCAGAACGGGTGCTTAAGGAAGTCGCAAGGCTCAGCTAAAGCTGTTCAGTCGCCTTCAAATTCCATCAAGGTGCTGACTTCCACGCTGGCATCGCGCAGCCTCTGTGCCCCGCCAAGATCCGGCAGATCTATGACAAACAGCGCATCGTCGATTGTCGCCCCTGCCTGACGCAGCAATTGCGCCGCTGCCAAGGCGGTGCCGCCTGTAGCGATCAGATCATCTACGATAACGACAGTCTGGCCATGCTGAATGGCGCCAGGGTCAATCTCCAACCGGTCAGTACCGTATTCAAGCGCGTAGTCGATCCCGATAGTTTCAATCGGCAGCTTGCCCGGCTTGCGAACCGGAATGAAACCCAGCTCCAGCTCGACAGCTACCGCTGCGCCAAAGATAAACCCGCGTGCCTCCATTCCTGCAATCGCTTCTGCACCGCACGCCTTGGCCCGTTCAGCCAAGTGGCGGACAGTTGCCGCCAAACCCAAGGGATGACCGATCAGCGTGGTGATATCACGGAACTGGATTCCGGCTTCGGGGAAATCCGGCACAGTGCGGATCAGAGATTTGAGCTCGTCAGGCGTCATTCGGGGTCCTCAAATGAAAACGCCCCGCCATCGCAATGATGACGGGGCGCTTTGAAATGCGGTGTCTCGCAAAGTTCAGTCTTTGCGCGGCTTCACGGAAGCCCAGATCTGCTTCTTGGAGAGATATGCCAGGATGGTTGCGATCAGCAGGAAGATCAGAACCGGCAAACCGGTTTGCTTGCGATCAATCAGGCGCGGCTCAGCGGTCCAGGTCAGAAACGCTGTGACGTCCTGTGCCATCTGGCTAACCGTCGCTTCAGTTCCATCATTATATGTCACTTGCCCGTCGGTTGTCAGCGGCGGTGCCATCGACAGATTTACATTGGCAAAATACGGGTTGAAATAGAGGCCCGCAGGCACCTCGAAATCAGGATTTGCCGCAAGCATTTCCGGATCGGGTTCACCATAGCCGGTCAGCAGCGAATAGACATAGTCGACACCATTGGCGCGTGCCTTGGTCATCAGAGAAAGATCAGGCGGTTCGCCAGCACCGAAGTAAGGTACAGCCGGGAAGTGATCGGTTGGCAGACCCGGGCGGGTTTCCACTTCAGCCAAAGAAGCATCATAGACCGGGATGTTAAAGGTCGATGCTTCCTGCTTCACCTCGGCTTCGTTGTAACCCAGCTCTGCCAGATTGCGGAACGCGACATACTGGATCGAGTGGCAAGCTGCGCACACTTCCTTGTAAACCTGGTAGCCGCGCTGCAGCTGCGCATAGTCCCAAGTGCCAAGCGGACCTTCGAAGCTGAAACCGCCGTCCGGGCCATGCGGCTTCTCTTTGAACGCATAGTAGGCTGGCTTTTCGCCAGGTTCGGTGATTTGGTTGTAGGCCCCTTTGCCGAATGACCAGAGTGCGATCCCTGCGAAAAACAGGCCGATCAGGATTGCGCCGATGCGGATCATGGTTCGTGTCTCTCTCTATCCAGTCGTCGCGGCTTATTCGGCCGGCTCAGCTGCAGTGGCTGCAGCAGGTTTGTTGTCACTCAGCACCGCTTCCGTGATCGAATAAGGCAGCGGCTCGGTCTTCTCGATCGAACTGAGCAGCGGCAGGATCACCAGGAAGTGCAGGAAGTAATATGCCGTCGCGAGCTGGCTTAGCATCACATAGGGTTCTTCAGCCGGGCGACCACCGAGATAGAACAATAGTGCCATCGCAGGGATCAGGCCGAACCAGAAGAACTTGCGGAATGTCGGGCGATAGTGGCCTGAACGTACCGGTCCCTTATCCAGCCAAGGCAGGAAGAACCAGATCAGGATCGAGCCGAACATCGCCATCACACCCAGCAGCTTTGCCGGGATCAGAACCACTCCGGTAAACGGAATGGTCAGGTCAAAGGTAAAGGCGCGCAAGATCGCGTAGAACGGATAGAAATACCATTCCGGAACGATCAGCGCCGGGGTCGAAAGCGGGTTCGCTTCGATGTAATTTTCCGCGTGACCAAGTGTGGTCGGGAAGTAGAACACCACGATGGCGAACAGGATCAGAATAGCGCCCAATCCGAAACCGTCCTTCGCCGTATAATAGGGGTGGAATGGCACGGTGTCGCTTTCGCTTTTCACTTCAACCCCGGTCGGGTTCGAAGAACCCGGAATGTGCAGCGCCCAGATGTGCAGGATCACAACGCCTGCAATCACGAACGGCAGCAGGAAGTGGAGCGAGAAGAAGCGGTTAAGCGCGGAGTTATCCGGCGCGTAACCACCCAAGATCCACACCTGGATTGATTCGCCCACAAGCGGGATTGCTCCGAACAGGCCGGTAATTACCTGTGCGCCCCAGAAGCTCATTTGGCCCCAAGGCAGGACATAGCCCATGAACGCGGTCGCCATCATCAGCAGGAAGATGACCACGCCAAGCAACCAGATCATCTCTCGCGGAGCCTTATACGAGCTGTAGAAAAAGCCGCGGAAGATGTGCAGATAGATCACCAGAAAGAAGAAGCTGGCGCCGTTGGCATGCGCGTATCGCATCAGCCAGCCCCAGTTGACGTTGCGCATAATGTGCTCAACCGTCTCGAACGCGACCAGTTGGTTCGCGGCGTAGTGCATCGCGAGCACAACACCGGTGACAATCTGGAACACGAGGAAGAAACCGGCCAAAACGCCGAAATTCCACATGTAGTTGAGGTTGCGCGGAACCGGATATCCGGCGCCGACTGCATTGTAGACCAGACGTGGCAGCGGAAGCCGCTCATCCAGCCATTTGGTCAGTCCCGTCTTGGGTTCGTACTGGCGTGCCCAGGCAAAGCTCATCGCAAATCTCTCAACAATTAACCGACGCGGATGACGGTGTCGGACGTGAATTCATAATCGGGAACGGCAAGGTTCGTCGGCGCCGGACCTTTGCGGATACGGCCGGCCGTATCGTAGTGCGAACCGTGGCACGGGCAGAAATAGCCGCCATACTCACCCTTGTTTTCGCCTTCGGCAGCACCCAAGGGAACGCAGCCCAAATGCGTGCAAAGGCCCATGGTGACCAGCATGTCTTCACGGCCTGCCTTGGTGCGATCCGCAAGCGTTTCGGCATCGCGCAGAGAAGCCACATCTACAGCGTTCGCTTCGTCAATCTCTGCTTGCGTCAAGCGGCGCACGAACAGCGGCTGCTTGCGAAACTCGCCCTTGATCGCCTGGCCAGGCTCAATCGCCGAAACATCAATCTCGGTGCTGCTGGCAGCAAGAACATCAGCAGAAGGAGCCATTTGGCTAACCAGCGGATACAGCACAGACGCGCCGCCAACCCCGGCGAAGCTTACCGCTGCGATGTGAATAAAGTCGCGCCGACGAACCCCGTCTTCGCCCGCCATGGTGGCGGCATCGGGTGTCGCGGTGCCAGTCGTATCAGCCATTAGCCTTAACCCTGCTCTTGTTATCTCGAGCGCACAAGATGTGCGCGTAAAACCCTGGCGAATTCCCGCTGTTGACGGGATACACCTATTTGGCGGCGCTGATAGACGCAAAGGCGGGCTATGCCAACCGTGTTTTGGGCATCAATTGTTCGGTTTCATGCAAGCAAGCGTGATGCCAGCTAGGAAAGAGCAATCATGCTTATCTGGCGACCATAGTTGGGCTCGCCCCTATGTGTCGCTCGGCGGTAGGAATAATAAGACTTTTCAATTATATAGGTGTCGAGCATCAGGTCTTCGACATGCCTAACCCCGTGCCGCTTCAGACGCCGGGAAATATAAGCGGGTAGATCGAATTGCCATTTTCCCACTTCACCGGATGCAAAGAAAGCCGCATCGTCAGCAGCGAATTGTTGTCGAAAAGGATCGTCCACTTCGTAGCTCGCTTGCGCGATAGTCGGCCCGATAGCCGCTGCGATCCGATCGAGCGAAGCGCCCAGCGAAACCATGGCTTCAAGAGTGTTCTCCAACACACCGCCCTGCTCATTTCCACGCGCCCCGCGCCATCCGGCATGCGCTGCACCGATGACACCCGCCTCTACGTCGGCAAACAGCACTGGCGCGCAGTCCGCTGTGACGACGCCCAACACCAAGCCAGAGGTCGCTGTGACAAGAGCATCGCCTTCCGGACGTCCGGTTGCGGAATCGTTCCACGCTTCTGTCACCATAGTCACGTCAGGTGAATGTACCTGATGTGGCGATACCAGAACTCCGCCTGGCAGCACCGCATCGGCGGCCGAGGCGCGCGCATCGCGGATGACTTGTTCATCACCCTCGCCGCCATAGCCAAACTGGTGCAAGTAGCCGCTATGACCAAAGAAGCCGTGCGCAACGCCTTCCAGCGCATCCGAACGGACTATGTCGAAGTTGGCTGCCTTAGCCATCAAGACTGCGCGTGACCTGTTCGAACGTATCGCGAGAGAGGTTCGCCGCCGCCTTTATCCGCTCCAGCTCGGCCCGCATCAACGCCGCACGGCCATCTTCCAGCCGCCGCCACCGCCCAAGCGCTGGCACAAATCGTGCCGCAGTTTGCGGATTGATCGGATCAAGCGCGAGGATAAGGTCCGCAATCATCCGATAACCCTTGCCACTTGCCGCATGAAACGCAGGCGGATTGCCCGCAAGAGCCATATAGAGCGAACGCACACGATTCGGATTGTGCAGCGTGAAGTCCGGATGCTCTGCCAATGCTTCCACGTGCTCAAGTACTTGCGGGTGCAATGACCATGCCTGCAGTGTGAACCACTTGTCGATCACCAGCGCGTTGCCTTTGTAGCGCTCATAGAAGTCAGCCAGCTTCGCTTCGCGCAAGGGGTTCTCCAGCCCTGCAAGCACTCCAAGAGCCCCCTGTCGATCAGTCATATTGTCCGCAGCATCATATTGCGCGGCGGCGAGTTCGGCCGCCCTGGAAGGATTGCTGGCCGCCATAAAGCCGAGCGCAAGCGACTTGACCTTCCGCGCGCCGCGGGCATCGTCCCCATCGAACGGTACCTTCTCGGCGCGATCGTAAAGCGCCGCAAGTTCGCCCGCCAATGTGCGCGCCAGCATCGCCTTCAAGCCTTCGCGCTCGCGATGGATTGCGTCCGGATCAGCCTTGTCGAATTGCTCGAACAGATAGGTTGTCGTTGGCAAAACCATCAATTCGCCGCGCATTGAGTCATCAAGCTGATCATCGGTCACGATTGCCCGCATCGCGGTTGCAATGGCGTTCGCGCCCGCTGCTCGCGCATCTTCGGACAAATTGCCATTTGCGGCTGCGACCAGATGGCCAACCATCAATTCCTGCATCGCCTCATAGCGTGCGAAGCTGTCATCATCATGCGCCGCCAGCAGCATCAATTCCTGCAGAGAAGCTTCGCGTTCGATCTTCACCGGCGCTGTGTAGCCTCGGTTGATCGACAGCGCAGGTCGCGCTGCGAAGCCTTGGAAAGTGAAGCTCTTTTCCGCTGCGTCCAGGACGATCAGCTGTTCGCCTTTGTGCTGGCCCGTCTCTGCATCAAGCATGGCAATGCGCAGGGGTATCACCATCGGCTGCTTATCCGGTTGGCCAGGCGTTGCGGGCACAGTTTGCGCCAGCGAAAGCGTTACAATGTCTCCCTCGTGATTGACGGCAACCTTCACCCGCGGCGTACCAGCCTGACGATACCACAGGCGGAACTGGTCGAGGTCCAGCTCAGCGCCTTCTTCGATCGCACGAATGAAATCTTCGCACGTCGCGGCTTCGCCATCGTGACGATCAAAGTAGAGATCTGTACCTTTGCGGAACCGCTCGGGGCCGGCCATTGTGCGCATCATGCGGATGACTTCAGCGCCTTTGTTATAGACAGTCGCGGTGTAGAAATTGCTGATCTCGCGATAGCTGTCAGGCCGGATCGGATGCGCCAGCGGGCCTGAATCTTCCGGGAACTGCGCCGCGCGCAAGATGCGCACATCTTCGATCCGTTTAACCGCTTCGCCCTGCATATCCTGGCTGAACAGCTGATCGCGCAGGACAGTAAAGCCTTCCTTCAACGACAGCTGGAACCAGTCACGGCAGGTTATCCGATTGCCAGACCAATTGTGGAAATATTCATGCGCGATCACCCCTTCAACACCGTCAAAATCCGCATCAGTCGCTGTGTCAGTGTCTGCCAGCACATATTTGGTGTTGAAGACATTGAGGCCCTTGTTCTCCATCGCCCCCATGTTGAAATCGCTGACCGCCACAATGTTGTAGAGGTCGAGATCATATTCGCGCCCGAAAGTCTCCTCGTCCCATTCCATCGATTTCTTGAGCGATTCCACCGCATGGTCTGTGCGCGGCAAATCCTCTTCGCGCACCCACACATTCAGTTCGACTTCGCGGCCGCTCATGGTGGTGAAGGTGCTGGAATTGGCGACCAGATCGCCTGCTACCAGCGCAAATAGGTAACTCGGCTTGGGCCAGGGATCATACCACTCGGCCCAATGTGTACCGTCTTCTCCTTCGCCCGCTGCTTCCAGATTGCCGTTGCACAGCAGGATCGGGAATTGTTCCTTCGAGCCGCTCATTTTGACGCGGTATGTGCTCAGCACATCCGGGCGATCCGGGAAGAAGGTGATGCTGCGGAAACCCTCGGCTTCGCATTGCGTGCACAGCATGCCGTTGGAGGCATAGAGCCCTTCAAGCCGTGTGTTCGCCGCCGGTGCAATCGATGTCGCAATCTCTATCTCATGCGCATCACTGCTCAATGGGATGATCAGATCGCCGCCATCGCGCGAAAAGTCATTACGCACTTCGCCATCAACTTTGACGCTGAGCAGTTCAAGGTGATCACCATCCAGCCGGATCGAATCCGCAGGATCAGCCTTTGCATTGCGCGCGACGGTCAGTTTCGATGTGACGCGCGTTGCCTCCAGCCCCAAATCGAAATGCATCTCGATTTCGGGAACAAGCCAGGGAAATGGCTTGTAATCCTCTCGCCGGATAACAGGGGGATCGTGTGGTGTCGGGGCGGCGTCCGCCATCTCTGGGTTACTTTGGATATCCATAGCAGCCCGATTTAGGTTGCTTTGCGCCGGTGTCCAACGCTTAGATATGCCAATGACCAAACATATTCTGATCTTTGGCCTGGGATACACTGCAAGCCGACTGGCTGATGCGTTGAAAGTGCAAGGCTGGGCCGTCGATGCGACCGGCAGCGCAGGCAATATCGACTTCAAAGATGAGAACGCAGTACGGGCCGCCTTGCACGATGCCAGTCATGTTCTGTCATCTGTCCCGCCGGATCGACAATCTGGTGAAGACCCGGTTCTGGCCCGCTACGGCCAAGCATTCTCGAACCATTGGATCGGCTATCTCTCCTCAACGGGTGTCTACGGCGACCAGCAAGGTGCATGGGTCGATGAAAGCACGCCAACAGTGGCTGAGACCGGCGCGGGAAGGCGCAATGCCCGCGCCGAAGCAGATGCGGCGTGGATGCATCTGAGCGCGCGTGTGTTTCGCTTGCCCGGTATCTATGGGCCGGGCCGCAGCGCGCTTGACCGCGTAAGAGATGGCAAAGCACGCCGGATCGACATTCCAGGGCAAGTGTTCAGCCGTGTGCATGTCGATGACATTGTGTCCGGCGTGGTCGCAGCAATTGAAACCGGCGCCGCAGCAGGCGCGTACAATCTGGGTGACGACCTGCCGGCCAGCGGCAACGCCGTGACCGAGGAAGCCTGCCGATTGCTGGGTATCACTCCGCCTCCGCTGCAGACGTTGGAGGAAGCCAACCTCAGTGAAATGGCGCGCGGTTTTTACGCAGAGAACCGCCGCGTCGCGAACGGCAAAGCCAAGCGTGCTCTCGGTTGGGAGCCCCGGTATCCGACTTACAAGGAGGGGCTGCCTAGCCTGCTCTAATCGACATCATGCCGGAAGGCTGTAGCCTGCCCCACCTTGATGGTCTTCTGCTTGCGCGCCTTCAGCGCGAGCACCATGCCCAGTATTGCCAGCGCCATCCCGCCTGCTGTCAGCGGTGTCCAGCGATAGCCCTCAAGCAGCGTCGAAATCAGCATCGCAACGCAGATTGTAACGATCGAATTATAGGCAGTGCGCCCTGCGCCAATCTCTCGCACCAAATTATAATGTAGCGGAAATGTTATGACGGAGCCGATCAGCGCAAGATAGATGATGCCTGACCAGTATTCCATACTGGTCGGCAGCGGCGGCGCACCAGCAGTCAGCAGAGCAAAGATTCCGTCGAACACTGTGCCATAGAACATGGCCCATGCCAGCAGGCTGACCATTGGAACTGCACGGCCAGTCGGGTTCGCCTGAATGACATTGGCGACGGAGGCTGATAGAATGCCAAGCATCGCCAGCACAATCCCGAGCCCCACATTGCCGCCAACAACCCCCGCATCGGGATTCGCGAGCCATTCGTGTGCCAGCAAGAACGACACGCCAATAATCGCGACCGCGCTGCCCAGCATGAACCCGCCTTGTACGCGCTCCCCCAGAAAGATCCGCGCAAACATCGCATTCGGCACCATCAGCAGCGCGAACATCATCGCCACAATTCCGGACGTCACGTAAAGCTCTGAGTGGTAGACGAACAAAAAATTACCGCTGAACTGGAATATACCGACAGCCGCGGCAAGCAGATGTTCAGGCCGCGTCAGCTTGAGGCGGCGCTTCATCAGGAAAGCGACGAGGAACAGGGCCGGTGTCGCCAGCGCAAAGCGATAGAAAACCGACCACGCAGCCGGCACGCCGTCGATCTGCCCGGTGATCACAAACCAGGTTGAGCCCCAGATTGTGCCGGTGATCAGGAATGGCAGTATGACACCAGGGCGCAGCATGCTCTGCGCTTCAGTCCCGCTCATAAAGATGCGATCGCTTTTGCCAGAGACATCGCGTCTTCTTGCGGTGTGTTCCAGGACGTCACGAAACGGGCCAAATTTTCGCCCCAGTCATAGAGGTCGAATCCCTGTTTGCGCAGCGCCTCGCGCTCGTCCGCAGAAAGGCGCACGAACAGCTCATTGGCTTCAACCGGATGCAGCAAGCGATCACTACAAGCGCCGGCAATTTCGGCTGCCGCCGCATTCGCTGCTCTTGCATTTTCAAGCCACAGATCGCCATCGAGCATCGCGAGGATCTGCGCCGCCTGATAACGGCCCTTGCATTGCAAATGTCCGGCGCGCTTGCGGCGATATTTCACCAATTCAGCTTGTGCCGGGTCAAACATTACCAGCGCTTCTGCGCTCATCCCGCCATTCTTGATGCAGCCGAAGGCCAAGGTGTCGCACGGGCCGACCGCATCGGCCGGCGATCTCCCCAGATACGCCACGGCATTGGCAAAGCGCGCACCGTCCATATGCAGGCCCAGTTTGCGCGCCTGCGCAAACTCGCCCAGCGCCGCCAACTCATCGGGCTGATAGGAACAGCCATATTCGCTCGCCTGCGTGATCGAAATCGCATGCGCTTGGACCTGATGCACATCATCGCGGATCGGATCGAGCACCGCAGCGATATCCGCCGGGGTCAGTTTGGCACTTTCGCCCTGCGCCAGCATCAGCTTTGCACCATGCAGGTAGAACCCCGGTGCGCCGCCTTCATCGACTTCTATATGCGCTTCCTCGTGGCAAATAACTCCGCCATGTGGCTGCACCAGCGTGGCTAGCGCGAGGCAGTTCGCGGCAGTACCGGTCGCGATCCAGATCGCCGCGCACTCGCGCCCGAAAACCTCTGAGAAGCGATCATCAAGCGCCTGACTTAATGCATCGCCGTCATAGGGATTGTCGGGTGCATCTGCTGCGCGCATCGCTTCCCACAGCTTGGGATGCACTGTGGCTGCATTATCAGACAGGAAGGGTTTGCGTGTGCTCATCGCCATCGCCTGTAAAGCGGCTGGCGGCGAGATCAAGCCAATGCGGAGAAATCGCGCGACGCGATGCTGTGCAATATTGCAGACTTCAGCTCGCGAGATCGCTTGATCGGTAAGCCCGGAATCGAAAATGTTCCGCCGGCCAGACCCAGATGCAAAGTCGCATAGCCCCGCCGCTGTGCAATTGGGCCTTGCACGATCTCCACTGAATGCAGCTTCACCCGCGATGCAATCCGCGTAGCAGGCGAAAGCAGCCCCTTGCGCCCAAAGATTTGCGATGCACTCAAGGCGTGACGATGGAACTGCCAAGCATAGAGGTTCGCAGCGACGAAAAAGATGGACAACGCCAACGGCACAAGTGGCACAAAAGCAGCGTAAACAAACCCTGTTCCAATCGCTCCCGTGCCGATCAGAACCGCCAAAATCACTGCGATTAGCGCGAATACCCCGCCTTCGATCGCGGCACTGTCAACGCGGTACTTGCGGCTCGCATGATACCAATCGAGATCCTCGGATGGGGGCTCAAACGTGGCTGCGCGAATGATCGGTTCAAGCTCTTCCATCTGCGCGAAGGGTGCAACCACATGGCTGGATGAACCTGCATCTTGCGCCAGGCTGACAAACTTAAGATCATGCCAGCCGAAGCGATAGCGTAGCCAGCCAGTGCCTAACACCAGCGCTTGCACGCGGTGAACCGGCATGACCACATCGGTCTTGGTGAACAGCCCGCGGCGGCGGCGGAACCCGCGTGCTGTTTTCTCAAGCACAAAGCCCCAATCACGCAGAAAAGTGCGAACCAGGCCTGTTGCTGAACCAATCACGATCATGGCGATCAACCCTGCAATAACACCTGCAATCTGCGCCACGAAGCCAAAGCTAGACAGTAGCCCGCTCTGGCTTTCGATCCAGCCTTGCCACAGATCCACATCCCATAGCTCGATCCCGATAAAGGTATCGGCATATTGCATGACGCCGCCAAGCACGGCGAAGACCGCCAGCGAAAATTCGAAGAGGCCAAATGTGGTCAGGCGTTTGGTGTCCATCGCAAATATGGTCTGCGCATCTTCGTCCACGGCTTCGTGTGCTGCTGCTTCCCCATCTGCCTGGGCTATGCTCGCCGCTTCTTCCTCGCGGCGTTCACGGATCAACCGGCGCAATGCCTCGCCCTGATCTTCGGTCAGATAGGCAAGCTTCAGATCGTCTGCGCCTCCGGCACCTGTTTCGAACTTGACTTCAACTAGTCCGAACAACCGCGGCAGCAGTTTCTGCTCAAGGCTGACGTCTTGAATGCGTTCGTAGGGGACAGAGCGCGCCGCACGGCTGATAATCCCGATTTCAACGCGGATGTCTTCAGCCCCGGTGGTGTAAGTCAAGCGAAGCCAGCGCAGATATGCCGCACCGACATTGGCCGCTAGTATCGCCAGTATAACCGCGACCAGGCCGCCTACGCCGAACGGATTGTCGCGCAAGGCAACGCCGGCAACCACAAGCGGCACGACGAGTTGGCGAATAGTTGTTATAGCGCTGACCAGCAAGCCAATGGGGGCCGTGCGTTGCGGCTGCGCCTCCTCAGCGGAATGGTTAGCAACTTCGCCAGACATCTGATTCACAGCGACTCACGTTTGATATGGCTCCGGATTTCCTCGCGCATATCGCGCGCCAAAGGCTCGCCCAGACCTGGCAAAAGCACCGAAGCATTGTGCGAGCCCGCAGTGTGAAGCGTTAGCGTCGCAATCCCGAAAAAGCGGTCGATTGGTCCTTGATTGACATCGATATGCTGAACCCGGCCGAATGGCACCACGGTGTCATGGCGGAAAAGAATCCCGCGCACGACCCGCAAGCGGTCTGTGCTCATCGCATAGCCGCGCGCGTAGAACCGCCGCGACGGAAGGCGGATAATGAATGCCAATGCAATCAGCACAACCGGGATCATGATTGATGCGGTCGGCAAGATGGCTTGGCCCTCCAGAATGAAGGCACCAACTATGAACGGGATTGAAGTCAAGGTGGCTTGAACCCGCAAAGCCGACTTATAATTAGGGTGAAGCTCGGTCAGCACCTGATCGTCGCCATGGCCTTCGACCACGGGTGTCTGATCTGGTTCAGGAGCGCCCAAAGGGGGCGCCGCGTCAGTGTTTTGATCCATAGTGCTTTAGATGGGCAATACGGCGTTCAGCGTCAATCTTTTAGCGCCGCTGGTTGAACCTGCGCCCGATCAGTGCGGCTGCAATATTGGTCTTCTGGACATCAGTGGTGCCGCCCGCGATCCCCCAGGCAAAGCCGTCGCGAACGCGCTGTTCCATGCCGTAGTCCTTGTGATAGCCATATCCGCCCATCACTTGCAGCCCCATCGCGGTGACTTCGCGCACGATTTCGTTGGCATAGCATTTAGCGACCGAGCTTTCGTAGACCGTTGGCAGACCATCCGCCTGATGTGCGGCATTGGCCGCTGCACGGTGGATCAACAAGCGCGATGCCTCCACCTTCATCGCCATCTCGGCAAGCTTCAGTTGCACCGCCTGAAATTCGACGATGGGTTTGCCGAAGGCTTCCCGCTCCTGCACATATTCGGTTGCCTGCTCCAGCGCAGCGGCGGCAAGACCTAGCGATTGCGTGGCGTTTCCGCAGCGCTCCAATCCGAACGCGCTCATCAGTTTTCCGAAACCGCCTGCGCCCACAATCACATTCTCTTTCGGCACGCGTACATCTTCAATCGCATAGTCTGCTGTGTCGATCCCGCGAAAACCCATCAGCTGTTCACGCTTTCCGAATTGCATTCCGGGCGCATCTTTCTCAAGCAGGATGGCGCCGATGCCCTTGGCACCCGGCTCATCATTGTAGCGGCAATAGGTGACATAATAGTCCGAGTGCCCGCCGCCCGATGTCCAGCGCTTGTAACCATTGACCACATAGTCACCGCCATCGGCAACCGCGCGGGTCTTGAGATCTGTCAGTGCGGTTCCGGCATCGGGTTCGGACATCGAAACCGCGACAACTTTCTCACCCTGGATCACTTCCGGCAGAATACGCGCTTTCATTTCGTCCGATCCGAAACGCTCGATCGTGCGCACCGGGCCGACCAGAGCTTCGAACACGGGAAAAGCAACTGCGTTGGAAATTTGAGCAAATTCTTCGAGCACCAGCAACGCTTCGACATGACCCAGCCCAAGACCGCCATATTCGGTTGGCAGATTGACGCCGAGAAAACCCAACTCGCCATATTTGCGCATCATGTCGCGCGGGACGGAATAGTCCTTCTCTTCCATATCGCGCGCCAGGTCTGGCAATTCGGCGCGAGCGAATTTTCGTGCCGCATCCTGCAATTCGCGCTGTTCGTCGGTTAGGCGGAAATCCATTGGTGCTGATCCTGTCGTTTGATTGTCGCGCTACCCCTAGCGCATCTTGAGGGCTGTTTGCCTAGCGCATTTGTGAGGGTGGCAGAATTCGCCCGCTCGCATAGGGTTAGTTCAATCAGACATTCGCGAAGGAGAACTCCCATGACCAAGCTTCATTCCAGTCTCGGCCCTAACCCCCGCCTGGTGCGCATGTTTCTGGTCGAGAAGGGCCTGAAAGAGGGGGAGGACTTCGAGCGAATTCACTATGATATCATCGCTGGCGAAAACCGCCAAAGCGGCAGCCTGACTGGCAAAAACGAATTGCAAACGTTGCCTGTGCTCGAACTGGACGATGGCACATGCTTGACCGAAAGCTGGCCTATCTGCGAATTCATCGAGGAGGAGCATCCAACACCTAATCTGTTCGGCGAGACTTCGCTTGCGCGCGCCGAGGTGCGCAAATGGGCGCGACTGTTCGATCAGGAAGTGGTTGTCCCGATGACAATGGGTTTCCGCGCGACTGGCGGCAGACCAATGTTCGAACCGCGTATGCCGGTTGTCTCGCCTGAAGCCGGGGCCGAGCTCGCCGCAATGTCCGATGCCAAATGGCGCTGGTTCGATGCGAAGTTGGGCAGCAGCAACAATCTGGCTTTGGGCCGCTTCACCTTCGCTGACCTGCTGATGTTTGCCTTTGCCAATTTCGGCTTCACCATCGGTTGGAAGCTGCCCGAGGGAACAGACAACCTCGCGCGCTTCGTTGAGACCCACAATCAACGTGAGTGCGCCGCCATCTGGCAACAGGCGGAATAGTGCCCGACCTTTCCGGCAAAGTCGCAATCGTAACGGGGTGCGCCAGCGGCATCGGTGCAGCAACTGTGCGGCGCTTTCTATCCGATGGCGCGCAAGTGCTGGGCACTGATATCAATTCGGATGCCGGACAGGCATTATGCGACGAACTTGGCGCGACATTCCTGCCGCAGGATGTATCTGACCGCGCACGCTGGAGCGAAGTGATTGTTGCTGCTGTCACAAAGTTCGGGCGGCTCGATATCCTTGTGAACAATGCCGGCAATGTGTCCGGCGCAAGCATTGGAGATGGGTCAGATGAAGAGCTGTTCGCCGCATGGGATCAAGTGATCGCGGTCAATCTGACAGGCACCATGATGGGTTGCCGCGCGGCAATCGCGGCGATGAAGAACAATCCCGGCGCAACCGGCTCAATCGTCAATATTGCGTCCACGACGGCGATCACTCCGCTGCCTACCGATGTCGGCTATTCAGCCAGCAAAGCCGGTGTCCGCGCGCTGACAAAATCGGTGGCAACGTGGTGCGCAAAGCAAGGGCTTGCAATCAGGTGCAACGCAGTGATCCCCGGCGCGACCGAGACTGGCATTCTCAATGCAGCTGAAGAAGTAACGCCGGGCCTGAAGGCAGCTGTCGCCGCCACATCGCCCATGAACCGTCTGGCCAATCCGGCGGAAACCGTGGCTGCGATTGCCTTTCTCGCCAGTGACGAATGCCCCTTTATGACCGGTGCAGACATGCTGGTTGATGGCGGCGCGCTGAGCATACACCCCGGATTTTAAGTGTTAGCTACCCGTTCAAGATAACCGGTCACGCGCATCTGGCGCGCGGTCCAGGCAAAGATTGCCAGCGCCACTAACCCCGCCGCAAAACTCACATAGAGCACCGCATCGCCCAAGGCCGCGTTGCCGCGCGTGGGCTCCAGCGTATCGCTCAACCAGCCGATCACGCCTAACCCGAATGCCTGCCCGATCAGATTGTTGAAGAAGAGTGCGATGGCAACGGCGAAGCCACGCTGCGATGGCTCAACAGCCGACTGAATGCCGGACATGATGGGCGCCTGGCTCGCAACGTAGATTCCGTAGGCCAATGCAAAGATGCCTAGAAACAGCGCGAAGCTGCCGCTTTCAAACGCAATCCAGAGGGGAAGAACTGCTCCAAGGCTGACAATCCCGGGCAGCCAGGCGCGCCAGCGCTCGTCATGCTTCGCCAACCAGTCGGTGAGAAAACCTCCCAATATCGGACCGGGAACGCCGCCGATCAGAAAGGCAAGACCAAGATATAGAGCGACATCGCCCACTGACACTTCGAACAAACGGATCATTGCCGGAGCAAGCCAGAAGGCCATGCCGTATCCGATCATGATCTGGACCGCCCAGCCTAAAGCGAGGCCCAGAAAAACCTTGTTGGCAAGCAAACTGCGAATGGTTTCGCCCAGTGGCCGCTGCTCAACCCGTGCACCCTTGGGCGCATAGCGCCCGCGTTGCGGCTCGCGCACGGTAAAGTACAAGAATCCACCGATGATAAAGCCCGGGATTGCCATAAGGATGAAGGCGTTGCGCCAACCGAACGCTTCCGCCAGCAACCCGCCCGCCATCAGCCCGGTTACAGTTCCCAGCGTCGAGCCGAGCGTCAGGAAACCCATGGCTCGGGCCAGCTCTTTTCGCGGGAAATAGTCTGCCAGCATCGATTGCGAGGCTGGGCCAGAACATCCTTCGCCAACGCCAACTCCGGTGCGTGCGAAAAACAGTGACCAGAACCCGATCGCCATGCCGCACAGCGCGGTCATGAGGCTCCAGAAGCTGATCGCGCCGGCCACGATGTTCTTGCGCACAGAACGATCGGCCAGCCGCGCTGCCGGAAACCCGATGATGACATAGGTCGCGGTAAACGCGAAGCCGCCCAAAAGGCCGAGCTGCGTATCGCTGAAGTCGAACTCCGCTTTAATGTCTTCCAGCAGGATCGAGAACACCAACCGGTCCGCCACGCTGAACAACAGCGTGAGGATCAGCAAGAACAATACGTACCAGCGATATTTGCCAGGTGCGTCTTGCTCAGCTTGCGGGTTTGAATCCTCAGTGATGGGGTCGGGCGTCGAGGCCATTGTCCACCGGAAGTACGATCCCATTCACAAAGCGCGAATCGTCGCTGGCAAGGTAAAGCACAGCGTTCGCGACATCTTTTGGCGCGCCCAAGCCATCAACTGGCAGCGGCCCGTCCGGGATCTGCATCAATTCCTCGCCTGCGCGGCCGGAAATATCGCGCACCATCGGGGTTTCGATCCCGCCAGGCGCGATCGCATTGCAGCGGATGCCATACCCCTTGTCCTGACAATCCATCGCGATAGACCTCGTCATCGCGCGGATTGCACCCTTCGCAGCGGTGTAAGCCGGAATATTGCCGTAGCCCATCAAGGCAGCAGTCGACGCCATATTGATGATCGAAGCGCCGGCTCCGCCGTTCTTTTCATGCCGGTTCTTCATCAATGGTAGTGCGGTCTTGCAGCCCAGAAATGTACCCTCAACATGGATCGCCATATGCAGCCGGAAATGTTCGAGCGAGCATTCCTCGATGCTTTCGAAGATCACGTTACCGGCATTGTTGACCAGGATATCGAGCCCGCCATGGCGCTGCTCCACTGCATCCATCACATGCTGCCACTGATCCGGATCGGTAACGTCTAACTCATAGGCATCGCCATGGATTTCATGCGCCACTTCGTGCGCCAGATCGATCTCCCGATCAGTCACAATTACATGCGCGCCTTCCTCGGCCAGCCGGATGCAATCAGCCTTGCCCAGCCCCATCGCGCCTCCGGTTACCAGCGCCACCTTCCCTGCGACTCTGCCTGCCATCCTGCTCTCCCAACACTGTTTTCTTCGCGCCAAACTATCGGCAGCGATTGCGCGCACCACTGTCAGAAGCGCTTAGTTTTCGATCAAAGTGCCAGTCGCCCGGCCGACGCCACACGCTAAGTTATATCTCAGGGAGAGCGTGAATGATCAGCGACGCGGAAGTACGGCGCCTCAAAGCGTTGATGGAGTGGGAAGGCCAGCGCAGCGCGCCGCCAGACGGTTTTCCAAGGCTGCCTGATATGCCGGCGGCTCGCTACACTTCGCCAGAGTATTTCGCGCTCGAGCAAGAGCATATCTTCCGCAAGAGTTGGCTGTTCGCCGGGCACATTGACGAGATTCCCGAACCCGGCTGTTACATGCGTTGGCAAAATGCGGGCGATCCGATTGTGATCGTGCACGGCATGGATGGCGTGGTCCGCGCGTTCTACAACACGTGCCGGCACAGAGGCGCACCGGTCGTAACCGAAGAACGCGGCAAATCATCGCGCCTCATGTGCGGCTATCACAATTGGACTTACAAGATCGATGGCACATTGGTGGGCGTGCCTGAGAGACAGGATTTTCCGGCCGATTTCGATATGAGTTGCCGCGGGCTCATCCCGGTTCGCTGCGAAATGCTGGGCAATGTGATCTTCGTAAATTTCGATCAAGACGCCATGCCGCTGACCGAATGGCTTGGCCCGCTGATGAACGAATGGGACGAGTTCGCTTTCGACCGCGTCAGATTGGCGGCGCGGCACAGCTTCGAGCTTAATTGCAATTGGAAGGTGGCGATGGAAGCCAACATGGAAGTTTACCATGTGCCCTTCATCCACCCCACCACAGTTGCTCCGCTGGTCGACAGCAAGCGCAATTACAACACGATTTACCCCAACGGTCACGCACGCATGCTGGCCCCTGCCCCTGAGCAAACCGACCGCGAGCATGTGCGCGCTATCGACAGCCCCCCGGGGTGGAAACAGATCGAAAGCGTGGGCGAATTGGGGCGGACATGCACGCAGAGCTACACGCTGTTCCCCAATTGGGTGTCACCGCTGTCGAACTATTTCGTGCCGCCGCTGGTGTTCTGGCCCACCGGGCTTAACACCACCCGGCTGGAGCTGGTCACGATGGCGCTCGATTGGGGTGATGAGCCCGCCCCCGATCTTTGGACCGTGCCGGACGACACCAAACCCAATGGCCGCGATATGTCGCCGATTATCCTCGAAGACACGCAGTTCGGCGAAGCGATCCAAAAGTCGATGCAGAGCGCCGCATTCCGAAGTGTCCCGCTGTCTTATCAAGAGGCGCGAATTTACAGCTTCCACCAATCCTGTGACCGGATGATAGGGATCGACAATGTGCCGCAGGATTTGCGGGTCGAACAGGTCATCGGTGAAGAATGGATTTGGCCCAATGATCCACGTCGCGCGCAGATGGATGACGACGCAGCGGAGGGCACCCCAACATCCGTGTGACGTTACGGAATTGTAGTGTGACGCAAAGGCCGCACTAGCAATTTCTGCCTATTCCTTTTGCCAAGTGTTTCGCTGGGGCGCGCGCCATAGACTTCCTGAACAAATACGAAGGTGAAAAGCCTCGAATTCAGGGACAATTGGCAACGGCGGATCGAGCCGGGCCATTATGGGAGAGAGCGATAATGACCAAGCTTATGACTCGGAATCCGTCAGCATTGCGTACAGCGTTGCTGGGCGGAGTGGCGGTGTTTGCAATTGCCGGACTGCCTGCGGCTGCACATGCGCAAGATGCGGATACCTCGGCTGAAGAAGGCGAGTCCGGTGGCAATGTGATCATCGTTCAGGCGCGCCGTCAGGACGAAACTCTGCAAGAAGTGCCCGTAACAGTCACTGCGATCAGCGGCGAAGTCTTGGCAAAGTACGGCGTCGATCAGGTCGCGGACGTTGTCGGACGGGTGCCAACGCTTAACGTTCAGGTCGGCGGCTCGGGTTCAGGCGGTCAAATCAGTTTGCGCGGCGTTGGCTCATCCAACATTTCAGCCGCATTCGATTCCGCGGTGGCGTTTGACTTTGATGGCATTCAGGTTTCGACCATGCGCCTCGTACAGGCCGGTTTCTTCGACACCCAACAAATCGACGTTCTAAAGGGTCCACAATCGCTGTTCTTCGGCAAGTCAGCCTCTGCCGGTGTGTTCTCGATCCGGTCAGCCGATCCGACTCCTACCTGGGAAATAGGCGCGAAGGCTTCTTACGAATTCGAGGAAAAAGGCTATGTCATTGGCGGGTACATATCCGGCCCGCTGAGCGACAATCTCGGCATTCGTATCGCCGCGCAATATAACGATATTGACGAATATGTGGAGCTGCAACCGGGGACGCCAGCGGTCAACCAGTTCCGCGGACAGAAGAACTTTGTCGGACGTGCAACTATCGACTGGGAACCAACACCTGGTTTCAACGCAAACCTGAAGGTTCAGTACGTCAAGAACGAAGGCGATGGCGCGATCCAGCATTCGGACATCAATTGCGGCCCCAACGGTGTTGCAGATTCGGTGTTCCTACTTGGCGGCGGCCTCGTCATTCCGGCGGGTAACGACTGTAACGATAGCGATAGCAAATACTATCTGCCGGACACTGCACCACCTCTGGCCGGTTCGGTGCCGACTGCGACAGGTCCGACTCTTGCAGAAGGCTTTGGAGGCGTGCCGTTCAGCGAAACCGAGCTTTGGTTTGGACGCTTGAGGTTCGACTTTGCATTGACCGATAGCTTGTCGCTCATTTCGACAACAGGCTTTGTCGATCTGGATGCGACCGATGTCGACAACTATTCCTATGTCGGCCTGCTCGGGCCGGGCATCCCTGGCGGCGTTGGCACCAGCGATCCACGCAATACGCTCGAGCAATATACGCAGGAAATGCGCCTCCAGTCTGACTTTGACGGTCCGATCAACTTCATGGTTGGCGGCTTTTACGAGTGGCGCAAATTCCTGTTCGATACGTCACAACAGGCCGTGAACATCTCGTTCGTTGCGCCTGATCCGATCACGGGCTTCACCTTTGACTGGGACAAGGCTCAAGAAACGAAAACCGAGGCGGTATCATTGTTCGCTAGCGCAATCGTCGAGCTCTCAGACAAATTTGAATTGTCGGGCGGCGTGCGTTGGACCGATGAAAGCAAGGTCTCCCGGATTTCAGTGCCCTACGTGCATGCTTTCCTCTCAGCGGGTCCTGCATTTATCGACAGCGGATTCTTCTCTGGCCCGATTGATTTCAAGGACAGCAACTGGTCTCCGGAAGTCACGTTGAAGTACCAAGCAACTGACGATGTGAATGTGTTTGCTTCGTTTAAAACCGGCTTCAAGTCAGGTGGTATCGACAACTCGGCTCTGCCATCAGCCTCCCTGCTTGGTTTTGGCGATGCTGACCCGGCGGTGCGCCAAGCTACAGCAGATGCCCTGATCTATCAGTCTGAAACAGCGAAGGGCGGCGAAATCGGCATCAAGTCGCAGTTCAATGATCGCAGCGTGACGCTGAACGCGACCGCATATTACTATGTGTTCGATGATCTGCAGGTGCAGAATTTCGACGCGGTGAACATCCAGTTCCAGACACTCAACGCGGGTGAAGTGACATCAAAGGGTGTCGACTTGGAGATGCGCTGGATCACACCGGTCGAAGGTCTCTCCATCTCGTCAAACCTGTCTTATCTTGATGCGGCATTCTCCGACACATTCGTGGCCGGATTGGGACAAGACCTCGACGGTCGCGAGGTGGCTCGCGCACCGGAATTCTCTGGCAATATCGCAGCGGACTGGTCGATCCCGGTCGGCGATTCGCTAGAGCTCAACCTGTCGGGTAATGCGATCTATTCGGGCAGCTACTTCACCAATGAAGACACACTGAACGATTTGCGTCAGGACAGCTATGTCACATTCGATGCGCAGATCTCGATCGGTGATGCAGACGGCAAATGGAAACTGTCGCTAGTCGGCACAAACCTGGCCGACGAGATCTGGGTCAATACGTCCGGCGGACGTCCATTCCTGCAGCCAGGTGTTGGCGACGATCTGGTTGTCACACAAAACCGCGGTCGCCAGATCTTCGTCGAAGGCAGCGTTCGCTTCTAAGCAACTGCCAGACAGCAACATTGAGGGGCGGGCCGCAAGGTCCGCCCTTTCCATTTGCAAGTACCGCAAGGTGCCGCCCCTATCCAAAAACGCGAATTGCCTGAATGCGCTGCGCCCGACACAATGCAAAGCAAATGCATAGATAGCTGGAGGGATTACGCAGTGTCGCGCGAGCAATTGATCGAAATGACCCGCAATCTGATCGCGCATGGCGCGGCAGACACTATGGAATACGCCGACGATGTGGTGCGTGTGCCCGCATCGGCCTATACCGATGAAGCATTGTTCGAGCGCGAGAAGCAGCAGATCTTCCGCCGTCTTCCACTAATGGTCGCGCCTAGCTGTGAGATCCCGAATGCGGGTGATTACAAAGCAATGGACATTTGCGGTGTACCTCTGTTGCTGACGCGCAAGAAGGACGGCACCGTTGGTGCATTCCTCAACATGTGCAAACACCGCGGCAATCCCCTGGCAGAAGGTACCGGGAACGCAACGCGCTTGATGTGCGGCTATCATGGTTGGACTTACAAGAACGACGGCGATCTGGTGGGCGTGGCCAGTCCGCAGGATTTCGGCGCCATCGACAAAGCTGAATTCTGCCTCACACGCTTCCCCGTCTACGAAAGCGCCGGCTTGATCTGGGCAACGCTCGACCCCGATTCGCAGCTCGATATTGCAGATTATCTGTGCGGCTATGATGAGCTGCTGAAGGCGTTTGAATTCGATGGCTGGACCTTGTTCGCGCAGCGCACTTTGCCGGGGCCGAACTGGAAGACAGCCTATGACGGCTATCTCGATTTCTACCACTTGCCTGTGCTGCACAAAGACACGTTCGGCGCAGATTTCTATAACCGGGCTAACTACTTCGCCTTCGGCCCGCACCAGCGGCTGTCAACCCCGTCGAAATTCGCAATCAAGGTCTCGGGTGACGATGACCAACAGCTGGATCTGGAACAGCTGTCAGATGACGAGATCCCGCAGGAAGTACTGGTTCAGGGCGTGTGGACGATCTTCCCGCACATCTCGATCGCCAGCTTCTACGGCGGCGGGCAGCGTGGCGCTATGATCAGCCAACTGTTCCCCGGTAATGGCGTGGGCGAGAGCTACACCACGCAGTTCTACGTGATGGAGAACAAGCCGGAGACGGATGCCGATGTAAAGTCAGCCCACGAACAGTTCGATTTCCTTGAGATCGTGGTCCGCGACGAAGACTACAAGACAGGCAAACGTCAGCACGAAGCGCTGCAATCAGGGCTGCTGAAGGAAGTGCTGTTCGGCAAGAATGAGCGCGGCGGGCAAGTCTTCCATCAATGGGTGGAAAAGCTGACCAATGCGAGCGATGAGGAATTGCTGCACATTTTCGCTGCCGAGCATCGCGAAGCAGCAGAATAGTGCGGTCGCGCACTTACTGCGCGGTGTAGCCGCCATCGACGACAAATTCAGCACCGGTTACATAGCGCGCCTCGTCTGACGCAAGGAACAACACGCAATTGGCGATGTCTTCCGGCTCACCTAGCCGGTGCATGGGAATAACCTCTTCGATCGCCGCATAGTTTTCAGCATTATCGTCCAGACCGGCTGCAGCCATGTTTGTGCGAATTATGCCGGGATGGACCGAATTGACGCGGATCCCCTCAGCCGCAGTTTCCAATGCGACTGATTTGGTCATCATTTTCACCGCGCCTTTGGTGGCGGCATAAGATGCGCTGGCCTTGAACCCGACCAGCCCGGCAATCGAAGATATGTTGACGATTGATCCCGCTATCGACGCCGCGCGCATCGCTTTGACGGCGGCCTGCGTTCCCATGAACACCCCTTCGACATTGACGCCCAACTGGCGCTTCAGTCCCGCAACAGCGCCATCCTCATCGATTTCTCCAACGTCGAGAATTCCGGCATTGTTGACCAGAATATCCAACCTGCCGTGCGAATTTATGATGCCTGCGATGACACGGTCCCAGTCTTCCTGCAAAGATACATCCTGATAGACAGCCTTCGCATCAAGATTCATCGCTGTGATCTTTGCCGCGGTTTCTTCAGCACCTGCCAGATCAACATCGCTCAGAATGACATGTGCGCCCTCTTCAGCCAATCGCTGCGCAATCGCAGAGCCAAGACCAGGCCGCGATGCGCCACCGGTCACCAGCGCGACTTTTCCCTCAACTCTCCGGGTCACAGTATTGACCCTTTATCCGAATGCCGGGCGGAAGTTGCTTTCGCCCCAATCCTGCTTGGGTGCCCATTCGGCCATTTCCTCAAGCTTGCCTTCCAGTTCAGGGAAACGCTCGTAGACATGGTCCATATCGACCGCAAAAGGCTTGGTTGGCGCGGTGTTGTTATACTCATAGAACGCCGCAATACCGGCCGCGAATTCGGTGCGCATTTCTTCAGGCATGCCGTCGCCCGCAGCGCGCACCAGATAATCGCCGAATTCCTGCGGGGTGCAGGGATCATACGTCACCGGCTTGCCCAGAGTATCGCTCAGCACTTGCGTCACTTCCGGCCCGCGCATGCGCTTGGGCCCGCCGATATTGAGCCACGCGCCCTCCATGTCGGGGCGCTCAAGACTGGCGAGCATGAACTTCGCAACATCATCCAGACTGATCCAGTTCGCCTCCAGATGCGGCGCGTGAGGATACACGTAACGCCCTTCGTTGACGATGAAGGGCCGCGCCCAATTGGTCAGCAGATTGTCCATAAACAGGACCGATCCGAACACTGTGCCCGGTGCGCCCGAACGCCACAGCGCATTGATGCCCGCAGTGTTGCCGGCATAGGTAAACGCATCCCCTGGCTTGTCGGGAATCCAGCTCGAAGTGTTCCACACAACGCGTTTCACATCGAGTTCGGCAGCAGCCTTGCCGATATCACCCACCAGCACCGCACGGTCTGCCCGCGCTTGCAGCGGATGAGTATAGAAGATGTAGTCAGAGCCCTCGAGCGCCGGCTTGAAGCTCTCCGGATCATAGAGGTCCATCGGGCGCACTTCGACGCGATCGATACCTTCGATTTTCGCACCTGCAAACGGGTCTTCCTGCCGCGATATGGCGCGCACGTCATAGCCCGCTGCCAATGCCTGACCGACTTGCGCCATACCTTGCCGGCCTGACGCGCCGATTACTGTAATGAGTGCCATCTGTCCGCTCTCCCAATTTGTTTGGAGGCAGCCTAGGAAACGGCCTGCACACACGCACCGCGCCAAAGTGATAGCCCTCTTAATTTGACTAGCAAAAGCATCCGTTGCCGTAGCGTTGGGCAGGGCGGACAAGGCGGATATGACAAACCGTTTCTGGCGCATCGACGCACGGCCCGAGGGCACACATTTCAGCGAAGCACTAAAGCTTGTCGAGGCCGCTGCTCCGGAGCCTGCCGAAGGCGAGATTTTGATCCGTAATGCCATGCTGTCCATGGACGCTGGCACGCGCATGTGGCTGACTGACCGGACCGATGGCTACCAGCCGCCATTGGAAACCGGCACGCCTATGACTGGCCTGGTAATCGGAGAAGTCAGTGCGTCACGCCATGCGGACTTCCCCGAAGGCACGCTGGTGCGCGCATTCGGCCAGTGGGCCGATTATAGCCTTGTAGATCCGGTGATGGCTGGCGCGGTCAAACTCGATCCCGCAGTTGCTGACCGCCGCGCCTGGTTCGGGCCGCTGGGCATGAACGGGTGGACTGCACTGTGGGGGGTTGAGCAGACTGGCGCTGCGAAGGCTGGCGAGACGGTACTGGTATCAGCGGCAGCAGGCGCGACGGGCATTCTGGCGGTCCAGATCGCCAAGCTGCTGGGCTGCACAGCCTGGGGTATCGCCGGCGGAGCAGACAAATGTCGCTTCCTGACTGACGCGATCGGGATCGACGGTGCGGTAGACTATAAGGCTGATGGCGTGGGCGCGCAGCTTGATGCGATTGGCGGAGTAGATGTCTATTTTGACAATGTCGGCGGGCCTATGCTGGATCAGGTTCTGACGCGCATGAACCATTATGGCCGGATCGCAGTGTGCGGGCTGGTGTCCGATTATTCTTCCGGCACCCGCACAAGTCCGCAGGAATTCGATCAAGTCCTGATGCGGCGATTGCGAATCGAAGGCTTCTTTTCACCTGACTTTATGGACCAGGGCGAACGTCTGACGGCGCGGCTCAAACAATGGGTCGATACGGGCGAACTGACAATGCCCTATGATGTCACAAAGGGGCTTGAGAATACCCTAGCCGCCTACCAGAAGCTCTTTACAGGCGGCAACATCGGCAAGGTCATTGTGGAGTTGGACGCATGAGTATCAGGCTGGAAGACCGCGAAGCCATTCGCGATGTGATCGGGGCCTATGCCCATGCGATTGACCGACGGCGGTGGGACATGATGCCGCAACTGTTCCATTCAGATGCAACATTCGGTTTCGGCCCGGTGCAAGGCAATTGGGAAGAATTTGTCGGGCAAGCCCAAGCCATCATCGACCCCTGCCTCGCCACACAGCACCAGTTGGGCCAGATACAGTTCGGCTTTGAAGACGACGCCTGCCACACCGAAACCTACTTCACCGCGATGCACACTATCCCGGCGGGCTATCCGGTGCCGGATGTATTTCCGGACAAGGGCAAAGTGTATTCAGCGGTGATTGCAGGGCGCTATGTTGATCGTTTCGAGCAGCGTTCAGGGCAATGGCGCATTGCACAGCGCACCGGCCTTTATGACTGGCGCGAGTTTCGCGAAGTCGAAGGCGTGGACCTTTCCGAGCTGCCAGAAGGCATGGCTGGCTTTCACGATGACCGTGACCCGTCGACACCGGCGGTTGCGCGCTGGCGCGGTTAGCGCGCGCGCTTTACCGAGAACACGCCGCTCATCGATGCAATCGGCTGCCCATCGCGCATGATATACCCGCTGGTATAGGCTGTGCGGCCGCCCATCCGATCTATGCTGACAGCGCACTCCAGCCAATCTCCCAGCTTTGCACCGCTAAGAAAGTTCGTCGTTAGCGAGATCGTCGCCACGCCGGGATGGGGCCGTTCGGCATCATAGATAGCATGGCTAAGCGCCACATCGGCCAGCGTCGTCACCACACCGCCATGCGCAGCATCCTGATAATTGATGTGATGCGGCATGATCCGCAGGCCGACTGTGCGGGGACCGTCCGCATTGGCGCGCAGGAAGTAAGGCCCGCCATGGTCGAGAAATCCGGGCGAGAAATTGGCAGGTTCAAAGCCGCCAGGTGGGTTGGCATCGTTCATTCTGCCGACCCTAGCCTATGCGCGCGCCAGCGCCGCTATGAATTGTGCCAATGGCCCGCGCGTGCGCTCCGACTAGACCGGACCTCGGAGAGCGAAAGGGAAAATCATGTCGAGCATCGACAACCCGCAAGTGATTGGTGACATCATCCGGCATCACGGCCGCGAGCACGAACAGGATGTCGCTTTCGAATTCGCAGGCGATCAGATGACATTCGGCCGGCTCGACCGACGCAGCAATCGCTGTGCCAATGCACTGGCCTCACTGGGTGTTGGTAAGGGTGACCGCATCGCTTACCTTGGCAAGAACTCGCATATCTATTTCGAGATACTGGCAGGCGCGGCCAAGCTGGGCGCGGTGATGACTCCGGTCAATTGGCGGTTGGCCCGCCCTGAAGTCACTTATGTGGTCAATGATTGTCAGGCTAAGGTCCTGTTTGTCGGGCCCGGGTTTGCAGATCTCGTCCGCGACATCGAAGGCCAGCTCGAACACGTCACGCGCATCTACGGCTCCGAAGGCGCAGAAGGCCCCTACCCCGGATATCCCGAATGGCGCGGGACATTCCCAGCCACCGACCCGATGGCCGAATGCACCGTAGAAGATGACGCGATCCAGCTGTATACTTCGGGCACAACCGGCCATCCCAAGGGTGCGATTCTGACGCATGGCTCGATTTTTTCCTCGCGCATGAACGATGTCGACGAGAGCGAAAAGATGGACTGGCAGAAAACCGTCCCGGGAGAGATCACGCTGCTCGCCATGCCGTGTTTCCACATCAGCGGAACCGGCACCGGGCTTGGCACAATGTTCAATGGCTCCAAAGCGATTGTGCTGCCTGAATATGATCCTACGCAAGCGCTCGACCTGATCGAGAATTACAACATCTCCAAGATGTTCATGGTGCCCGCCGCGATCCAGATCCTGCTAAACCATCCGCGTATCGGCGAGGTGGACTTCTCCAATCTCAAATACATCACCTATGGCGCTTCGCCCATCCCGCTCGAACTGATGAAACAGGCGATGGATGTGATGGGGTGCGGCTTTGTTCAGATGTACGGCATGACGGAGACGTCAGGCACTATCGTGACGCTCAACCCCGCAGATCATGTGCCCGAAGGCAGCCCGCGCATGCGCAGCGTCGGAACACCGCTGCAAGATGTCGAAATCAAGATCATCGACAATGACGGAGCAGAGGTGCCAGCCGGTACAATCGGCGAGATCGCAACGCGCAGCCCGAAAAACATGAAAGGTTACTGGAACCGGCCCGAAGCCACCGCAGAGACGATTGATGCCGATGGCTGGCTGCGCACAGGCGATGCCGGATACCTCGACGAAGACGGCTATCTCTATATTCAGGACCGGGTGAAAGACATGATCATTTCCGGCGGCGAGAATGTCTATCCGGCGGAAGTCGAAAATGCGATCTACGCGCACCCCAAAGTTGCGGACGTGGCAGTGATCGGCGTGCCCGACACGAAGTGGGGAGAAGCTGTGAAAGCCTGTGTCGTGGTGAAGGATGGCGAGGAATTGTCCGAAGCCGAAGTGATCGCGCATGCCCGCGAACATATCGCTGGCTACAAATGCCCCAAGTCGGTCGACTTCATCGACGCCTTGCCGCGCAATCCCTCTGGCAAGATCCTGCGCAAGGATCTGCGCGCGCCCTATTGGGAAGGTAAGGATCGTGCCGTCAACTAGGCGCTTTGGCGACCTTCCCGTTCGGCAGATCGCGTGGTTCGTGCCTGACATTGAGAGCGCGGCGCGCGCGCATAGTGCAAGTTTTGGTTCTGGCCCTTTCTTCACCTTTCATCATGTGCCGCTCAATTGGAGCGAGCACCGCGGCCAGCGCGTGACCCATGACCATTCCAGCGCATATGGCCAATGGTGTGATGTGATGGTGGAATTCGTCACCCAGCACGGCGATAACCCCAGTGCGTTTCATGACATGTTTCCTGCGGGCAGCAGCGCGCAAGGCTTGCACCATATGGCAATCTGGGTCGACGATCTGGACACAGCGATTGCTGACTTCGGCGCGCAAGACATGCCGCTCGCGCAGCTGTCCGAGGTAACCAGCGGCACGCGCTATGCCTTCGTCGATGCGACCGCTTCGCTCGGCCATATGCTCGAGCTTTACGAGCCCAGCGAACAGCTGACCGGATTCTACGACATGGTGCGCGATGCCGCCAAAGATTGGGACGGCAGCGATCCGATCCGCAAATTGAACTGAGGAGGAATGGCAATGCCCGGCGAAGCCCAACGCGTGATCGAGGAGTTCTGGCGCATCCAGGATGAAGGTGACTACACCAAGCTGGCACCGCTGTTTGCGGAAGATGCTCTGCTGGAAGATCCGGTTTGGGGCACGCACAAGGGACGCGACGCGATCCTTGGCTTCATGACCACTATGGTGAAGGAAATGGGGACACGCCAAATCAACTTCACAGTGGATGAAATCTGCGGCGATGATCACGCGGTCTGGGCACGTTGGACCATGCATTCACCAGAGGGATCCCGCGGCGGCGTGGGCATATACAAAGTCGCCAATGGGCAGCTGACCTACTACCGCGACTATATGGACCCGCCGGCCGAGGAGTGATTACAGTTCCCGATAAAGCGGGTGATTGCTCTTATCGATCCGAGCCGTCGGCAGCGGAAAGTCAGGGTTGGGTGTAAACTCTGGCTGGTTCACCAGATCGCTTTGCCAATCGACAATATAGAGACGTTGGGAAATGCGCCATTCAGGCCCTGATCCTGCCTCCCGTTTCTCCCACTCATCGAGATAGCGCCCGCCATAGAGATTGCCTGCCAGCGTTCCGTCATCCTGGCGGCTTGCACCGGCGAAAACGCCGTAGCACTCGCTGCTGGCACTGGAGGATGAGTGGAAATCAATCAGCGGCTGTGACAGCATGTGCCAGCGCCGGTCAGAGCCACGCTCGATATCCATGACGATCGGCAGGAACTCTTCGGCGCAGCCCTTGAAGAAGCCATAGTCGATCTCGGCATCGGGCCAGTAACAGCTCGCTTGTCCCGAATCATCAAGCCAGTCGAGGGTGCGAGAATATCGCTGGATCACATCGCAAATCGCCTGCCTGTCGATCAGTTCCTGTAGCGCGCGATCCATTGCCACTCTCCCCATTTCCGCGAGTTGCCGCGCGCGCACTATCCGCGCACCGTGGCGAAAATCCCATCCGCATTTTCGGGAGGCCGCATTGGGAAGCGAACCGCAAGTCAATCTGTTCGATCTGGAAACACAGAAGTGTCCCTACCCGGCCTATAAGCAGCTTCGTGACGAAGCGCCCGTCTACAATATCGCAGACACCGATATGTGGGTCGTGACACGGTACGACACTGTTCGCGAAGTGCTGATGGACCCGCAGCGCTTCCCCAGCTCTGCACCGCAAGGCCGCTTTCGCGCATCGGCGGCCGATATGGAACGTGGCGCAATGGTCGCCAAACGGTTTGAGGAAAAGGGCTGGGTTCCGGCCGCAACACTTAACGGGCGCGATGATCCCAATCACAAGCAGATGCGCGCGATGTTCAATGAAGCGTTCAAGCCCAGCCGTATCAAGGAAATCGATGGCAAGGTCGAAACGCTGGCCTACGAGCTGATCGACGGCTTTCTGGATGAGGGCAAATGCGAGTGGGTCAGTCAGTTCTGTGTGCCGTTGCCGCTCTACATCATCGGCGAGCAGATGGGCGCGCAGAAGGAAGACATCTGGCGCATCAAGAGCTGGACGGAGGCATTCTTCCATCGCATTTCCTTCATGCTGCCTGAAGATCGCCACATGGAGATGGTCGACAAGGAAATCGAAGCGCAGCACTATTTCCAGCCGATTTTCGAACGGCTGCGCGAGAACCCTGATGACAGCCTGATCAGCGTGCTCGTCAACACAGTGATCGAAGACTGGGGTCGGACGCTGACCGACAATGAACTGCACGCAGAGATGATGGCGGATACATTTGTGGGCGGCAGCGAAACCACCACCAATGCGCTGGCAGCCGGCATGAAGCTGCTGATCGAAAACAAGGATGTATGGCATCAGCTGAAGTCTGACCCCGACAAATACATGCGCACCTTTGTCGAGGAAGTGGTGCGGCTGGAAAGCCCGGTGCAAAGCCTGATGCGGTTCGTCGCCGATGATACCGAGCTGGAAGGTGTGGCCATACCCGGCGGCGCAATGATCAACGTGCGCTTTGCCGCAGCCAATCGCGACGAGCGGGCGTTCGAATGCCCTGAAAAGCTTGACCTGGAGCGGCCCAAGGCGGGCAGCCATATGGGCTTCGGCTCAGGGACGCATCATTGCCTTGGCGCGCCATTGGCCCGGCGCGAGCTGACGTGGGGTTTCACGGCGGTCGTCGACCGGTTTGAAGACATGTGGTTTGCAGAGGGCAAGAATGACTTCGCCTATCACCCGCACTTTCTGCTGCGCAGCTTGAAAGAGCTGCATATCGAGTTCGAGCCGAAGAAAGACTAGGTGTCCGGCCTTAAGTGTTGGCTTGGGCCGCACTTCGCCCTGCAATATAGCCGAAAGTCAGCGCCGGGCCCAGCGTTCCGCCCGCGCCAGCATATATCCCGCCGGTGGGGCAAGCGATGGCATTGCCCGCACCATACAGCCCCGCGATTGGCGTACCATCATGGCCCAACATCCGCGCCGCACCATCGGTTCGCGGCCCGCCATTGGTTCCGAGCAGGCCCATGCGAATCTCGACCGCATAGAAGGGTGCACGGGCAATCGGGCCCAGCGTCACCGCGGTTCCTTCGCGGCTGCGGTCGCCATAGAAGTGGTCATAGGCAGAGGTACCGCGCTGAAAATCGGGATCGTGTCCGGCTTCGGCATGCGCATTGAACCGCACAACGGTATCCGACAGCGAAGTCGCATCCAATTCTAGCTTGTCTGCCAGTTCTTCCAGTGATTCTGCACGGATCACCCACTCGGGCACCGGCTGCCCCGGCAAGCGCGGGCCAATCGGGTAACGCTCGACATAATCCTCATCAAAGATCATCCAGGCCGGTAGGTTGAGATAATCGTAGCTTTGCGGGTCGAACGCATGGAACGCGCCGGCAAGCGCGGAATAATTCGCCGCTTCATTGCAGAAACGCTCACCCTTGCGGTTGACCATGATCGAATGCGGCACCGTCCGTTCGATCAGCACCGGCTGCGCGCGCTGCTCACCGCCCGGCCACGGCATGTCAGGCGTGACCAAGGTAGGCGCCCACCAAGCCTGCGTCATATTGCCGAGCTTGGCGCCGCTCGCCATCGCCAGACTTAAGCCATCACCCCGCGCTGTCGGCGGGCTGGCCGGTGCATCCATCGGGCCGCGCAGGAAGGCCTGACGCTTGTCTTCATCCCACTCAAATCCGCCGGTGGCGATGATCACGCCTTGATTGGCGTGCAGATCGAAATCAGCTCCGTCCCGCGTCGCCTTGATTCCGGTGATGCGATCGCCGTCGCGGATGAGCTCGCGCGTCTCCACGCCCAGCATTGGCTCGATCCCGCGCTCCAAACACGCCTTGAGCAACCGCCCGACCATGGCCTGTCCAAAGCCGCGCTCATTATTGGCGACGCGGCGCTGCATTTCCTCAGGCTCAACCACGCCCGTGCCGCCGCCCAAGGGCGTTTCGCGCAGCATCATCGGCTTCATCTCTTCAATCGCAGTGATGCGGCTTGCCCATTCGCCCAGTTCACCCAGTGCAAACAAATCATGATCCAGCGCGCGCCCACCTTCAGGCTTCGCTCCTGGACGATCAAGATAATAGTCCGGATAGCCATCAAGCAGCGACACGCTGAGCGCGCCGATGCCTTCCAGAAACTCCAGCGCTTCCGGCCCGCGATCCACAAACGCCTCAAGCGTGTCATCCACCAGATCACCGTGGTCGAGCGCCTTGAAATAGGCGAGCGCTTCTTCGCGGCTGTCGCGCATGCCTGCGGCGCGCTGGCGCGGATTGTCCGCCACCCAGATGACGCCGCCCGAAATCGCCGCTGTCCCGCCGATCCGGTCAAACCGCTCAATCAGCGCAACTTTCGCACCCGCTTCGTAGGCAGCCAGCGCCGCAGCCATTCCGGCCGCGCCGCACCCCAGGATGATCACATCTGTTTTTTCCATGGCTCGACAAGACGCGTTCGGGCCACGCGCGGCAATTCCTCATTTTAGCAAGGTGTGGGTTTAGGCATCTGTGAGCCAAGCCAGCCCGCACCCTCCACCCTACCACCCGGAACCTACCGGAAACTATCCGGGTGGTAGGGTGGAGGGTGCGGGCGGCGCGGAAACCCCAGCGAAAATGCCAATGTTGGAACCCTCACAAATGTCGCATGACTTGGGACAAGGAGAGACGCATGAAACTGGAAGGCAAAGTCGCAGCAATCACAGGCGGAACCGCGGGTTTGGGGCGCGGCATTGCCGAAGCGTTTCTGGCCGAGGGCGCCAAGGTCGCGCTGTTCGCGCGCAATCCGGACAAGGGCGCGAAGGTGCTGGAAGAACTCAACGTCGGTGACAGGGCGATCTTTGTCGCTGGCGATGTGATGAAGCAGTCCGACGTTGAAGGCTTCATCGACCACACAGTCGCCAACTTCGGCACGATCGACATTCTGGTCAACAATGCCGGCGGCGCGGGCGATCTGCAGCCGATGGTGGCTCTGTCAGATGAAGCCTTTGACGAGGCGATGAAATGGAACGTCTATTCCACCTTTTGGGCCAGCCGCTGCGCGCTGAAGACCATGATCCCGAACAAGACCGGGCGCATCATCAATATGTCATCGATGGAAGGCAAGCACGGCAAGCCGGTGTTTACCGCCTACACTGCCGCCAAGCACGCGGTAACCGGCATGACCAAGAGCCTCGCGCGCGAAGTGGGCGAGCTAGGCATTACCGCGAATTGCATCTGCCCCGGCCTGGTTGTGACCGACATCATCAAGAACAATGGCCCCGCGACTGCGAAAGCGATGGGCATGGAATTTGACGAGATGATCAACATGTTCGCCAGCGAAGCCGCGATCAAACGCCCCAACACAGTCGAGGAAATTGCAGCGGTCGCCCTGCTGCTCGCCAGCAAGGAAGGCGGCGGGATTACAGGTGCCGCGATCAGCGTTGATGGCGGGACCGCGCAATACTAGCGCGGTGCCAGGCTAGCCGTCCTGCTGCATCTTCGCCATCGCCGCGCCAACAGCCGCTTCGATATCGACCGCCTGCGGATTGCCGCGCAAGGTCAGCCCGCCGTTGGGCTGGATATTCTGGCCGGTCACAAAGGCACGATCACTGCACAGCCACACGCACGCCTCGGCCACATCCTCGCTCGTGTTCAAGCGGCCCAGTGGATATTTGGGCATGAATGCATCCACCAGTCCCGGCACTTGAAAACTGTCTGAAGTCATCGGGCTTTCCGTGAACGCGGGTGAGACGGTGTTGGCCTTGATCCCGTATTGCCCAAAGTCATTGGCAACGCAGCGGATCATCGCTTCGCCTGCGGTTTTGGTGCCGATATATGCCGCGTGATTGTTGATCAGCGCCTTCGTGGTCGCAGAAGATAGAGAAATCAGCGATCCGCCTTGCGGGTCCTGATCCTTCATCTGCTGAACAAAGGCCTGCAGGAAATGATGCACACCCTTGAATTGCAGCGCGCAAATCTGGTCGAGCTGTTCCTCGGTCGTCTCTAGGAGGTTTGCGAGCAGCCCCCAGCCTGTGCAATTGATTGCCGCGTCGACCCGGCCCATCTTTTCAGCCGCGGTCGCGGCCAAGCCGTGCACTTGCGCGTGGTCTGTAATGTCGCACAAGGCATAGTGCCCGCCGATTTCGCTTGCGAGCTCCGACAACGGGCCTTCCTTGCGGCCAGCCACCAGAACCTCTGCCCCTTCGGCAGCGAACAGCCGGGCTGTCACCTGGCCCATATTGTCCTTGCTCGCCGCACCCAGAATGACGGCTTTCTTTCCTTCCAACAGGCCCATGTCTCGCTCCCAGCCAAATATGATCTCACCCGTGTCTCTAAGCGGTCCAGCGGCTGAGCGCCCTTCCCAAAAGTGTTCATTGAAGGATCGGCTGCGCGCGCCGATAGCCACACCGAGAGATAAGGAGAGCGCCGTGTTCCGAGGACCCGCAGAAGATCGCCAGATGATTGCCGAACTCAATGGCACCTATGCCGATGGAGTCGTGCGCAACGATCCCGCGACTTGGGGTAGCGTTTGGGCCGAGAATGCCACGTGGGATTTCTTCGGCAATCTGTTCGAAGGCAAAGAGGCCATCGTCGGATTCTGGAGCCAGGCGATGAGCGGGATCGAAGCGGTCAGCTTCCACTGTGTCCCCTGCATGGTCGAAGTCACCGGCGATACGGCCACCAGCCGGGTCCAGACGCAGGAAATCCTGCATATGAAAGATGGCAAGACCCGCGTTGTTGGCGGGCTCTACGAAGACGAATTGGCGAAGATCGACGGCGCATGGGTCTTTACCCATCGCAAGTTCGGCATCGTTGCAGAATACAATCCGCAAGAAGGATAAGACATGGCGAAAATCGTTATCTCGGCACAGATCGACCTGCCGGCAGACAAACGCGAAGAAGCATTGAAAACCGCGCAGCCGTTTATCGATGGCGCACTCTCTCAAGATGGGTGCCTGCATTATGACTGGAGCGCGGACCTGAATAATCCGACCCGCATCAATGTCTTCGAAGAATGGACCAGCGAAGAAGCCCTCGCGAGCCATTTCGCGAACAAACACTATGCCGGAATGCTGGGCCATCTGGGTTCATTCGGGATCGAGAACGCCGTTAGCCGGAAGTACCGCGTCGACGCCGAAGGCCCGGTTTACAACGAGGAAGGCGTACCGACAGAGAAGTTCGGCTGAAACTGCTCGGCGCCATTGTCGCGGGTGGAAAAGCCACGCGATTTGGCAGCGACAAGGCCTATGCGCGTTACAAGGGAAGGCGCCTGATCGATCATGTCGGGGCTGCGCTGGCCGCGCAATGCAGCGGGCTGGTTGTATGCGGGCGGGCGGAGGAAGGCTTCGATTGCATTGCGGACCTGCCGGAAGACGGGCTTGGTCCACTCGGGGGGCTGAACGCGGCTCTGCATTTTGCTCGAATCAATGGCTTTGACCGGGTTCTCAGTTCCGGCTGTGACACTCCTAACCTGCCCGACAATCTGGCTCAGGCGCTTGCCGGCGAAGGCCCCGCGATCGTGCAAGACCAGCCAATAGTGGGGCTGTGGCCTGCATCGCTAGCGCCGCGACTTGATATCTTTATACGCGACGGGGGACGCGCACTTTATGGCTTTGCCGAGAGCATCAACGCGCGACAGATTGCTATCGATCCGCCGCTGATGAATGTGAACCGGCCAAGCGATCTTGAAAGCTAGAGCTTGAGCATCTGCTTGCCGCGGTTCTTGCCCACAAACAGCCGCTTCAGCGTTTCAGGCGCGTTTTCAAATCCTTCCTGGATGTCTTCCTGATAGCGCAACCTGCCATCATTGACGAAGCCTTCCAAACGCTTGCGGATGCCGGGGAATTCCGCTGCCCAATCCAGCACAATGAAGCCCGCCATGCTGGCGCGGCGGAAAATCAGATTGAAGTAATTGCCCGGGCCAGTGGGTGTTCCGCCAGACTCATACCGGCTGATCCCGCCACAGATCACCACGCGCGCTCCGGTGGCGATATTGGCAAGCATGTCATCAAGGATTGCGCCGCCGACATTGTCAAAGATCACATCGACACCGCCAGGGCAAAGTTCCCTGATCTGGCGCTTTACATCGCCCGCCTTGTAATCAATCGCCGCATCGTAGCCGGCTTCTTCGACCAGCCATTTGCATTTCTCCGAACCGCCAGCGATGCCCACTGCGCGGCATCCGGCAATCTTCGCTAATTGCCCCACGACAGATCCGGTTGCGCCTGCTGCACCCGATACCAGCACCGTGTCGCCAGCCACAGGCTTGCCCACTTTGAACAGCCCGCAATAAGCAGTAACCCCGGTCGTGCCGAGCACTGACAGAACAGCGGTTGGTGAAAGCCCTGTCTCAACTTTAGTCAGGTCCTTGCCGTCGGTGACAAGGTGATCGGTCCAGCCGATTGTGCCGAACACCCAGTCGCCCTTCTGGAAACGCCCGCCATTGCTTTCGATCACTTCGCAAATGCCGCTGCCGCGCATGACATCGCCAATCGCCATGGGCGCGACATAGTCCGCAATATTCTCCATCCAGCCTTTTTGCGCCGGATCGAAGCCCAGATAGCGCGTTGCGAGCAGCATCTCGCCTTCGGCTGGATCAGGCAGCTGTGTTTCGGCCAGCTTGAAATCACCATCCTCGATCCCCCGTCCACGCGGATGTCCATTCAAAAGCCATTGGCGAGCGGTGGTGGGCATGATGTTTCTCCAGCTGTTTCTGTCGGTTCAGCCTAATGGTGGCCCACGCCGCAACTCACCACGCGCAAAAGTGTCAGTCGCTGACCCTACGGCATCTGTTATCTTGCGTGACAAAGGAGAGAGTGATGGGCGTTCAAACGCACAAGACATTCTGCCGCTTTTGCCATGCAAATTGCGCGATGTTGGTCGATGTGGAAGATGGAAAAGTTAAGGCCGTGCGCGGCGATCCGGATGATCCCGAATATGGCGGCTATACCTGCAAGAAAGGCCGCGAGCTTCCGGATTCACACAATTCGGAAGATCGCCTGTACCATTCGCTGGTGCGCGATGAAAATGGGGATTTTCAGGAAACCCCGATGCAGGATGCGCTGGTCCATGTCAGCGATGAATTCCGCCGGATAATCGACAAATACGGCCCCGATTCGATCGCACTCTTCATGGGTTCGGGCGGCTACCAGAACAGCTCTGCGATGATGGCCACGATGAGCCTGGCGCAGGCCATCGGCACCAAACACTTCTTTACGTCGGTCACTCTGGACCAGCCGGCCAAGGTCTTCACGACCGAACGCTATGGCAAATGGATGGGCGGCGCGAACAACTTCTCTCAAGCTGACGTCGCGTTCTTCATCGGTAATAATCCGATTGTGTCGCATTATTCGCCTGTTGGCGGGGTGCCGCCGTTCAGCCCTTCCAAACGCATTCGTGATCGCCAGAAAGAAGGTATGAAGCTGATCGTGGCGGACCCGCGTCTGGCCGAGGTCGGCCAGCTGGCAGATATCTATCTGCCGGTAAAGCCGGGCGAAGACCCTGCACTGCTGGCAGGCATGCTCAATGTGATTTTCACTGAAGAGCTTTACGATCGCAACTTCGTCTCTGCCCATGTTGACGGGCTGGATGAACTGAAAGACGCAGTTGCCGCCTTCACGCCGGAAGTGGCGGCAGAGCGGGCCGGGGTTGAGACCGATCAATTGGTCGCCGCAGCTCGCATGTTTGCAAACGGCTCAAAAGGCTGTGCTGTCACTGGTACCGGCCCTGAAATGGCGGGCAATGGCACGCTGACAGAGTATTTGGTGACATGCCTCAACACGGTGTGTGCGCGCTTCAAGCAAGAAGGCGAAAAGTGCGGCGTGCCAGGCGTCTTTACCATCCAGATGGGCGAGAAGCGCGCGCAAGTCGCGCCGCCAGCCCCGATGTTCGGCGTCGAAGGGATGGCCAAATCGCGCTTCCGCGGGCTTGGCCAATTGCTGTTCGAAATGCCGTGCAATGTGATGGCGGATGAAATCCTGACACCGGGCGAAGGCCAGATCCGGGCGCTTGTATCGGTTGGTGGCAACCCCGAAGTCGGTTTCCCCAACCAGCTCAAGATGCGCCGCGCACTGGATGATCTGGAACTGTTCGTTCAGATTGACCCATGGATGAGCGCCAGCGCCAAGCGTGCGGATGTCGTGCTTGCACCCAAGCAATGTCTTGAGCGCGAGGACATAACCAATCTGTCTGAATGGTGGCACGAGAATGCCTATGCGCGCTACACCGAAGCGCTGGCTGACGCGCCGGGAGACACGATTGACGAGTATGAAATGCTCTGGACCATCGGAAAGAACCTCGGCGTGCGAATGAAGCTTCCAGGCGGCGATGTGCCGATGGATAAATGCCCGACCAAACAGGAATTTCTGGATTTGATGACGGCTGGATGCCTGGTTCCGCCGAGCAAGGTGCGCGAAGATGCGCGCAAGGCTGGCGGTGCGGCGGTGATATATGATGATCTCCATCCGGTTATCGAACCAGCTGATCCTGACCAGCATCACCGCTTCCAATTGGCGGCGGGCGATATGCCCAAACAACTGGAGAAATATGGCGCAGAGGATGCGCGCGCTGCTGGCTTCGATTTCCGCTTGATTTCACGCCGTTCGAAAGCGCGGTTCAATTCGATTGGGCAGCCGCTTAAGAACCTTGGCCGCAAGATCACCACGAACCCGGCCTATATCCACCCCGATGATCTGGCAGAGCGCGGACTGAAAGATGGCGATGTCATCGAAATCAGTTCACCGCACGCTTCGATCCATGGCATTGTTAAAAGCAGTGATCGGGTGCGGCGCGGGCTAATTTCCATGGCGCATGCTTTTGGCGACAGCGAAGCGGGCAAACACAATGTGCGCGAAATGGGCGGATCAACCAACCGCTTGACCAGCGATGAAGTCGACTATGATCCGATCACCGGACAAGCGCTGCAAAGCGCGATCCCCGTGCGGATCGCAGCCGCCTGACCGAGCAAACGAAAAGGAAAACCTATGCCTGAAAACCGGCGCTTTCTCCTCCAGCGGCGGCCAGATGGCGAGCCGGTGCGCGAAGACTTCGAGCTTGTCACCGAGCCCACGCCGGAATTGGCAGAAGGCCAGTTCCTGATCCGCAATCACTATGCCTCGCTCGATCCGGCCATGCGCGGCTGGATGGACGCTGGCGGCAATTACATGCCGCCGGTTCCGCTGGGTGCGGCCATGCGCGCCAGCACAATCGGTGTGGTCGAAGAAAGCCGCGCGGAAGGGTTTGCACCCGGCCAATGGGTGATGGGATTGAATGCGCTGGAGGACTATTCAGTCGGCGAAGTCGGTGGTTTTACCCAGCCGATTGACCCGACACTCGTACCTAGCGTCACTAACTATCTCTCGATCTTCGGCGCAGTGGGCATGACCGCCTATTTCGGTTTTCTGGAGGTCTGCGAGCCGAAGGAAGGCGAAACGGTGCTGGTGACAGGCGCAGCTGGCGCAGTCGGTTCGCTTGTCGGGCAACTTGCCAAGATCAAATGCTGCCGCGCGATTGGTATTGCGGGCGGGCCTGAGAAATGCGCCAAGTTGACCGAAAGATACGGCTTCGATGCAGCAATCGATTACAAGGGCAAAGACGAAGCTGCGCTGACGAAGGCGATCGCCGAAGCCGCGCCCGATGGCGTCGATGTGATCTTCGAGAATGTCGGCGGGATTATCCTTGATGCCGGGCTCATGAACCTCAACCTCTATGCTCGCGTAGGTCTGTGCGGCCTCATCAGCGAATACAACACCGAGCCGCGCGGCATTCGCAATCTGTGGCAGCTCATCGTCAAGCGCGCGCAAATCCGCGGCCTGCTGGTGGCGGACTATGTCGAACGCTTTGGCGAGGGTGCAGCGCAGATGGGTCAATGGGCGGCCGAGGGAAAGCTGGCCATTGAAGAGCACATCGACGAAGGGCTGGAAAACACATTCGACAGTTTCATGCGCCTGTTCGCGGGGACGAACCAAGGCAAGATGATCCTGAAGATCGCCTGATGGGAAAGTTGCTCGTCCTGTCTGGCGGGCACCCTTACGAGGAAGCGCCGTTTGACGCGCTGATCCAGCTACTGGGCCGCGAATTGGGCGAATGGGATGTATCCCACCTCGTTCATCCGGAAGCGGAGCAAGCTGTCGCTGAAGGCGCGGCGGACAAGGCCGATGCGCTGCTGTTCTACGACATGGGCGGATACACATTTGGCGGCGGAGTTGTTACGAGCCGCCCACCGTCCGAAGGCTTCAGGCAAGCAATCGCCCGCCGATTTGCATCCGGCAAAGGCGCAGTCGCGATGCACCATGCGCTGGCAGGCTGGGCTGACTGGCCGGAATGGGCGGAAATGCTGGGTGGGCGTTTCCTGTACCAGCCGGGGCAATGGCAGGGGCAGTCAGTGCCCGGCTCCGGCTATCGCCACGATGTCGCTTACGATGCCAAGGTGGTGGCCCAGCATGCGGTGACCGCCGGACTGCCTGACACATTCCCTTTCACCGACGAACTATATCTTTGCCAGATCGACGAAAGCGCGGTGCATCCCTTGATCCGCGCGCGCCATGATTTCACCCGCGAGAACTTCTATTCCGCGGCGCTGGCGGTCAAAGGCGAGATGTTCAGCAATGAAGGCTGGGAACATCCCGATGGCAGCGATCTTGTCGCGTGGTGGCGGCAAATCGGCAATGCCCCGCTGGTTTATTGCCAATTCGGTGACGGGCCTGAGACTTACGCCGATCCGCATGTTCAGCGCATCTTGGTGAATGCGCTGCGTTTTACTGGAGGAGATACGCCATGACCCCAAGCGAGACCGTTCAAGCCTTTGTCGACCATTGGAACAGCGGTGACATGGAAGCAATGTATGACATGTGCGCAGATGACATCACCTGGCACAACATGCCGATGGAACCGGTAACCGGTGTTTCCGCAGTGCGCGATGCCGTGAGCGGCTTTATGGGGCCGGTTGATCGCTGCGAGTGGGAAATCCATACGATCGCCACAAACGGCAACTCGGTCCTTACCGAGCGTACCGACGCATTTATCCTGAGCGATGGACGCCGTGCCGCGCTGCCTGTGATGGGCACATTCGAGATCAATGACGATGGCAAGATAGCCGAGTGGCGCGACTATTTCGACATGGCGACATTTCAGCGCGAGTTTGGCGGCGGCTAAACACCCGAAAAGCTGCTCATTTGGATAGGGTCCCGACCCTGGAAGCGCGCCGTTCCTAACACTTTCACGCAGTGCGCCCATACGGCCTGCGGGGCTAGTTTGCTTAGCTGAGTTTGGGACCAATGGAGCAGCATCAATGAACAAGCCTGCCGGCAATCTGTTCGCACCGGAAACACTGGTCGATCCGTTCGACTATTATCGCGAGGCACACGAGGCCGGGGTCAAGCTCGAGTTTGTGGCTGAAGCCAATGCCTGGGTGGTCTATTCCTATGAACTGGTGTCAGAAGTAACCGCCAAACCGGAAATCTACTCCAATGATTTTGCGTCGTTGATGGGCGCCGCCGATGATGAGATTGATGCGATTCTTGCGGAAGGGTGGGACAACCCGCCTACGCTGCTGACCGCCGATCACCCGATCCATACCCGCAACCGCAAGCTGGTGAATCTCGCATTCTCTGCCCCGCGCGTGAACGCGATCGAAGCCGACATGCGCAAGAAGTCGATCGAACTGATCGCCAAGATGGCGGAAAAGGGCAGCGGTGACTTTGTCGAGGATTTCGCGATTCCCTTGCCCGTCGCCATGATCGCACAGCAAATCGGGCTGGATAACGATCCCAAGCAAGTGAAGGACTGGTCCGATGCAGCGGTCGACCGCTTCAGCCAACTGATCAGCCGCGAGCGCGAGCTGGAATGTGCGCGCAGCTTCGTCTATTACCAGCGTTACATGAAAGGGCTGATCGATGATCGCCGTGCCAATGGCGGTGATGACCTTTTGACCGACCTCGTTGAAGCACGGGTCGAAGGCGAGACCCCGCTGACCGACGAAGAGATCATGTCGATCATGCAGCAATTCATGGTCGCGGGGAACGAAACCACCACATCTACCATCGCTGGTGGGCTGCTGCAGCTGATCCGCAATCCAGACCAGATGGCTAAAGCAAAAGCTGCGGCCGGGGCGCGCGATCCCAAACTGATCCAGAACATGGTTGAAGAAATGCTGCGCTATGAATCGCCCAGCGCGGGTATCTGGCGCGTGGTCAAACAAGACGTCGAGCTTGGCGGTGAGAAAATCGCAGCCGGGTCGATGCTGCAGGTACGTTATGCTGCGGCTAACCGCGATCCGGCAAAATTCGAAGATCCGGACGCTTTCCTGATCGATCGCAAGAACGCGCGCGCGCATCTGGCGTTTGGGAAAGGCCCGCATATGTGCGTGGGCAATATGCTGAGCCGCAAGGAAATGTTCGTCGCCTTTGACGAGCTTCTGGAGCGGCTCGATAATTTCCAGCTGGCAGATGAGGACGCGATTACAGTTCTGCCCAACATCATGCTGCGCGGGGTAACCAAGCTGCCGATTACCTATGAGGTGGCCAAGTGAACTTCGATCTGTCCGAAGAGCAGGAGCTGTTTCGCGCCACTGTTGAGCGCTTCACCGCCCCCATCGATGTCGAGGCGCGGCGCAAGCTGCGCTTAAATGATGGCGGGTATGATCCTGCGCGTTGGCAGGAGTTGGCAGAGTTGGGACTGATAGCGCTGGCCGCAAGCGAAGAGGCGGGCGGCATGGGCGGTTCGATCCTTGACCTGGCGCTGGTCGGTGAAGCGATCGGGAAGGCCAATTCCCCTGACCCATGGCTGGAGAACGGGGTTCTTCCGGCAAAACTGCTCGCAGCGGCAAGTGCGGAGACCGCCCTGGATGGCGTGCTTTCGGGCGAAAGCTTCACCGCTCTCGCATGGGCTGAACGCAATCAGCGTTACAGTCTGGAAGCGAAACAGACCAAGGCAGATGGAGGCGCAATCACCGGTGAGAAGACCTTTGTTTTAGGCGCTGCATTGGCTGACCAGTTTATCGTGTCTGCGCACGACGGTGGCGCGACGGAGTTCTTTATCGTGCCTGCCAATGCGCCGGGACTGGAAGCCCGCGCGTATCGTATGGCTGATGGCAGCATGGCTGGCGAATTACGCTTTACTCGTGTGACGGGAGAGAAGCTTGATCTGGCCCCGGGCGTGCTTGATCAGGCGATCGCCGAAGTCCGGTTGCTGGCCGCCGCCGAAATGGTCGGTCTAGGCCAGAGATTGCTTGAGGATACGCTCGTTTACGTCAAGGAGCGCGAGCAATTCGGCGTACCAATCGGCAGTTTCCAGGCGCTGCAACACCGCCTGGTGGATTGCTATGCACGGATCGAGCAAGCCCGATCTATGCTATACCGGGCGGCACTGGCGGACACGTCCGACAGTGCAGCATGGCAACGTCAGGCTGCGGGCGCAAAAGCCTACATCACAGAGAACGTCGATCACATCGCGCGCGAAGCGGTGCAGATGCACGGCGGCATGGGCATTACCGATGAACTGGCGATCGGCCACGCGATGAAACGCATGCTGCTGTTGTCCAAACTGTTTGGCGATGTGGACACCAATCTTGTTCACTACGCGGAGGCCGCGTGATGGGCGCGCTCGCACCGGTTGATCCCGATCTGTGGAGCAATGATGGTGAACCCCACCTGATGGGTGGCCGCTTGCCATCTGGCGAGATTGTGTTCCCCATGCCGCAAGGTGACGCTGCGAAAGATGTCGAACCGGTCAAGCTATCGCGCCATGGCAAGCTGTGGAGCTGGACCAGTCAGGGCTTCCTGCCCAAGGAACCATACGAAGGCTGGGGTAGCGGTGAGAATGAGGGGCCGCCGGACTTCAAGCCGTTCCTTTTGGGTTATATCGAACTGCCGGGCGAAGTGATCGTCGAAAGCCGCATTGTCGATGCCACGCTTGAAGAGCTGGAGCTGGGCATGCCGATGGAATTCTGCCTCGCGCCGTTCAGCGACACGCATTGCACCTTTGCCTATCGGCCGGAGAAAAGCTCGTGAGTGAAGACGTATATATCATCGGCGCAGGCATCCATCCCTTCGGGCGCACAGACGGTCGATCAGGCCGCGAACAGGGTGTCTTTGCAGTACGTGAAGCAATGGCAGACGCTGGCCTTGAGTGGACCGATATCGAATGCGCCTATGGCGGATCAGCCGCCGCTGGCAGCGCCGATATCATGGTCAACGAGCTGGGGCTGACCAGCCTGCCCTTCACCAATGTCGCGAATGGTTGCGCGACCGGCGGCAGCGCGCTGGTTTCAGCGCAAATGGCAATCGCCAGCGGGTTCTACGATCTCGCGCTGGCGGTCGGTTTTGACAAACACCCGCGCGGCGCGTTCAATGCCAAGCCATCCGATTATGGCCTGCCCGAATGGTACGGCCAAACGGGCATGATGCTGACCACGCAATTCTTCGCGCTGAAGATCCAGCGTTATATGCAGTTGCACGGGATCAGCCGCACGACACTGGGCCGGGTGGCGGAAAAGGCGTTCAAGAACGGCACCATCACACCGCATGCGTGGCGGCGCAGCCCGATCGATCTCGACACGATCATGAACGCGCCGATGATCAATGATCCGCTGACCAAATACATGTTCTGCGCCCCGGCAGAAGGCGGTGTCGCGCTGATCCTGGCATCTGAAAAGAAGATGAAGGAACTGGGCGCACACGGGGTGAAAATCGCCAAGGTCGCGGTGAAGACCCGCCCGCCTGACAGCTTCGAGGTGTTTCAAGCCGGCGTCAGCATCAAGGAAGGCGGCAAGCCGACCGTCTTGGCTTCGCAGGCAGCGTTTGAAGGCGCAGGCATCGGACCGGAAGACATCGACGTTGCTCAATTGCAAGACACCGAAAGCGGCGCAGAGATCATGCACATGGCCGAAAACGGATTTTGCAAGGACGGCGAGCAGGAAGAATGGCTTGCCAATGGCTGGTCCGAGATTGGCGGCAAGCTGCCGGTGAACACCGATGGTGGATGCCTGGCCTGCGGCGAGCCGATCGGCGCGTCTGGCCTTCGTCAAGTCTATGAAAACGTCCAGCAATTGCGTGGGCGCGCAGGCGAGCGACAGGTTGAAGGCGCGAAGACCGGATATAGCCACGTTTATGGCGCGCCGGGGCTTAGCGCCGTGGCAATTCTGCAAAGCTGAGGGGAGACACGCTTTTGGGACGCATGAGCGGAAAGGTTGCGCTGGTCACCGGCGGCGCGGAAGGGATCGGCGCCACGGTTGGCCGGATGATCGTGGAAGAAGGCGGCAGCGTGATGCTGAGCGATGTCCAGATCGACAAGGCGCGCGAGCTGGCCGAGGAACTGGGCGAGAATGCCGAGGCCTTCGAACTCGATGTACGAAATCTCGATCAGTGGCATGAAGCGGTAAAGGCAACGCAAGAACGCTTCGGCAAGCTGACGGTGCTGTGCAATATCGCCGGAATCTCCGAACCCGGGAACGTGGTCGACGGCACGCTCGACACGTGGGAGCGGACAATCGATATCAATCTCAACGGACCATATTACGGCATGCGCGCCGCCTTGCCCGCGATGGAAGCAAGCGGCGAGCCGGGCGCTATCGTGAATATCGGATCGATGATCGCGATACGCGCGGCTGCCTTTGTCGCCGCCTACAGCGCATCCAAAGCAGGCCTGCTTGGCCTGACCCGTTCGGTCGCGCTTGATTGCGCTGAACGCGGGGTGCCGATCCGCGCGAACATGGTACACCCGGGTGCAATCCGCACGCCGATGTACAATCGCTACAAATATTCAGGCGCAGATGAGCCGGAAAACATCGAACGCGATTTCGCCGCGACCCATCCCATGAACCGTATCGGCGAGCCCGAGGAAGTCGCACGCGCGGTTGTCTGGCTCGCCAGCGACGAAGCCAGCTTCACCACCGGCTGCGACATTACAGTCGATGGCGGCGGCAGCATCAGGAGCTAGTATGGCGGAACAACCAGCAACCCGGATCGACGCGCATTTCATTGCCGCGGGCAAGTATCACGATATCGATTATGCGCGGCTGGAGGTGCTCAAGCTGCTGATGGAGCACCCGCATATCCGCACCACAGTGGCGGCGGACTATTCCGGACTCGAGCGGCTCGACCAATGCCGTTTCCTGGTCACCTACACTTGCGACCTGCTCCCGACCAAGGAGCAGGCACAGCAATTGCGCAGCTGGCTGGAGGCGGGCGGCAAATGGCTGGCGCTGCATGGGACCAATTCGATCCTGGTCTTTACCGAGAGCGGGCTGGTCGATGCGCCCGACGATACTACCGGCTTGATGGAAATGCTCGGCACGCAGTTCAAGGCGCACCCGCCGATTGGCCCCTTCCCCGTGGAGGTGGTCAACAAGGACCATGAGCTGACCCGCGGGATCGACGATTTCGAAATTGTCGACGAACTTTATCTGTCAGACACCACCGCGCCGATCGACACGCTGATGCAGACCACGTTCGAAGGAGAAGCGACCGGCTTCACCAAGGAACATTGGGACAAGACGACCGTTCCGATCCTGTACACGCGCGATATCGGCAAGGGACGCATCGTCTACAATGCGCTGGGCCATTGCCGCGGGCATTATGACCTGCCCGGAATGGCGGATTTTTACCCGCACAAGGAAATGTGCGCCTGGAACTACGACGTTTATTATGACCTGCTGCGACGGGGAATCGCATGGGCCATGAGAGAAGGGGAATAAGCCATGGACATGGATTTCTCACCCGAAGACCTGGCATTTCGCGACGAAGTGCGCGCGTTCCTGAAGGATAATCTGCCCGAACATCTCAAAGATGGTGCGCGCCGCACACCGGGCGTGTTTGTGGAGCCGGACATCGGGATGGAATGGCACCGCATCCTCAATGAGAAAGGGTGGCTTGCCTATCACTGGCCTGAGGCAGATGGCGGCACCGGTTGGACCCCGACGCAGCGCTTCATCTTTGAAAAGGAATGCGCGCTGGCCGGCGCACCTGCGATCTCGATTCTGGGTCTGCGCCTGGTAGGTCCGGTGATCTGCGAATTCGGCACACAGGAACAGAAGGACCGGTTCCTGCCGCCCCTGCTTAAAGGCGAGCATTACTGGTGCCAGGGCTATTCGGAACCGGGCTCCGGCTCGGATCTGGCTTCGCTCAAAACCGCAGCCCGGCTGGAGGGTGACCAATATGTCGTCAACGGATCGAAAATCTGGACGACGCATGCCCATCACGCCGACTGGATTTTCGCGCTGGTTCGGACAGATAACAGCGGCAAGAAACAGCAAGGTATTACTTTCCTGCTGATTCCGATGGATCAACCGGGCGTTGAAGTGACGCCGATCCATTCGATGTCGGGTGATCATGAAGTCAATCAGGTGTTCTTCACCGATGCCGTGACGTCAGTCGAGAACCGCATCGGCGAAGAAGGCGCAGGCTGGACAATTGCCAAATTCCTGCTGGAGAATGAACGCGGCGGATCGTGCTACGCCCCGCGCTTGCTGCAAAGCATTGATCGCTTGCAAGAATTGGCGAAGACGCAGCCATCGGGCGTCAATGGCGCAGTTGCGCATGATCCGCGCTTCCGTGACAAGCTCGCGCGGACAAGGCTGGATGCCGAAGCGCTTGAAGTCACCGAGCTGCGTATTCTGGCAGACCTTGCCAAGGGCCGCGCGCCAGGGCCGCAAACCTCGCTCGTCAAATTACTTGGCTCCAACATCGGCCAGGCCGTGGACACAATGCGTCTGGAACTGCTCGGTTATGATGCGCTGCAATTGCCGGTTGACCGGCCGCTCTATGGCAATGAAGCGCCGGAGCCGGTTGGCAGCCAAGTCGCGCAGATTGCGATGGGCAAGTATCTGAACAATCGTGCATCTACGATTTTTGGCGGATCGGACGAAGTGCAGAAGAACATCATCGCAAAGACCGTTCTCGGTCTCTGAGCCCCCTCTCAATAGAAAGACCCATTCATGGATGTATCGCAGCTGATGTTTCGCCACGGCCTGATGGAGAGCGAGCGAATTCTCGTGACGGGCGGAGGCACCGGCCTGGGCCGTGAGATGACCGAGGCGTTCCTGAAGCTGGGCGCGACCGTCTATATTTGCGGGCGGCGCCAGAACAAGCTTGATGAGACCGCGCAGGAATTGATGGCCGAACACGGCGGCAAGGTCGTGGGCATTGCCTGCGATATCCGCGATGCCGACGCGATCAATACGATGATTGACCAGATCTGGGCAGACGGGCCGCTGACCGGCCTCGTCAACAATGCAGCGGGCAATTTCATCAGCCGCACTGAAGACCTGTCAGTCAATGGGTTCAACGCGATTGCAGACATCGTTTTCCGCGGCACATTTTATGTCACGCACAATGTCGGCAAGCGGATCATCGCAGAGAAGGGGCGCTGCAATGTCCTTTCGATCCTGACCACGTGGGTATGGAACGGTTCGGCCTTTGTCGTGCCGTCTGCCATGTCGAAAAGCGCTATCAACACCATGACGCAAAGCCTGGCGGTCGAATGGGGCCGTCACAACATGCGCTTCAACGCCATCGCGCCGGGCCTCTTCCCGACCAAGGGGATGAGCGCGCGGCTTTCCCCCGGCGGGCGCGGCGGCAATTCGAATAATGAAATCAACCCGATGGGCCGCCATGGCGAAATGCACGAGCTGGCAAACCTCGCGGTCTTCCTGATGGGGCCGGGCGCGGAGTATGTGAACGGCCAGACCATCGCGATCGATGGGGCTGGTTATCAGGCCACCGGCGGCACTTTCTGGTCCACGTTGCAAGGCTTGGGCGATGCCGAATGGGAAGGTCTGCGCGCGATGATCAAAGGCACCAACGCGGCGGACAAGGCGGATCGGGCGACGGGGTAAGTTTTACCCCGCGTCCGCGATAGCTTGCGCGGCCTTGTAGTCAGGCTTGCCATTGTTCAATCGCAGCGACTGATCGGTGAAGAAATAGGCGCGCGGAATTTTGTAGCCGGCGAGCCCTTCACGCGCGGCAGTGTCGAGTGCCTCGTGCAGCCCATCCGCATCACCCTCTGGCTGCACCACTGCGACCACTTTGCGGCCAAAACGCGGGTCGGGCAGGCTCACCACGCGCACATCCTTCACGCCCGCATGCTCTTGGAGGACCGCTTCGACTTCCTCGGGGAAGACCTTCTCTCCGCCGGTGTTGATGCACATATTGTCGCGCCCGATGAATTCCATCGTGCCGTCCGCGCCCCATCGCGCCTGATCGCCCGTCATCAAATAGCGCTGGCCATCGATTTCCGGGAAGGTCTTCGCGTTTTTCTCGTCCTCGCCCAGATAACCCAGCGGCAGAGGGCCAGACCGCGCGACAATGCCAATGCCATCCTCGCCCGGTTTGATGTCATTGAGATCCGCGTCGAACAGCTTGGTTGAGCGGCCAGGTAGCGCCTGAAACTTGCCGCCGCCGCTCGAACCAGCGGCAGTGGTAATGACAATCGCTGTGCCTGAGCTTTCGGAAGAACCCAGCGCATCGATCACTGCCATTTGCGGATTGTGTTTGATCAGCCGCATCTTGTTGCTCTCGGAAAACACCGCACCAGACGAGGTGACCATGCGCAGGCTCCTGATCGCTTCGGCAGCATCCTCGCGTGCCTCCAACGCGTCGGCCAAAGGCAGGGCAAATGCATCGCCAACCATGAACAAATTGCGCGCGCCCAAACGCTTGACCTCGTCAATCGTCAGATCGGCATCGAATTTCTCCGATGGCAGCATCGCCAGCGTTCCGCCTTTCAGCAAATGGATCACGGCCGAGAACTGCCCCGCCCCGTGCATTAGCGGGCTAAGCAGCAAGAGCGGCGAGGTGGATGCGGGATGATCGGGGCCGATCTTTGCTGCTTCGGCGGCTTGTTCTTCCAGTGATGTCGCCAAGAAAGGCGGCTCACCCATTCCGCGCTGCCAAACCGAAATTCCAAACGCCTGCCATGCAGCCTCAAACGGCCACATCACCGCCTTGGGCATGCCGGTTGTGCCGCCGGTCGCTGTAAAGAACAGAGCTTGTTTGTCAGCATGGGGCACAAAATCGTCCGGCAGTTCAGTCGATTGAAGCGCTGCCCAATCTTGCCCGCCGACGTCGATCGTCAATGAACCAACCGGCATCGCAGTGCGCGCCGTGTCGGCAAAGTCGCTTTCGACAAACAGCGCCTTGAGCCCGAAGCGTGCAAAAATGTCCGCCAGTTCGCGGTCCTTGTAATGGTAATTCACATTGACCGGAGTGACACCGGCTTTGATGCATCCGAAATAGGCCAGGATGTAATCGGGCGTATTGCGCAGCATTTGCCCGGCCACATCGCCCGGCTTCAAGCCGCGCACAGTCAGTCCAGCCGCGATCCGGTCAGTCAGCGAATCGAGCTGCGACCAGCTAACGATCCGCTCTCCCTGCACCAAAGCTGGCCGATCCGGTTCGATGGCCCGGGCTAACGCTTTCAAAGCAACGCCAAAATTATCACCCTGCCAAACCATGACTCGCCATTACTCCGACTCTTTGATAGCGTCCCCTACCTAACGAATGGCACCGCAAAGAGTGCCTGCCCAAAAAGAGGATAAAGCCAACCTGCCCCACCAAGGTGCGGTGGCTGACGTGGAGAGGAAAGGACTCAAGTCTCATGGCTGCAGAAGTCGTCGAATTGCGCACGCCCCAAGGGCGTGAAAGCCTCAATCAATTGCTCGAACTGGTTACGATCCGCTGTGATGAAGACATTCATGACGCTGCAGTGGCGATTGCGAGGATTGCCGAAGAATACGGCATGCAGGTTTCCATGTGCGATGACATTTCATCGAAAGAGACGATGCTTGATACCGATGGCACCATCCTGAATGCGGACGTGTTCGGATGGGTCGATGATGGGGAGCGATGGTGGGAAGATCACCGTCTGGCTCTGAGCTCGCCGCTACCCCGCGCCTGCCGCTACGAAAGCGAGCCTTTCTGGGTCAACGAGCAAGGATTCCACACACGCTGGAAGAATTCCTACCTCGAAGAAATCGACCTTTCGGACTTTGAGAAGCGCTCGATGTGCAAGGCTGCGATCGTTATTCCGGTCCACCTCCCCTTTGGGCAAATCTCCGCGAACAGCTTCATCAGTCTTGATCGCGAGAAAACCGATTTGTCGGAAGAGTTTGCGCTGCACGGCTCTTTATTTTCACAGATCACGCGCCGCTTTATCGCCGGCTATGTTCAAGCTCATCGAACTAAACGCCGGATCCCGTCGGACTGCGTTCTGTCGAAACGCGAGGTGGAATGCCTGCGCTGGGCAGCGATTGGCAAGACTGACAAGGAAACCAGCATGATCCTTGAGCGGTCTCACGCAACGATCCGCTATCACATCCACCGCGCCGGTGAGAAACTGGACAGCGTCAATCGCGCGCAGACCATATTCAAGGCGGGCCAACTGGGGTATCTCGGCGCTTCATCTTGAATTCCGCACGCCATCCGGCGTGCGGCATCCTCGCTCACACGGCCTAGAGGCCGCGTCGCTGCGGGCGGGCTTGCAGGTGACCTTCGGTCAGCTGCGTCTTCGACTTCGCTTCCGCCCTTGGGCGCTACGCGCCGGTTGGTTGCAAGCCGGAATAGCCTTCGTTACCCGAACCGTCTCACCGGCTCGCCGCCATCCCAGTCGACGCTGGCGGCCTTGATGATGCCAAAGAGATCGGGCCCGTCGGTCGCCTGCTGCAATATCTCGACCAGATGGCCGGTGCCTTTGCCGGGATCGACATAGATCACTTCGCTTGTGCCAAACTTGCCTTCGATCACGACTTCGGCGCCTTGCTTGGCGCAAACGCGGCGCGCTTCGGCAATGTCATCAACCAGCATGCAAACGTGGTGCAGCCCTTCGGTTGCGGCATATTCACCCGAATAGATTGAAGGCGCGTCATTCTCCGGCTTGATCAACTCGATCTGGATGTCGCCCCAATAAGCAAGCGCCAAAGTGAATACTGCATCGGTTGGCTCGCCCTTGTACTTCATCCCGTCAAGATGGATGTTTTCTATAAGGTAGAACGGCCCCACCCCCATGGTTTCGGTCCAATGCTTTATCGCTGCGTCGAAATCATCCGGCACAAAGGCCAGCTGCATCACATCGCCCAAGGCTGAAATCGTTTCGCTGCGCGCCATGGCTTGGTACTCCTCTTCAATCCGATAGGATGCGTTGAGCACAGGTTGTGCGATAAAAATGGCAACTAACACTGCGTAAATTGCGAGGGAGATGACCTGCAGGAGGGTCAGAACGCCATGAACGAGATCAAGAACATCGCTAACGAACCGCGTTGCCCGGGCATGAGCTATACCGATATGCTCGAAGCGGATACCCGCACTCCGCCGGACTATCTGTTCGAGGAAACCGTGGCAGATATGGGAGACGATCCGATTTCGGTCGATCCCTATATCAGCGAAGAGTTCGCCAGGCTTGAGCGTGAGAAACTGTGGCCCAACGTCTGGCTGTTTGCGGCGCGCGAAGACGAATTGCCCGAACCAGGCGATACCGTTGTATTCGAGATCAATCAGAAGAGCTTCCTGATCACGCGCCAACGCGATGGCAGCGTCAAAGCGCTGTATAACGTTTGCCTGCACCGCGGCCGCAAGCTGCGCACGGAAAGCGGAACAACAACCCAATTCCGATGCCCGTTCCACGGCTTTACATGGAAGACCGACGGCAGCTTGAAGGAAATCCCGTGTGAATGGGATTTCGAGCACCTCAAGAACAAGGACATGAGCCTGCCCGAAGCCCGGGTTGAACTGTGGCAAGGCTTTGTGATGATCACAGAGAATTACGATTTGCCAGACTTCAAGACCTGGCTCGGCCCGGCGGCAGCGCATTATGATCGCTATGACATGGAAAACCGCTACACTGGTATGTGGGTGGCGAAGAAGATCCCGGCCAATTGGAAAGCGACTGCCGAGGCTTTCATGGAAGCCTGGCACTCGATCACCACGCACCCGCAGCTGCTGCCGTTCCTCGGCGATGCGAACAGCCGCTATGACCACATCGGCGATCACTTCAACCGCGCGATCACGCCATCGGGGGTTCTGTCACCGCACCTCGCGGGCAAGGATCAGCGCTATGTGCTCGACAAGATGAACCAGTTCTCCGGCGGATCGGATGCCGATACCAATCGCCGTTTCGCAGCCAGTGAGGAAAGCAGTGATTTTGACGAGAACGATCCGTTGATGGCACGCAAAGTGCTCGCCGATGCGGGGCGCAAGGGCTTTGCCGAGCAGTATGGCTATGACTATTCCGATGCTTCTGACGCGGAGATTCTGGACAACTTCACGTACAATATCTTCCCCAATTTCAGCCCGTGGATCGGTTATTTGCCGACGCTGTGCTATCGCTGGCTGCCAGGCGACACACCCGATTGGTGCATCATGGAGATCCGGCTGTTGTTCCCGACACCCAAAGGCGAGAAACGGCCTAAATCGGTCGAGCGGCTGTACATCCCTGATGACGAACCCTTTGCCTGGGCGAAAGACACGATGGGTGAAGCATTAGCCGGCGTGTTCGATCAGGACATGGCGAACCTGCCGCATGTCCAGACCGGGATGAAGGCGATGAAGGACGGCATGATGGAGTTGGGCCATTATCAGGACAGCCGCGTGCGCCATTTCCAGACCACGCTGATGAAGTATATCAACGGCGAACTGCCTGCTTAAGTGGGCGGTTTCTCGTTCGATCTGAGCGGGCGCAACGCGCTGATCACCGGCGCGTCATCCGGCCTTGGCGCGCGCTTCGGGCGCTTGCTCGCTGAGTCCGGGGCGCAGGTCGCTTTAGGAGCAAGGCGCGCAGATCGTTTGCAATCACTGGCTGACGAAATCGGGGATCGCGCGCGCGCGGTGCAGATGGATGTCATGCGCGAGGCAGACATTATCGCTGGTTTCGATGCCGCAGAAGAAGCCTTCGGCGGCGTGGTCGATACCGTGGTCGCCAACGCCGGGATTGACGGTGCGGGCATGGCAACATCAATGCCTGAGGAAGAGATCGAGCGCACTCTCAGCGTGAACCTGAAGGGTGCGATCCTGACTGCGCGCGAAGGCGCGAAGCGGATGATCGCAAACAAGGTGCCGAAAGGACGGATTGTGATGATCGCCTCGATCACAGCCTTTGAGCCCTCGCCCGGCCTGGTCGCTTACTCCGCCAGCAAGGCCGGGGTGATACAGGCGGCGCGCAGCATGGCGCGCGAATGGGCGCGCACAGGCATTTCTGTAAACACGATTTCGCCGGGCTATATCCGGACTGATATCAATGCTGATTGGTTTGATACTGAGCCGGGCAAACGCCAGATGGCACGTTTCCCGCGCAAGCGATTGATGGGCGAAGAGGGGCTCGACGCGGCACTATTGATGCTGTGCTCTGACGCCGCCGAATACATCACCGGCACAGATTTTGTGCTCGATGACGGGCAAACGCTCTAGAAGGTTTCAATCCTTGGGAATCCCGCGATCGTCATAAAGCCCAAGGTCGGAGACGCTTGTGTTTGGTTGCAACACTGCGATAAGCTGCGGGAAAGGGGGCCATATGCTGCTCAAACGCCTATTCATCCTTGCAACGCCGCTCCTTATCGCGGCGTGCGTGACTGATCGCGATGCGAACGCTCTTTCGGAAAGTGCGGCTGATGGCCGGGCTTTTGCTCAGGCGAATTGCGCCAGCTGCCATGCGCTGGAAGACGGAGTTTCGCCAAACCCGAATGCGCCCAGCCTTCGCCGAGCGGCCAAAAGATTGCCGGATTGGGCAATAGAGGCATCGTTCGAGCGGGGAGTTCAGATCGGGCATTCGATGGAAATGCCAGCCTTCGTATTCGAAGACGGCGATATCGCCAATTTGCTCGCCTATCTCGAAACGCTCAAAGAAAAAGACTGAGTGATGGTGATAGACGGGTTCTAACCCAGCCCGGCCGTCCAGTCCTTCGACTTCGCCCAGTCCAGATGCGACGTGTGCTCCATTCCCAGCAAGTCGCGCGCATCTTGCGGATCGACCAGCAGAGGCGACGTGGGCTGCGTGTTATAGAATGAATAGAACTTCGCCATCCCGTCATAGATCGATAGCGGCTGCACTTCGCGCGAGCCGGTGACAAGCTCGCTCATACGGGCGGCGAATTCTTCCGGCGCGAGGCTCTGAAACCGCACCGGTCGCCCGATCGCCTCGGTCAAATTGGCCGCAACCTGGTCGCCCGTCAGCGCCTCCGGCCCGCCCAGCGGCACGTGCAGGCCGTCCGCCGCATCGGTTTGCAGCGCGCGGCGCATCGCCTGCGCTACATCCTCCAGGCACACCCAGTTGATCAGAAGATCAGGCTTGGCAGGATAAGCGAAGATCCCGTCGCGCATGATCAAGGGCCGCGTCCAGATGCGGTACTGATTGTCCATGAACACGGTCGGCTCAATGAACACACACGGGATGCCGGTTTCTTCCAGCGCGCGCTCTATATCGCGCCGCCCATCATGCGCCGACAGGTCAAGATCGTGATCCGCAACATAGCAGGCAGTGTTGAAGACGATCTTCTTCAGCCCTGCGCGCTTTGCCCCTTCGGCAATACATTTCCCGAAATGCGCAGCTTTGGCCCGGTCAAACTCGAAAGGTAGGTGGAACGCGGCGGCATCCTGGCCTTCAAATGCCTTAGCCATCGCATCCGCATCAGTGATGTCGGCGTGTACTGTCGGTAAGTCAGGCCACCGCGTGTCTTTCATCGCATCTGCGCGCCGAACGCCCGCGGTCACTTCGAACCCAGCGCCCAGCAGTTCCGCGACAAGTGGCTGCCCCTGATCGGCCGGCGCGCCGAGCACGCACACTCTTGTAATTGCCATCAGCTTGCAGCTTTCCGCGCGACTTCGTCTGCGTCAAAATAATGGATGCGGAGCGACTTCATCAGCCCGTCTTCAAACTCACCCATTTCGCACACGGTCTGGCTAAAGGTTTCGCCGCCGCCCTTGGGCGTCATGGTCAGGGTCAGCACCGTTACCGCATGGGTATCGCCGCCGGTGATGTCGTGAATGTCGACCTTGGCCTCTGCCCATGTGCCATACATGGCCGCCGCGCAGCGTTGCAGCGCGTCTTTCCCCCGCCATTCGCCGGCAAAGGGCAGGCAATCAGCCTCGTAAAGCACGAAGTCGGGATGCAGCAGCGACTCCACCTTGTCCCAGTCACGCGCGCCAGCAGCGGCGTAAACAGCGGCCTGTATCTCGCGAGGACTAGCCATCAGCGCTACTCAATGGTGCCAATAACTTCGCCGACCATGTATTTGACACCCTCTTCGCCGGTTGGCCTGATAATGCCAGTAGCTTGCGCTTCAATCTCGACCGTCGTCTTGTCGGTTTCAGCGGTGTAGATGATGTCACCCTTGGTCACAGCTTCGCCATCACCGAACATCCATTCGGCCAGAATTACTTCTGTCGCGCTCATGCCTAGCTTGGGAATGCGAATTTCTTCAGCCATTTACGCCTTCCCTACGCTCGCTTTGATCTGGTTCACGATATCGCTCTTTTGCGGGATCCAGGCCTGCTCCAGATGCGATGCGAATGGCACGGCAGAGAACGTCCCGCCGATCCGGCGCACCGGACCTTTCAGCTTGTCCCAGCATTTTTCCTGGATGTTCGCAGCGATTTCCGCGCCGGTTCCGAAGGGGCGAACCGCTTCGTGCAGGGTCAGCGCGCGGCCGGTTTTGTTAACCGATGCGAGAACCGTGGCCTCATCATAGGGCGCGATAGTGCGCAGATCGATGACCTCTACACTGATGCCTTCTTTGTCGAGCTCGCCTGCAACCTCCAGCGCATCGAGCACCGTGCGGCCATAGGTGATGAGGCTGATATCGCTGCCTTCCTTAGCCACAGCCGCCTTGCCCAAAGGCACACGGTAGCCGAGGCCAGGATCTTCCGAAGTCAGGCCATAGCAAAGGATATTCTCGATAAAGACCACAGGGTCATTGGCGTCGATGGCCGAACGCATCAGACCGCGTGCATCGGCTGCGTTCGACGGGGTCACCACATGCATACCGGCGACATGGGCGAACCATGCCTCCAGCATGTCCGAGTGCTGCCCCCCAAAGCCCACACCCACGCCGGTGGTAGTGCGGATCACGATCGGGCATGGCGTCTGGCCACCTGACATGAAGCGCAGTTTCGCTGCGTGGTTGACGATCTGGTCCATGCACACGCCAACGAAGTTCATCAGCATGATCTCTGCGATCGGGCGTTGCCCGGCGAGAGCGGCACCCACCGCGGCGCCAATGATCGCGGTTTCGGAAATCGGCGTCGCACGGATGCGGTGCTCGCCGTATTTTTCGGTCAGGCCAGAGGTGATCTTGAACACACCGCCGCCTTGCTTGGCGGCCACATCTTCACCCAGGCAGAACACGCCGTCATCTTCGGCCATCGCCTCGTCAATCGCGAGGTTCAGAGCCTGCGTCATGGTAATCTCAGCCATTACGCCGTCTCCTCAAGCACGTCTTTGTAGATTTCATCGGTATCCGGCAGCGGCGCGTCGAGCGCGTGCTGGACCGCTGCGTCAATTTCCGCATCGATATCAGCCACGATCTTGTCCAGTTCCTCTTCGGTGAACTGCCGCTCAAGCATGACTGCACGCAGTTTGGGCAACGGGTCTTCGCGCTTCATTTCCTCGATATGCTCTGGCGGCATGTAAGAGAAATCCGAGCCGAAGAAGTGACCCATCATGCGGTAACACATGGCTTCGACCAGAACCGGCCCCTTGCCAGAGCGTGCATGCGCAACCGCCTCTTCCATCGCAGGGTAGATCTGGTTCACATCATTGCCGTCAACCTTGATCCCCTTCATGCCATAGCCGGCGGCGCGGCTGGAAATGTCGGGGCTGTCGGTGTGATCGGCGTAGGCCGTGTGTTCGCCATAACGGTTGTTCTGGCACAGGAAAATCACAGGCAGCTTGTAGAGCTGCGCCATGTTCATCGCCTCGTGAAAGCCGCCGATATTGGCGGCGCCATCACCGAAGCTGACCAGAGTTACACGCCCGTCACCATTATTCTGGCTGGCCATGGCCAAACCATTGGCAATCGGCAGGCCGGAGCCGACAACACCGGTCGTCACCATGATCCCGGTGTCGGGATCGGTGATATGCATGGTGCCGCCCTTGCCCTTGCAAGTGCCCGTTGCCTTGCCCAGGCATTCGCCCCACCATTTCTCGATCGGGATGCCTTTGGCCGTCTGCTCGCCCTGTCCGCGATAGGTGCAGACGACGTAATCGTCTTTCTCCAGCGCAGCCATGGCGGCGGCGGACACAAGTTCCTGCCCGCGCACACAGTAATACATCACGGCAACCTTGCCTTGCATCAGCAGCTGGCGGAATTTTTCATCCGTGCGGTTCACCTTCATGGTGCGGGTGTAAACATCGAGCAGCTTGTCGCGGTCTATCTCAGCCATAATTTGGCCCTTCCTGTGCGGTGATTGGATTAGAACTGGACGCGCTGCGTAAAGCCGCCATCGACGACGATGTTTGCCCCGGTCATGTATGGCACCGCCGGGCTGGCAACGAAGACGACCGCTTTGGCCACTTCTTCGTCATTGCCGAACCGGCCCATCGGCATTTTGGCGAGTGTCGCATTGAACAGCTCTGGCATCACGCCTTCGATCACTTCCCAATTGCCGCCGGGGTAATAGATCGCACCCGGGCTGACGCAGTTTACTCTGATGCCCTGCGGCGCGAGAGCTTGTGACAGTTGAGATCCATGCGTGATCAGCGCGGCCTTCAGCGCGTTGAACGCTTGCGGCGCGACAAAAGTCTCCAGCGCGGCGGTCGATGACATCAAAACAATCGAGCCGCTGTCTGACTCGGCAAGATGCGGGGTCAGCACTTCGATGGCGTGGACCGCGCCCAGAATGTCCATATCAAGGCCGTTCTGCCAATCGCCTGTGCCGCCTGTTCCGGAAGAACTGGCCATGTGCACGAAGATATCACAGCCGCCCAGCGCCTCTGCCGCGTCGGCAACCCATTTCTTATAATTGTCCGCGCCGTCAGCCATATCGACAACTGAACCATGCACTTTGCCGGGGCCAGCCGCATCAATCTCTTTCGTCGCAGCTTGAATCTTGTCTTCCTTGCGGCTCATGAAAGCAACGTCCGCACCTTCAGCAGCAAACAATTTGAGCGATGCGAGGCCCAGCCCATGTGCACCGCCATTCATGATGACTTTCTTGCCCTTTAGTCCGAGATCCATCGCTTAATTCTCCCAACTGATTGATTGTTGGGAATGCGATAGCGAAGGCCGCCAAGCGCAGTAATCGTCAAAAGTGTTGGGGGCGGGGCCGCAATGTCGCAGCAATTGCCGCTAGGGCATCCTAGATCGCGCCTGCTCAGGATCAAATAACTGCCATTTGGCCTTTAAGCATTCACATTCACGTGCCACAATTAAGATGCAACAACGACTCGTTTTGAGAGAGGGTTCTGATGAATCTGGAATTCACAGCAGAAGAAATCGCATTCCGCGAAGAAGTGCGTAGCTTTATCGCGGAGAACTATCCCAAGCATCTGGGTGATACCGGATTGCGCGAAGATCTGGCGCCGGAAGACTTCGTCGCCTGGCACAAGGTTCTGGGTGAAAAGGGCTGGTCCGTCCCAGCGTGGCCGGTGGAGTATGGCGGCACCGGCTGGACCCCGACGCAGCGCTACATCTGGTCAGAAGAGAACGCGCGCGTGAACGCCCTGATGCCGCTGCCATTCGGTGTCTCCATGGTCGGTCCGGTGATTTACACCTTTGGTAATGAAGAGCAGAAGGCGCGTCATCTGCCCGGCATTCGCAGCGGCGATGTATGGTGGTGCCAGGGCTATTCAGAGCCAGGTGCTGGTTCGGACCTTGCATCGCTCAAGACAACCGCGGTGCGCGATGGCGATCACTATGTGATCAACGGGCAGAAGACGTGGACCACGCTGGCGCAATATGCCGATTGGGGCTTTTTCCTTTGCCGCACTGATCCGGATGCCGCCAAGCCGCAGGAA
>FYBJ01001425.1_pt1 | contig 109535 bp, 101 predicted proteins | sample 1134611 | NCBI WGS metagenome assembly FYBJ01 (sample SAMEA104116008, study PRJEB20421) | marine metagenome | isolation source: marine
TCTCGTGGGCTCGGAGATGTGTATAAGAGACAGGGGGCGGGCGCCGGCGCGGCGTCGCCCTGCAGGGCGGCAATGGGAACCTGGATGTGTTTCGACCGGGGGCGGCGGGTCGTGAATTCAGCCAGCGCGCGATCCACCAGCGCATAGGCCGACGCCGCATCGCGCGCCTCGCAGGACCAGTCGCAGACGGTGCGGGCGGCCCCCTCCTGATCCAGCATCTGGTGCAGCTGGCCCCGGTAGTTCGCAGTCTCGTCCAGGCAGGAGGAAATGACGAGAACCGGCACGGAATCCGAATAGGCCTGACCCATGGGTGTCATCACGTTGCAGAGCCCCGGCCCCGTGATCACATAAGCCACGCCGGGCTTGCCGGACGCGCGCGCATAGCCGTCGGCCATGAAACCCGCGCCCTGTTCGTGACGGGCCAGAACATGAGTGATCCCGGCCTCTTCGATGCCGCGATACATTTCCTGATTATGCACGCCGGGGATGCCGAAAATCGTGTCTACGCCGCGGGATTTCAGCATGTGTGAGATCTGCGCACCCAGCGGGCGGGTTTGGGAATTCGCGGACATGATCAGGCCCTCCAGAAGGTAACGGTGAAGATCGCGTAGATCGCCAGAAGCTCGAGTCGACCGACAAGCATGGCGGCGGTCAGGAGCCATTTGGCGGTGGTATTCAGCTCGGAGAAATTGCCCGCCGGGCCGATGATGTCGCCAAGCCCCGGGCCGATATTGGCCAGAGCGGCGGAAGCCCCGGAGATGGACGTGATGAAGTCGAGCCCGGTCAGGCCAAGCGCCACGGACAGAAGGCCCAGCGTCAGGATGAAGAAGAGAAAGAACGACATGACCGAATTCAGCACGTCGTCATCCACGGGGCGGCCTCCGTAGCGGGGCGTGAAGATGCCATGTGGCGAGCGGATGCGCATCAGCTGTGCCCGGATCGAGGCAAAGAGCAGCTGGTAGCGGAACACCTTGATCGAGCATGAGGTGGACCCGGCGCAGCCGCCGATCAGGCCGATGAAGAAGAGCATCGCCACGGCGAACCCGCCCCAGGTCATGTAGTTGGCGCTGGCATATCCCGTGCCGGTCATGATCGACACGGTGTTGAACAGAACCTTGCGGAAATCCTCTTCGCTGCCTGCGCCTTCGGACAGGAACTGCCAGGCGGTCAGGATCGACACGAGGATCAGCGTGGCGGTGAAAAAGCCCCGCACTTGCGGGTCGGTCAGGAGCGGGCGCGCCGTGCCCGCGGTGATCTGCACAAAGCGCACGAAAGGCAGGGCGGCGAGCATCATGAAGATCACGGCGACATATTGGGTGGACGGCCCGAACACCCCGAACGAAGCGTCGTAATTGGCGAACCCGCCTGTGGCGACGGTGGTCATGGCGTGCACGGTCGCGTCAAAGGCGTCCATGCCGGTGAGCATATAGGCGGCCACGCAGATCAGCGTCAGGCTGAGATAGATCACCGAAATGCGCGAGGCGATCTCGGTCGCGCGGGGCAGGATCTTGCCCATCGTGTCAAAGCCGGAGGAGCGGAATATCTGCATCCCGCCCACGCGCAGTTCGGGCAGGAAGACCATGGCCACGACGATGATCCCGACCCCGCCCAGCCATTGCAGCACGCCGCGCCACAGAAGGATGCCCTTGGGCTGATCGTCGAGCCCTTCCATGACGGTTGAGCCGGTGGTGGTGAGGCCGGACATGGCCTCGAACACCGCGTCGGTCAGGCCAAGGTCCGGATCGCCGATCATGAAGGGCAGCGCGCCGAAGAACGGCAGAACCACCCAGACACCGGAGGTCAGAAGGAAGGTCTGCTGGATGGTCAGCCCTTCGCCCACACCGTTGCGGCAGCTCATCGCCACGAGCCCGCCGCAGAGCACGGTCAGAAGCGCGCTTTCGGCGAAGGCGGGCCAATGTCCACGCCCTTCCGCGATGTCCACGATCAGGGGGGGCAGCATGGTCAGACCAAGCGCCAGGACCGTCAGGCCAATCACATATCCAACCGGGCGCAGATCGAGCATGGGGCAGGGTTGTCGCGCGGCGCTGGCCAAGTCAAGCGGGTTCGCTGCAAATCAGGCTGGACAGGGAATGCACAATGTATACAAGATGTATTCAAAAAGGGGGTGCCCGCATGAGTCGTGACCGCAAAGCCGAGTGCCTCGAGGACCTGCGCCGCCGTATCCTGAGCCAGGATATTGCGCCGGGCAGCGATCTGGACGAGGCGGCCCTGTGCGAGGTCTATGGCATTTCGCGCACGCCGATGCGCGAGATTTTCCAGCGGCTGGGCGGAGAGGGATTCGTGCGGATTGCACAGAACCGGGGAGCCAAGGTCAGCTCAATGGACCTGGCCACGATGCGGGTGTTTTTTCAGACGGCTCCGATGATCTACTGCAACATCGCGCGGCTGGCCTGTGAGAACAGGACGGACGCCCAGATAGACGCAATCGGGCTGGTTCAGGGTCGATTTCGTGCCGCGTTGGAGGCTGGCGATGCACGGGCGGCGAGCTTCCTCAATCACCAGTTTCACGAGCTGATCGGAGAGATGTCGCACAACCCCTATCTGCTTGTCGCATTGAGGCGGATGCTGATCGATCACACGCGGCTTTCTCAGACGTTCTACCGACCGGCGTCACCCGATGGGGCCGAGCGGGTCCGGCAATCGGCGGAGCAGCATGACGGGATGATCGCGGCCATCGAGGCGCGTGACGCCGAACGGGTCGTGGCGCTGACCATGGACCACTGGAACCTGACCCGGGACCAGCTGGAACGGTTCGTGATGCCCGATCCGTTGCCCCTGGAAACCGCACCGCCAGAGATGGCGGACGTTTGACTGTCGCGAAAAGGAGTTTGCGAGGTGAGTGACGTGATCGAAAAACCTGCCCGCCGGGGGCGCGGAGCGCGCAAGGCGAGCCGCGAGGCGCGGGATTTCACCATGCTGCCCGCGCTCAAACGGGGGCTGCCGCTGACCGAGCCGATGAGCGTCGAAGAGATCGAGCGGATTGACGCGGCGAGTATGCATATCCTGGAAAATGTCGGCGTGGTCTTTCGTGACGACATCGCCCTGGAAGATTGGCGCCGTGCGGGGGCCAAGGTAAAGGGCGAGACGGTCTTTCTGGACCGCGGCCATGTGCGCGAGCTGATCGCGACGATCCCCGAGACGTTTACCTACCATGCCCGGAATTCCGCGAATAATCTGCCTTTCGGTCGCGATCATGCCGTTTTCGTGCCGATGACCGGCGCGCCTTATCTGCGGGACCTCGACGACGTGCGGCGCAATCCGACGCTTGAGGACCTCGCGAATTTTCACAAGCTGAGCCATATGCTGCCGGCGATGCATTCGTCCGCGCATCACATCGTGGAGCCCTATGATCATCCGATCAGCCAGCGCCATCTCAGGATCACCTATTCGAGCATGAAGCACTCGGACAAGATGTTCATGGGCATGACCACCAGTCCGAAGAACGCCGAGGATGTGCTGGACATGTGTGCGATCCTCTTTGGCGAGGAGTTTCTGGAAACGCACGCCGTGGTGACCGGCAATTGCAACGGCAACTCGCCGCTGGTCTGGGATGAAACCATGCTGGGCGCAATGCGGGCGTTCAACCGTCGAAACCAGCCCGTGTTGTGCTCGCCTTTCGTTCTTGGGGGGGCCAATACGCCGGCGAGCGTGGCCCCTACGGTGGCGCAGCTGAATGCGGAAGCCCTGAGTGCGCTGGCCTATACGCAAGTCATTCGCAAGGGATGCCCGGCGATCTACGGCCATTACCTGAGCACGGTCAGCATGAAATCCGGCGCACCGATGGCAGGGACGCCCGAGATCAGCCTGATGAACCTGATGATCGGCCAGATGGCGCGGTTTTACGGCGTGCCGTGGCGATCCTCGAACACGCTGGGCGGGGCCAAGACCTTCGACGCGCAGGCGGGCTATGAGAGCGCAACGACGCAGATGGCGCTGCACATGGCGGGCACCAACTACATGTGGCATTCCGCGGGCTGGAACGAGGCGGGGATGCATTGTTCGATGGCCAAGTTCGTCGTGGATGCCGAGCAATGCGCCATGGCCTATCGCATGGCGGAGGGCATCCGCTGGGACGATTTCGACAAGGCACTTGCCGCCGTGGCCGACATCGGACCCGGCGGGCATTATCTGGGTCATCCGCACACTCTGGAGAATTTCCAGCGGGCGTTCTTCATGCCGGAACTCTTCGACAACAACTCGATCGAGCAGTGGCAGGCGGACGGCGCGGTGGAGATCAATGAACGGGCGCTGGAATACACTAAAGCCCTTCTCAGAGACTATGAAGAGCCAAAACTGGACGAAGGCGTGAACGAAGCGCTGCTGGATTACATCGCGCGGCGCGAGCGGGAGATTCCGGCAGCGGATGCGTTGAATCAGGACCATTGAAAAGGACACCGGCCCCGGGTCCGAAACGGGGCGGGAACTGCCGGGAGGGCAGCTCATGAAAATCGCCGCGTTGCATATCCACCAGGTCGACCTGCCGGTCAGGAACGGGCCCTATACGATGGCCAATGCCGAGGTCTGGTCTCTGACCTCGACACTGGTGCAGATCGTATCCGATACGGGCGTCGAGGGCTGGGGCGAGACCTGCCCGGTGGGGCCGACCTATGCCGAAGCCCATGCAGACGGCGCCAAGGCGGCGCTGGAGGCGATGGCCCCCGGCCTGATCGGGGCCGAGATCGCGCCGCTGATTTTGCACCGGGTCATGGACGGGCTGCTGAACGGGCACAACTATGCCAAGGCGGCGGTGGACATCGCGGCCTTTGACGCCATCGGCAAGGCGCTGGGCGTGCGGGTGGCGGACCTGTTGGGAGGGGTCAGCCAGGAGGTCGTTCCGTCCTATTATGCCACCGGCGTGGGTGAGCCGGACGAGATCGCCCGGCTGGCCCGGGACAAGGCGGACGAAGGCTATCCCCGCTTGCAGATCAAGGTGGGCGGCCGGCCCGTGGAGGTCGACATTGCCGTTATCCGTAAGGTTTGGGAGACCGTGGGCGGCCGGGTGCGGCTGGCCGTGGACGGCAACCGGGGCTGGACCACGCGCGACGCGCTGAGGGTCAGCCGGGAATGCGCGGATGTGCCGTTCATCATGGAGCAACCCTGCAACCGTCTTGCGGACCTCGCGAAAATCAGGGGGCAAGTCGGGCATGGCATCTACATGGATGAAAACGCGGTGGATCTGGCGACGGTGGTGGATGCCGTGCCTTTCGTGGACGGGTTCGGCATGAAGGTCACGCGGATCGGTGGGCTTCAGCCGATGGCCGCGTTCCGCGACATCTGTGCGGCGCATCGCCTGCCGCACACCTGTGATGACAGTTGGGGTGGCGACGTCATCGCGGCGGCCTGCACGCATATCGGGGCCACGGTGGACCCCCGGCTTCTGGAGGGAGTGTGGCTCGCGCAGCCCTATATTGACGGGCACTATGATGAGGCGCAGGGTATTCGGATCGAGGGCGGGCACATTCGTTTGCCGGAAGGGCCGGGCCTGGGCGTGGTGCCGCAGATCGAGGCGAGCGGCGGAGTCTCGTCATTCGGAGGGTGAGGTGAACGCAGAGCTGCCATTTCTCGACCTGAGCGATCCGGGATTTTCCACCCGAGGGCCCGAGGTGGCCGCGGCGCGGGAACAATCCTGGGCGGCGCGGACGCCCTATGGTCTGGCGGCGCTGCGCTGGCGCGAAGTGGGCATGATCCTGCGCGACCGGCGGTTTCGCCAGGGTAGCCACAATTGGCCCGAAACCGTGGGACTCTCCGGCAGTTTCGCCGATTTCTGGCGCAATTCGGTGATCAGCCGCGAAGGAGAGGCGCATCAGAAAATGAGGGCGCTCGCCGTTCCTGCGTTGAGCGAGGACTACGTCCGGTCCCTCATTCCGGACTTCGACAGGATCGCGCGGGACCTGTGTCTGACATTGCGAGATCATGACCGCTGTGAATTTCAGTCGGCGTTTTGCGAGCCTTTCGCCGGGCAGGCGATCACAACCCTTCTCGGGATGGAGCGCGAACGCTGGCCCGAAATTGCCCGTGACGCCGCTGAACTGGGGCTGGCCATGGGGGTGCGTGCGCCGGAGTTCCAGGACCGGTTCAATGCGGCTTGTGACCGGTTGTTCGCGCTTGCGGATAGCCTGGTCGAGAGGGTCCGGACCGGGGATGACACGACAAGTTATGTCGCGCGTCTGGTGGCGCAATTCGACGCGAATGGCGATTGTGATCACAGCGAGCTTCTCAACGTCATCGTGATTTCGATCTTTGGCGGTGTCGACACAACGCGCGCCCTGCTTGGGCTCGGGCTGTCGCTTTTCATCGAGGCCCCTGCGCAATGGGCCGCACTGAAAGCAGATGCACGTTTGATCCCTTCCGCGATCGAAGAGTTCATCCGGGCGCGCCCCACCACAACCTGGGCAACGCGCGAAACCGTGGAAGACATCGAGTTAAGCGGGATCAGGGTCGAAAAAGGCACTGTTGTGCATTGCCTGGTGCATGTTTCCGCGCGCGACCCGCAGGTTTGCGAAGACCCTGCGTTCGACATCACCATGCCACGCCGCAAACATTTCGGCTTTGGCGGCGGGGCGCATCATTGCATCGGGCATTTCGTGGCGCGGACGGACATGGCCTCTGCCCTGGCCGCGTTGCGGAAAACATTCGCGACCGTCGATTATGACGGCGAGCCGGAGTGGCTGCCGGACAGCGGAAACACGGGCGCTCTCAGGCTGCCCATCAGATACGAGGTCGAGACATGAGATTTGGCGGCAAACGGGCGCTGGTCACGGGCGCGGCGGGGGGTATCGGCCGGGCCGTGGTTGCTCAGCTCAGAGCGGAAGGCGCGAAAGTGGCGGTCACCGACAGGGACAGCACCGAGACAGAGGCCGAGGCGCATCTGGACGGAGATCTGCTGGACGCCGCATTCTGCGACGACCTGCCGGGGAGGGCAGAAGCGACGCTGGGCGGGCTGGACATCCTGATCAACAATGCGGGTGTGATCACGCGGGGGGACATCACCACCACAACGGATGCGGATTACGCGCTGACCATGGGTGTGAACGTGGAGGCGCCGTTCAGGTTGTGCCGTGCGGCGATCCCGATCATGGCCCGCACGGGCGGCGGGGCGATCGTGAACACGTCCTCGTGCTGGGGTGTGCATCCGGGTGCCAATCACCCGCTCTACATCATGTCCAAGGCGGCTCTGGCCTCGCTCACGCAATGCCTGGGCAGGGATCATGCGCCGCAGGGCATCCGGGTGAACGCCGTTTGTCCGAACGAGGTGAACACGCCGATGCTGCGCACGGGATTTGCTATTCGGGGGCTCGACCCGGACAAGGCGGTGGACAAGCTGAACGCGTCAGTGCCCATCGGGCATATAGCCGAGCCGGAAGAGATCGCGGATGTGATCACATTTCTTGCCTCTGATGCCGCGCGCTACATGTGCGGGTCCCTGGTCGAAGTGAATGGCGGGAAACCGGTCGGATGAGGCGTTTCGAGGGCAAGGTCGCGCTGGTCACGGGCGCATCGAGCGGGATGGGCCAGGCGACCGCGCGGCAGCTTGCCGAGGGCGGTGCGCGGGTGTTTTCGGCGCAGCGGAGTAGATCTGAATTCGAGACCATTCCAGCGGATTTCGCCTTTTTCGACACAGCTGAGGCGGTCATTTCAGCGGTCCGGGACCGGGCCGGGCAACTGGACATCCTGATCAACAATGCCGGTGTGATGCGCGAAGGCACGGTCGAAGAGACGACCTATGCCGAGTGGCAGCTTCAGATGCAGGTGAACCTGACCGCGCCATTTCTTCTGATCCGTCATGCGCTGCCGCTGCTGCGGCAGGGGGGCGGGGCGATTGTGAATGTAGGGTCTATCGAGGGGCTGGGGTCGAACCCGCGTCACCCGGCCTATTGCGCGTCCAAGGCGGGGCTGCATGGGCTGACACGGGCCGTGGCCGTGGATCACGGGGCGGAGGGCGTCCGCTGTAACGCGGTCGCGCCGGGCTGGATCGACACGCCTCTCAACGAGGATTTCATCGAGAGCATGGCGGACCCGGTGGCCTTTCGGGCCGAGATCGGGGCGATTCATCCGCTGCGCCGTACCGGAACACCCGAAGAAGTGGCGCGGCTTATCTGCTGGCTGGCGAGCGATGACGCGGCATTCGTCACGGGTCAGATCTATACGGTCGATGGCGGCCGGACGGCGCAATTGAGCCTTCCCCAGGGTCAGGAACGGTAGCGAAAGACGCCGGTAGCGGTGGCGATCAGGGCGCCGGTGTCGTCGGTCAGAGTGGCCTCGGCAAAGTAGGTCCTGCGCCCGCCGCCTGTGCGTCTGGCGCTGGCGATGAGGCGGGTGCCCTGCGCCTGACCAAGATAGTTCACGGTAAGTGACAGGGTGAGCGCCAGCAGGCGATTGTCCGGATCACCGGTGTAGCAGCCCGCAAAGCCCATGGCCGTGTCCAGAAGCGTGGCGTGCACACCGCCATGGGGGATGCCCTGGCGGTTGGACATGAAAGGGGCGATCGGGGCTTCGACGGTCGCGTGATCGGTGTGCCAGTCGCTCAGGGCATAGCCGATATGGGCCTGAAAACCGCTGGTGGGTTCGGTGAGATCGGGCATCAGTCCTCCTTGGCGGCACGCAGGCCCAGTTTCGCGCAGTCGGCGACAAAGGCACCCAGCTTGAGAGCGCGGCCGGGATCGGCGGCGTTTCCGTCCAGCGCGCGTTTCTTGACGCCCTGCAGGATGGCCCCCATTCGGAAGAAGGAAAAGGCCAATGTGCGGTTAAACCGCGGCAGACCGGGGATGTCGCGCGCGGCGCAATAGGCATCGAGAAAGGCCCGGTCCGACGGAATGCCAAGGGCCGCGCGATCCACGCCGGCAAGTCCGCGCCCCTGCGCCCCCGCGGGCATCGCCCATTGCATCAGGACCCCCGCCAGATCCGCCGTGGGATGGCCAAGCGTCGAGAGCTCCCAGTCAAAAACTGCGCGGCATTCGGCAGAAACAGGGTCGAATCTGAGATTGTCCAGCCGGTAGTCTCCATGCACGAGCGCGACCTGCCCGTCATCCTCGGGCGGGTTCCGGGCCAGCCAGTCCATGAGGGTGTCCATTGCCTCCAGAGTTTCGGTTTCCGAGGCGCGGTATTGCCCGGACCAGCGGCTAAGCTGGCGCGCGAAATACCCGCCCTGGGGGCCGTAGTCGGCAAGCCCTGTTGCCGCGAGATCGACATCGTGGATCGCCGCGAGGACCCGGTTCATCTCGGCAAAGATCGCCTGGCGGACCTCGGGGCGGTGATCCGGCAGGCGGGGATCGTCGTGATTGACCCCTTCGACATGAGCCATGACGTAAAACGGGCTGCCGATCACGCCGTCATCCTCGCACAGAACATACATCCGGGCGACGGGGACGGACGTGGCACCAAGCGCGCGCTGGACGCGGAATTCGCGCTCCACGGCATGGGCCGATCTGAGCGTCTTGCCCGGGGGTTTGCGGCGCAGCACATAGCGACGCCCGGGCGTATCGAGCAGGTAGGTGGGGTTGGATTGCCCGCCCATGACCTGCTGTGCCCGTACGGGACCGGAAAACCCCGGCATATGGGCCGAAAGCCAGCCGGCGGCGGCATCTGTGTCGAGCGGGAGGGTCACGTCATCATGTCTCCGGAGCGGTCCCGGCGGTCCGGGATCATCGCGGCGCAAGTTGACACATGCCGCAGTGCCCCGCAATTGCGCTGCACCCTTGACGTGGGCCGGGACGCGGACCAAAAGCGGGGCAGCCCGAAAAGGAGCCCGAGCCCATGAGTTTTGACCGCAAGATCAAGATCGCCCCGTCCATCCTCTCGGCGGATTTCGCCAATTTCGGACAGGAGATACGCGCCATCGAGGATCAGGGATGCGATTGGGTGCATGTGGACGTCATGGACGGGCATTTCGTGCCCAACCTCACGTTCGGCCCGCCGCTGCTCAAGCATATACGCCCGCATATCGGTACGGTCATGGATGTGCACCTGATGATCGCGCCGGTGGATCCCTTCATCGATGCCTTTGCCGAGGCTGGGGCCGATATCCTGACCGCGCATCTGGAGGCGGGGCCGCATATTCACCGCACCTTGCAGGCGATTCGCGGAGCGGGGTGCAAGGCGGGGCTGGCGCTGAACCCGGGTACCGGGCTGGATGATGTGGCTCATCTGCTGGACATGATCGACCTGGTTTGCGTGATGACGGTGAACCCCGGCTTTGGCGGGCAGAAGTTCATTCACAGCCAGATCGAGAAGGTGCGCCGCCTGAGCGCGATGATCGGCGACCGGCCCGTCCATATCGAGATAGACGGTGGCATCACGCCCGAGACCGCGCCGCTGATGGCCGCTGCCGGGGCCGATGTGCTGGTCGCCGGATCGGCCGTGTTTGGCGGGGGTAGTGTCGAAAATCCTGGTATCTATGGCGAGAATATCCGCGCGATTCGCAGGGCGGCCGAAGCGGCAATGCCGGGGTGAACCCCGGCCTACGGGCGGTATCTCTCAGGTCGAGAGCAGCCAGACATCCACGTCGTTGAAGCCTGCCGCGGTCAACCGACCGGTGGCATAGGCGCCGGTATCGAGTTCGAGCCGGCCATTCGGGGTGGGGCCGGCCTCGTCCACGATGGTGTGGCCATGGATCACCCAGTAGCCGTCGTTTCGGGCGTTGCGGTAGAAGTCCTTCTGCCCCCAAAGGCGCGAGCGTTCGGGCGACGCCTCGGGCGGCAGGTCCGGATCGAGCGCGGCGTGCACACAGACGAGATTGCCGGTGATATGGAGGGTCGGCAGGCCATCGAGCCAGGCGATCACACCCTCGGGGAGGGCCGCGTGAAGGGCCTCGGAGGCGTCGAGGATCTCTTCGGGGGCGGCGCGTTCGGTCAGCCCGCCGATGCCGTAGCTGGCCAGCGTCTGAAGCCCGCCATGGCGCAGCCAGCGCGCGCCTCTGGCGGCCGGATCGTTCAGGAAATCGAGCATCATCGCCTCGTGATTGCCCTTGAGGCAGATATGCCGCTCGGGCTGGGCGAGATTAAGCCGATAGACGTGATCGAGCACCTGTGCCGAGGCGTCGCCGCGATCCACGTAATCCCCCAGATAGACGATGCGCGCCGCGCCCATGCCGGGCCGGGCGCGGGCGTCCTCGATGATCTGGTGGCTCAGCGCCTGGAGCAGGTCCATCCGGCCATGCACATCGCCGATCACGTAATGCGGCCAGTCGACGCGCACCGGCTGAAGCGGTGCGGTGGCATCGCGCGCGGGGGCGGCTTCGCCCTTTGCGGTTTTCCGCCTGTTTCGGAGCGCCTTGAGCACTGGATGTCCGCCCTTTTGCGTCGTGAACCGCCTTGAGATAGGATGCGCGTGACAAATTGCACCCGGCACAGGGCGAGTTTCGGTTGGAATATCGCAATATATATGCTTATCAAGCGGTTTTGTGGAAAAGAGCCAAAGTGTCGAGCGGGCTTCGGTCTTACGATGCTCGGGGAGATACAGCGGAATGAATGAGGGTGACAGGTACGCAGCGTTGACCGGCGGGATCGGATTTGGCGCGACATACCGCAGGTATCGGTGGGTTCATCAATGAACAAGGCACGTCTTGAAGTCGTTCGCGGAAGGGTCGATGTGCCCACCGGAAACACCGCGGAAAAGGACGAGATCGATCTGACCAACCTGGTTCGCACCCTCTGGCGCGGCAAGATCTGGATCGGTGCGGGCGCGGTGATTGCCGCGATCATCGGCCTCGTCTATGCGCTGGTTCTGGCGACACCGATCTATTTCGCCGAGTCCCGCGTCGCCTTCAAGAGCAACGAAACCGGCAGGGTCATTGACTTCACCAGCGTCACCGAGGGCCTGAACGGCGATCCGATGACCGTCAACACCGAGGTGCAGGTTCTGAAGTCCCGCGGTCTCGTGGAGAAGCTGGTTCTCAAGCTCGACCTGCACAAGGATCCCGAGTTCAACGTGCGGCTGCGCGAAGATCCCGGATTTTCGCTCGGAATGGTCCTGGACGGTGCCAGGAGCGTGCTGAATGGGCTCGCGTCGATTTTCAAGGGCGACGATGGCGGGGCGTCGGGTGGCGAAATCGCCCTCACAGATCAGGATGAGCTTGATCTCGTGGTGACGAGGGTGATGGATTACATCAACATCAACACGATCAACCAGTCCTTCGTCCTGAGAATTCGCGTGGAGTCGGTGGACAACCGCAAGGCCGCGCTGATGGCCAACACCCTGGCCGAGCTTTATATCCTGGACCAGCTGGAGGTGAAGTTCGAGGCGACCGAGCGCGCCACCGCATGGCTGACCGATCGGGTGAGCGAGCTGAAGATACAGCTCGAGGAGGCGGTCGAGAAGGTGAAGGATTTCAACTCGTCCTCCGAGCTGATTTCGCCCGAGGCGCTGGCCGCGCTCAACCGGCAGATCAAGGACCTGCGCGACCGCGAGCGGGATGCGCAAACCGCCGTGACGACGACGACCGAACGCCTGAAGGTGCTCAGGGACGCGCAGGCAACGGACGATCCAGAGCAGATGAATGCCGCCGCGGGCGACCGCACGCTCGGCCGGCTTCTGGAGCTGATCCAGGACGGGTCGGCGGATCGCACGGCGTTCGATGCCCGGTTCGAGCAGATCGTGGCGCGGGCCGAGCTGGAGGCTTCGCGGGCAGCCGCTCAGTCGGAAGCTTTTGCCGCGTCCATCGTCGAGCTTGAGGGCCAGATCGGCAACCAGTCAGCGGACCTGGTGACCCTGCAGCAGCTGGAGCGGGAAGCCGAGGCAAGCCGCCTGATCTACGAGTACTTCCTCAACCGGCTCAAGGAAACCTCGGTGCAGCAGGGTATCCAGGAGGCGGATGCGCGCCTCTTGAGCCGAGCGGTCGTGCCAATGAGCCCTTCGGCCCCGCGGCGCATGATGATTCTCGTCCTGTCGATTTTCCTCGGTGGGCTGGCCGGTGCCGCCCTGATCCTGGCGCGCGAGCTGATGCAGAACAAGTTCCGCAGTGCAGAGGAGCTGGAAAACCGGACCGGATACACGGTCATGGGGCAAATCCCGGTCATTCCCGCCAAGAGGCGCAACAAGGTGTTGCAGTATCTGACCGACAAGCCGACTTCGGCGGCCGCAGAGGCGGTCCGGAACCTGCGCACCTCGACACTGTTGTCGAACGTGGACAAACCGCCTCAGATCATCATGTCGACATCGTCCATTCCCGGAGAGGGCAAGACCACGCAATCCATCGCGCTTGCGCACAACCTCTCGGGGCTGGGCAAGAAGGTGCTGCTGATCGAAGGGGACATTCGCCGCCGGGTCTTCTCGGAGTATTTCGACATCCGGGAAAAGCGCGGGCTGCTGGCGGTTCTGTCGGGTGAGGCCAAGCCCGAGGATGTGGTCATTCACAGCGACACGCTGGGGGCGGACATCCTGATCGGGGAGCGGAGCCGGGCCAACGCGGCCGATATTTTCTCGTCGGATGCGTTCCGGATGTTTCTGGAGGATGCGCGCAAGCTCTATGACTACATCATCATCGACACGCCGCCGGTCCTGGTGGTGCCGGACGCCCGGGTGATCGGGCAGTCGGTGGACGCGATCCTCTATACCGTGCGCTGGGATCACACGACCCAGCGGCAGGTGATCGAGGGGCTCAAGAGCTTTGAGAGTGTCAACCTGCGGGTGTCGGGCCTTGTGCTGGGCCAGATCAATTCGAAGGGCATGAAGCGCTATGGCTATGGCGACAGCTACGGGGCCTATGGCGCGTATACCAAAGGGTATTACGACAACTGAGACCGGCTCGAAACCTTCCGCAGGTTTCGGTTGGCGTCAGTAGGAGAACTCGGGATAGATACGGTCGAGGTCGCCGTTCCAGTCGCCGTGGTAGCGTTCCAGCAATTCGTCCGCCGGGACCTGTCCGCTCTGGATGCTTTCCTTCAGCGCATTCAGGAAATGGGTTTCGTCCGGTACGAGACCCCCGGCACCGGGACGGGCGCGGGCCTTGAGACCGGCCTCGGAGATGTCCACCACATCGCGCGCGAGGGCGTGCATGTCGATACCCTCGACCCTGGCCTGAAGCGCGCTTTCGCTGGCGGCCACGCGGAGGGCTTCGCGCTGTTCGGCTGACCAGCCCCTGACAAGGTCCCAGGCGGCATCGAGCGAGGTCTGGTCATACATGATCCCGGTCCAGAAGGCCGGCAGCGCGCAAAGCCTGCGCCAGGGCCCGCCATCGGCGCCGCGCATCTCCATGAATTTCTTGATCCGCGCCTCGGGAAAGATCGTGGTGAGGTGATCGGCCCAGTCGGACAGCGTGGGTTTCTCGCCCGGCAGCGCGGGCAGCTCGCCACGCAGGAAATCGCGGAAGGACATGCCCAGCGCGTCGACATACCTGCCATCGCGGTAGACGAAATACATCGGCACATCGAGCGCATAGTCGGCGTATTGCTCGAACCCGAAACCCTCTTCGAAGACAAAGGGCAACATGCCGGTGCGGTCGGCATCCAGATCACGCCAGACGCGGCTGCGCCAGGATTTATGGCCGTTGGGCTTGCCTTCGAAGAAGGGTGAATTGGCAAAGAGCGCGGTGGCCACCGGTTGCAAAGCGAGAGCGACGCGCAGTTTTTGCACCATGTCCGCTTCGGAGGCGAAATCGAGGTTCACCTGCACGGTACAGGTCCGCCGCATCATCGTCCGGCCCATGGTGCCGACCTTTTGCATATAGGCGTCCATCAGCTTGTAGCGGCCCTTGGGCATCAGCGGCATGTCGTCATGCGACCATTGCGGTGCCGCGCCAAGGCCGATGAAGCCGACACCGACCTTGTCGGCGATGTCCTTCACGTCGCGCAGGTGGGCGTTCACCTCGTCGCAGGTCTCGTGGATGGTTTCCAGCGGCGCGCCGGAAAGCTCCAGCTGTCCGCCCGGTTCGAGCGACACGTTCGCGCCGTCCTTTTCCAGTCCGATCAGGTGGCCGCCTTCCTCGACCGGGCTCCAGCCGTGGCCGTCGCGCAGCCCTTCCAGAACGGCGAGGATCGAGCGCTCGCCCGCATAGGGAATGGGCTTGAGCGTGTCGCGGCAATAGCCGAATTTCTCGTGTTCGGTGCCAATGCGCCACGCCTCACGGGGCTTGCAGCCCGCCTGGAGGTAGCCCGCCAGCTGGTCATGATGTTCGATGGGGCCGCCGCCGGACTGGGGGATGGACATGGACACGCTCCGCGAGATCAGGTTCGGCCAGTCGTGAAGGGGATGAACAGGGGTGTCAAGGCGGGCGGGACTACTTTGCCGCGGGTATCCGCGTCATGTCCGGCGGGCGGGTCCAGAGCTGCGTGGGCGTGTCGAAACCGCCGCGCGCCGCGCTCAGAAGGCGGTCGATGCGCATTCCGGGCAGGGCCGAAAAATAGTCGAACAGGGCCTCGGACCCCGTGGCGGTGACGGGGATAAACAGGTCATCGCCGCCGGTCTGTCCCAGCACCCAATGGGCGGGCTTGCCGGTCGGGTCGATGCCGAGACTGCGCAGGTTGGAATGCGCAACAAGCCCGCCGGTAAGCGGACCGAAATAGACGATCTGCCCTTCATCCACCTGCACGAGGCCCGGCCCGTCGTCGCGCCCCGCGCCAAACCGCAGCCGTTGCAGGGAGGTCCAAAGCAGAGCGAGGCCGAGGACAACCAGCAGATAGCCAAGCCATTCCAGAATCCCGTAGCTGCGCAGACCCCACCAGAGACCCAACCCCGCCACACCCAGCGCGATCAGCACGCCGCGCAGGCGGGTGAGCGTTTGGAGGGCACTGTCGCGGATCATGTCAGCGCCAGTCCCCCAGCGCCGCCTGCCAGAGCGTGAGCGCGGCCACTGCCGCTGTATCGGCGCGCAGGATGCGGGGGCCCAGGGCAACCCCATGCGATTGTGGCAAGGCGGCCAGACGCGCGCGTTCGGCGTCCGAAAAGCCGCCCTCGGGGCCGATGAGGATGGCCCAGGGTGCACCGGGCGCCCCGTCGCTCAGGGATGCGGAATCCCCGGCCAGCGCCTCGTCGCAGAACATCAGGTTCCGGTCTTCGGGCCATTCGGCCAGAAGCCTGTCGAGCTTCTGAAGGTCCGTCACCTCGGGCACATAGGTGCCGCCGCATTGCTCGGCGGCCTCGATGGCGTGGGCCTGCAGACGGTCCTGGCGGATACGTTCGGCATTGGTGAATTCGGTCTGTACGGGGATGATCCGGGCCGCCCCCAATTCGGCGGCCTTTTCGACGATGAAATCGGTGCGGGCCTTCTTGATCGGGGCAAACACGAGCCAGAGGTCGGGGGGGTGCCTGAGCGGCGCGGTTTGCGCCTCGGCCACCAGCACGCCGCCGCGTTTGCCGGTCTCGGCCACGGTGCTGCGCCATTCTCCGTCGCGGCCATTGAAGAGCGCCACGGCATCGCCGGCCCCCAGCCGCATCACGTTGAAGAGGTAATTGGCCTGCCCCCGGTCCAGAGGAACCGATTGCCCCGCCCCCAGAGGGTGCTCTACATAGAGCCTGATCTTTGCCGCTCTTGTCATGGGGTCAACATATGACCGAGTCCAACCAAGGACCAGAGGCGACGGGCCCGGCTTCGGGCCCTGTCGCGGATGCGCCGCCCGACAATTGGGTGGACCGGTCCGCGCCCGCGTGGTCGCGGGGGTATCTGCGCCTGTCCCGGGCCGACCGGCCGATCGGGACGTGGCTCTTGCTGATCCCGTGCTACTGGGGGCTGGTGCTGGCGATGCTGCATGACGGGCAGGCGGGCTGGCAGGATTTGTGGATTTTCGTCGGCAGTGCCGTTGGTGCCTTCCTGATGCGCGGGGCGGGGTGCACGTGGAACGACATCACCGACCGGCATATCGACGGATCGGTGGCGCGCACGGCATTGCGGCCCATTCCGTCCGGACAGGTGACGGTCACCGGTGCGCTGGCCTGGCTGATCCTGCAGGCGTTGCTGGCGTTCGGCATTCTGCTGACCTTCAACGGCGCGGCGATTGCGCTGGGGGTGATCTCGCTCGTTCCCGTGGCGGTCTACCCCTTTGCCAAGCGGTTCACATGGTGGCCGCAGGCATTCCTGGGGATCGCGTTCAACTGGGGCGCGCTGCTGGTCTGGACGGCACATGCCGGGAGCCTGGGGTGGCCCGCGGTGTTCCTGTATCTGGCGGGCATTTTCTGGACGCTCTTTTACGACACGATCTATGCCCATCAGGATGCCGAGGATGATGCGCTGATCGGAGTGAAATCAACGGCGCGGCTATTTGCGGAGCAGACGCCTGTATGGCTCGCGCGGTTCATGGCGGCGACAGTGATCTTCATGACGGTTGCGGTGATTCTGGCCACGATGGGCGGCGACCCGGTTGCGCGGCTTATCGCGCTGCTGGGACCATGGGCGATGGGGTTGCATCTGTACAGTCAGATGCGCCGGTTTGATGCCAGCGATCAGCCGGGACTTCTGTCGATTTTCCGGTCGAACCGGGATGCGGGTTTCCTGCCTTTGCTGTTTTTCGCCGTCGCGCTGTTCATCTGATTGAATTCACGGAACAAGCCGCCTAAACACTGCGACAGGCCATGGGCACTGAGCCTTTGGCCGGTTTGCGAATGTCCGGGTTTCACTCACCCGTTGCGAAAGTAGCTTTGCCCTTGATGCGCCTGTCTTCCATTTTTGTCATTGCCGGGACCTTCCTGTTTGCGGCGTTGCTGGCCATCGTGGCGGCCGGGTTTTCGGCGCGGTACATCGAGGACAGTTCGCGCACGGAAATCCGCCGGGCGCTGGACCTGGAGGATATGCGCTGGGCCGAGGTGGATGCGAACGGGCTGGTGGTCTATCTCGCCGGGACCGCGCCGACCGAGGCGATGCGGTTCAAGGCGATTACCGTGGCAGGCGGGATTGTCGATGCCACGCGCGTGATCGACCAGATGCTGGTCGAGGATGCCGCCGAGATCGACCCGCCGCGGTTTTCGCTCGAGATACTGAGCAACGAAGCGACCATTTCCCTGATTGGCCTCATCCCCGCGGCCACGGACCACGAAGCGTTCGTGGCCAAGATCACCAATGCCGCGCAGGGGGTCGAGGTCGCGGATTTCATGGAGCACGCCGATTATCCCGTGCCGGTGGGCTGGGAGGCGGCGCTGGGCTATGCGGCGGCCAAGATGAAGCTTCTGCCGCGCGCCAAGGTGTCGATCGAGGCCGGGCGCGTGTCGGTCACCGCGATGACGGATTCGGCCGAGGAAAAGCGTGCACTGGAGGCCGAGCTGAACCGTCGCGTGCCCGAGGAGGTTCGGGTCGTGATGAATATCTCCGCCCCGCGACCGGTGATCACGCCCTTTACCTTGCGTTTCGTCAAGGAGGACGGCGCGGCACGGTTCGATGCCTGTTCGGCGGATACGGATGCGGCGCGCCGGACGATCATCGCCGCGGCCCGCAAGGCCGGGCTGAGCGGGAACATCGACTGTCCCATCGGTCTGGGCGTTCCCAGCCCGCAATGGGCCCGCGCCGCCGAGCTGTCCATTGACGCCATCGATCAGCTGGGCGGCGGGTCGGTGACCATCACGGATGCAGATGTTTCGCTGATCTCGATGCGCGGCGTGCAGGAAACTGTGTTCGACGATGTGGCGGGCGCGCTGGAGAACGACCTGCCCGAGGTGTTCGCGCTTTATGCCGTACTGCCGCCGCCGGAAACGGATGCCAGTGCGTCAACGCCCGAGTTCGTGGCGACACTGTCGCCCGAGGGGCTGGTGCAGCTGCGCGGGCGGCTCGACAGCGAGGCGCTGCGCAGCACCGCCGAGAGCTTTGCCCAGGCGCGGTTCAGCTCGGGCGCGGTCTATATGCAGGCCCGCGTGGTCGAGGGGCTTCCGGGCGACTGGCCGGTGCGGGTTCTGGCGGGTCTCGAGGCGTTGTCGCTCCTGTCGAATGGTGTCGTACGGGTCGAGCCCGAGACCATCGGTGTGAGCGGCAATACCGGAAACAAGGAGGCCAGCGCGCGGATCTCGGCGCTGCTGGCCGAAAAGCTGGGAGAGACGGCGCAGTTCGAGATTGACGTGACCTATCGCGAACTGCTCGATCCTGTCGCGGCCCTGCCGACGCCCGAGGAATGCATCGACCGGATCAACGCCATCAAGGGCGAGCGCAAGATCAATTTCGAGCCCGGGTCCGCCACACTGGACGAAGCGGGTGCGGGTATCATGGATGACATCGCAGAGGTTCTGAAGACATGCGGCGAGATCAGGCTTGAGATCAGCGGGCATACTGACAGCCAGGGCCGCGAGACGATGAACCAGCGGCTGAGCGAGGAGCGCGCCCGTTCGGTTCTGGATGCATTGCGCGCGCGAAGGGTGATCACGTCGAGCTTCTCTTCCGAAGGCTATGGCGAGACGCAGCCCATCGCGGACAATGGCACCGAAGAGGGGCGGGAGGCGAACCGGCGCATCGAATTCCGCCTGATCAAGCCCGAGCCCATCGCCGAAGAGCAGACGGGGCTTGAAAGTCTCGAAGAACAGGGCGAAGACAGTGGCACGGCAGACGCCGCCGGTGACGAGACCGATCAGGACGACCATTAGGATGCACAGAACCCAGTTTATCATCGCGACGGCGGTCATCCTCTTCGTCGCCTTCTGCCTGGGGTGGTTTGCCAACTGGCTGGTGCATCGCTTCATCCGGGTGAACCAGTCGGAGATGGGCGAGCTGGACCGCATGGCCCAGGAGCTGCACGAGGCCGAGGAGACGCGCGACCAGGCGATCACCTATCTCCAGCAGCGCGAGGCCGAGCTGACCAACCAGCTGAGCCAGACCGAGGCCGAGCTGGCCGCCACGATGGAAGGTCTGCGCGAGGCCCGGCAAGAGGCCGAAATGCTGCGCAGCCAGATAGATCGACAGAGCACCGGCTAGCCGTGGAATCCGCTTTCCTCGCGGGTGCCGTTGGAACGTATTCGGTCCGGTGACTGGATTTCCGGACGGACTGTCCGGAAAATGCGCATTTTCCGGTTGCTCCGGGCTTGGTAGCTCGCGCAGTGTTTCCATAGCGAAAGAACAAGCGGGGAAGTGACGCCATGGATTCGGTAACGGTGATGTATTACGGGTTGATCTGCGCCATCCTGAGCCTGATGTCGCCCAGGATCGGGCAGGCGCCGGTGCGGTTTGGCCTGGGGCTGGCCGTGGGCTTTGCAGCCTCCGGCCTGTTGCCGGCTCTGCGCGATACGCTGGGCATCTGAGCGCGGGCATCGCGAATATCCGTTTACGGCCGGGATCAGTGGCACGAAGTGTCCGGCAGTCCGCCGGACAGCCCTCCCGATCAGCGCCCCCGGCTCCAGGCATAGAAAGAGGCCAGGCGCTGTTTTGGCAGACTGTCCTCGCGGCGTGTCAGCTCCACGTCACATCCGACAGGAAGATATACCCCGCGCCATAGATCGTCTTGATCAGTTTGGGGTTCTTGGGGTCTTCGCCCAGCTTGGTGCGCAGCCGCGAGATGCGCACGTCCATGGCGCGGTCGAAGCTTTCACCGGCGCTGCCGCCCAGGGTGTCCAGCATGGCCTGGCGTGTGACCAGCCGTTTGGGCCGCTCGAGAAAGAGGCGCAGGACCTCGCCCTCGGCATGTGAGAAGGAGGTCTCCGAGCCATCGTCGCGTTCCAGCACGAAGCGGTCGAAACGCGCCGCCCAGCCGCCGAAATGCGCTGTGTTCTGGGTCTGGGGCATGGCCGTGTCGCGGCGCAGGCGGGCGCGTATACGGGCCACCACCTCGATGGGATCGAACGGCTTGGTGATATAGTCATCCGCCCCCAGTTCCAGCCCGGTCACGCGGTCATGCACCTGCGCGCGGCCCGAGATGATGATCACGATGGCGCCCTTCTCGAGGGCCAGCCGGTGCACCAGCGTCAGCCCGTCGCGGTCGGGCAGGGACAGGTCCACGAGGCAAACATCCGGTGTCTGGGTGTTGAGCGAGGCTTCGAACTCGGTCGCGCGGCCGAAGCTGACGGTGCGAAACCCGGCCTCCTCCAGCGCGTCCGCGAGGATCGTGCGGATGGCGGGTTCGTCATCCAGGATGGCGACAAGCGGGGCAGTCATGATCCGGGCTCCTTGCTGTGGAGGAGATGGGCGCGCAGGGCCTCTTGCGTCACCGGTTTGCGCAGCACGGGGGCCATCCGGGCGGCGGCCTGGAAGCGCGGATCACCCGGCGGCAGCGAAGTCATGAGGACCACCGGAGCATGGGTTTCGGGAAGGTCGGCAATCAGGTCCAGGCCGGTTTCCTCGCCTTCCAGAACGATGTCCGAGACCAGCGCGGAAATCTCGGGCAGATCGGCCAGAAGCGCGCGCGCCTCGGGGACCGAGCTGGCCTCGATCACGCTGTGGCCATTGTCGCGCAGCATGTCGCGGACGGTGTCGCGGATGGCCGGGTTATCCTCGACCAGAAGCACCAGCCCCGGTGCCGCGGGCGCATCGGCGTGGCGCAGGGGCAGACGCAGGGTGATGCGGCTGCCTGTTTCCGTATTGGCGATGTCGACGCGCCCGCCCGCCAGCTTGGTCATGTCATAGACCATCACCAGCCCCAGCCCCGAGCCTTCGTCGCCCTTGGTGGTGTAGAACGGCTCGAACGCGCGGGCGAGCGCCTGCTCCGAAAACCCGGGGCCGGTATCCTCGACGGCGAATTCCAGCCAAGTGCTGGCCTGTGCGCGGACGGACAGGGTGATGGCGCCGGTCGCGCCGCAGGCGTCGCGGGCGTTCAACACGAGGTTCAGAAGCGAATCCTGCGCCATGCCGGGATCGAAGAGGTAGGTGCCGGTCGGTGCGGCGGGGATGTCGAAGCTGACGCCATCGGGCAGTGTGGAGCGCGCCAGCGGGTCGAGATTGGCCAGAAACGTGGCCAGGTCCACGGGCCGGGGTGCGTGTTCGCGGCTTCCGGTCATGTCGGCGATACGGTTCAGCAGGTCGCCACCCCGGCGCGCCGCGCCTTGCGTGGCGGCGATGAGTTCCCGGGCCTCGGGTCCAAGCCCCATGCGGCCCAGTCGCGACTGCATACCCAGAATGATCGTCAACAGGTTGGAAAAATCATGCGCCATGCCCGAGGTCAGCTGTGCGGCCACTTCGCGCCGCCGGGTCTGTTGCAGCGCCGCGCGGGTCTGGGCCTCTTCGGTGATGTCCATCGACAGGATGTAGACGCCACCATCCTGCCCGTCGGGTGTAAAGGCCGCGCGGATGCGGCGGGCGCTTGGCTGGTGGGTGAACTCGAAGACTGACGCCGTGCCGCTGAAGGCATCGTCAAGGCGGGACCGGATGGCTGCAAAGGCGTCCGCTCCCATCGCCTCTTCGACCGTGAGGCCGATGATCTCGGACTGGCTGCCGGGCATCACGGTGTTGAGGCGGCGGTTCGAGTAGGTATAGATCCCGTCCGCCCCGACATGGGCGATATGGGCGGGCATCATCTCGGTGGTGAGGCGCGTGCGGGCCTCGGACGCGGTTAGCTGGCGCTTGGCCTCTTCGAGCGCGGTGATCGTCGCCTCAAGCTGTCGGTTCGTGGCGGCGAGGTCTTCGGAATAATCCGAGAGCTTGTCCGACAGTTCCTCGGAGCGGGCGGTCAGCAGCGCCTCCTGCCGCCTGGTGCGGGTGATGTCGGTATAGACGGTGACCCAGCCGCCCTGGGGCAGGGGCGAGCCTTCGACGGAAATGGTGCGGCCATTGGCGCGGGTGCGCTCCATGTAATGCGGCTCGAAGGCGCGGGCGACCTCGACCCGGGAGGCGACGAATTCCTCGATGTCGCCCACGTCGCCGTAATCCCCGCGCGAGGCGAGATAGCGGATCGTGTCGGCAAAGGTGGCGCCCGGGGTGACCAGCCTGTCCGGAAGGTCGAACATCTCCTGAAAGCGGGCATTGCAGACCGCCAGGCACAGGTCCGGCCCGTAGACCGTGAGCGCCTGCTGAATGAGGTTCAGCCCGGCCATGGTCATGTCCTGGGTTATGTCCCGCCCGGGGCGGCGGTCAGGGCGCATGGCCAGTCTCCGCGGTGGCGCCCTGTGCCCAGGCCACCGCCTCCTCAAGCCGGTCGTCGCCCCAGAACAGCTCGCCTCCGACGCGAAAGCTGGGCGCACTGAAGAGGCCGTGGCGGGCGGCGTCCTCGGTGGCCTTGCGCAACGCGTGTTTGACCGGATCGGACTGCGCCGTTTCCAGGATGTCGTCCGGCAGGCCCGCCGCCTTGGCGCAGGCGGCCACGACATCCTTGTCGGAAATGTCCATGCCTTCGGCGAATTCGGCGAGATAGATATTGTGGCAAAAGGCGACGCCCGCCTTGCCCGGGAGCGCCGCCGTGGCCACGCGGGCGGCCATCAGGCCGTTTTGCGGGAACGGGTCCGGCCGCCCGAAACGCAGCCCGAGCGCATGTGCCCGCCGCGCCACGTCCCGCCACATGTAGTTGCCTTTCGCCGGATACATTTTGAACGGTGACGTCTCCCAGCCCTGGGCCTTGAAGATGGGCCCCAGCAGAAAAGGCCGCCAGAGCACCTCGACCCCTGCCTGAGCCGCCAGCTTGGGCAGGCGCAGGGCGCTGAGATAGGAATAGGTCGAGGCGAATTCGAACCAGAACTCGAGGCGGGGCGGGGCCATGTCGGGTCTTTCGGGTTGCGGGCAACGTCTCAGGGTTCGGACAGGGGCACGGCCAAGTCAAGGGCGGGCGGCATCGCTGTCACAATTCGTAAGGTTTGGGAAAACTTCCGGAAAAAGTTGACGCCGAGACATGGGGATGCACCCTTGTCGGGGACAAGAATCGCCGCACGCACGGCGGGGCCCGCAATAATGACGGGTGATGGGAGGACAAGATTTGGCACAGTCGTCTGCGGCGAGCGACGCCCTTTCGTCGATTCCGGCGCTTCTGGCCCGGAACGTGGAGCGGTTTGGCGACCGTCCGGCCTATCGTGAAAAGGAATTCGGCATTTGGCAGAGCTGGACCTGGGCAGAGACCGCGCGGGAAATCGAGGCCCTGGCGCTGGGCCTGCTGAACCTCGGGGTCAACGAGGGGGATTTCATCGCCATTGCAGGGCGCAACCGGCCGTATTTCTACTGGGCGATGGTCGCGGCGCAGAGTGTGGGCGCGGTGCCGGTGCCGGTCTACCAGGACAGTGCCGCCGAAGAGATGGCCTATGTGATGGACCATTGCGGCGCGCGGTTCGCCGTGGTCGAGGATCAGGAGCAGGTCGACAAGATCATCGAGATACAGGACCGTCTGAGCCAGTTCGAGCATATGATCTATGTCGATCCCCGGGGCCTGAGGAAATACGATCATCACAAGCTGCACCAGTATTCCCATGTTCAGGAGCAGGGCCTTGCCGCACGGGACGAGTTCATGCCCGATCTGGAGGCGCGGCGGGGCAAGCTGGATTACGGCTCGACCTGCGTGATGCTCTATACGTCCGGCACGACCGGCAAGCCCAAGGGCGTGGTTCTGAGCAACCGCAACATCATCGAGGCGTCGAAATCATCCGCCGAGTTCGACAGCCTGCGCCAGTCCGAAGAGGTTCTGGCCTATCTGCCGATGGCCTGGGTCGGCGATTTCATCTTTTCCATCGGTCAGGCCTATTGGTGCGGGTTCTGCGTGAACTGCCCCGAGAGCCCGGACACGATGCAGGTCGACCTGCGCGAGATCGGCCCGACCTATTACTTTGCTCCGCCGCGTGTGTTCGAGACGCAGCTGACCAATGTGATGATCCGCATGGAGGACGCGGGGCGGTTCAAGAAATGGCTGTTTGACCGCTACATGGCCCATGCGCGCAAGGTGGGGCCCGCCATTCTGGACGGCAAACCGGTCAGCGCCTGGGACCGGATGAAACACGCCCTTGGCAATATCCTTGTCTACGGGCCTCTGAAGAATACGCTTGGCCTGAGCCGGGTGCGGGTGGGATATACGGCCGGTGAGGCAATCGGGCCGGAGATTTTCGAATTTTACCGCAGCCTCGGGATCAACCTGAAGCAGCTTTACGGTCAGACCGAGGCGAGCGTGTTCATCACGCTGCAGCCCGATGGCGAGGTGCGCAATGACACGGTGGGTGTCGCGGCACCGGGGGTCGAGATCAGGATAGCCGAGAGCGGCGAGGTGTTCTATCGCGGGCCGGGCACGTTCGAGGAATATTACAAGAACCCCGAGAGCACGGCGAGCACCAAGGATGCCGAGGGCTGGGTTGCCACCGGCGATGCCGGGTTCTTTGACGAGGCCACCGGGCATCTGAAGATCATCGACCGCGCCAAGGACGTGGGAAAGATGGCCCATGGCGGTCTCTTTGCGCCGAAATATGTCGAGAACAAGCTGAAGTTCTATCCCAACATTCTGGAGGCCGTGGTCTTTGGCAACGGGCGCGAGGAATGCGCGGCGTTCATAAATATCGACCTCGCGGCGGTGGGCAACTGGGCCGAGCGCAACAACATTGGTTACGCATCGTATCAGGAGCTGGCCGGGCATCCGCAGGTGCTGGAGACGATCAAGGCCCATGTGGAAGAGGTGAACCGAAGCCTCGCCGCGGACCCGATGCTGGCGCATTGCCAGGTGCATCGTTTCCTGGTGCTGCACAAGGAGCTGGATGCCGATGACGGCGAGATGACGCGCACCCGCAAGGTGCGGCGCAACATCATTGCGGACAAGTTCGATGACCTGCTGGCGGCTTTGTACAACGGCGCGGAGGAGGTCTTTACCACCACCGAAGTGACCTATGAGGATGGCCGCAAGGGCAGCATTTCGGCGACGTTGAAGATTGTTGAGGCCGAGGTGGTGCCAGGCACCGAGCAGAAGGTGGCGGCGGAATGACGCAACGACGCTCAGCTACGCAGGGGCAATGCCCGTTCGGTCCTCAACCGTTCCACTGGAACGATTGCCGCGATGCGGAGCGGACCTCACCCCGCCCGCCATCCCGTGGCGGTGCTCTGACGGAGAGGGGTTTTCATGCTTGATGATACCGAAGGTTACACCACCGAAGACGGCCGCAAGATCGGCGGCGTGGTGATGGAGATGAAGAACATCACCCTGCGCTTTGGCGGGGTGGTGGCGATCAAGGATATATCCTTCGATATTTGCGAGGGGGAAATCCGGGCCATCATCGGGCCCAACGGGGCGGGCAAATCCTCGATGCTGAACGTGATCAGCGGGTTCTATCATCCGCAGGAGGGTGAGGTCTGGTACAAGGGCGAAAAGCGCCCGGCCATGAAGCCCTATCAGGTGGCGCGGCAGGGGATTGCGCGGACCTTTCAGAACATCGCACTGTTTGAGGGCATGAGCGTTCTGGACAACGTCATGACTGGCCGCTTCCGGCAGATGAAGGCGAATATCTGGCAGCAGGCGATCTGGAAAGGGCCCGCCGAGCGCGAGGAGACCCTGAACCGCGCGGCGGTGGAGCGGGTCATCGACTTTCTGGAGATCCAGCACATCCGCAAGACGCCGGTGGGGCGGCTGCCCTATGGGCTCAAGAAGCGGGTGGAACTGGCGCGGGCGCTGGCCGCCGAGCCGAGCATCCTTCTGCTGGACGAGCCGATGGCGGGGATGAATGTCGAGGAAAAAGAGGACATGAGCCGCTTTATCCTGGATGTGAACGACGAATTCGGGACCACGATCGCGCTGATCGAGCATGACATGGGGGTCGTGATGGACCTCTCCGACCGGGTGGTCGTGATGGATTACGGCAAGAAGATTGGCGATGGCACGCCCGATCAGGTGCGCAGCAACCAGGCGGTGATCGACGCCTATCTGGGGGTGGCGCATGATTGATTTTGCCATGCAAAATCATCCCGGGCACGACCCGGGGCCCCGCGGAGACAAGCACGCGGATTATGCTATTGAGGCCCCGGACCAAGTTCGGGGCGTGAGGGAGGAGATGAGCGATGCCTGAGACACTGGTTTTTGCGATGGAGGTGTTTCTGAACGGCCTGATGGCCGGGGTTCTCTATTCGCTGGTTGCCCTCGGCTTTGTCCTGATTTTCAAGGCGTCGGGCATTTTCAACTATGCGCAAGGTGTGATGGCGCTTTTCGCGGCGCTTACCCTGGTCGGGATCATGGAAGGGCAGGTGCCGTTCTCGCATCTGATCAATGCCATTTTCGGCACGGAAATCTACAGTTTCGGCTGGACCGTTCCGGCCCTGCTGGCGATCGTGCTGACGGTTCTCGTGATGGTGCTGCTGGCCTGGCTGGTGAACCAATACATCTTCCGTCACCTGGTGAACCAGGAGCCGATCATCCTGTTCATGGCCACGATCGGGCTTGCCTATTTCCTGGAAGGTGTCGGCGACCTGATGTGGGGCAGCGACATCAAGAAACTGGATGTGGGCCTGCCGCAGGGTATCAACACGGTCATCGACGAAGTGACGTTCCAGATGCTCGATTACGGGTTCTTCATCGACAACCTGGACCTGGTGGCAACGCTTGTGGCCGCGGCTCTGGTGATCGCGCTGGTGGTCTTTGCGCAGTATTCCAAGCAGGGCCGCGCGATGCGGGCGGTGGCGGATGATCACCAGGCGGCGCTGAGCGTCGGGATTTCGCTCAACTTCATCTGGGTGATGGTGTGGTCGCTGGCAGGCTTTGTGGCGCTGGTCGCGGGCATTGTCTGGGGCACCAAGTCGGGGGTGCAGTTCTCGCTGTCGCTGATTGCGTTGAAGGCGCTGCCGGTGCTGATGCTGGGCGGGTTCACTTCGATCCCCGGGGCCATCGTGGGTGGCCTGATCATCGGGGTGGGCGAGAAGCTTTTCGAGTTCTGTTTCGGCATTGGCCAGTGCTTTGGCGGGGTGATCAACCTCGGAGGGGCGACCGAGCTGTGGTTTGCCTATGTTCTGGCGCTCCTTTTCCTGGTGTTCCGGCCGCAGGGATTGTTCGGGGAGAAGATCATTGAGCGGGTTTAGCGGAACCGGGAGGGGTGCCGGGCTGAAGCCCGGCCTACGGTCGGGTGTCCAGCCGGATCCAGGGGGCGCGTCATGACCAAGCTGATCGCGATCCTGAACGTGGTGGCCTGGTCGGGGTTCTGGGCCTTCGGATACCTGGCCGTCACCTCGGGAGTGGACCAGACCGGCCAGATGGTCACAGCGGCGGTGCTGGCGGCACTTGGCGGCGGTGCCGGAATGATGGCCTACCTTTGGCTGGTGCGGCATTCGGAGGCCACGGGCTATGCCCGGCGGGCCAATCGCGCGGTCAAACGCGACGGTGATGAAAACGGGGAGACGGCCTGATGTTCTATCGTGAAGCGGGCGACTTCAAGACGTCCTATGTGGCGGACAGCCAGACCTTTCCGATCAAGTTCGACCGGTATCGGTACTATGTCGTTCTGATCGCGGCCTTCGCGGTCGTGCCGCTGGTGATCAACGACTATTGGGTCAACGCGATTTTCATGCCGTTCCTGATCTATGCGATTGCCGCCATAGGCCTGAACATCCTGACCGGATACTGCGGGCAGGTATCCCTGGGCACGGGCGGGTTCATGGCCGTGGGAGCCTATGCCAGCTACAAGCTGATTACCGGGTTTCCGGACGTCAATATCTTTTTCCTGATCATCCTGTCGGGGGGAATCACAGCGGCGGTCTGTGTGCTCTTTGGCCTGCCCAGTCTGAGGATCAAGGGGTTCTACCTGGCGGTGGCGACGCTGGCGGCGCAGTTTTTCCTGGTCTGGCTCTTCAACAAGGTGGCCTGGTTCTACAACTATTCGGCCTCGGGGCAGATCAGCGTGCCCGAGCGCAGCATTCTGGGCGTGACCATCACGGGGGCCGAAACCGAGCCCTGGGCGGCCTATCTCTTCAGCCTCGTCTTTACGGTGATCTGTGCGGTTCTGGCGCGGAACCTGACGCGCGGGATGGTGGGGCGCAAATGGATGGCCATTCGCGACATGGACATCGCCGCCGAAATCATCGGGGTGAACCCGCTGATGGCCAAGCTGAGCGCCTTTGCGGTCTCGGGTTTCTTCGTGGGCATTTCGGGCGCACTGTTCTTCACGGTCTATCTGGGGGCCGTGGAAGTGGGTGAAGTGTTCGGGATCACCAAGAGCTTTCTCGTGCTCTTCATGGTGATCATCGGCGGGCTGGGCTCGATTTTCGGCAGCTTTGCCGGGGCGGCGTTCCTGGTGGTGCTGCCGGTCTTCCTGAAGGTCGTTCTGGCGGATTCGGTAGAGGTGAGCAGCGTGTCGCAGGCGGTCTCGTGGGTGTTGCTCTACGTGATGTATGCGGCCGGCGCGCTCTTTGTTCTGGACCTCGTGATGCGCGCGATGGGGCGCAGCCTGATGGGCGGGCTCGGCCTCTTGTGGGGCGTGATCGCGGTGGTGAGCTTTTTCGGCTCGGCCTTCTTTGCGGGCGGCCTCGGCTGGCCCACGGATATTGTCGCGTATCTGCAGCTGATTATCGTGGGCGCGCTGATCGTGATCTTTCTGATCGCCGAACCGCATGGGCTGGCGCAGCTGTGGCGGGTGGCGAAGGAGAAACTGAGACTGTGGCCGTTCCCGCATTGAGGAGCGGTTGATGGGATGGTGGGGGCAACCCTGCCCTGCAATGGGTCGCCGCAACATCGCGGCGGCTTGGAGAAACGGCGGGTTTGCCCCCGCCCTGTGATCGGAAAAACCATGGGAGGTATGAACCGATGAGAAAGACTTTGATGACAGCCGTGGCGGCGGCGATGCTGGCGGGACCGGCCTTGGCCCAACTGACCATCGTCGACACCAGCTATCGGACCGGGCCCTATGCGGCGAACGGCATTCCGTTCTCGGACGGGTACCAGGACTATTTCACCCTGCTCAACGAGCGCGATGGCGGTGTTGGCGGCGAGATGATCAATATCGTCGAGTGCGAGACGGGCTACAACACAGAGAAGGGCGTGGAATGCTATGAAAGCACGAAGGGCCAGGGCGCGCTGGTCTATCAGCCGCTGTCGACCGGCATCACCTATCAGCTGATCCCGAAAGCGACCGCCGATGGCATCCCGCTTCATACGATGGGCTATGGCCGGACCAGCGCCAAGAATGGCGAGGTCTTCAACTATGTCTTCAACTACCCGGCCAACTACTGGGACGGCGCGAGCCTCGCGGTGAGCCATATCCTCGATCAGAACGGTGGCGACATCAGCGGCAAGACCATCGCTCTGGTCTATCACAACTCGGCCTATGGCAAGGAGCCGATCCGCACGCTGGAGGAACTGGCCAAGAAGCACGGGTTCAACCTGACGCTTCTGGCCGTGGATCACCCCGGTCAGGAGCAGAAGTCGCAATGGCTTCAGATCCGCCGCGAGAATCCCGATTATGTGCTGATGTGGGGCTGGGGCGTGATGAACCAGGTTGCCATTCAGGAGGCTGTGAACATCCGGTTCCCGATGGAGAACTTCATCGGCATCTGGTGGTCCGGGTCGGAGAATGACGTGAAGGCCGCAGGCGACAAGGCCAACGGCTACAAGGCGCTGACCTTCCACAACCTCGGCAGCGATTACCCTGTCTATGACGACATTCAGAAATATGTCGTCGAGGGTGGCAAGGCCGCGGGGTCCGGCGATCAGATCGGCACGGTGCTTTATAACCGGGGCATGTATGCCGCGATGCTGGCCGCCGAGGCGATCAAGACCGCGCAGGAAATCCACGGCGTAAGCAACATCACCAGTGAACAGATGCGCGACGGCATGGAAGCGCTGGAGATCACCGAAGCCAAGATGGCCGGGCTGGGCCTGCCCAACTTCGGGCCGGAGTTCAAGGTCAGCTGCAAGAACCACGGCGGCAACGGCTTTGGCGCCGTGTCCCAGTGGGATGCCGCTGCCGGCGAGTTCAAGCTGATCACAGAGTACTACCAGTCGGATCAGGACGTGATCCAGCCGCTGATCGACGAGGACAGCGCGGCCTTTGCGGCCGAAAACAACATCGAACCGGGCTGTAACTGAGCACAGACCCCCGGCCGCGGCCTGCGCTGCGGCCGGGGGGTTGAACTGATATTTGAACACTGAAGGCAGGGTCCGGATTTTGCGGGCCACTGGTGGAGACATGCCATGCTTGATGCCACGGAGACGCAAGAGACGCTTCTTGAGGTCAACAATATCGAGGTGATCTACAATCACGTGATCCTCGTGTTGAAGGGCGTCAGCCTGAGCGTGCCCAAGGGCGGGATCACCGCATTGCTGGGCGGCAATGGCGCGGGCAAGACGACGACGCTCAAGGCGATTTCCAACCTGCTGAAATCCGAACGTGGGGAAGTTACCAAAGGGTCGATCACGTATCGCGGCGAGCGCATTCAGGACCTTGTGCCGTCCGATCTGGTGAAGAAGGGGGTAATCCAGGTCATGGAGGGCCGGCATTGCTTTGAGCATCTGACCGTGGAGGAAAACCTGCTGACCGGGGCCTATACGCGGCGGTCGAGCCGAGGCGAGATCGATGCCGATCTGGAGATGGTCTACAGCTATTTTCCGCGGCTGAAGGAGCGGCGAAAATCTCAGGCCGGCTATACGTCGGGCGGCGAACAGCAGATGGTGGCCATCGGGCGCGCGCTGATGTCCCGTCCCGAGACGATCCTGCTGGACGAGCCGAGCATGGGGCTGGCGCCTCAGCTGGTGGAAGAGATTTTCAACATCGTGAAGCGGCTGAACGAGGAGGAGGGCGCGACCTTTCTTCTGGCCGAGCAGAACACCAATGTGGCGCTGCGGTTCGCGCAGTACGGCTATATCCTGGAGAGCGGACGCGTGGTCATGGACGGTCCCGCCAAGGAGCTGCGCGAGAACCCGGATGTGAAGGAATTCTATCTGGGCATGTCGGACGAGGGGCGCAAGTCGTTCCGTGACGTGCGCTCGTACCGGCGTCGCAAACGGTGGCTGAGCTGATGTCAGCCGTTCTCGAGTTCGGCCCGCAATTCCGCGATCAGGTCCAGCGCCTCTTCGCGGGTGTTGCGGATGTTGGGGCGGAAGTCCTGGCTTTCGGCACGCAGGCGGATGTCGGTTTCGGTTTCCGAACCGGCGGCAAAGCGGGCGGTGCCCAGCGACGCGGCCTTGTTCAGGGCCTTGCCGCGCATGGCGTGCTGCCCCCAGGCGGCGGGCAGGATCTCGCAGCCGTTCATGTTGATCAGGAAGAACCATTTGCGGTCCGTTTCCTTGATGCGCTCTTCGAGATAGTCGTACAGGTCGTTCACGTCCCGGCTGTGGTTCAGCGTGAAATGCGAAAGGTCGATCTCAAGGATCAGGTCGCCCTCGTGAAACGCCACACGGCGGACCAGATCGGCAAGTGTGTGGGTCGGCTCGAGAACAAGCTTGCGACGGCGTCTGCTGGGCATTTCGGCGATACGCGCAAGGGCGTCATCGCGGGAACTGCACAGGTTGGGGTCGAAGGCCTCGGTATTGGCCGCGCGGGTGATCTGGCGGCGGGTTTCCTCGGAGGCGTCATAGCGGACAGAGCCCATGGAATGCGCGAGGTTGAGCGCCTTGCCACGCCGCGAATAGGCGGTCCAGGAGATTGGATCGATACGGGTGCCGTTGAGATTGATCATGAAGAACCAGAGCGGCTCGCCCGTGGCGGCGATGCCGGCCTCGAGGCGGTCATAAAAGCGGTTGGTCAGGGCCGAGCTGTCGAAATGGAAATCGGAGAAGTCGACTTCCATGATCTGGAGATCGTCGTGAAAGGTGATGCGCGCATCGAGTGCCGCGTCGTCGAGTGTGACCTTGGTGTCGATCATGGTGGCGTCCTCCTGGGTGATTCGCCAATCGGTATGCAATTGCATACCGTTTATCACATCACGACGTGCCCGGGCGAGTGGTCAAGCTGTCGCGCCCCCGGGCGCCTTGTAAGGGTCCCATCATGACACGGTTTTTCGACGATCTGGAGACACGGAGCGCCGATGAGCGGGACGCCTCCCTTGCCGAGGCGTTGCCTGAACAAGTCAGGCGGGCGCGGGCCCTGCCGGGCTATGGTGCCGCGCTGAGCGAGGTGGTGCCGGGCGATGTCACGGACCGGGATGCGCTGGCGCGATTGCCGGTGTTGCGCAAGTCCGATCTGGGGGCGGCGCAGGCGGCGGCCTTGCCCCTGGGCGGTCTGACGACACGGGAGATGACCGGGTTTGCCCATGTGTTCCAGAGTCCGGGGCCGATCTACGAGCCGGGTGGCGATGGTCGTGACTGGTGGCGCATGGGCCGGTTCCTGAATGCCTGCGGGATCGGCGCGGGCGACGTCGTGCAGAACTGTTTCGGCTATCACCTGACGCCCGCCGGGATGATTTTCGAGAACGGCGCGCGAGCGGTCGGGGCCACGGTGCTGCCGGCCGGGACCGGGCAGACCGAGCTTCAGGCGCGCGCGGCGCATGACATCGGGACCACGGCCTATGCCGGAACGCCGGACTATCTGAAGGTGATCCTGGACAAGGCGGACGAGATGGGCCTGCGCCTGGGCATCTCCAAGGCCGCCGTGGGGGGCGGGGCGCTCTTTCCGTCGCTCCGGCAGGAATATGCCGACCGGGGCATCACATGTCTGCAATGCTATGCCACCGCCGATCTGGGAAACATCGCCTATGAGAGCGCGGCTCAGGAAGGATTGATCAGCGACGAGGGCGTGATCATCGAGATCGTGACACCCGGCACGGGCGATCCGGTCGCGCCCGGACAGGTGGGTGAGGTCGTGGTGACCAGTCTGAACCCCGACTATCCGCTGATCCGGTTTGCCACGGGCGACCTGAGCGCCGTGATGGAGGGCGCAAGCCCTTGTGGACGCACGAATATCCGCATCAAGGGCTGGATGGGCCGTGCCGATCAGACCACCAAGATCAAGGGCATGTTCGTGCGGCCCGAACAGGTGGCGGCGCTGGTGGCGCGCCATGACGAGGTGGCGCGTGCCCGGGTCATCGCCAGCCGCGAGGGCGAGATGGACGTGATGACCGTGCGGATCGAGACACGATGCGACGATGCCGAACGCTATGCCGGCACGGTGACGGACACGCTCAAGATCAGGGGCCGGATCGAGCTCACTCCGCCCGGCAGTCTTCCCAATGATGGCAAGGTGATCGAGGATCAGCGCAGCTATGACTGACTGACTGTCTGGTATGGGAGGGCTGCGCGGTCAGCCCCGCCCGGGGCAGAAGCTGCGCTCGCCAGGTTCCAATCCGGGCCCGACGGACGGCAGGTTAAGCGCCCGAGCCCGCGAAGCCCCGGGGCAGGCCCAATCCGGCCGGGCTAAACCGCCCATGGACGAGATGCCGGACATCACGAAGCGCGCGCTGATGCGGGGCGGGTGAAATTGCCCGCAATTTGATCTGTTAAGGCGGTGCTAACGGCTGGTCTGCTAGGCCTTTTCACGGGTGAGAAAAGGTGGTGGATCATGAGCGCGCAAAGCAATGCGGCGCCCATCATCATCAAAAGGAAAAAGGTCACCGGCGGCGATGCGCACCATGGCGGTGCCTGGAAAGTTGCCTATGCCGATTTTGTGACTGCCATGATGGCGTTCTTTTTGCTGATGTGGTTGCTGAACGCAACAACCGAGAAACAACGAAAGGGGTTGGCGGATTACTTCAGTCCGACGATTCCGATCAGCCGGGTCTCCGGCGGCGGCGACGGTGATTTCGGCGGCGAGAGCGTCTTTGCCGAGGACACGCTGCCCAAGAATGGCACCGGCGGGACCAAGCAGCGCGCGACCGAAAGCAACCGTTCGCGCGGGGAATCCGGCCTGGCCCAGGAGGGCGAAGCCGCCATGGACACTCTGCGCCAGACCATCGAAGAGGCGCTGAGCGGCTTGTCCGGCGAAAGCATGGTGGAGCCCGATCTCAAGCGGCACATCATCACGCGCCTGACAGACGAGGGTCTTGTCGTCGAGCTGTTCGAGATCGAGGGCGCGCGCCTGTTCGATCCCGAGACGGATGCCCCCAGCCGCCTGCTCGAGCGGCTTCTGGCGGTGGTGTCCGAGCTTGCCGGTCTGGTGGAGAACGACGTGGCCATCGAGGCGCATACGGCGGCGGTGCCGCTGACGCTCAAGGTCAACCCCGTCTGGGACATGAGCACCACGCGCGCCGCGTCCGCGCGCCGGATCCTGACTGCTGCGGGGCTTGCGTCCGGACGGGTGAACCGGGTGACGGGCCATGCCGACCGCGAGCCGGTGGTCGAGAACCCGATGGCGTTGCGCAACAACCGGATCGAATTGATCTTTCTGAGGGCCGATCAGATGTAGAGGACAAGAGGCCCGGGGTGGGGCATGGGGAAATAGACTGCATTTTATCTGTTAGCGCGCTGTTAAACGGACGGGCCTATGCCTGAACCGAATACCAGTCGATGCAGCAGAAAGGCGTATCCATGACCATTTCCTCTTCGTTGAATGCCGGTGTGGCGGGGCTGAGCGCCAATGCGACACGGCTCGCGGCGATCTCCGACAACATCGCGAACTCGGCCACCTATGGCTACAAGCGGGTCGAAACCGATTTCCAGTCCCTGGTGATCTCGCGCAATGGCGGCAGCTATGCGGCCGGGGGCGTGCGGTCCTCGACGCAGCGGCTGATCGATGAAGGCGGTTCGCTTGTCACCACGTCGAACGCCACGGACCTTGCCGTGCGGGGCCGGGGCTTCCTGCCCGTGGCACGCGCCGCCGAGGTCGAAGTGTCCAACGGCGGAAGTCAGATGCTGCTGACCTCGACCGGATCGTTCCGAACGGATGCGGATGGTATCCTCAAGACGGACTCCGGGCTTGTTCTGCTGGGCTGGCCTGCCAATCCGGACGGGACAGTGCCGGAGTTTCCGCGCGACACGAGCGATGGGTTGGAGCCGGTTCAGATCAATGTGAACCAGCTCACCGGAGAGCCGACGACCCAGCTGAACCTGGGTCTGAATTTGCCGGCGACCGAAACCGCATCGACCGCGGCAGGCACCGCGCAGCAGCTGTCGGTGGAGTATTTCGACAATCTGGGCAAGTCCGAGAACATCCTGGTGGAATTCACGCCGACCATTCCGGGCACCGGTAACTCCAACGAATGGACGATGCAGTTCCTCGATTCGGCACAAGGCAACGCCGTGATCGGAGAATACACGCTGACATTCGACGATTCGCGCGCCTCGGGCGGTACTCTTCTGAGTGTCGCGACCGTGTCTGGCGGGGTCTATACCGCATCCTCGGGCAGCGTGATCGTCAACGTCGCGGGCGGCCCGATGGAGATCAATATCGGCCAGCTTGGCACCAATAGCGGCCTGACGCAGTTGTCGGACAGCTTTGCGCCCCTGTCGATCTCGAAGGACGGCTCGCCAGTGGGCAACATGACCTCGGCGGAGGTGGACGAGAACGGTTTTGTGCACGCCTCCTTTGATACGGGCATCACGCGGATCATCTACCAGGTGCCTCTGGTCGATCTGCCCAACCCCAACGGCATGGTGTCGCTCGATCAGCAGACCTTCATGCCCTCGCCCGAGAGCGGGTCGTTCTTCCTGTGGGATGCCGGTGACGGGCCGACCGGCGACGTGGTATCCTTTGCCCGCGAAGAGAGCGCGACGGATGTTGCGGGCGAACTGACGGACATGATCCAGACGCAGCGGGCCTATTCGTCCAATGCCAAGGTGATCCAGACCGTCGACGAGATGCTCCAGGAAACCACGAACATCAAACGCTGACCCTGACCTGAGCGCGGCGGTGCCCCCGGCCCGCCGCGCCCGCTCCCATTCGGAAAGGCCACGCCATGTCGCTGTCATCCGCGCTTGCCAATGCGCTCACCGGTCTCACGTCCAACGCCCGCGCGGCGGGGGTCGTATCCTCGAACCTCGCCAATCTCTACACGCCCGGATATGGCCGCCGCGACGTCGAGCTGAGCCCGATTTCGCGCGGTGCATCGGGCGGGGTGCGGGTGCTTGGGGTCACCCGTTACATGGATCAGGGATTGCTGACCGATCGTCGCGGAGCCGACGGGGCATTGGGCCATGCCAAAACGACGGCTACCTTCTTTAAGCGGCTCGAGCAGGTGATCGGCACGCCCGAGGCGGCGGGATCGCTGAGCGCGCGCATTGCCGCCTTCGACGCGGCCCTGACCACCGCGGCCAGTCGTCCGGAGGCGCCCGAGCGCCTCTCGGAAGTGGTCGCGCGGGCCCGGGAGGTGATTGGCAGCCTCAACGGTGCTGCGCAGGACATCCAGGCGCGTCGGCAAGCAGCCGAAGGCGACATCGCGAAAGCGGTGGACACGCTCAATAGCTCCCTGAAGCAGGTGGAGAGGCTCAATTTCGACATCCAGGAGGCGCGGCTCAGGGGGCAGGACGTCTCTTCGCTTCAGGATCAGCGCCAGGTTGTGATCGACCGGATTGCCGAGATTGTGCCTGTGCGTGAGGTGCCGCGCGATCTGGGAACGGTTGGCCTTGTGACCACCGGCGGCGCGGTGCTGCTGGACCGGGTGGCGGTCGATCTGTCCTTTGAGCGTGCCAACGTGATCGTGGCGGACATGACCCTGGCCAATGGCAGCCTCAACGGGCTGGGAATCAACGGACAGATCGTGCCGACCTCCGGCGGCAGCACGCCCATGCAGGGCGGTCGGCTCGCGGCGCTGTTCGACCTGCGGGACGCCCAGACGGTGGATGCCCAGGCCCAGCTGGACGCCCTGACCCGCAATCTGGTCGAACGGTTTCAGGATGCCGGGCTGGACACCACGAGAGGGGTCGGCGATCCGGGGCTTTTCACGGATGGTGGCGCGGCTTTTGCCGCCGTCGACGAAGTGGGTCTTTCCGAACGCATTGCATTGAACGTGCTGGTTGATCCCCAGGCCGGTGGTGCGACCTGGCGTCTGCGCGACGGTTTGGGCGCCGCCGTGCCTGGTCCCGAAGGCGATGCCACGCTGCTTCTGGCCTATGGGGACGCGTTGCGACAGCCCCGGGTTCTGGCCTCGGGCGGTATTGCCAGCGGGGCTGCCTCGCTGGCGGGTCACGCAAGTACGATGATTTCCCAATTCGGCCAGTTGCGCCTGACCGAAGAGCAGAATGTGACCTTCGCCTCGGCGCGCCGCAACGAGCTTGAGAACATGCTGTTGCAGGATGGTGTCGATTCGGACGTTGAAACTCAGCGGCTGCTGCAGATCGAACAGGCGTATTCCGCCAATGCCCGTCTGATCCAGACGGTCGATGAAATGATGAACGCACTTCTGAGGATCTGATCCATGAGCTCCACATCCATCGGTGATCTTTCACACGGGTTTCTCACCCGGCAGCGAAATGCTGTGCTCAAGACACAAATGGCGCGCCTGACAAAAGAGCTGAGCACCGGGCGCAGCGCGGATGTCACGCGGCAGCTCTCGGGTAGCCTGGGCCGGCTGGCGGATGTCGAACATCGGCACCAGATGGCCACGGCGATCAAGACCGCCACGGACGAGGCCGCGCTGTTCACCGCGTCGATGCAAAGCGCCCTGGACCTGACCAAGACACAGCTCGAGGACGTCGGGGCCGCGGCGGCCCTGGCCCAGACCTCGCCGGGGCCCATTTTGCGCAACTCGGCCTCGGAGATGGCCAAGGGTGCGCTGGACAGCATCGTGTCGGCGCTCAATACCGCCGTGGCCGGGCGCGCGCTGTTTGCCGGTACAGATGTTTCGGGTGCGGCGCTCGAAGGCTCCGAGACGCTGATTGCCGCCGCCCGCGCGGCCGTGTCGGGCGCTACGGATGTCGCCACCTTCACCGCTGCGCTGGACTTGTTTTTCGACGCGGGCGGCGGTTTTGAAACTGCCATCTACCAGGGCGGGACCGACGATCTGGCACCATTCCAGCTTGGCGATGGGCAGTCCGTCCAGTTGAGCCTTCGGGCCGACGCCCCGGCTTTTCGCGATGTGTTCAAGCAACTGCTCACAATACGCCTGGCAGATGATCTGAGCGTGACGATGAGCGAGACAAGCCGCAACACGCTGCTCACCCAGGCCGGGGCGTCGCTTCTGACCGACGTGGACGACGTGGTGCGTATCCAGGCGGATCTCGGCTATGCACAGGAGCGGATCGAGCGGGCCTCGGTACGGGCCGCCGCCGAACTGACCAGTCTTGACTACGCCCGCAACGAACTGATCTCGGTCGATCCGTTCGACACCGCGTCCGAGCTTGAGAACGTCCAGTTCCAGCTTGAGACGCTTTACACTGTCACCGCGCGGTCCTCGCGCCTCAACTTGTTGAATTTCCTCTCATGATGACATTCTTGCGCACCTCACTTGCCACCGTTCTCGCCCTCATGCTGGGCCTTGGGCCGGCCATGTCCACCCAGATCAGGATCAAGGACCTTGTCGAATTCGACGGGGTGCGCGGAAACGACCTGGTGGGATACGGGCTGGTCGTCGGGTTGAACGGGACCGGGGACGGGCTGCGCAATGCGCCCTTTACCGAAGAGATCATGACCAACATCCTCGAGCGCCTGGGCGTCAATGTGACGGGTGAACAGTTCCGTCCCAAGAACGTCGCGGCGGTCTTTGTGACCGCGACCTTGCCGGCCTTTGCCCGTGCGGGCGGGACGATCGACGTGACGGTTTCGGCCATCGGTGACGCCAGCAGCCTCCTGGGGGGCACGCTGGTGATGACACCGCTCAATGCCGCGGACGGTGAAATCTATGCCGTGGCCCAGGGGACGATCATCGCCGGGGGCGCGGTGGCCGAAGGCGCTGCCGCGACGGTCACGCAAGGTGTGCCCACGGCGGGTGTGATACCGTCCGGTGCGCGTGTCGAGCGGGAGGTGGAATTCGAGCTGGCCTCGCTCAGCAGCCTGCGCCTGGCGCTACGCGAGCCGGATTTCACGACCGCGCAGCGGATCGAGACCGAGATCAACCGGGCCTTCGGTCGCCAGGTGGCGGTGATGCTGGATTCGGGCACCGTGCGTCTGAGCGTCGAACGCACCCGCGCGCCGTCCGCTGCCCATGCCCTGGCGCAGGTCGAGAACATCCATGTCATCCCCGAAAGCAAGGCGCGCGTTGTGGTGGATCAGCGCTCGGGGACGATCGTCATGGGAGAGAATGTGCGCATATCGCGGATCGCCGTGTCGCAAGGCAACCTGACACTCAGGGTGCAGGAGGCCCCCGTGGTGTCACAGCCCAACCCGTTTGCCCAGGGCGAGACGATTGTCGTGCCGCGCAGCGAAGTGGGTATCGAGGAAGAGCCGGGCACGGGACTGGCGGAAGTGCCGGGCGGGACCACCCTGTCTGAGGTCGTTGCCGGGCTTAACGCCCTGGGGGTCTCGCCGCGCGACATGATCGATATTCTCAAGAGCATCAAGGCCGCCGGGGCGCTACATGCCGAATTCGTGGTGCGGTGAGCCGCGAATGCAGGCCGGTCAGGGCGTGTCGGGCATCGGCCCCGGCCGTGGCGCTGGGAGCCGGACGGCTTTCTCCGGGGCGCCGGTTTTGGCACCTTGTCGCACCGGGCATGTCGGGGGTGGTGCGACCGGCAAGTAACGGATGTCAGGTCGGATACAGGACCGATGATCCCGTCTTCCGCCTGGCGGCTTGCGAAGGTGATCAGAAGTAGCTGCGCACCAGGCTGTCGGCAATCAGGCGCCATCCGTCGGCAATGACGAAAAAGGCCAGCTTGAAGGGCAGAGAAACAATGGCCGGCGGGACCATCATCATGCCCATGGACATCAGTACCGCGGCGACCACGAGGTCGATGATCAGGAAAGGCAGAAAGATCAGGAACCCGATCTGGAAGGCGCGGGAGATTTCCGACAGCAGGAAGCTGGGGATCATGACCGAAAGCGGGGCATCCGATGTGGCGGTCATCCCGGCTGTGTCCGGGCGCAGCGCGGCCATCGAAGCAAAGGTTTCGGGATCCATGCGCGCGGACATGAATTCGCGAAACGGTGCCATCGCCCGGTCAAAGGCCACGTCCGGCGCGACAGCGTCATCCAGCAGGGGCCGGATGCCAAGGTCCCAGGCTTCTGTAAAGACCGGCTCCATTACGAAATAGGTCAGAAACAGCGCCAGGCTGACGATCAGCATGTTGGGCGGCGATTGCTGAAGCCCGATGCCCTGGCGCAGGATCGCAAGCACGGTAACCATGAAGGGAAAGCAGGTGATCATGATCGCCAGGCCCGGTGCCAGGCTGAGCACCGTGATCAGTGCAATCAACTGGATCGAGCGCGCCGAAATCGAGCCCTCGCTTCCCAGCGAGATCGAGATGTCCTGCGCCAGCGCGGGCCCGGCAGCGGCGCAGAAAACCAGAGCGCACAGTGGCGTGCAGACCCGGGGAACGCGGCGCGCCGGCCTCATCCAAGGGTGTCCCGCAATTCGGCCACCTCGGTGAGACGCACGGCCAGCTGGCCCTTGTGGTCCCCCTCCATCTCCTCGAGTTCCCCGCGCGCGATCAGCCGGTCGCCCACGTAAAGCTCGACCGGATCCTCGACGCGTTTGTCCAGTTGCAGCACGGCATCCTTGCCCAGTTTGAGCAGGTCGCGGATCAGCGGCCGGGCCTTGCCGACCGAAATGGTGATCTCGATCGGTACTGCGGCAAAGGGATTGCCCTTTTCGCCGCCTCGTTCCGTGCTGTCTGCTGCGGTGTCGTCCATCATGCCGTCTCCTTTTCCATGAAACTGGGGGCGGGGCCCGATTGCTGCGCGTCGAAGAATTCGGAAACCGCGCGCTGAAACTCGCCCAGCAACGCGTCCAGATCGATCTCGCGCTCTTCTTCACCCAGGCGCATTTGAACCTGCCCTTCGCCCAGCGTGTCTTCGGAGCGCAGCGAAACGCGTGGATTTCCGGCCGCATCGACCAGCGCCTCGAGCGACGCGAGATTGGCCGGCGAGGTGGTGATTTCAATCGTCGGGTCCATCCCGTCGGCGGCCGCGGTTTCCAGCAGTTCGGTCACACGCATCCCCAGACTGTCCCGTGCCAGTTTCGGCAGCACCTTGTGCACCATTTCCTCGAGCAGCGGACGAAGATCGCGCAGGATGCCCTGGGTCGCTTCGGTGACGGTGAATTCCAGGTCTTCGAGGTTCTGCGCAAAATCGCCGCTGATCCGGCGGCTGTCGCCCTCCTGCGCCTTCACCGCGTCGTCCCATCCGGCCTTGTACCCGGTTTCGTAGCTGTCGAGGCGCTCTTCTTCGAGCGTTACATCGCTCATCGAGACGGTCTTGCCGCCCATCGAGGCGCCAAAATCTTCGAGCAGGTGCGAAACGGACATCAGGCTTTCTCCTCTTCGCCCTCAAGCCATGTGCGCAGGATTTCCACGGTTTCCTCCTGGCGTTCACCGATCATGTTGCGCAGGCGGGCCACGGGGTCTTCTCCCTGTGGCAGGCTGGGCGTTCCGGCATCGCGACCGGCGCTGCCGCCCTGGACCAGTGACATGGCCGACGGGTCGACATCGCCATCGTCGATTTCACCGGTCAGCGGTGTCATCGTCTCCGGGACAGACTCCGGTGTACGCGGCGCGCCGGATGTGGCCGCAGTACCCGCAGTCGCGGCTTCGGGCGCGGCCAGCTGAGGGGTACGCCCTGCAGGAGACGCAGCCAGAACGGGCCGCACCACGAAGAGCCCCAGAACCAGTGCCACAAGTCCCAGCACGAGCGCCTGAATCAATGACATCACATCAAGGCCAAGACCCGCCAGAAAAGACGGCGCGGCTTCGGTTCCGGACACGACAGGCGGCTGAAATTCCATCGTCTTGATCGTGATCACGTCGCCGCGCGCCTCGTCAAAGCCGACGGCGGAGGCGACAAGCTCGCGCAGGGCGGACAGCTCGTCCTCGCTGCGGGGCACGAATTGTGTCGCGCCGCTGGCATCCGTTTGCGTGGAGCCGTTCACCAGGACCGCCACGGTCAGGCGCTTGACCGCTCCCGGGGCCAGCGTCACCTCGCGCTCGGTCTGGGACACTTCGTAATTCACACGCTCGCGCGTTTCATTGGTCTGACTGGAGGAATTGTCTGCGCCCGCCCCGTCGCCGTCAGGCAGGTTCGATGCGACGGTCACATCGCCGCCGCCCTGATCGGACGAGGAGTTGGTGCGTTCCTCGGTATCCGTGGAAATCGCGATCCGGCTGTTCGGGTCGATGGTGCGTTCGCGAATCATCTCGGTCGTGGTGACGGTATCGACACTCAGCTCGACAACGGCGTTGCCGGGACCAACCCGCGCCTCGAGCAGACGATGCACCCGCTGGCGCAACGTGTCGGACAGGTCCTCCCCGGCATTGGGTCGCGTCTCGCTTTCGGCGCTCACCAGCCCGCCGCTGCTGTCGATGACCGACACGTCGTCAGGCGTCATGCCGGGTACCGCCGAGGCCACGAGATAGCGAATCGCCTGGGCCTGTTTCGCCGGAATATCCCCGCCCGCCGCCGTCACCATGACCGAGGCCGAGGGCGTCACATCCCGTTGAAACGGGTTCGAGCCGGTATTTGCCAGATGCACGCGGGCAGTACTGATGTTGGGGCTCGACACGAGGGTGCGGGCAAGTTCACCCTCCTTGGCGCGCCAATAGGCGGCGTCGAACATCTGGGATGTGGTGCCGAAACCGGAGAGGCTGTCTAGCAGTTCGTACCCCTTGGCGGAGTTTGCGGGCAGCCCTTCGGAGGCCAGCGTCATCCGCAGCGCATCACGTTGCAAAACATCGACGAAGATCGAACCGCCGCGCACGTCATAGGCCACCCCGCGCTGTTCCAGCGCGCCGATGACTTCGCCCGCAGCGCCGCTTTCCAAACCCGAATAGAGCAGGGCCATGGACGGTGTGGACGCCATGCGTCCAAGCCCCAGAATCGCCGCGAACATGGCCAGCGTGGCCAGCACGACGATCACCCGCTTGCGCATTTCAAGCCCTGTCCAGATGTTCATGATCTGCTGCAATTCTTTGCCTCCTGGTCCCCGGCCTTCTGCCGATCCGTGGACCCATGTTTCGCCGATCAGGCTTAACAATCGGTTAGTTCCTGTCGGCCTATATTGGCGTCGAGGAAATTCATGGGGTCGGCTGATGAGCGAGACACGCGAACCAGAGGAAGACGCACCGAAAAAGAGCTCGAAACTGCCTTTGATTCTGGCGCTTGTGCTGGCGCTACTGGGCGGCGGCGGTGGGTTCTATGCGGTCTTTTCCGGGATGCTTCTGGGCGGCGAATCGGCCGAAAACGCCAAGGCTGAAACTGGTGAAGAAGACGCGCCACCCCGGATCGGGGACCTGCCGGATGTGGCCTATCTCGAGGTGACGCCGCTTGTGGTGTCACTGGGCGAGGGTGCCACCGGTACGCATCTGCGGTTCAGCGCGCAGCTCGAGGTCGGTGCCGGGTACAAGGACGAGGTCGCGAAGGTGATGCCGCGCGTGGTCGATGTGCTCAACAGCTATTTGCGGGCGCTGGATATGCGCGACCTTGCGGACAGCGCGGCCCTGATGCGCATACGGGCGCAGATGCTGCGGCGCATCCAGATTGTCACCGGCGGGGATCGCGTGCGTGACCTGCTGATCATGGAATTCGTACTGAACTGAGGACAGGACATGGAACTGATTGCCGATATTCTGCTTGTTGCCGGGGCTCTGGGGGCCGGTTTCTACTGCTTTGTTCTGGCCCGGCGGCTGAGCCGTTTCAACGACCTGGAGAAGGGAATGGGAGGGGCTGTCGCGGTTCTGTCCGCGCAGGTGGATGACCTCACCCGCACCTTGCAGGCGGCACAGGGTACCGCCTCGGACTCGACGCAGAAACTGACCGATCTGACGGACCGCGCCGAAAGCGTGGCAAAACGACTCGAACTGATGATGGCATCGCTGCATGACGTACACGAGCCCGCCGCGCCGGAGGCCGCCCCGGTGTCCAGCTCGCCCGTAGGTCCGGTCTTTCGCCGGCACGATACGGCGGGGGCCGCGTGATGGGCAGGCGGACGACCGGCAAGGCGAAGGGCAAGCCGCGGCTTCGGATGCGCGGTATGCGCGGGGCGCTGTTGATCGTGGCAGGCCTGCTCCTGGGGTCGGCCATGTTGCGGATGGGTCAGGATGCAGGCCGGGCGTTCGCTCAGGGCAAGAAGGATGTCGAGGTCAGCGTTCTCGATCCGGCCGGGGATCGTGCGGCCGAGAAAAGCGAAACCCTCGAAGAGCTTCAGGCGATGCTGCAGGCTTTCCGCGCGCGCGAGGCGCGTCTGGCCGCGCGTGAGAAGGCGGTGGAGGAGAGGCTGCTGGCGCTGCGCATGGCGGATGAGGAAATCGAGCGAAAGCTTGTGCGTCTGGTTGCCGCCGAAGAGGCGCTGGCCGACACGATTTCGCGCGCCGACAGCGCCGCGACCGATGACATCGACCGGCTGACGCGCGTCTACGAGACGATGAAGCCCAAGAAGGCGGCAATTCTCTTCGAGGAGATGGCCCCTGAATTCGCCGCCGGGTTTCTGGCGCGGATGCGCCCCGAGGCGGCGGCGGGCATCATGGCCGGGCTCAGCCCGGAGGCCGCACATCGCTTCAGCGTCGTGCTGGCCGGGCGCAATGCGGGTGTTCCTACCGAATAACCGGTCTGGGGTGAGCGATTTTTAACTCGATTCTGCGAATGTGGCGCGCAGGGTTTCAGCGGAGAACGTGATGATCGGCATAATCGGTATCGCAGTGATTTTCATCATGGTGTTCGGAGGCTACCTGGCCGCGGGCGGCAAGTTTGGCATCATCATGAAGGCATTGCCGTTCGAACTTATGATGATCGGCGGGGCGGCGACGGGTGCCTTTCTGCTGAGCAACGACTTTGGGGGCGTCAAGCAGACCGCGCGCGATATGGGCAAGGTGTTCAAGGGGCCGCGGTGGAAACATGACGACTACCGTGACCTGTTGTGCCTGCTGTTCGAGCTGATCCACCTGGCGCGCAAGAACCCGGTGGCCGTCGAGGAGCATATCGAGACGCCGGAGGAGTCGTCGATCTTCACGCGCTATCCGAAAATTCTGTCAGATGCCGAGGCGGTAGCCCTGATCAGCGATACGCTGAGGTCGGCCTCGATGAACTATGACGATCCGCATCAGGTCGAGGAAGTTCTGGAAAAGCGTATGGAGGCCAATCATCATCACGCGCTGCATGGCAGTCATGCGTTGCAGACCGTTGCCGACGCGCTGCCCGCGCTGGGCATTGTCGCGGCGGTTCTGGGTGTTATCAAGACCATGGCCTCGATTGATCAGCCGCCGGAGATTTTGGGCAAGATGATCGGGGGCGCTCTTGTCGGGACATTCCTCGGCGTGTTCCTGGCCTATGGCCTGGTCGGGCCCTTCGCCAACAAGGTGAAGAATGTTGTCGAGGAGGATGCGCATTTCTATCAGCTGATCCGCGAAGTGCTGGTGGCCAATCTGCACAATCACGCCACGAATATCTGTATCGAGGTGGGCCGACAGAACACCCCATCTCATGCCCGCCCCAGTTTCAACGATCTCGAAGAGGCGCTCAAGGCGCTCAAGCAGGACGTGGCATGATGCGGATTGCGCTGTGGCTCGTGGCGTTCCTCGTCGTCGGCGCAACCACGTCCGACGCACAGGAGATACCCGTGCGGTCCGGTGCCCATGACGGGTTCACGCGGCTTGTCGTCCACCTGCCGCGGCGGGTGGAGTGGCAGTTGAACGGTACCGGGCGCGAAAGGCGGCTGTCCTTCGGAAAGGACGGGATGCGCTTTGACCTGCGGTCCGTTTTTGCCCGTATCGACGGGCGGCGCCTTGCCGCAGTCAGGCAGCCCCCGGGGCGATCGGAGCTCGAAATTTCAACCTCCTGTGATTGCACGGTCGAGGCAGTGTGGGCCGGTACCTCTATGCTGGTCATTGATGTCAGGGATGCCGGGCTTGGTGAGTCCGCGCTCAAGCCACCGGATACCCAGCCGAATACCGAAACCTCGGGGGTTTCGGAACCGGATCCGGACCGACAGCCGGACAAAGGCACCGCTGCGGCATTCGGGACCGACCTGATCTGGACCGGACAGCCCGGTGTACCAAGTGCCAGCAGCATCGTGTCGCGGGGTCTGAACCTGTATCTCGACGCCCGACCTCTGCGAAGGCAAGACGCCGATATGCCGGCGCAGGCGCGGGCGGACATGGACGACACGAGTGTGGCGGAGGCCGAAATCGGGCGGCAACTGAACGCGTTTCGCACATCCCTTGCCGAGCAGATCGGCAGAGCCACATCTCAGGGCCTGCTCGTGGTAGGGGACGATCCGGTTCTGCCCGCGTCATCGGAAGGGCCGGAACCCGCTTCGGAGAAAAATGGCGAGCCGGACGAAGGGGATGCCGCCACGGATGTTGCCCGGGCGACGGTGCAATCCCGGTTCGAGACGGGATTCGCAAGGGGTATTATCAAGGATGAAAATGAGGATGTCGTCCTGCAGAACGGCCGTCGCTGCCTCGCGCCGGAGTTTGTCGATGTGACGTCATGGGCCGAGGGGGCGGATTTCGCCACGGAGCTTGGGACCCTTCGCAAGCAGCTTGTCGGAGAGTTCGACCGCGTTGATCCGGACGTGACGCGCGCGCTGACGCGGGCGTATATTCATTTCGGTTTTGGCGCAGAAGCGCTCCAGGTCCTGCAACTGGTTGATACCGGTGCCGAAAATCGAACCGCAAAGGAGTTGCGAATCCTGCGCGACATGGCTCAAGTGCTTGAAACAGGGGCGCTGGACCGGCCCTCGATCCTGCATGGCCAGATGGCGTGCGACGGTCCGGTCGCGGCCTGGTCCGTGCTCGCCCATCCCGACATTTCGCCGCAGACGGAGGTGAATGACGATGCGGTTCTGCGCACGATCAGCGCCATGCCACGTCATTTGCGCGACTACCTTGGGCCGATGATGGCGCGCCGTTTCCTGGCGGCCGGGCGAGAGGATACGGCGGACCGTGTATTCCAGATCCTCGGCCGCGACGATCGTGACGGTACGCAGGCCGAGCAAATGGCCCGGGCGGAAGCCGCGCTTTTGTCCGACGACCTGGATGCGGCGGATGAGAGGCTGGCAGATGTCGTGGCCGGCAATTCGCTATCGGCGGCCGAGGCCCTGCTTCGGCGTATCGAAACGCGCATCGCCACGGGGCGCGGCGTTTCGGAGGATATGGCCGATCTCGCCAGCGCCTACGCCGTGGAAAATCGGGAGGCCCCGATCGGCCAGGCGTTGACCCGGGCATCGATCGAGGCCGTGGCGGCGTCCGGCGATTTCAACCGCGCGTTCGAAGACCGTAACCGCCAGATCGCAAGGCTGAGCGCAAAGGCGGATGCGGCATTGTCCAACACGCTCTTTTCACTTCTGAGCAAGAACGCTGCGGACATCACCTTTCTCGCACATGGGTTCGCGGCATCCGACGCCGTCGTTGCGGAACTGCGCCCGGAGACCGGCAATGCCGTGGCGGCAAGGTTCCTGAAACTGGGATTTCCAGAGGAAGCGGGGCGGTACGTTGCCAGTGAGACCACAGGTGACATGCAGGCGCAACGCCGCCGCATCAGGGCCGAAATCGCCCTTGCCCAGGGCCAACCGCGAAGCGCACAGATCGAACTGATGGGTCTGAAAGGCGACGACGTGGCCAAGCTTCGGGCAGAGGCACTTACCATGACCGGCCAGTATGACATGGCGCGTGACCTTTTCATCGAGGCAGGTGATCCCGCCTCCGCGGCCCGACAATCGGCGCAGGTCGCCGATTGGGCCATGCTCGAGCAAACCGGGGAAGAGGATCTCGCGATGCTGGCGGGTCTTCTTGGCCAGGAGATGCCTGCGCCGGACCCGAACGCGCCTCTGGCGCAGGGGCGCGCGCTGCTCGAGATCAGTTCACGGTCGCGCGAAACGGTGCGTGCGCTTCTGAACAACCGCCCACCGCCGGCCCCGGAGTAATCGAGACCGCGGGATGCACGATGTGGCCCGGCCGTCGCGCCCCACCAGTGCCGGCATACCGGTCAAGACAGGCCGGACGATCAAATCCTGAACATGGTTACCAAATCTCAAGACTAGGCCCCTAGACAGGATCGAGCCGAGGCAGAAGGTCCGGCAGTCAGAGGATGCGATGCGCAGAACAAAGTCCCATGTCTTCCCGGGCGGCATATACGGTTTCGTGCGGGCCCGTATGAAACCGCCGGGTTTTGGGGGGTGTCGCGGATCTGTTTCCGGTGCCGTGATTGCAATCCTCGCTTCGGCTTTCCATCCGGGTCCGGCGTGGGCGGCGAACGGTGCGGAGCTTTGTGACCAGGCCGCGCGCTATGCCTCAGAGCGCACCGGCGTGCCTCTTGATGTGCTGCGCGCCATCACCCGAACGGAAACGGGCCGGAAGGCAAGCGGAAGCACACCGGATCCCTGGCCCTGGACCGTGAACATGGAAGGGGTCGGAAAATGGTTCGACACGCGTGCTGACGCCCTGCGCTTTGCAGAGCTTTTCCATGAGCGCGGCGCGCGCAGCTTCGACGTGGGCTGTTTCCAGATCAATTATCGGTGGCACGGAAATGCCTTCGGATCGATTGACGAGATGTTCGATCCGAAGGCCAATGCGCTCTACGCCGCGCAATTTCTCCTGCGGTTGCACGCCCGGACCGGTGACTGGTCGAAGGCGGCAGGGGCCTATCATTCGGGCACGCAGGTCTACGCCGCGCGCTATCGCAAGCGGTTCGACAATATCCGGGGCGCGTTGGCCCCCGCCGTCTCGGCCCCTGTCGCCCTGGCGCGGACGGCCGCGCTGCGTCACAACGCCTTTCCGCTGCTCACGGCAGGGGGCGTCGGGACACCAGGCCGGCTTGGGTCGCTAGTGCCCAGGACCGACGGGGGCGGCGCACTTCTGACCTCGAAGGCAAGCAGCCTGGAGGTGGACGGATGAGCCTGTCCCTGCGCGCCGTTTTCCAGCCGACCGTCCTGCTCGCGATGGCCCTGATGGCGATCATCGTGATGATGATCCTGCCAATGCCCGCCTGGGTGCTGGACATTGGCCTCGCGGCGTCCTTTGCGCTGGCCATTCTGATCTTCACGATCACGCTCTTCATCGAGCGACCCCTCGATTTTTCCGCCTTTCCGACGATCCTCCTGGCATCGCTTATGCTGCGGCTGTCGCTGAACGTGTCCTCGACCAAGCTGATCATCGGACAGGGCCACACAGGAACCGGGGCCGCAGGCGACGTGATCGAGGGGTTTGCGAGCTTCGTCATGAGCGGCAGCGTTTTTCTGGGTCTCGTCGTGTTCGGCGTGCTGCTGATCGTCAATTTCATGGTGATCACCAAGGGCGCGGCCAGGATGGCCGAAGTCGGTGCCAGGTTCGCGCTGGACGGGATGCCCGGCAAACAGCTGGCAATCGACAGCGACATGTCCGCCGGTGCGATCAGCCACGAGGAGGCCCGCGAACGCCGGGAGCGTGAGCAGCAGGAAACGACGTTCTTCGGATCGCTCGACGGGGCGTCGAAATTCGTCAAGGGGGATGCGGTTGCAGGGTTGCTGATCACGCTGCTGAACCTCGTGGTCGGCCTGATCATGGGCGCGGTCGTGCATGACATGCCGCTGGGCCGCGCCTTTGAAACCTATGCCATCCTGACGGTGGGCGACGGGCTGGTGACGCAGATACCCGCGGTGGTCATCTCGATTGCCTCGGCGCTGTTGCTGGCGCGTGGCGGGGCGATCGGGTCGACAGACCTTGCGCTTGGCGATCAGCTTGGCCGGCATCCGGTCGCGCTGGGCACCGTGGCGGTGCTCATGGCGCTGTTTGCGCTGGTGCCGGGGCTGCCGTTCCTGCCGTTCATCCTGGGGGCCGGCGGGTTGGGGACAACGGCCTTTGTGCTTCACCGGCGTGCCGCGCGGGCCCCGGCCAAGACGACCGATGAGGGTGGCACCGATACGGCGCCTGCGGAAAAGTCGATGGGCGACGTTCTTGAACTGGATGACATACATGTGGAATTCGCGCCCGATCTGGTGGGCATGGTTCTGGACGCCGGCACGGGTCTGGATGCACGGATCGCGAATATGCGAACCCATGTGGCCACGCGCTTTGGCGTGATACTTCCGGAAATCAGGTTGACGGATGATGCTTCTCTCACGCCCGGGACATATGTGATCCGTATTCTCGGCGTCGAACAGGCCCGCGCCGAACTGCGCACGGACAAGGTGCTGATGCTCGACCCCGAAAGCAATGCCGGGCTCCCGATGGGCGAAAGCGTGAAAGAGCCCGTCTACGGTGCCCCGGCGCGATGGATCGATCCGGGGGCACAGGACGGGGCCGCGCTGAGCGGTGCCACGGTGGTCGCGCCGCCGGAGATCCTGGCCACCCATCTGCTGGAAGTGACCCGCAAGAACCTTTCGCGGCTGTTGAGCATGAAGGCCATGCGACGGCTGCTGGACGAGATGGTCAACCTGACCGACCCGGCGCGGTCCGAGGCCAACCGGAAACTCCTGGAGGAGATGATCCCGGATCGGGTTCCGACGGACCTTCTGCATGTGGTGCTCAGGCTGCTCCTGGCCGAGCAGGTCTCGGTGCGCAACCTGCCGCTGATCATCGAAGCGGTGGCCGAGGCGCGCCAGACCCATGCACAGCCCGAGGCCATCTGCGAACATGTGCGCCAGCGTCTCGGGTTTCAGCTGGTGTCCGGCCTGCTGCGCCCGGACGGGACGCTTCCGCTTGTGCAGCTTGCACCCGAATGGGAGGACACGTTCAACGCCTACCAGATGGACGGAGACCGGGGCCGCCTGGATGTGGCCTTGCCGCCTGATCTCTTCAACGCGCTGACCGGCTCGGTCGCCGAGGAGGTGGCGCGCGCCGGGTCGCAGGGCATCTTCCCGGCCATCGTGACCTCGAGCACACGCCGCAGGTTCCTGCGCACCGTGCTCATGGCCAAGAACATCACCAACCCCGTGCTGTCCTTCGAGGAAATCGGGCTCGAGGCGCAACCGTCCCTGGTGGGCGTTGCGGCCGCGGCATGAGCGGGGCGTCCGCGCTGCTCGACATGGGAGCGGAGGTTTTGTGGCTCCATATGCTGGTGTTCCTGCGCGCGGGGCCGCTGATGTCGATGTTTCCCGGCTTCGGCGAAAACTCGGTGCCGGTTCGGATCAAGCTGGTGCTGGCACTGGCGCTTACGGTGATCGTCGCTCCGGCGGTTCAGCCATTTGCCGGCAGGGCTCCTGCCTTTTCAGGTTTTGCGGTTCTGGTCCTGGTCGAGAGCGGCATCGGCCTTGCCATGGGATTGGGGCTCAGGCTGTTTCTGCTTGCGCTTCAGACGGCCGGGTCGATCGCGGCGCAGGCCACATCCCTGTCGCAGATACTGGGCAGCGCCGGGGCGACCCCGCTGCCGGCCATGGGGCATATCCTGGTGGTGGCGGCGCTGGCGCTGGCGATGCTGCTGGGGTTGCATATCCGCGTCGCGGAAATGTTCATCCTGTCCTACAATCTCTTTCCGGTCGGTGAGATGCCCGGTGCTGCGGCCCTGTCGGAATGGGGTGTCATCCAGGTGGCGCGGTCCTTTGCACTGGCGTTTCAACTGGCAGCACCGTTCCTGATCGTGTCGGTGATCTACAACCTGACTCTGGGCATCATCAACCGGGCCATGCCGCAGCTCATGGTCGTGTTTGTCGGGGCCCCCGCCATTACCGCGGCCGGCCTGATCGGCCTGATGCTTCTGTCGCCTTTGATGCTGGAGGTCTGGATGCAGGCGCTCGAGGCGTTCGTGTCCAATCCGTTCGGGGGCCGCTGATCATGGCCAAACCGGACGATGACACCAGCAAGCCGCACGAGCCGACCGCGCACAAGCTCGAGCAAGCCCGCAAGAAAGGCGACATCGCACGGGCCAGTGATCTCACTTCCGCCGCCGCCTATGGCGGTATTCTTCTTGTGGCGCTGGCCGCAGGTGCCGCGTCGGTCGAGCAGGTCGGAAGCGTGCTGCAGACCTTTCTGGCACAGCCTGACCGTCTGGTTCCGTCCTTTTTCGGCGCCAGCGCGCGCCCTGCCGTTGGCAGCGTGATGGTCAGTCTCGCGGCGGGCCTGATCGCGTGGTTCGCGATCCCGGCAGCACTTGCCGTTCTGACACTGATCGGGACACGCAGCTTTGTCTTTGCAACGGACAAGCTCAGGCCCAAGACGAGCCGGTTGAACCTGATTTCGAACGCCAAGCAGAAATTCGGAATCTCCGGGTTGTTCGAGTTTTCCAAGAGCACGGCAAAGCTGATCTGTTACTCGATCCTGCTGGGCGTCTACCTCACGGTGCGCCTGCCCGAAATGGCCGGGGCCATACATGCCGAGCCGCGGGGCATAGGCCTGCTCATGGTCATGATGATTGTGGATTTCATGAAGGTCGTGGTACCTCTCGCCTTGTCGATCGGGGCGATCGATTTCCTCTGGCAGCGCTTCGATCATGCGCGGCGCAACCGAATGTCGCATCAGGAGGTGAAGGACGAGCACAAGCAGACCGAGGGCGATCCGCACATGAAGCAGGAACGGCGCCAGCGCGCGCACGAAATCGCGACCAGCCAGATGATGTCGGACGTTCCCACGGCGGATGTCGTCATCGTCAACCCGACGCATTTTGCCGTTGCTCTCAAATGGAGCCGATCGCCGGGGGCCGCGCCGGAATGCGTGGCCAAGGGCGTGGATCATGTTGCTCTCGCCATTCGGGAAAAGGCCGCCGAACATGGCGTTCCCGTCCGGCACGATCCGCCAACGGCCAGGGCGCTCTATGCCACGACGGAAATCGGACAGGAAATCAGCCAGGATCACTACCGCGCGGTCGCGGCCGCGATCCGGTTCGCAGACGCGATGCGCCGCAAGATGGCGTCCTTCGGATGAACGTCGCTGAGCTTCGCGCGCTGGTTGAATTGACCAACGCCCGGTTCGAGGCCGAGCGCGCGCGCCTGCGGGGTTTCTTCGAGGTGGAAGCGGGGCTGCGGCGCGATCTGGCCCGGCTTGAGGCCCATGGCCGGGCCATGGCCGCATTGCCGCCCGATGATCTGGGGCAGGGGCGGGCCATCGGTGCCGACATCGCCTGGAGCGCATGGCAGGCGAAAAAACGCATGGAGGTCAATCGCGACCTCGCGCTGCATCTTGCGCGCAAGGAAGGGGTGCTGAAAGCGCTGCGCCGTGCCTATGGCAAGAAGGAAGCGGCCAACACCCTGTGGAAGAATGCAAGACAGGCCAAAGCGGCGGCGTGTCTTGCTGCGCAGGCCGACATCACACAGCAGCAGGCGATCCTCGTGGCCCATCCGCGTGCTCGGCCTGGCACCGGTTCGGGCTGAGGGACTATCGTGGAGCGGTCCTTCGGGGCAATGCCGCGATTGGTCAGCGCAGTCCTTCACCCGTGTGTCATTCCGCGCCCGGGCGTTGGGACAGGACGGTCATGCCCGCGGGGGGCCATTGGAGTGATCGGGTGGTCCGCGTCGCGGATTTCGCCTGGCCGTTCTATTCGTCGCGCCGCCCGAGGTCGGTGATCAAGACACCCGTCACCGTGTCACCCAGCACAGCCCGCGCGCTGTCGAGAAGCGCGCGCCGGAGAACATCGAGATTATTGGCATCCGTAAAGGATCCGCGAAACCCGCCCATATTGGCATGGGCGAAGAGCACTTCGAGGAACTGGTCCCTCAGCTTGGGTTCGTGGCGGTAGACGGTTTCGGTCGATCCGGGCGTGACTTCGATGCTCAGGGACATGACGACAAGCGACTCGACTGCGCTTCCCGCAACCACGGGGATCACGAACTGATTGTTGAGCTTTACATATTCCTGCGTCGACGCCTCCTGCGCGGTTTCGTCCTGTGAGCCGGCGGGTTTGGCACTCTTCGCCTCACCGGCGGGCGCGCAGTTCTGCGCTGCCATGTCTTCCGCGGGTTCCGGCCGCAGGGCAAGCCCCGCACCGACACCGCCGCCAATGCCCAGGAGGATCAGGATCAGGGGGAGTAATTTCTTCATGGCCGGTCTCCGTCAGAAGGGCAGGATCACATCGAGCACCTGCTGGCCGATACGCGGCTGCTGCATATCGGTGATCTGACCGCGCCCGCCATAGGAAATGCGCGCCGAGGCGATCTTGTCATAGGTGATCTCGTTCTGGCGCGAGATGTCGGCGGGCCGCACATAGCCGGTCACCAGAAGCTCGCGCAGCTCGAAATTCACGCGCACTTCCTGTGACCCCTGGATCGAGAGCACGCCATTGGGCAGAACCTGCATGACGGTGGCCGCCACGCGCAGCGTCAGCTCTTCCTTGCGGCTGACCGACCCGTCGCCGCCGGAGCGGCCCGAGCTGTTGAGGTCCACGGCGTTTTCCATACTGGCGCCTTCGGGCAGCTTTTCGTTGATGCGCTGAGGGATGCCCAGGAGCTGTGGCACACTCATGCTTTCGGAACCGGTCCGCGAGCGGGAGGTCGAGTTGGAAATCTGGGCCTCCTCGTCGATCTCGATCACCACCGTGAGGATGTCGCCACGCTTGATCGCGCGCCGGTCGCCCAGAAGAGAGCGCTGTCCGGCGTTCCAGAGCGAGGCATCATCCACGCGCCGCCGCCGCTCTGTCGTTTCGGGCAGGCCGGGATCGAGCATCGCGACCTGTTCGTCGTTGTTCGCGGCGGGCGTAAAGCTGGGCGGCCTGCCGATGTCCTGCAAGCGGGCACATCCGCCAAGGGCCAGACCGGCCAAACCTGCCATGAGGGAAAATCGCAACATCGGGTGTTCTCCTAGTTCGAGACGGAAATGCGGCCGTCAGGGCGCACACGGCCCGACACTGTGATACGCGAGGCGAGGTTCATCACACGGATGAAGTCCCCGGCACCGCCCCGGGCCAGGGCGCGGCCCTCGCTGAAAATCGCGATCCCGCCCTGTTCGAACACCAGCGACACGATCTGGTTGCGCTCGACAATGGCGGGCGGACCGACATCGCCGGGACGGATGGGCCGCCCGGCATACAACGCGACGCGGGTTTCCATGCCGATGATCTCGTTGACGTCGCTGAGCGCGCCCTCCACCTCCACATCCTTGACCACCACATCCTGTGCGGTCACGATGGTCTGGGCCCGCATTGTGCGCGCCGCCAGAACCGTTTCGGCGGGTGCTGCCGATGGCAGCGCGACCAGGAGCGCGGCAAGCAGACGCATCACCGCACCTGCGTCGTGGCGCCAAGCATCTGGTCGGCGGCGGAAATGACCTTGGAGTTCAGTTCGTATCCGCGCTGCGCCTCGATCAGCTCTGTCACCTCGCGCACCGGATCGACCGAGCTGTCCTCGAGATAGCCCTGCCGAAGCGTGCCCAGCCCGTCCTGACCGGGTGTCGTCACGATTGCGGGACCGGACGCTTCGGTCTCGAGAAAGAGGTTGCTGCCGACCGCCTCAAGCCCCTTGGGATTGGTGAACCCCGCAAGAGAGAACTGCCCCAGAAGCTGTGCGTCGGTCGCGTCGGAAAAATAGGCGTATACCTCGCCCGCGCCATTGATCGAAATGCTGCGGGCATCGTCCGGAATCGTGATCTCGGGTGCCACGCCAAATCCTTCTGATGTCACGATCAGCCCGTCCGCCGACCGTTTGAGCGCGCCGTCGCGGGTATAGGCCGATTGGCCCGATGGCAGGGTGATCTCGAGATACCCGTTGCCCTCGATCGCCACGTCGAGATCCCCGCCGGTGGCACCCAGCGAACCCTGCTCGAGACTCACGCTGACCGCGGCAGGACGCACGCCAAGGCCCAGTTGAACACCTGTCGGTAGCACCGTACCATCGGCGGAGTTCACTGTACCGGCGCGGGCCACCTGCTGGTAATGCAGGTCGGCAAACTCGGCACGGCGGGTGTTGTAGCCCGTGGTGGACATGTTCGCGAGGTTGTTGGCGATGGTTTCGACACGCATCTGTTGGGCGGCCATGCCGGTGGCGGCGATTTTGAGGGCACGCATGGGTCTCTCCTACCTGGATCTGATGAGGGTTTGCAGCGCGGTCTTCACGCGCTCGTTTTCTGCGTCGAGAAAGCTCTGGCCCATCTCGTAGGCGCGCTGCACCTCGATCATTCGGGCAATCTGTCCCACCGGGTCGACATTCGCGCCTTCCAGGTACCCCTGGAGTACGCGCCCCGCCTCAGCAGGCTGATAGCCGCCTTCGGTGCGGAACATCACGCCGTCCTCGCGGATCAGGTCGATGGCTTCGTTTGGCACCACCAGCCCGATTTGCGACAGCGGGCGGCCATCGGCGCTCATCGTTCCATCGGCGGCGATGCCGAGAGCGGTGACGTTCGGTGGCACGAAGACCGGCGCACCGCCGGAGTCCAGCACGCGGAATCCGTCCTGGGTCACGAGGTCGCCCTCGGCCGAAAGGGCAAAGGACCCGGCTCGTGTCAGACGCTCGCCAGCGGGTGTGTCGATCAGAAAGAACCCCTCGCCCTCAATGGCAAGGTCGAGCTGCCCGCCCGTCTGCGTCATCCCGCCCTGAAGCATCGAGGTGTTGCGCACGCTGGCCGTGGCCATGGAAAGCGACGGCGCGCCCTCGAGCCGCTGCACGTATTCGGCAAAAACCAACCCCTCCTGCCGGAACCCGGTGGTGGCGGCGTTGGCGATATTGTTGGCCACAACCTGCATTTCGCGCATGAGGCCGGCTTGCCGGGTCAGCGTGGTGTATCCCGTGGCTTCCATGTCTCAGCCTCCTGCGATGATCGGCACGAGGTGGTCCTGAAAGAACGCCACCAGTGTCTGGGTCATGAAGCCCATGGTCAGCCAGAACACGCCTGCGATGGCCACCAGCTTGGGCACGAAAGTCAGGGTCAGTTCCTGTATCGAGGTCAGCGCCTGAAACAGGCCTACGACCAGACCGGCGACCAGCGCGACCGACAGGATCGGGGTCGCGATCATCACCGCGACCCAGAGCCCCTGGCGGAGCGTGTCGAAAAAGATCACTTCGCTTTCCATGGATCAGACCGGCATCCGCAGGATTTCCTGATAGGCCTCGACCACGCGGTCGCGCACCGTCACCGCCGTTTCGACGGCCAGCTCGGCCTGGGCCAGCGCCTGCACCAGGGCCTGCGGATCCGCCTCGCCCGTGGTCATGGCCTGGGTGGCGGTTTCCTCGGCCTCGCGCAGCGTGGCGGCGAAATCCCGGGCCAGATCGCCCGCCGCCTCGCCCACGGTGCGCCCGGCCCCCGGCTCAGGCTCGGTCGCCGGGCGCGCGGCGCTGTATCTCTGGGCCGCATTCAGTGCTGTGATTTCCATTCCGGATCTCCTTTAACGACGCAAGAGGTCCATCAGACTGGCCGACATTTGGCGTGCCTGATCGAACATTTTAAGATTGGCTTCGTAGCTGCGCTGGGCTTCGCGCGCGTCGGCGATCTCGATCACCAGATTCACATTCGAGCCATCGTAGTAGCCGGTTTCATCGGCCATGGGGTGAGAGGGATCATAGATTTGGGCCAGCTCCGACTGGTCCAGGTTCACGCGCCCCGTCCTGACCAGTGCCGGCCCGCCCGGGCGCGCCTCCTCCAGTTGAAACGGCACGCTCTTGCGGCGATAGCCGGGCGTGTCGGTGTTGGCGATGTTTTCGGAGACGTGGCGAAGGCGTTGTGCCTGCGCCTTGAGACCGGCTGCAGACACGGACAGGGCATCGGAAAAATCACTCATGACAAAAGCTCCCTAGCGGCGGCCCACCGATGAACGCAGGATGTTCATCGAGGATTTGTAGATGGCGATGGCGCGGTCATGCTGCCGCTTGACCGCGACGGCACTGAGCATCTCGGTCTCGAGCGAGACATTGTTGCCGTTGGGGTCGGATACGGCATCACGCCGGTCGACGATGACGGCGGCGGGGGCATTGTCCGCGAAATCCAGGTGTCTCTGTCGCGTTGCACGCAGGTTCTGTCCGGGGCCGAGGCCGTCCGCCCGCACCATGTCGGCAAACGGCGTCACCTCGCGCGCGGTGTAGCCGGGCGTGTCGGCATTGGCGATGTTCTGGGCCACCACCGCCTGACCGGCGCCCGCGTGGCGTGCCATGGCACCTGCCAGGCGAAAGACATCGAGTTTTTCAAACATCGGGGCTTCTCCCTCGATCGGTTTCAACCAAGGCTTAACCCTGATTCCTTTAGAAATTGTTTTCAGAAGATTTTTGGAGAGTTCGATGCGACCCACACAGCTAGAGGCCCTCAGGGCCAGGATTTCCACGATGCAGCCCGATCACGTCGTCGGCAGGGTCAGCGAGATCGGCGGCACTACGTTCCACGTGCGCGGGCTGTCCAGGGCCGCGCGGCTTGGTGATCGCGTCGTGCTCACACGGCGCGGTCCGGGCGATGTGCTGGGCGGGGAAATCCTGTCCATGGATGACCGGTCCGCGCTTGTCCTGCCGGACGAGGTGCCGGTGGGGGTTTCGCTTGGGGATCGTGTCATCGTCACCGGCGCGGGGGAACTTGCCCCTGACAACAGCTGGATCGGCAGGGTGATCGACCCGTTCGGTGCGCCGCTGGATGCTCGGCCCCTGATGCGAGGGGCCCGGGCCCGCGCGATTCGCGCCGATCCGCCGCCACCGGCTTCGCGGCGCAAGCTGGGCGCGCGGATCGAGACGGGCATGGCGGTGTTCAACACGTTGCTGCCGATCGTGCGCGGTCAGAGGGTTGGTCTCTTTGCCGGCTCCGGTGTCGGCAAGTCCAGCCTGCTGGGCCATCTGGGCCGCCACATGCAAGGCGATGTCGTGGTGTTCGCACTGATCGGCGAGCGCGGGCGCGAGCTGCGCGATTTCATCGACAACGTGCTGGGACCCGAAGGGATGAAGCGGTCGGTCGTGGTCGCCGCGACGTCGGACCGCTCGCCATTGGTGCGCCGCCGTTGTGCGTGGACCGCTATGACCGTGGCCGAGCATTTTCGCGATCAGGGGGCGCATGTCCTGCTGCTGGCCGATTCGGTCACCCGGTTTGCCGAGGCGCATCGCGAAGTGGCCACGGCTGCGGGTGAAATGCCCAGTTTACGCGGTTTTCCCGCCTCGACCGCGCACATGATCATGTCGCTCTGCGAACGCGCGGGACCGGGCAGTGCCGGTCAGGGCGACATCACCGCGCTGCTCAGCGTGCTGGTCGCCGGTGCGGATATGGACGAGCCGGTGGCCGACATCCTGCGCGGGGTGCTGGATGGGCATGTGGTCATGGATCGCCGCATTGCCGAGCGCGGGCGATACCCCGCAGTCGACCTCTTGCGCTCGGTCTCGCGTAGCCTGCCTGCCGCAGCGACATCTGCGGAAAACGAACTGATCGCGCGGGCGCGCGCCCTGCTGGGTGCCTATGACCGGTCCGAGACGATGATCCGCGCCGGCCTCTATGCCGAAGGCAGTGACCCTGAGCTGGACGAAGCGATCCGTGCCTGGCCCGATCTGGACGCCTTCGTGGCCGAAACGGAGCCGGGCTCGGCGCAAGCCAGTTTTGACCGGCTGGGCCTGATCCTGCGCCGCGCGGGAAACGCTCCGGCCAGGGCGATGCGACAGGTCGCCGTGAGCGAGGGCAGCAGTGGAACGGTGACGGCACCCTAGGGTCAGGACCCATTCATCCTGCCCCTCTAGTTTGGCAGATTTTGTCCGTGACGAGGCACATCTGCGCAGGAACTCTCGTTGCATTTCAAGCAGATGTAACGACCCTCCCGGGACATCGCTTTGCGAGACCCAGCCGGGCAGCGGGTCACGGGGAAAATCCGCCAAATCCGAAGGACGTCAAGACCGCTTCGTTTCAGCGGCGTGAGCCATGTGCAATTAACCCGATAGTTGCGGCATGTCTCAAACCACTGAACTTGCGCGGTTTTGACGCCAGCGGGGCAGGATGAATGGGTCCTGACCCTAGAGGCCAGATGCGCAGGCGGATCAACGCAGGACGCCGAATGTCGTGACACCCTGCGGGACAGCCCGTGGCCGGAGCAGGGATTTCGGCCTGCCGTGCTGGCATCACCCGGGTCCCGGCTATGACCGCACGACCGTCCTCACCGGCCGCACGCCATCCCCGGCTGCGGTCAGGCGTTGAACTGTCGTGCGGATTGCAGGAGCGTGAGCGCCGCCGAACCGGCCTGCTGGATCGAGAAGCTGGCAACCTGATCGCGCAGGAGAAAACGCCGGATCAGATTGTCCATCTGTTCGGGTGCAGCGAGATCGGCAAGGCTGTCGAGGCCCAACTGACGCCCGGAACGGTCGGTGAGCTCGCTGATCTGGCGGTCGAGATCGACTGCGCCGAAGCCGTCCGGCAGACCGAGGGCGGTCTCGAACAGCTCGCGCAGCGGCGGGTTTCCAAGGATTTGCAACCACTTGGTTGTCTCGCTGGTGTCTTCGGTCACCATGTCGGGCAGCGCGCGCTCGGCATTGAGCGCAAGGCGCATGGCCTGGTCCTGATCGCCCACGGCGCGTTCGAATTCGCGTTCGCGAAACTGCTCGGCGATGCGGTCGCCAAAACCCGGATAGCCGGTGCGGGCGCCCAGCAGGTCGCCAAATCCGAATTCGCGCGCAATTTCTCGATAGCGCGAATCGGTGAGGCGATTGGCCAGGGCGTCGTCCGCCTCGCTGCCATCCTCCAGGATCTTGCGAATAAAGGCAGTGCTGCCAAGATCGTCGCCCAGCCCGAAGGCCCCCAGTGCGACACGCATCAGGCGGCGGTCCTTTACCAGGTCCTCGGCATTGGTGATGCTGCCGATGGTCTGGGCAAAATACTCGGTGTCGCGCTGCATTCGGGGGTTCTGGTCGAACCCGGCGCGCTGTGTCGGCATGGTCGATTTCAGCAGGTTGTAGCCTGCCAGGCCGCCAATGGGGATGAGCGGCTGAAGCATCAGGACACGCTATGGGCCAGCAGGCGCGCCTCGCGGGGCAAGAGCATCCGCAGGGATTTCAGGCAGCGATAGAACTGATCTTCGAACAGCGCGTCGGTCGCGTCGGTCAGGTGCGTGCGACTGTCCGGATCGGTCAGGACCTGGCTAAGCTCCTCGATCCGTCGCAGCAGTTGCATACGCGCCTCGTCCGGCGACTGATCGCCCGACAGGACCAGCTGAACCGCGTAGCACACCCGGCGCACCGGCGTGTTGGCCTGTTCGGGATGGATCGCATCGCGCAGTCGCAGGATGTTCGCGCCGGGTGTGACGATCGACAGGCGCGAGCGGCGGTCGCCGTTTTCGATCACCGCGCCGTTGATCAGGACCCGTTCCTTGGGCCCCAGCTTGAGGACGAGGCCGCTCATGTCACCGGCCCCTGGTCACGCAGCCCGCCCATGATGGCCGTGTTGATGTCGATCAGAGGTGTCGGCGATGCGCCCTGGCTCAGAACGGCCTGGCTGTGGATCTGCGTGTACTCGGCCAGGTACACGATCCGCGCGCGAAGGTCTCGGGGAAGAGCGTTGCCCTCATCGGCGACGTCGCTGGCCAGGATGCTCCAGAGGCGGCGATTGTCGTGCAGCGCGGCCGCGAGATCGGCAAATCCTGCGCGCCCCTTGGCATGGGCGGCCTTGATGCGTTGCGTTACCCAGGCAAAGGCCTCGTATTCGGTGCCGCGCGGGGTCTTGATGGTTTGCGCGTTCTGCCCGTAGGCGGTTTGCGCCATTCGCAATGCAGTCACGGTCTGTCCTTTCGGATAAGGGAACTATGGGGTTCGGTGCGTGTGATCGGAGGCGCGAGCCGTGCTCGCGCCTCCGAACGGGACATGGCTTAGCCGCGGAAGAGCGACAGGATCGACTGCGGTGCCTGGTTGGCGATCGACAGCGACTGAACCGCCAGCTGCTGCTGAACCTGGAGCGCCTGCAGGCGGGCCGAGGCCTCCTCCATGTTGGCGTCCACCAGCGCACCGATGCCGGATTTCAGCGAATCGGTCAGCTTGCCAATGAACGAGGACTGCGTCTCGACCCGGCCCTCGGCCGAACCGAAGGCGGCGGCGGCCGAGACCGACTGATCGATCAGCCCGTCGATAGCCGCGAGCGCGCCTGTGGCTCCGGCATCAGTGGTCACGTCGATGTTCTGCACGGCCCCCAGGCCACCGGACGAAGCGCTGCTGCCCGGTGTCCCGCCGGTCTGGGCGCGGGCGTAGATCCCGATCGTGGTGTTGGTGGTCGTCGCCGACCCGTTGGTGATCGTAAACTGGTTCGAGTTCGCGCCGGTCCCCTGCGTCACCGAATAGGAGAGGCTGGAATTGGTGGCAGCACCAAAGAAGGCGTTGATCTGGTTCACCAGGTTGCGCGCGACATCCTCGGTACCGTCCGTGGCACTGGCCACGTATTCAAAGGTCCGCTGGCCCGAAGTCGTGCCGCCGCCGGCCACGTTGACCGTCACATCGTCCAGGACGATCTGGTAGCTGTTGCCATAGGCGACTTCGCCGATGGTGAAGGTGGCGTTGGCGTTGTTGGCGATCGTTTCGGTGTCGTTGGTGCCGGGGTTGTAGGCCGTGTCATCGGCGACGGTGTTGGCCGCCGTGCCCTGGATCAGCGCACTGGCTGCCGCCGCGTTGGCGAGGTCGGTCGCGCCGAAGCCCTGGGCCGAAACCGGCGTGCTCACCGACAGGTTCTGGCGATCCACCGCGATCTGGCGGCTGGTAACGTTGCCGTTTCCGTCACGATCCAGAGACGCGAGGATGTTCATGACATCCGTGCTGGAACCGTCGATCAGGTTCAGACCGTTGAATTGTGCGGCGCTCACCACGGACCCGATCTGTGCTTCGAGCGCGTCGATGTCGGACTGGATCGCGGTGCGGTCAACATTCTCCTCCTGAGCCGCGACGATCTTGGCCTTCATGTCGGTCAAAAGGTCGGTGATGGTTTCTGACGCGTTGCGCGCGACGGCGACGGTCGATTGACCCAGCGACAGGCTGTCGGTGATGGCCTTGAACCCCTTGACGTCGGATTCCATGACCTTGGAGATGGCGAAGATGGCCGAGTTGTCCTTGGCACTTGCCACCTTTCTGCCAGTCGAGATCATGTCCTGCGTCTTGGCGAGGCTCATGTTCACGGATTTCAGGGTTTGCAGCGCGACCATGGCGCCGTTGTTCGTCAGAATGCTGGACATAGCATGTTCCTTTAGACTTCGATGCTTTTGCATCAGTTCAACGTTCCGCCCCCGATCGGGATGCGGCCTAACCTGTCGTTCTGACACTTGCAGCGCGCCAGGCAGGCGGCTGCGCCATCCGGATCGGATGCAGGCGGCACCTTGACCCCGGACTTGCTAATGGAGTGCTAAACCCTTCCCGTCTTATGCTCCGCATTTGAGACAAATCGCGCCGGGAAAGGCCTCTCAGGCGCGCTTTTCCACTTTGCGCACGACCTCGCCCTGGATAGTCCGGCGGCGCCCCTCGGCGTCATAGGTTTCCAACGTGTCGCGGATGCGGCGCAGGGTGGCCATGCGGTTTGCCACGCGCCGTATCCCGTTCAGCGCACTTTCCAGAAGCACCTGGTTGCGATCAAGCTTGTCGCGCATTCCAACGAGTGACTGTCCCGCAGGCAGTTCGAGACCGTTGAGCGCGTCGATCAGCGTCTCCTTGCGTTCGATCAACGCACCGATTTCCTCGAGGTCCCCGGCAATCAGGGCCCCGCGTTCGGCCTCAAGCAGATCGTCCAGCTCGTCGATCATGGATTGGGCATGTTCATGTGTCATCGGTTTTCTCCGTCATTGATCTGAAAAACATTTCGGCCAATCCGATTCCGCCTTTCTTGACGATGGCCTCGGCCAGGATGTCGCGCTGGAAGCTGGCGAACTGATCTTCCCCCGCGCTGCCGGAAAAGGAGTTTTCCTGTTCGCCCAAGCCGGCGGATTTGAGCATCTCGGCCAGAAAGACAGCCTCCAGCTTCTCCGCGGCGGCGCGGGCGTCGGGGGCGGGGCGCTGCCCGGCCGACATGGTCCGGGGTGGTTGAATTGGTAAAAAGTCGGTCACGGTTTTACCTCGAATTGACGGGACTGAGGGCCAATAGAACGCAAACCGGTAAAGAAGCAGTAACCAGAATTTGCGAAGAAGGGCCCCAGCGGAAGAATTCCCGGAGGTAGACATGATTGACGCGTTCACGGTCCCCAATGCCACGCGCCACGCGGTACAAAACGGTGCGGCCGGGCAGGTCATGCCCGCGGCTCGGCACGAGGCGCGCATCGAACGGCCGGATGCCGACGCCCGCAGGACCGACAGCTTTCACATGGTTTTCGGGGATGACCGGACATCCGCAAAGGAAGAGCGGGACGCCGAAGCCGACCAAACGGCGGACGCTGAGCCGGACCGGGTTTCCGGCGCGGCCGGGGGCGAGGATCACAAGGAAAGCGCGCAACAGGCCGACACGCCCGGCCGGGGCGTCGCGCCGGAGGCGACCGGGGCTGTCACACCGAACCATCGCAGCTCCGACGCTTTGGTGACAAGCGAGGCCGCGACGCAAATGGCGGAACAGGAGCCTGGTGCCACGCGTGCCGAGGCGGGCGCCGATGCGGCGGGGTCCGGTGACGCCGCTCTACCCGCTGCCCCCTGGGCCACACCGGGGGGTAACGGAACAGAGGCCCGCGTCGTGAACGGTTTTGCCTTGGCCGAAGACGCAGGTGCGACCCCGGATAGCGTGCGACCGGACGTACCTGCGATCAGCCGCGACGCAGTGCCAAGCAGCACCGCGCCGCGTGGCCCGGATGCCGCCGGTGCGCCGCCACAGCTGGCGGCGGGCATAGGCGCGCAACCCGAAACGCCAGCACCAGCAGAGCCTGGTTCGACCGATCATGCCGCCCGGCGTCAGGATGGCGGTGGACGTCCCGAAGGTGACCGCTCCGATGAACCGCTTCGCACGCCCCCTCAGCCAAGTGCCCCGGGCCAGTCGGCCGAGGCCGCAAGGCGTGCGGCACGTTCCGATTTGCCGGACGACCGCACCGTGCCATCCGATCGGATCACCGCACCGCCCCGGTCGGGCGAGGCTCTGACCGCTTCGGTGGCCGGTCCCTTGGATCAGGGGCCATCCGGTCTGCAGGCAACACTGCGGTCCGCTTTGGCCCTGACCAGCCCGGCGCAGACCGCCCGGACGTCATTCGGGTCAGGGGCGCTTGACGAATTCGGATCGCCCGCGACGGTGGTACAGCCGGGGAATGCCCTGCCGCTCGACACAAGCCTCGTCCCCTTGCCGACAAGCCAGGTGCCCGGGGCAACAGTCGTGCCGGGACCCGTGGCGGGCCCGGGGCAGACTCCATCGACCTTGATCGGCCCGTTGGCGATCGGTCCGGCGGCGATCGTTCCGGCGGGCCTGTTGCCCCAGGTATCAGGGCCCCAAGGCGGTGCCGACATACCGGTCCCCGCGATGGCGCCCGGCGCAATACCGCCGACCCCCGGCGAGACGGCTTCGCCCTCCCCGCTTTTGTCCGATGCAAGGACCACGCTTTTGCCCGATGCGCCACGCGCCCCGACCGTTCCGTTCGGAGATGTGCGGGGCGCGGTGGACCGCGGCACACCGCCCGGAGCGGGGACGAGGGGCGGGGGCGAGTATGGCGCGCAACGCTTGCCTGATATGCCCGTCGCGGCACTCTCGGTCACGGCGTCCCGGATGGCGCCTGCGTCACCGGTGAACGGGCCACTCTCTGCGTCTGCGGCGGTCGCGGGGCTCGTGGCAACCCGTCAGGAGGGGCCTGCGACGCCCGTGAACCCCGAGAGCCTGCGCGGCGTCGAGGGCCTTTTGCCCGGAGACCTGCGGGCTCTGTCCGACGCCTGGCGGCCGGGGGCGGATGCCCCGAAGGGTCCTGGGCGCGCCGCCGATATTGCCCGACAACTCTCGGCTCACGTTGCGGCGACCGGCGCGGCGCGGGGTCCGGGCGGTCATCAGATCCTGGAGATCACGCTGAACCCCGCCGAGCTGGGCCGGGTCCGGCTTACCCTGCAGGCGGGCGAGGCCGCGATGGTGGTGACGATTGCCGCCGACCGGCCCGAGACGCTTGATCTCATGCGCCGCCATGTCGATGTGCTGGCGCAGGAATTTCGCGACATCGGCTATGACAGCGCGGGGTTCTCGTTCGGACAGGAGGCCGCGGGACAGGACGGCCAACCCGCCGAAGGGCAAGGGTCCGGCACGGGCCCTGACCTTGTCGACCTGGGCATGGGTCCGGGCGGCAGCGCCGGCCATCCGGGCCTGCACACCGACGGGCTGGACATCCGGCTTTGACATTCGCGCGGCATGACAGCGGCGGCGCGGGCACTGAACTGGCAAGATTTCGGAAAGGACCATCATGGACGTGACATCCCCCACCAGCTCTCCAACCCCTGCTCAGACCGTTCCGCCCGGTTCCGGCGAGGGCAGAGGAGCCGCGCTCAATTCGGATTTCGAGACCTTTCTCAAGATGCTGACGGTCCAGATGCGCAACCAGGACCCGCTCAACCCGGTCGAATCGGCGGATTTCGCCGTGCAGCTTGCCACCTTCTCGTCCGTGGAACAGCAGGTCCGGACCAACGACCTTCTGGGCTCGCTTGGCGACCGGCTGGGCGCGGTGGGCATGGGGCAGCTCCTCGGCTGGGTCGGCATGACAGCGCGGGCGGAAATGCCGGTGATCTTCGACGGTGCCCCCGTGGACATGACCGTGCGGACCGAGCCGGGCGCGACCGAGGCGCGGCTTGTGGTCAAGGACCGGCTGGGCGCGATCGTACAGACAACGGCTGCACCGGTGCAGGGCGGCGACATTCAATGGGACGGTGTCGGCGAAGACGGTCAGACCCTGCCTGACGGCACCTATTCCATCGTGGTCGAAAGCTATGGCGGTGAAACGCTGCTGGGGACGCAACCCGTGATCCAGACCGCGCGAATCATCGAGGCCCGCAACGACGCATCCGGCACGCTTCTGGTCATGGAGACCGGCCAGGAGGTGCAGTCCGGCCAAATCCTCGGATTGCGCGAGTCGCCCTGATGCGGCAGTTCGTCCTTGATCATCTGCCTGATCCCGATGCCACTTTCCCGGCAAGGCCGGCATTCGTGCGGCCTGCGCGCCCCGGGATTCGGCAGAAACACGACACTACACCCGACTTTCCCAAAAAATTGTTTTATTCCAAAGCGCCCTATGCCATATTCAGGATGGACCGCGTGTTTTTGCGGACCTCTAAACCGGTTTGGAGATATACAATGAAGAAGTTTGCAACTCTTGCTGCTGCTGCCGCGCTTGCCGCGACCGCCGCTGCACCCGTTGCGGCACAGGATGCGAACGTCGATGCTGACCCGTTCGTGTCGTCGCAAGGCAGCCTTGCGCTTGCCCCCGGCCTCGTTGCCGCTGGTATCGCAGTCGCCGTCATCGCGATCGCTGCAATCGACTCGAGCGACGGCACCTGAGCCGACCGTTCGTTTCGACTATGAAATGCAAGGAGGCGACCTTTCGGGTCGCCTCTTTCATTTTGCGGTGCGAGAGTCCCGCGCGCGTGGCGGGCCCGACGCGGCCTGATGCTGTTGGGGATATGCCTCAGCGCAGCTGCTGAACGATCACGTATTCGTTGCGCTCGCTCAGCCATTGCCGGGACTGAAGTATGCGCCCCGCATTGCTCACCTGGTAGGAGTTCACGAAATCGGTCTGCTTCCAGCGGCAATATTCCTTGACGGTCGTGACCGGGCTGTTGATTTCGCCGATGACCATTTGCGATGATCCCTCCACCGACACGACGCAGCTGGTCTGGATCGGTTCGATGATGTCCTCGCCGTCCAGATACCGCATGTAGCGCTGTGCCTCGCCCGCGCGCCGTTCGGTGATCAGCGTCCGAAGACCGTCCAACGTCGAGGACATCACATCATTGCCCAGCCCCCGGGTCGCGGTGATCATGCCGCCGCGCAGCGTGATGGTCCGGCGGTCGCCGGTCGCAAAGGTCGAATACGCACCGTTGGTTTCAATGCGCTGCATGACCGTTGTGGCCTTGATCTTGGGTATCGACACCAGGATCACCGGTTCGGACGTGCTGGCCAGCACGTCCGCGGCGGCCTGACCGATCTGCTGAGCGGTCGGCGGCGGCGGTGCCTTCTTGGGCATGAGGATGCCCCTGGCCAGTTTGGTGGCGCTCACCTCGTTGTCGGAAGCGTTGCTGCAGGCGGACAGGGTCAGGGCGGCGGCGCACAGGGCACCCAGGGTACGTGGTGACAGGCTCATCTCCAGAATTTCCCCCAGGTCCGCGCCATCTTGGGATTATGCGCATCTTTGATCTTGTCATAGAGCCGGTCATCCAGATCCAGCCGCGCCCCGCCGTCGCGCGACAGCGACCGCAGGACGGTCTTGGTCTTGCTCTTGGTCGGTGTGCCGATGCCCCAGGCAAACGGAATTTCGATCTTGATGCCCTTGTCGAACGAGCCCTCGCCGAACTGCGTCGAAGAGGCGTCGGTCTTGGTGGCAAAGGCCCCGACGCTCCAGCCATTGGCAAAGACCCGATCCAGCGACACGGTCGCGCCCCAGTCACCCGCGAGGTAGCGCCCGGCATCGAGCTGGCCGAAAAAGCCGTTGCCCATGTCCCAATAGGCGGACACGTGGCCGTTGAACTCCGGGATGGTGCCGCCGGTCGTGGTGTAGGTGCGGGTGCCGAACTGTGTCTTGAACTCGCGCGGGACGATCCAGTTCACTTCGGCGCCCAGCGCCAGGGGGCTGTCGATCGGCTTCCACAGAACCTCGCCCGAGACACCGGCATACATGCGCTCGAGATAGCCGAGGCTCACGCGGCTATAGAGGTTTTCGGCCGGGCGCCCGAAATTCGAGATCGTCAGGTAGTCCAGCCTCGGCTCCTGGCTGCGGCTGTAGGCGGCCACGTTCGAGCGCACACGCGGCAGGCCCGATGCGACCGGGATGCGCGTGTTGTCGAGATTGCCGTTCAGCGACTGCGACACCGACCCGGACAGGACCCAGCCGGGGGCGATATAGTACTTGCCGCTGGCCCGGATGCCGAAATCGGCGCGGATCGGGTTGTCGGGATCGAAAACGCTGAACCGCAGATAGGGGCCGATATTGTAGTCGAACCGGGGAAAGGCGTCCTCTTCCAGCGTCACACCGCCGCCCAGGGCGCGGCCGTCCTCGATCGTGGCGGCCTCGAGCATTGCCGCGGCGGGGGCGTTCTCGAACCGCTCAAGATCGCTGCGGGTCACGGTGGTCGTGCTGGTGGGCTGACCTTCCACCATCAGCGTAACCTGGAAGGTTTCGACCGAGGCCGGCAGGGCGCGGGTCATGGCGCGTGCGGTGCGCCCGACAGCTTGCGGGCGGACGTTGTAGCGCAGGTTGCGGATCTGCGCATGGGCCCGGGTGCCGGTCAGCTCCAGCCCGTGCAGCGCGATCCCCTCCCGCGCGAGCAGTGACTTGAGCGTGGCCCGTGCCGAAGCGCTGCGCGCCGGATCGGTGGTCCAGCCAAGGTCGCGTGCGGCTCCGGGATCGCGGGGCGACACGGGAAGCGGCGCGGATTCGAGCCCGCCCTTCACGGAAGGTTTTCTGGCGTTGATCGTCAGGGTCACGCTGGCACCGATCTCATCGCCGTAGAGCGAGTAGGCGCTTACCCGCATGGCTTCGCTGACCTTGTAGTTCACGCCGAAATTCCAAGGCGACTTGCGCTTGATGTTTCCGTCGGTCACTTCGCGAGGATAGCCGTCGGAGGAATATTCCGCCGCAAAGCTCAGCCGTTCCGTGGCCTGATAGGACAACCCGCCGAACGCGGCGACATCACCCCGGAACCACCGGTCATAGGTGGGGATGCCCCCCTGGCCCAACAGCTGGTTCGGGCGCGAGCCGGTGCTGCCGAAGCTGGCATAACTGCCCAGGCGCCCCCAGCCGATGCCGCCCGTCAGCTTGATCTTCTTCCCGACGGATTTGGTCGCGACGATGTATTCGCCGCTATAGATGCCGGTCCCGGCAAAGTCCCGCAGCCCGATGGACATCGCCGGAAGGAGGCCGCGCTCGTCCAGAAAGCGGAAGCGCAGATCGAGGCTGCGATCGTAATAGGTCGTGAAGCCGGGACGCCCGACGCGCGGGGCCAGTCCGCCGATGCCGGAATAGCGGAATGTGCCCGTCAGACGCCGTGTGACCTGGAACGACAGGTTCGTCCGCGTGGTGAGGTTGTTGCCCGAGCCGTAGACCGACACCGTGGTCGACAGCTGGCCTTCCGGGGCGACCTCGGCGGTGGGCATGTCGATCAGCCCGCCGGGGTTGCCATAGGTGTTGGTCTGGGTTGTGGCTGACGGGTCCGCAACGGCCCAGACCGGCAAATAGACCAGACAGGCCGTACCCAGAAACATGCGTAGCGAATTGCGAAGCTTCACTCTGTGCCCTCACCGCCGATCGGTTCTTGTTTTGCTGGGACTTTAGCCAATGTTCCGCCCCAGTGACAGAGGCATTTGCGCTTTGGCTGCGGGGGTTGCGCAATGTCGCTCAAATGTGACGGAATTCAGATCATCCACCAGGCAAGAGCGGCTCCGCCGGCCCCCAGAACCAGGCCCAGGAAACCGGTGAACAGAAGGTCACGGCGGCGTCTGCGGGGAGGCGGCGGCGGGGGAGAGCCCTGCCGGATCAGTGCCGCCTCGACCATTTCGGGAAGACGCGGCCCGAACCGGGCCATGATGCGCATCGCGCGGGTCAGGTGGCGGGCCATCGCGCGCGGGCCGATCGAGCTTCGGATGTAATCCTCGACCACCGGTTTGGCGACCTGCCAGATGTTGATATCCGGGTTCAGCGACCGCGCCACGCCCTCCACCACCACCATGGTGCGTTGCAGCAGGATCAGCTCGGTGCGGGTCTCCATTCCGAACCGCTCGGTCACCTCGAAGAGATAGCTCAGAAGGCTGCCCATGGAGATCGCGCTGGCGTTCATGCCGAAAATCGGCTCGCCCACGGCGCGCAGGGCGCGGGCGAATTCGTCCACGTCCCGGTCGGCCGGCACGTAGCCCGCTTCGAAATGCACCTCGGCGACACGGCGGTAGTCGCGCTTGATGAAGCCGTAGAGTATCTCGGCATAGACCCGCCGCGTGTACTCGTCGATATGGCCCATGATCCCGAAATCATAGGCGATGATATCGCCATTCGCGGCGACCATCAGGTTGCCCTGATGCATGTCGGCATGGAAATACCCGTCCCTCAGCGCGTGGCTGAGAAACAGCTGCAGCACGCGGTCGCCCAGCGCCGCCCGGTCGTGCCCGGCGGCATCCAACGCGCCATTGTCGCCCAGCGGCACCCCATCGGCCCAGCCCAGTGTCATCACCCGGCGGCTGCTCAGGTGCCATTTGACATCCGGCAGCTGAAAGCCGTCGTCGCCCTGCGTATTGTCGGCAAATTCCGATGCCGAGGAGGCTTCGAGCCTCAGGTCGAGTTCGCCCATCACGACACCCTCGAAATGCGCGATGACATCCGTGGGCCGCAAACGGCGCGAGGCGGGCGACAGGAACTCGATCACATTGGCGGCAAGGTAGAAGGCGTCGATGTCCTTGCGGAACGCCTTTTCGATACCGGGGCGGAGCACCTTGACGGCCACGTCCTCGCCGGTATCGGCGATGCGTGCCTTGTGGACCTGTGCGATGGAGGCCGCGGCGACGGGCTCGCTGAAGTCCAGGAAGAGCGCCTCGACGGGCGCTTCGAGCTCGCGCGCCACGCTGGCCTTGGCGATGCTCAGGTCAAAGGGCGGCAGCTTGTCCTGGAGAACGCGCAGCTCGGTCGCCAGGTGTTCGCCCACCAGATCCGGCCGCGTGCTCAGGATCTGGCCGAACTTGATATAAGCCGGTCCCAGCGCGGTAAGCGCGCGCACGGCGGGGGGCATGGAGGTGTCGCCACGATAGCCCAGCCACTGAAACGGCCAGGCCAGAAATCTGAGAGCCCCGCGCACCAGCGGCGGCGCGTCCAGGGCGTCCATCACCAGCGCCATTGCGCCTGTGCGCTCCATCGTGGCGCCGGTGCGTATAAGGCGCAGAATGTTGTGCGGACCCCGCATGGCTCAGATTTTCCAGCCAGAATGCAGGCAGGCGATGCCCATGGTCAGGTTGCGGTACTTGGCATTCTCGAACCCGGCGTCGCGGATCATGCCCAGAAACGTCTCCTGATCGGGGAATTTGCGAATCGATTCCACGAGGTATTGATAGCTGTCCCGGTCGCCGGCGATCATCTGCCCCATGCGCGGGATGATGTTGAAACTGTAGAGGTCATAGACCTTCTGCATCAGTTCATTGGGGATCTGGCTGAACTCCAGCACCATCAGACGCCCGCCGGGTTTGAGGACGCGGAAGGCCTCGCTCAGTGCCTCCTGCGGGCGGGTCACGTTCCGGATGCCAAAGCTGATCGTGTAGACGTCGAAGGTGCTGTCGGCGAAGGGCAGCGCCATGGCATCGCCCGCGATCCAGTCCAGGCTGTCGGCCATCTTGGCGGCCTCGGCGCGCTTGCGGCCTTCGATCAGCATCGGTTCGGTCAGGTCCAGCACGGTGGCATGGCCGCTGCCCGCGCGGTCGAGGAATCGGAACGCGATGTCCCCGGTGCCTCCGGCCACATCGAGCAGCCGCTGACCGGCGCGCGGGGCCAGCCAGTCCATCATCGCGTCCTTCCAGACCCGGTGGATGCCCATCGACATGGCATCATTCATCACGTCGTACCTGCTGGCGACCGAGCCGAACACGCCCTGCACCCGGCCCGCCTTTTCGGCCTCGGGAACGGTTTCAAATCCGAAATGCGTGGTTTTCTGGGTCATGGGCCTTGCCGCGTCGTGTTTCTCCACTTCTTATAGGGTGCTTGCGCGCGGATACAATGCGGCGCGCAGCCCCTGCCGGACAAGGAGACCGCACAAGTGCCCGAACTGCCAGAGGTCGAAACCGTCCGCCGTGGCCTGGCCCCCGTGATGGAGGGCGGTGTGATCGCGCGGGCGGATGTGAACCGCGCGGACCTGCGCTGGCCGTTTCCGCATGGCATGGCCGGGCGGCTCCGGGGCCAGACGGTGCTGGGTCTGAGGCGGCGGTCGAAATACATCCTGGCCGATTTGGGATCGGGCGAGACGCTGCTTGTCCATCTGGGCATGTCGGGCCGGATGCTGGTATCGGGGGACCCTCTGGGGACGTTTGTTCATGACCATCCCGCGCCCGAGAAACATGACCATGTGGTGCTGCACATGGAAAACGGCGCGCGGATCACCTTCAACGACCCGCGCCGGTTCGGGGCGATGGACCTGATGCCCACCGCCACGGCGCAGGCGCATCCGTTGCTGGCCAGTCTCGGACCCGAGCCCCTGGGCAATGCGTTCAACGAGGCCTACCTGGTGGAAGCGCTCGAAGGGCGCAGTATGCCGGTCAAATCCGCGCTTCTGGATCAGCGAATCGTCGCGGGACTGGGCAATATCTATGTCTGCGAGGCGCTTTTTCGCGCCGGGATTTCGCCGAAACGTCGCGTCAACCGGATTTCTGCCGCGCGGATCGCGTCGCTGGTTCCGATCATCCGGGATGTGCTCGGCGAGGCGATTGACGCGGGCGGATCGTCCTTGCGGGATTTTCGTCAAGCCGATGGAGAACTGGGATATTTCCAGCACAATTTCGACGTTTACGACCGCGAGGGCGCGCCGTGCCGCACGCCCGGATGTGCGGCATGGGTGGTGCGCGTCGTGCAATCAGGGCGATCGTCCTTCTATTGCCCGCAATGCCAAAGATAGGTTGAAACCACCCGCAGCGGTGGTAGAACCGGCGTTCTGACAGGAACAAATGGAAGCATGATCCATGGCCTATGAGACGATCATCGTCGAAGTAGAAGACCACGTCGCCCTCATCACCCTCAATCGGCCCGATGCCCTCAACGCCCTCAATGATCAACTCCTGACCGAACTGGTGCAGGCGCTGAACGAGGCGCAGGACAACGACAAGGTGCGCTGCATCGTGCTGACCGGCTCGGAAAAGGCGTTTGCCGCAGGGGCCGACATCAAGATGATGAGCGAGAAGAGCTTTGTCGAAGTCTTTTCCGAGGACCTCTTTGGTCCCGAGGCCGAGGCGATCACCCGCATCCGAAAGCCAATCATCGCCGCCGTGTCCGGCTATGCGCTGGGCGGCGGGTGCGAATTGGCAATGATGTGCGATTTCATCATCTGCTCGGACACGGCCAGGTTCGGCCAGCCCGAGATCAACCTGGGCGTCATGGCCGGCATGGGCGGCAGCCAGCGCCTGACGCGGTTCATCGGCAAATCCAAGGCGATGGACATGAACCTGACGGGCCGCTTCATGGATGCCGACGAGGCCGAGCGTTCGGGTCTCGTGAGCCGCGTGGTGCCGAGCAAGAAGCTGATGGAAGAGGCGATGCAGGCCGCCCAGAAGATCGCCGAGAAATCGATGATCTCGGTCATGGCGGTCAAGGAGGCTGTGAACCGCTCCTACGAGGTGCCGCTGGCCGAAGGGCTTCTGTATGAGCGCCGTGTCTTCCAGTCGCTCTTTGCCACAGAAGACCAGAAGGAAGGCATGGCCGCCTTCGCCGAAAAGCGCGAGGCCCAGTTCCGGGACAAGTAGGGGCGGCTTTGGGTCCTGACCCTAGTTCAAAAGCGCACCGCCATCGACCACCAGGTCGGTTCCGGTGATGTAGGACGCGCCGTCCGACAGCAGAAAGACGGCCGCCCTGGCCACTTCTTCGGGGGACGCCACACGGCCAAGGGGGATGTGGCGTGCGACCTCGTCCAGCCTGGCTTTGCTGTCCCATCGCGCCTGCATCGGGGTCAGGACCGATCCGGGAAAGACTGCGTTCGAACGTATGCCATCCCCGGCCAGCTGCATGGCAAGCGACCGCGACAACGCCCCGACGCCTGCCTTGGCTGTGGAATAGGCATCCTGCGGCCTGGGGTCGCCGCGCAGGCATTGAATGGTCGCGAAATGCACCATCGCCCCTCCACCTGCCTGCTTCAGATGCGGCACCACGGCGCGGGCCGTGTGCACCATGGATTTGAGATTGATGTCAAAGACCCGGTCCCACACATCGAGGTCCATCGTCAGGAGTGACTCGTCGCGGTCGAACCAGAGCACGCCCGCCACATTGGCCAGGCAATCGATGCGCCCGAACCGCGCTGCGCCGTCTGCCACCGCCTTTGCGACCACATCGCTGTCGGTGAGGTCGCCCTGCACATAGAGCCGCTGGTCGGCAGTGCCCTCCATGTCGCGCGGCTCGGGCTTCTGGTCGATCATGATCGCCGAACCGCCTGCGGTCAGGATCAGGTTCGCAATCGCCCGGCCCATGCCGCCGCCCGCCCCGGTCACCACGGTGACCCGCCCGGTAAAGTCGAAAGTGATCATGTGGCAGCGTCCCCGCGTCTAGCCTGGAAGGGGCGGGAAAACGTAAACGGTGCGCCCCGAAACACCGACGTGATACCGACACGATACCGATGCGTTACCGATGTGGGAATTCCCTGAATTTCCGGGGCTCTTCACAGAGGGTTTGCATTGCCCGGTTTTGTGGTCTATACGCCGCCGCAATACATGCGCGTGCGGCCCGCCTGGCCCGATCGAACACCGGCTTCTGACCCTGCCGGCCCGGGTGGACCCGTCTGCGCAACGACACGAACTGAAACCCGAGGAAAAGGTCTCGCCACCATGGCCAATACGCCCCAGTCCAAGAAACGCGCGCGTCAGAACGAAACGCGCTTTGCCGTCAACAAGGCGCGCCGCTCGCGCATCCGCACCTTCCTGCGCAAGGTCGAAGAGGCGATTGCCTCGGGTGACAAGGATGCCGCCGCCGCCGCCCTGCGTGCCGCTCAGCCCGAGCTGATGCGCGGCGTCACCAAAGGCGTCTTTCACAAGAACACGGCCGCGCGCAAAATGTCGCGCCTGTCGACACGGGTGAAGGCGCTCGGCTGAGCATGGTCGCCCCGGTTAAGTGCGAACGCCCGGGGACGCAAAAATTTCTTGAGGCCTGCTGTAAATCAGGCACAGAGAAGCTAAATCATTGATCGTAAAAGGCGCCTCGTCGGGGCGCCTTTTTCGTGCCCGCAAGGTGGCACAGATTCTTTTTCACCAATCCGTGAGTCAAGGAAGAAGTTCAGTTGCCGCGTGGCCTGCGGGGTTGCTAACGTGCCCTTGCGATTCACGCTTGGGGGGACAGGCTGATTCTCGCGGGTCCGGCGTCAAATGGCGTGCCGATGCCCGTTGGAACAGGCGGATCAGAAGGTCCGCAGCACGTCCGGCAAAGCGCTAGGAATGTCGTCGCAGAGGCTGCAACGTGGGGATAGTTGTGGCCTTCAACTTGGGTATGGAGACTTTGCTCAAGGCACCGACAGGTGCCTCAGGTGCCGTGTTTTCCATGTGTTGCTGCGGGTGTTGTTCTGAGGTGCTTTGGTGGTGATCGTATTGGGAATGCCGGGCGCGGTGGCGGCCGGGTGGCAGTGAAACGATGAACCACGGAACAGGACATAATGACAAAGGACGAATGGGGTCAGCTCAGGCAGGAACTCAAACAGGCAATTGGCAGCAACAACTATACTACCTGGATCGCGCCGCTGGCGTTCACCGGGGTTGAGGCCGACGTCGCGCATTTCGATGTGCCGACCAGCTTTTTCGGCAATTATGTGGCCCAGACCTTCGGGGACCAGATCCTCTATCACTTGCGGTCGGTCGACCCTGATCTGTCCCGCCTGAACTTTGCCGTTTCAGCCAACACACCTGTCAGGCAGCGCGAGGCTGCTTCCGTGTCGGCCCCCGCCGCCGATACCGCGACTGCCACGCGTTCCGAAAGATTCGACACCGAGATTCGCGTGCCGACCGCGCCGCTGGACCCCCGTTTCAAGTTCGAGACATTCGTCGTGGGCAAGCCCAACGAGCTGGCTCATGCCGCGGCCAAGCGCGTGGCCGAGGGCGGTCCGGTCACCTTCAATCCGCTCTTTCTCTATGGTGGCGTGGGCCTGGGCAAGACGCACCTGATGCACGCCATCGCCTGGGAGTTGCGCGACCAGAAACCGTCCCTGAACGTGGTCTATCTGTCGGCGGAGCAGTTCATGTATCGTTTCGTGCAGGCCCTGCGCGAGCGCAAGATGATGGACTTCAAGGAAATGTTCCGTTCGGTCGATGTGCTGATGGTTGACGACGTGCAATTCATCGCCGGCAAGGACAGCACGCAGGAGGAATTCTTTCACACGTTCAACGCCCTTGTGGATCAGCGCAAGCAGATCATCATCTCGGCCGACAGCGCCCCGGGCGAGATCGAGAACCTCGAGGAGCGGATCAAGTCGCGCCTGCAATGCGGCCTCGTGGTCGACCTGCATCCCACCAATTACGAGCTGCGGCTGGGCATTCTTCAGTCCAAGGTCGAATTCTACCGGACGCAATATCCGGGGCTGGAACTGACCGATGGCGTGCTGGAATTCCTTGCCCACCGGATCACCAAGAACGTGCGTGTGCTCGAAGGCGCGCTGACGCGGCTTTTTGCCTTTGCCTCGCTCATCGGGCAGGAAATCACGCTGGAACTGACGCAGGAATGCCTGACCGACGTGCTGCGCGCCTCCGAGCGGCAGGTGACCATCGAGGAAATCCAGCGCCAGGTGTCCGAACATTTCAACATCAGGCTGAGCGATCTGGTGGGCCCCAAGCGCCTGCGCGTCTTTGCGCGTCCGCGACAGGTTGCGATGTATCTGTGCAAGCAGATGACCTCGCGATCGCTGCCCGAGATCGGGCGCCGTTTCGGCGGGCGTGACCACACGACCATCATGCATGGCGTCAAGCGGATCGAAGAGCTTTGCCGCAAGGACGTGCAGATGGCCGAGGACGTGGAGCTGCTGCGCCGGACCCTCGAAGAGTGACCTTCGTGGCGGGGCTCTTGACGCCCTGCCCGGAACATCTCACAACTCCATAAAAGGCTTGAGTGGAAGGGCAAAGCTGATAACGTGCCCGTCCCGGTGCTGCAAGGCACCTACCCGAGGGAGCATGGCATGAAGATCAGCATCGAACGCGGCACTTTGCTCAAGGCCGTATCGCAGGCGCAATCCGTGGTTGAGCGGCGCAACACGATCCCGATCCTGGCCAATGTTCTGATCGAGGCCGAAGGCGATACGGTGCATTTTCGCGCCACGGATCTCGATATCGAGGTGGTGGACAACGCCCCCGCCCAGGTCGAACGCGCCGGGTCCACGACGGTCAGCGCCGTGACGCTGCACGAGATCGTGCGCAAGCTGCCCGACGGGGCGCTGGTCACGCTCACCGATGACAGCGCCGCGGGGCGTCTGGCGGTCGAGGCGGGGCGGTCGAGTTTCAACCTCGCCACGCTGCCCAAGGAAGATTTCCCGGTGATGGCGACCTCCGAATATGCGTCGAACTTCTCGGCCAGGGCGCCCGAACTGAGGCGGCTGTTCGACAAATCCAAGTTTGCGATTTCCACCGAGGAAACAAGGTATTACCTGAACGGCGTCTACATGCATGTGGCCGAGGCCGATGGCGGCAAGGTGCTGCGCTGCGTGGCCACGGACGGCCACCGCCTGGCGCGGATCGACAGCGCGCTGCCGGATGGGGCCGCCGACATGCCTGGCGTGATCGTGCCGCGCAAGACGGTGGGCGAGCTGCGCAAGCTGCTGGATGATGATGAGGCCAGCATCGCGGTGTCGGTATCCGAGACCAAAGTGCGGTTCGCCACACCGGAGATTACGCTCACCTCCAAGGTGATCGACGGCACATTCCCCGACTACACGCGGGTCATTCCTCAGGGCAACACGCGGCGGCTCGAGGTGGATGCGGCCGAGTTCGCACAGGCTGTGGACCGGGTTGCGACAGTGTCGTCGGAACGCTCGCGCGCGGTCAAGCTGTCGCTGGACGAGGATCGGCTGATCCTGTCGGTGAACGCGCCCGACAGCGGCGCCGCCGAGGAAGAGCTGGCCGTGGCCTATGGCGATGAGAGGCTGGAAATCGGATTCAACGCCAAGTATTTGCTGGAGATCGCCAGCCAGGTGGATCGCGAAAACGCAGTCTTCATGTTCAACTCGGCCGGCGACCCGACCCTGATGCGCGAGGGGAACGATACCACGGCGGTTTACGTGGTCATGCCGATGCGCGTGTGACGTCCCTGGAATGAGTATTTTCAGAAAGATGAAGGGCCGCGGATGAGCGGCCTTTTTCTGTCCGCGCTGAGCCTGTCGCATTTCCGGTCACACAAGCGGTTACAGATGGCACTGGATGCGCGCCCCGTTGTGCTGCACGGGCCTAACGGGGCGGGCAAGACGAACATTCTGGAGGCGGTGTCCCTGATGTCGCCGGGGCGCGGGATGCGGCGCGCGGCGGCGGCGGAAATGGCGCGGCGGCCCGAGGCTCTGGGCTGGAAAATCACCTGCGTTCTGAGGAGTTTACATCAGACTCACGAGATCGAGATGTGGTCCGGGGCGGGTGCGCCGAGGCAGTTGAAGGTCGACGGGAAAGCAGCAGCACAGGTGGCGCTGGGGCGCATCTCGCGGGTGCTGTGGCTGATCCCGGCGATGGACCGGCTCTGGATCGAGGGGGCCGAAGGACGGCGGCGGTTTCTGGACCGGATGGTGATGAGCTTCATCCCGGAACATGCCGATGTTTCAATCGCTTACGAGAAGGCGATGCGGGAGCGGAACCGCCTCTTGAAGGACCAGGTACGCGACGGGCACTGGTATGTCGCCGTAGAGCGGCAGATGGCCGAGGCGGGGGCCGCAATCCACGAGGGCCGCAAGGCGGCGATTGCCCGGCTGAGCGCGGCGCAGGAGGAGGCCGCGACGGCCTTTCCCACGGCGGAACTGGAGCTGACCATGACCGAGGGTGAAATGCCCGAGGGGGAAAGTGACCTGCGCGATGCGCTGTCCGAAAGTCGGTTTCGGGACCTGGTGGCGGGGCGGACGTTGGTAGGTCCGCATCGCGCCGATTTATATGGGGTTTTCAAGGCCAAGGGCGTGCCTGCCAAGGAGTGCTCGACGGGTGAGCAGAAGGCGCTTCTGGTGTCGCTGATCCTGGCCAACGGCCGGGCCCTGCTTGAGGATTTCGGAGCGCCGCCAATGCTCTTGCTGGACGAGGTGGCGGCGCATCTGGATGCCGGGCGCCGCGCGGCCCTGTATGACGAGATTTGCGGGCTGGGCGCGCAGGCCTGGATGACAGGGACGGGGGCCGAGCTGTTCGCGGAACTGGGCGAACGGGCACAGCATTTCGAGGTCATGGAAACGGACGGGCTGAGCCGGGTTTCAGGCTAGTGACACGGACCCTGGCGCACGGAAAGTTTCAAGATTTCGGTGCCCCCGGTGGGAATACATGGCAAAAACCGAAATGTGGGACCGGGTCAGCCGTCGTCCCAGACCAGTTTCTCGCCTGCCACCAGTTCAAAAGGGTGGATCGTGCCCGTGCTGTCAACCCAGGCATAGCCGTCAGGCGTAAGGCGCACATCGAAACGTACCCAATTGTCATCGGCCCCGCTCCACCAGCTTTCATAGGCGTCATTGCCACGAGTGATCCGCCATTTGCCGCGGGTCGAGCGTTTGCCGCGCTGCGCGTAGTAGGTGACGCCGCCTTCGCTGAAGAACTGCCGGTATTGATCGTCGCCCCACCGCCCGATGGCGGTGTTGCCGGTCAGAAGGTATTTGATCTCGAGCCCCGCGAGGGGTCGGCCGGGCAGGGTTTCTCCGCCCCGCGGCCAAAGGAAGGACGTCACCGCTAGAGCGGCGGCAAGGGCGATAAGGACCAGGATATTCTTCATCCGGTGACCATGCCACTCGGGGCCGCAAGATCAAGCCAATTCTGCCCGATCGCCCTTGTGGAACGCTGTGGATAAAACCACAAAATCTTGGGTCATTCGCGTGACAATCCCCCCCGGAAAGCGTATAAAAACGGCAATGAAAAACAAGGATAACGAGATGGCCGAGGCGGCAGCAGCACCAGAAGAATACGGCGCGGATTCCATTAAGGTTCTCAAGGGATTGGAGGCCGTTCGCAAGCGGCCCGGAATGTATATCGGGGACACTGATGACGGGTCCGGCCTGCATCACATGGTCTATGAGGTCGTCGATAACGGCATCGACGAAGCTCTGGCCGGTCATGCGGACCATGTGACGGTGACCATACATCGCGATTCCAGCGTTTCGGTCAGTGACAATGGCCGCGGGATTCCGGTCGACCTGCACGAAGAAGAGGGCGTGAGCGCTGCCGAGGTCATCATGACCCAGCTGCACGCAGGCGGAAAATTCGACAGCAACTCCTACAAGGTGTCGGGCGGTCTTCACGGGGTCGGGGTCTCGGTTGTCAACGCGTTGAGCGACTGGCTGGAATTGCGCATCTGGCGGGGTGGAAAGGAGCACGTGGCGCGGTTCGAGGGCGGTTTTACGGTCGAGCATCTCAAGGTCGTGGGCGACGCGAATGGCCGCAAGGGCACCGAAGTTCGGTTCCTTGCCTCCACGGACACGTTTTCCAACCTCGAATACAGTTTCGAGACGCTGGAGCGGCGGCTGCGCGAGCTGGCCTTCCTGAACAGCGGCGTGCGGATCATCCTGCGCGATGAACGGCCCGCGGAGGCGCTTGAGACCGAGCTGCATTACGAGGGCGGAGTGCGAGAATTCGTCAAGTATCTGGACCGCAGCAAGTCGGGCGTGATGGACGAGCCGATCTTCATCACCGGCGAGCGGGACGAGATCGGGGTCGAGGTCGCGATGTGGTGGAATGACAGCTATCACGAGACGGTGCTGCCCTTTACCAACAATATCCCGCAGCGTGACGGGGGCGCGCACCTGGCGGGCTTCCGGGGTGCGTTGACGCGGACCATCAACAACTATGCGCAAAGCTCGGGCATCGCCAAGAAGGAGAAGGTCAACTTCACCGGCGACGATGCACGCGAGGGGCTGACTTGTGTGCTGAGCGTCAAGGTGCCCGACCCGAAGTTTTCATCGCAGACCAAGGACAAGCTGGTGAGCTCCGAGGTGCGGCCCGCGGTCGAGGGGCTGGTGAACGAGAAACTGGCCGAATGGTTCGAGGAGAACCCGAACGAGGCCAAGATCATCGTTGGCAAGATCATCGAGGCGGCGCTCGCCCGCGAGGCGGCGCGCAAGGCGCGCGAACTCACACGGCGCAAGACCGCGATGGATGTGAACTATCTCGCCGGCAAGCTGAAGGATTGCTCGGAAAAGGACCCCTCCAGGACCGAGCTTTTCCTCGTGGAGGGTGACAGTGCCGGGGGCTCTGCCCAGACGGGCCGGGACCGGGGGACGCAGGCTGTTCTGCCCCTGCGCGGCAAAATCCTCAACGTGGAGCGTGCGCGGTTCGACCGGACGCTCTCGAGCCAGGAGATCGGCAACCTGGTAATGGCGCTGGGGACGGGTATCGGGCGGGACGAGTTCGATATTTCCAGGCTCCGCTACCACAAAATCGTCATCATGACGGATGCGGACGTGGACGGGGCGCATATCCGGACGCTGCTTCTGACCTTCTTCTACCGGCAGATGCCGGAGCTGATCGAGGGCGGGTATCTCTATATCGCGCAACCACCGCTTTACAAGGTTTCCCGAGGGAAATCAGAAGTTTACCTCAAGGACCAGCCCGCGTTGGAGGATTACCTGATCGCGCAGGGAACCGAGGATGCGGTGCTCAGGCTCGGTTTGGGCGAGCAGATCGTGGGCCCGGACCTGGTGCGCGTCGTCGAGGAAGCGCGGCAGGCGAAGCGGATCATCGAGGCGTTCCCGACGCATTATCCGCGGAACATCGTGGAGCAGGCGGCGATTGCCGAGGCCTTTGTCGCGGGCCGGGCGGATGCGGATCTGCAGGCGGTGGCCGATGCGGTGGCGTCGCGGCTGGACCTGATCGCGGTCGAGTACGAGCGCGGCTGGACTGGGCGGATTACACAGGATCACGGCATTCGCCTCACGCGGATGCTGCGCGGGGTCGAGGAAATCCGGACGTTGGACGGCCCTATTCTGCGTGGCGTCGAGGCGCGGCGGATCGGACAGATGACGAGCGCGCTGCGCGAGGTCTACAAGACACAGGCGACACTGGTACGCAAGGACCGGAGCCAGGCGATCAACGGGCCTCTGGATCTGCTCGACGCGATCCTGAAGGAGGGCGAAAAGGGGTTGTCCTTGCAGCGCTACAAGGGTCTGGGCGAGATGAACCCCGGGCAGCTGTGGGAGACGACGCTTGACCCGGACGCGCGGACGCTGTTGCAGGTGCGTGTGGATGACGTGGCCGAGGCGGATGATCTTTTCACCAAGCTGATGGGCGACGTGGTGGAGCCGCGGCGGGAGTTCATTCAGCAGAACGCCCTGAATGTGGAGAATCTGGACTTCTGAGAGGCAAGGCGCGGGCCCGCGATCTGCGACGCGCCAAGGCGTTCAGGACGTGCGCGATGGTCAAGGGCCGCGCGCCGCAAACCGCTGTGCCGATGCCGGTCTGCGCCACCAGCGCCGGGTCGCACAGACCGGCGGCAGTTATCGGTTGCGCGGGGGCTTTGTGCCCGCGACACCGGCCGCCTGAACGCCCATCGCCAGCCGCGCACCACCGGATTGCCCGGAGGCTGTGATGCGCAACATTCTGAGCGAAAACTTGCAACATCGTGGGGCTGCTGCATAATCGGGGGACCAGATTGCCGGAGACCCTCCGTATGAATGATGGACCAGACGCGCAAGCTCAGGTCCACGTAACTTCAAAAAACGGGAGCGACGATGCGACGCCGGATTGCCCTACTGAAGTTTCTCGCCATCCTCGCTTTTCTGGCGTTTCCGACCCTGGCCAAGGCCTGTCCGGCGGCGTCCGACCTGGCCGCAGTCGGGGCGCAGCCGGATGCCGCGGCCATGGCGGATTGCCTCGAGCTGGCGCGGTTCGACATCCAGACCGGGCGTGGCACCGTGCAGGGGTCGATCTACGGCACGCCGGAAACCGACCTTGGTCGGGTCCGCGCGGCGGAGGAGGCGCTCACGCGCTCGGGGCGCGTTCTGAGCGGATTGGGCAGTCTGGGAGTGTATCCCGTCGATCTGTACATGTCCCCGAGCACCTACAGTTTTGGCGGCACGCCCGACGAAGATACCCTGGCCGCCGCACAACCGGCGGCGCGGCCCGCGGCGGACAGTCCGCGCAAATGCATCATGGCGGCGTTCCCCTCTGCGGGGTCCGATGCGATGGCCTTTACCATCTCCCATGAATTCTTTCACTGTGTGCAGTTCCGGGAGTTCGGTCGCAGCCAGGCCAGCGCAGGCGCGGAGTGGTGGGTCGAAGGTTCGGCGGAATGGTTCGCCAGCCTGGTCTACCAGGGTACCGGATTTTCGGATGGCTGGGTCGCGGGTTTCGACGAGGTGTCAGCCACAACGCCGATCACCCGGATGGACTATGCCTCGGTGGTGTTCTTCTGGTGGCTGCACCAGAATTACGGCAGCAGTCAGATCGTCGGCCTGCTGAGCGCGATGCCGGATGGCGGCTCACAGGAGGATGCGCTGGCCGGAGTTGTCTCGGACGACGAGTTCCTGCGTTTCGTGACGGACTATCTTGAGGGAAATATCCGGCAGCCCGGGGGGCGTACGGCGGCCTCGACACCGCTGCATGAAGATATCCGCGACATCGATGCGGATGAGGAGATCGAGCTTGAAGCGCAAAGGTTCGTGGCCCATCGCACATTGCTGCGATTTGTGTGCGGCACCTGGACCACGCGCATTCTGGAGACCCAAGGCGGATACAAGGCGCTGCGGTTGCCGGACGGAGACTGGGACGATCTGCCGGGCGAATTCAGCTCGGACTCGGAGGCGCGGATCGAGTTCCTGATCGCGGGCGGGGCCACCGGCGAGGACGGCTTCAACTTGTCCTTCGAGGCCAGGAAGACACCCTGTGCGGTGTGCCAGGCGGTCAATTTCACCGAGGACAGTCCCGAAGCCTGCCTGGTTGGGGAATGGCGGCTGGCCAGCGGAGGTCTGGGGGCCAAGATCGGCGAAATGCTCAATGACTCCTCGGGTCTGAGCGCGGTAGACTACCCCGATCTCGACGGCCTGCTGATCCTGAGGCGGGACGGAACCTTCACGCTGCAGGCCGATGACGAGGGCAGTATGCAGACCAGCAACTCCAAGGGCATTTTCAGCGCCCAGATTTCCCTGTCGATGGAGAAGGAGGGGACGTGGTCGATCAACGGCGATGACCTTGTGCAATGCTACCGACCGATCAAGTCGATCAACATCGACGAGACGGTGACAGACCCCGACGGCAATGAAGAGCGCATCACCGAGAACCAGTTCCTGGGGCCGAAACTGTCCTACACGGAAACGCGGCAGTTCATCTGTGCGGAGGGGGTGCTGGAAATCACGCAGCGGGCGTTGCTGGCGCCGACGATCAACTGGGTTTACCGGAAGTGAGGGGCGGCTTTGCGGGCCAAGGCCGGGCTTGCTCCTGCGTCCGGTCAAGGGCGCGGTCCGGCAGAACGCGCCTATGAATCCGCGCTGGCCGAATGTTCGGCTTTGCCTCCAAACCGGCTTTGATCGCTGTTGCTTCATCCGGGCTTGATGCGATCTCCCGGCGTGCGGCAGGAGACTTGCGCCTGCAACAGCGCAGGCGCTTGAGAAAGCATTGAAAATTTTTCCGACCCATCCGGTTGACTCGTCAAATCAAACTCCTTACCTACACGCCGTTAGCACTCGACCATTATGAGTGCTAACGGCCCGAACACGGGTCCAATGGGAGTAACTTTGAGCTAAGGAGCCTCGAAGATGGCATTTAAACCGCTACATGATCGCGTCCTCGTGCGTCGCGTGGAAAGCGAAGAGAAAACCGCTGGTGGGCTGATCATCCCCGACAGTGCAAAGGAAAAGCCCAGTGAGGGTGAAGTCGTGTCCTGCGGCGATGGCGCGCGCAAGGACAGCGGCGAGCTGATCGAGATGGCCGTGAAGGCCGGTGACCGTATCCTGTTCGGCAAATGGTCGGGCACCGAGGTCACGATTGACGGCGAAGAGCTTCTGATCATGAAAGAGAGCGACATCCTGGGCGTTCAGGCCTGAGCCTGACCCGAGGTTTGGCGGGGTGAACCCCGCCCTACGAAATCAACACAAAAAGGAAATCGAGATATGGCTGCTAAAGACGTCAAATTCGATACCGATGCCCGCAACAAGATGCTGCGCGGCGTGAACATCTTGGCCGATGCCGTCAAGGTGACGCTTGGCCCGAAAGGCCGCAACGTGGTTCTGGACAAATCCTTCGGCGCGCCGCGCATCACCAAGGACGGTGTGACGGTTGCCAAGGAAATCGAGCTGGAAGACAAGTTCGAGAACATGGGCGCTCAGATGGTAAAGGAAGTAGCTTCCCGCACCAATGACGAGGCCGGCGACGGCACCACCACCGCGACCGTTCTGGCCCAGGCCATCGTGCGCGAAGGCATGAAGTCGGTTGCTGCCGGCATGAACCCGATGGATCTCAAGCGCGGCATCGACATGGCCACCACAAAGGTCGTCGAGGCCATCAAGGCTGCTTCCCGTGAGGTCAAGGACAGCGATGAAGTCGCACAGGTCGGTACGATCTCGGCCAACGGAGAAGTGGAAATCGGACAGCAGATCGCCGATGCGATGCAGAAAGTCGGCAACGAGGGTGTCATCACCGTCGAGGAAAACAAAGGCCTGGAAACCGAGACCGACGTGGTCGAGGGTATGCAGTTCGACCGTGGCTACCTGAGCCCCTATTTTGTCACCAACGCCGACAAGATGACGACCGAGCTCGATGATTGCATCGTCCTGCTGCACGAGAAGAAACTGTCGAGCCTTCAGCCGATGGTGCCGCTGCTCGAGCAGGTGATCCAGAGCCAAAAGCCGCTCCTGATCATCGCAGAGGACGTGGAAGGCGAAGCTCTGGCCACCCTCGTGGTCAACAAGCTGCGCGGCGGCCTGAAGATTGCCGCCGTCAAGGCACCCGGTTTCGGCGATCGCCGCAAGGCCATGCTGCAGGACATCGCCATTCTGACCGGTGGTCAGGTGATCAGCGAAGATCTGGGCATGAAGCTGGAGTCCGTGACGATGGACATGCTGGGGTCGGCCAAGAAGATTCAGATCACCAAGGACGAGACCACGATCGTGGACGGTGCCGGCGAAAAATCCGAGATCGAAGCGCGTGTTGCACAAATCCGCAACCAGATCGAGGAAACCACCAGCGATTATGACCGTGAGAAGCTGCAGGAGCGTGTGGCCAAACTTGCAGGCGGCGTGGCCGTGATCCGCGTCGGCGGCATGTCCGAAGTCGAAGTGAAAGAGCGCAAGGATCGCGTGGACGATGCTCTGAACGCGACCCGTGCGGCCGTGCAGGAAGGCGTTGTCGTCGGTGGCGGCGTGGCCCTGATCCAGGCGGCCAAAACACTGGACGGTCTGAAAGGCGCCAATGCCGATCAGGACGTCGGTATCACGATCATCCGCAAGGCCATCGAAGCGCCGCTGCGTCAGATCGCCGAGAACTCGGGTGTCGACGGTTCGGTCGTCGCGGGCAAGATCCGCGAATCGAACGACGATGCCTTCGGTTTCAACGCGCAGACCGAGGAATATGGCGACATGTTCAAGTTCGGCGTGATCGACCCGGCCAAGGTTGTGCGCACGGCACTTCAGGACGCCTCGTCGGTGGCGGGTCTGCTGATCACGACCGAAGCCATGGTCGCTGACAAGCCCGCCAAGGAAGGCGCAGGCATGCCCGGTGGCGGTATGCCCGACATGGGCGGCATGGGCGGCATGATGTAATCCCGGACTTCGCGAACGCGAAACCGGGATGGGCGTCAGGTGAATTGCCGCGCAACTCGCCGAGAGCCCTGACCGCTGAAAACTCGGAGGGGTCGCCACATCGGCGGCCCCTTCTCCGTTTGCGCGCGCGCGATCTGGGTATTTGAAAACCAGAAAGAGACAGCATGCAATCCGGCTTCTTTCTGGTTCGAAATACCCATGTCGCACCGCGCGCCACGGGCACCGCTTTCTGGACAATCCACTGCGCCTGTGACAAAGCCCGGCCAACCAATGGAGCCAACCCATGACTGTCACCCGTTTTGCCCCGTCTCCCACCGGTTACATCCATGTGGGGAACCTTCGGACCGCCCTGATGAACTATCTCATCGCGCGGCAGAGTGGGGGCACGTTCATCCTGCGCATTGACGACACGGACCCCGAGCGGTCCAGGGAAGATTATGTCGATGCGATCAAGCAGGACCTGGAGTGGCTGGGTCTGACCTGGGACCGGGTGGAGCGGCAGTCGGTGCGGCTGGATCGATATGCCGAGGCCGCAGACAAACTGCGCGAGATGGGGCGGTTCTACGAAGCGTTCGAGACGCCGACCGAACTGGACCTCAAGCGAAAGAAGCAATTGAACATGGGCAAGCCGCCGGTTTATGACCGGGCGGCCCTGGCGTTGAGCGAGGCGGAAAGGGACAAGCTGCGTTCCGAACGCGGGGCAGGCGTCTGGCGGTTCAGGCTGGACCAGGAGCGGATCGAGTGGGTCGACGGCATTCTGGGGAACATCTCGATTGATGCCGCTTCGGTCAGTGATCCGGTTCTGATCCGGGGGGACGGGCAGGTGCTCTATACGCTGGCGAGCGTGGTGGATGACACGGATATGGGCGTGACCCATGTGGTGCGGGGCAGCGATCACGTGACCAACACCGCGACCCAGATCCAGATCATGGCGGCGCTGGGCCACGGGCATCCGGAATTTGCCCATCATTCCCTGCTGACGGGCCCTCAGGGCGAGAGCCTGTCGAAGCGGCTGGGCACACTTTCCGTGCGCGACCTGCGGGCGGCCGGGGTGCAGCCGATGGCTTTGCTCAGCCTCATGGCGCGGTTGGGCTCGTCCGATCCGGTGGAGCTGCGCGGTTCGCTCGGGGAGCTGGTCGAAGGGTTCGACATTGCGCGCTTTGGCTCGGCCCCGACCAAGTTCGATGCCGAGGACCTCTATCCGCTGACCGCGCATCATTTGCAGTCACTGCCCTTCGAGGCGGTACGCGAAGACGTGCTGGCGACGGGCGTGCCCGGGGACTTGGCGGCGCAGTTCTGGGACGCGACAAGGGACAACATCACGACGTTGAAGGACTTGCAGGGCTGGTGGGATATGTGCCGCGACGGGGCCCAGCCGGTCATTGACGACGAGGATACCGCTTTTGTGGCCGAGGCCATGGCGCTCCTGCCCGAGGGGGCGCATGATGGCGAGACCTGGGGCGCGTGGACCGCGGCCGTGAAAGAAGCGACCGGGCGCAAGGGGCGGGGTCTGTTCATGCCGCTCCGCAAGGCGCTGACGGGTCAGAACCATGGGCCGGACATGGGCAAGCTGTTGCCGCTGTTGCAGGTGATCCGGGCGAAGGGATAAAGCCTTGCCCGAAAGAGGCCATCAAGCTTCGCCGTAGCCTTTGGGAACCGGAAGCGGGTCCAGCGTGGCTGCGCGTTTTAGCAGGGACCTGCCGATGACCATACGGCTGATCTCGGTCGTGCCGTCCACAATCCTGAGCATCTGGGACAGCCGCGACAGGCGATCCAGCCCATAGGGCTGCAAGAGGCCCATGCCACCCAGAGCCTGTGTGCAGGTGTTGGCGGCCTTGACGGCGGCATCGGGGGCAAAGCGCTTGGCATGGGCGGCCATGACCGGACCTGCGTCCGTGCCAAGGGCCTCCGCCGCGGCACGATAGAGCAGGCGCGACGCCTCAAGGTCGGTCGCAACCTCCCCCAGCATCCATTGAATGCCGTCCCGGTCCAGCGCCGTTCCGCCGAACATCTTGCGCTGTGAAGTGTAGGCCAGCGCCGTATCAAGCGCCGCCTGCATCAGCCCACAGCATCCCGATGCGATGGACACCCGGGCGATGTCGATGGCCATGAGCGAGCCCTGAAGGCCCTGACCAGGCGGCAGGATGATGTTGTCCTCGGGCACGACCACGTCCTTCATATACATCTCGGACATGGGCAGAAAGCGGTAGGAGGGCGTGTCATAGAGCGGGCCAAAGCTGAGCCCTTCGGCTTCGGCGGGAATGGCGATCATGGCCATGTCCTTATGCCCGGTTTGGTCAGAGGTCTTCACCACGGTGAAATACACATCCGCCTCGGTCGCCAGTGACACCCAGGCCTTGGCTCCCGAGATGGTCCAGGTGCCGTCATCGTTGATCACCGCGCGGCTGAACATGGTCATCGGGTCCGAACCCGATTGCGGCTCGGTCAGGGCAAAATTGGCCAGCTTCCGGCCCGAGGTCAGTTCGCGCGCCCATGCGGATTTGAAGGCGTTGGTGCCATAGCCGCAGGCTGCAAAAGTACAGATATTGTGCATTGAAAGGGCAAAGGCATAGGCCCCATCGCCCCGGCCCAGCTCTTCGTAGACGCGGATGCCTTCGGACAGCGGCAGGCCCTGACCGCCGAATTCCTCGGGTGCAAAAAGCCCGGTGAGACCAAGCGCGCCCGCCTTGTCCGAGGCGTCGCGCGGCCAGCGGCGGGCCGTGTTCCAGGCGTCCACATTGGGCGCGATATCCTCGCGGCAATGAGCGCGTGCTGCGTTGAGAATGCTGTCGATGCGGGACGTCATGGCGAGGACCTTTCGGGACTGAGCACAATTGTCGGACAATCAATTGCCTGACAATTGATCCTGCAAGCTTGACGCCACGTCAACTGAGCGGGAAATAATGACGGCTTGGCAAGTGGCAGGTGGTCTGCTCTGCTTGCGCGACGAACGGGACCGGGCGGGATGGGATGGCGGACGCACAGGCGAAATTTCTGACCGGCAGCCTGTTTCGGCACGTGACGGTGATGTCGCTGACGGCCTCGGTGGGGCTGATGGCGATCTTTGCCGTGGATTTCATCGACATGTTGTTCATTTCGATGCTGGGCAAGGCCGAGCTGGCGGCGGCGGTGGGATACGCGGGCGCGATTCTGTTTTTCACCACCTCCTTCGGCATCGGCATGGCGATTGCCTCGGGCGCGATCGTGGCGCGGACATTGGGGCAGGGCGATGTCGAGGCCGCGCGGGAGCGGGCGACGAATGCGCTGATATACGGTGTTCTCTTCGGGGCGGTGTTTGCGGGCTTCGTGTGGTTGAACCTCGGCCCGCTGGTGCGGCTCCTGGGTGCCACGGGCGAGACCGAGGTGCTGGCAATACACTATCTGGCGATCATCGTGCCGACGCTGCCTTTCCTCCTCGTGGGGATGATGGGAGGCGCGATCCTGCGGGCGCATGGCGATGCGCGGCGGGCGATGTTCGCGACCATCTTCGGCGGGGTGGTCAATGCGGTGCTGGACCCGATCCTGATCTTCGGTCTGAACCTCGAGCTGACAGGTGCCGCGCTGGCGAGCGTGGCCGCGCGGATCACCATTGCGCTCACCGCGCTGATGCCGCTCGTTCGGCATTATGGCGGGTTTGCCTGGCCCCGGCCCTTGGCGCTGTTGCGCGATCTGGCACCGGTGCTGACCATCGCCGCGCCCGCGATCCTGACACAGCTGGCCACGCCGTTGGGCCAGGCCTATGTCACTCGCGCCATGGCAGAGTATGGCGAGGCGGCGGTGGCGGGGATGGCCATCGTGGGGCGGCTGAGCGTGCTGAGCTTTGCGGTGCTCTTTGCGCTGTCGGGGGCGGTGGGGCCGATCATTGGCCAGAATTTCGGCGCAGGGAATGCGGCCCGGGTCAGGGGCACTTTCAAGGCGGCGATGGTCTTTACAGGGATCGTGGTGATGCTGATCTCGGCGCTGCTGTTTGTGTTGCGCGCGCCCATTGCGGACCTCTTTACCGCGACCGGGGTGACGCGGGAGCTGGTCTATCTTTTTTGCGGGCCGCTGGCGCTGCTCTTCTTTTTCAACGGGGTGATCTTTGTGTCCAATGCGGCGTTCAACAATCTCGGGCATCCGTTCTATTCCACCTGGGTGAACTGGGGGCGGCATACTGTCGGGACGATCCCGCTGGTGATGATCGGGGCGGCACTGTTTGGCGCACCGGGGGTATTGATCGGACAGGCGCTGGGCGGCGTGATCTTCGGGGTGCTGGCCTGGGTGCTGGCGCGGCGGGTGATGGCCGGGCCGGTCGCCCCGGTGACGGGTGAGCCGTTCCGGCGGCAGGCATCGCTGCTCAGGCTCTATCACAACCGGCGGTAAGCTCAGCGGCGCGGAGTGAACGCCACGGGGCCGTGCGCCATCGCCGACCCGTATCGCCACTTCGCGCATGGTGAAGGCGACGGGGCGCGCGTCTCAGGTATTTGGCGGTTGTACGGGTAGAAGTTACCGGAAACCCATGTCGGGTCGCCCCCACTTGCGTATCTGCAAGGGCCGGCCGCGCTATGAGCGGTCAGACAGACACCTGAACACCGACGTCCTGCAACAGGGCGTCCACAAGCGCGGATTCCGCCTGTGTCAGCCTGCAGTGGCGCGGATAGCGCGGGGCCGAGCGGTCATCGACAAACTCCGCGTCCCAGCCGTCGGTGGTCGCGAAGAACCGGTGCGCACCGGCCTCGCCGAAGGCAGCAAGATAGCCCTGCACCACCACGTCGAGATAGCTCAGAAAGACCTGGCCGCGCTGTCCCGGTGCGCTGTGGGCCTCGGCGGGCACGGAGTAGACCGCGATGTCGGGTGTATGCGGCAGCGTATGGGTGACACGCTCGGACACGGGCACGCGGGCATAGGCGCGTTCGCGATGATCCAGCCCGGCCCAGTCGCCCGCGGGCACTGCCGCGATGACCCCGTCGATGGTGCTCGCGGGATCGGGCACCACCGTGAGATAGGCCACCTGGCGCAATGTCGTGTGCCGCCAGACCCGCCTCCAGCCGCTAAGCTGCGCGGGGTGGGGGTCGACAAAGTGATGCGTGGTGGCATTCACCAGGCTGCCGTAGCCGAAGAAATAGGCGGGATGTCCGGTCATGGGCGCGTGTTGATCCAGGTCAAGGCATTCTGCCCCGTTTTGCAGGCACGATGACCGGAATTCAAGGAGGCGGACCGCCGATGCGCATCACCAAACGCAGCAATATCGCCATGCGCGTTCTGATGTTCTGCGCCGTCCATTCCGATCGCCTGGTGACCAAGGCCGAGATCGCCGCGCGGGCGCAGGTCTCCGAGAGCCACCTGGCGCAGATCATCAACCGGCTGGCGCAGCTGGGCTATCTCGACACACAGCGCGGTCGCAATGGCGGTTTGTCGCTGGCTTTGCCCGCCGGTGCGATTGTCATAGGCGAGGTGTTCCGCGTTCTGGAGCCGGCCTTTCCGGACACCGAGTGTTTTGCCGATGCGGATGATTCCTGTCCTTTGAAAGCGGCCTGTCGGCTGCGCCCCGCGATCGAGGCGGCGGCCGAGGCGTTCTATGCGCATCTTGACGGGATCACGCTGGGGGCGCTGGTCTGTGACAATGCGGCTCTGGAAAGCGCTTTTTCACCAATGGGTTGCGTGAGCGTAAAACGCGTTGTCCCGGCGTGAAGCCCGGGTCGTGCGGTGTGTAGGGGTACAATACGTCTTGCCGCGACTCAACTTGTATACTAAGGCATACGCCTAGATCGACACGGGAGAACCAGTGTAAACTGGTGCCGAAGGAGCAACCGCCCCGGAAACTCTCAGGCGCAAGGGACCGTGCCGATCCGATAGAACTCTGGAGAGTGTCCGGGTCGAGCCGGGCCGCCGAAGGGATAGCGATCTCAGGCGAAAGGACAGAGGGGGCATCGTGGCGCTTTCCAGAACAGGAGGCGCCGGGACGATGCCGGTTTGATTTCTCGAAAAATCACCCCGGCCCACAGGTTGGGAGAGAGCGATGAGCGATCTGTTGCAAACGCCGCTGCACGGGCTTCACGTGGAGCTGGGCGCCAGGATGGTGCCCTTCGCAGGCTATGACATGCCGGTGCAATATGCGTTGGGCGTGATGAAAGAGCACCTGCATTGCCGGGCGCGCGCCGGGCTCTTTGACGTGAGCCATATGGGCCAGGTGATCGTGCGCCATGCGGATGGATTTGCCGGTGCGGCGGCCGCGATGGAGGCCCTGGTTCCGGTGAGCATTCTGGCGCTGGGCGAGAACCGGCAGCGCTATGGCTTCTTCACCAATGACGCGGGCGGGATCATGGATGACCTTATGCTGGCCAACCGCGGGGATCACCTCTTTGTAGTCGTGAATGCCGCCTGCAAGGACGCCGACATCGCGCATATGCGCGCCGGGCTCGCGGGGTGCGAGATCGAGGAGATCACCGACCGCGCGCTGCTGGCGTTGCAGGGCCCCGAGGCCGAGGCGGTGCTCGGGGCGCTGGTGCCCGGCGTGGCGGCGATGACCTTCATGGATGTGGCCGTGCTGCCGTCGGCCTTTGGCGAGCTGTGGATCTCGCGCTCGGGCTACACGGGCGAGGACGGCTACGAGATTTCGGTCGAGAACGGTCAGGCCGTGGCACTGGCCCGGGCCTTGATTGCCAGCGAGGCGGTCGAACCCATCGGCCTGGGCGCGCGGGACAGTCTGCGGCTCGAGGCGGGGCTGTGCCTCTATGGCAATGACATCGACGAGACGACCAGCCCGGTCGAGGCCGCTCTGACCTGGGCCATCCAGAAGGTGCGCCGCGCGGGCGGTGACCGCGAGGGCGGGTTCCCGGGGGCCGGGCGCATTCTGGGCGAGTTCGAGAACGGCGCCGCGCGCAAGCGGGTCGGGCTGCTGCCGGAAGGGCGCGCGCCGATGCGCGAGGGCGTCGATCTCTATGCCGGGGCCGAGGGCGGCGAGGCCGTTGGCCGCGTGACATCCGGCGCGTTTGGCCCCACCATCGGCGGGCCGATGGCGATGGGTTACGTGTCCGCAGAGCTGAGCGGGCCGGGCACGACGCTCTATGGCGATGTGCGGGGCAAGCGGCTGCCGGTGGTGGTGGCGGAGATGCCCTTCACGCCTGCAAATTTCAAACGCTGATCATCAGGGAGGAACATGATGAAGTTTACCGAAGAACATGAATGGCTGCGCGAAGAGGATGGCGTCATCGTGGTGGGGATCACCGATCACGCGGCTGAACAGCTGGGTGATGTGGTGTTCGTGGAACTGCCCGAGGTGGGCGTCGAAGTGGTCAAGGACGACGAGATCGTGGTGATCGAAAGCGTCAAGGCCGCCAGTGACATCCTGGCACCCATCGATGGCGAGATCGTCGAAGTGAACGAGATGCTGACCGACGAGCCGGGCAAGGTGAACGAAGACGCCCAGGGCGATGCCTGGTTCTTCAAGTTAAAGCCGTCGGACGCGTCGCAGATGGACGACATGATGGACGAAGCCGCCTACAAGGCCTTTATCGCCTAGAACGGCACCGGCCGTCGGGGGCGGAATTTTACGAAAATTCCGGTCCGATTTCCGTCAAGGAAATCGGTGCCTCCGGCGGGAGTATTTTTGGAAAGATGAAGACGGGGGCGAGGCCCTCGTCGCAGGATGTGGAGAGACGCCATGGGTTTCGAGCCGACCGACTATCTGCCTTATGATTTTGCCAATCGCCGCCATATCGGGCCATCGCCTGAAGAAATGGCGCAGATGCTGGACACGGTCGGGGTCAAGAGCCTCGATCAGCTGATCGACGAGACGGTGCCCAAGTCCATCCGGCAGGAAAAGCCGCTGGATTTCGGCAAGCCCAAGTCCGAGCGTGAGCTGATGCATCACATGCGGATCGTGGCGTCCAGGAACAAGGTTCTCGTGAACATGATCGGGCAGGGCTATCACGGCACGGTCACGCCACCCGCGATCCAGCGCAACATCCTGGAAAACCCCGCCTGGTACACGGCCTACACGCCCTATCAGCCGGAGATCAGCCAGGGCCGTCTTGAGGCGCTTTTGAATTTCCAGACCATGATCACAGACCTCACGGGCCTGGAGATCGCCAACGCCTCGCTTCTGGATGAGGCCACCGCCTGTGCCGAGGCCATGACCATGGCGCAGCGGGTATCGAAATCCAAGGCGACCCGGTTCTTTGTGGACCGCGATTGCCATCCCCAGAACATTGCGGTGATGAAGACACGCGCAGCACCGCTCGGGATCGAGCTGGTGATCGGCAACCCCGACAAGATGGTTGCCGAAGAGGTCTTTGGCGCGATCTTCCAGTACCCCGGAACCTACGGTCACGTACGGGACTTTACCGACCACATCGCCGCGCTGCACGAGAACAAGGGTGTGGGTATCGTATCGGCCGATCCGCTGGCCCTGACCCTGCTCAAGGAGCCCGGTCAGATGGGCGCGGATATTGCCGTGGGCTCGACCCAGCGCTTTGGCGTGCCCATGGGGTATGGCGGGCCGCACGCGGCCTACATGGCCTGCAAGGACGCGATGAAACGGGCCATGCCGGGCCGCATCGTCGGGGTCAGCGTGGATGCCCATGGCAACAGGGCCTATCGCCTCAGCCTGCAGACCCGCGAACAGCATATCCGGCGCGAGAAGGCCACGTCGAATGTCTGCACGGCACAGGCGCTGCTCGCCGTGATGGCATCCATGTACGCGGTGTTCCACGGTCCCAAGGGGCTCAAGGCGATTGCCCAGCGTATTCACCGCAAGACCGTGCGCCTGGCGGACGGGCTGGAAAAGGCCGGGTTCAAGGTGGACCCCAAGGTGTTCTTTGACACGATCACGGTCGATGTCGGCCCGCTTCAGGCCGCTGTGCTCAAATCGGCGGTGGACGAGGGCATCAACCTGCGCTGCGTGGGCGAGACCCGCGTCGGCATCACCCTGGACGAAGCAACCCGTCCGAAGAATATCGAGGCCGTCTGGCGCGCCTTCGGGATCACCGCAAAGGACGACAAGTTCGGCCACAAATACCGTGTGCCCGAGGCGATGCACCGCACGACCGACTACCTGACCCACCCGATTTTCCACATGAATCGGGCGGAAACCGAGATGATGCGCTACATGCGGCGTCTGGCGGACAGGGACCTGGCTCTGGACCGGGCGATGATCCCGCTCGGGTCCTGCACGATGAAGCTCAACTCGGCCGCCGAAATGGCCCCGGTGAGCTGGCGCGAGTTCTCGCGGCTGCACCCCTATTGCCCCGAGGACCAGGCGCTGGGCTACAAGGAGCTGATCGACGATCTCAGCGCCAAGCTGTGCGAGATCACCGGCTATGACGCAATCACCATGCAGCCCAATTCGGGCGCGCAGGGCGAGTATGCCGGCCTTCTGACCATCGCCGCCTATCACCGGTCCAACGGCCAGGGCCACCGCAATGTCTGCCTCATCCCGATGAGCGCCCATGGCACCAATCCCGCGAGCGCGCAGATGGTCGGCTGGAAGGTCGTGCCTGTCAAATCGACCGAAAACGGTGACATCGACGTGGAGGACTTCCGGGCCAAGGCCTCGGAGCATTCCGAGAACCTGGCGGGTTGCATGATCACCTATCCCTCGACCCATGGTGTGTTCGAGGAGCAGGTGAAGGAGGTGACGGGCATCACCCACGAGCATGGCGGCCAGGTCTATATCGACGGGGCCAACATGAATGCGATGGTCGGCCTTGCCCGGCCCGGCGACATCGGCGGCGACGTGAGCCACCTGAACCTGCACAAGACCTTCTGCATCCCGCATGGCGGCGGTGGCCCCGGCATGGGTCCCATCGGCGTGAAGGCGCATCTCGCGCCGTTTCTGCCCGGGCATCCGCTGGAGGATGGCGCGCAGGGGCCGGTGAGTGCGGCGCCCTTCGGCTCGCCCTCGATCCTGCCGATCAGCTGGGCCTATTGCCTGCTGATGGGCGGCGAGGGTCTGACCCAGGCCACGCGGGTGGCCATTCTGAACGCCAACTACATCGCCGGGCGGCTCGAGGGCGCCTATGATGTGCTCTACAAGGGCAGGCAGGGGCGGGTCGCGCATGAGTGCATCATCGACACACGGCCCTTTGAGGAGAGCGCCGGTGTCACGGTGGACGACATCGCCAAGCGGCTCATTGACAATGGCTTTCACGCGCCGACCATGAGCTTTCCGGTGCCGGGCACGCTTATGGTCGAGCCCACGGAATCCGAGACCAAGGCCGAACTGGATCGGTTCTGCGACGCGATGCTGGCAATCCGCGAAGAGATACGCGCCATAGAGGAGGGCAAGATCGACGCGGACAACAACCCGCTGAAACACGCCCCACATACGGTCGAAGACCTGGTGGGCGAGTGGGACCGGCCCTATAGCCGCGAAGAGGCGTGTTTCCCCGCCGGTGCCTTCCGCGTGGACAAGTACTGGCCGCCGGTGAACCGGGTCGACAACGCTTATGGTGACCGGCATCTGGTCTGTACCTGCCCACCCATGGAAGAGTACGCCGAAGCCGCCGAGTGACCGCGAAACGCCCCGACGGGCCCAACCGCCGGGGCGTTTTCTCTTGACCGGTGCGATGCGCATTGTACAGCTGTGTCCAGTGTGATCCGGATGAGGCTGTCTTGGTGCGATGAGCAGGACGGAAACCTTTCTTTTCTATCTTGTCGAGGACTTCACGCACATGGCGCTTTCCTGTGCGGTGGACCCGCTCAGGCTGGCCAATTGGGTGACGGGCGAGACGCTCTACGAGTGGCGCTTTGCCAGCGCCGATGGCAAGGTCGCGAGGGCGTCGGACGGGGTCGAGGTCAAGGTGCAGCACCGGTTCGACGACCGGGTGAAATCGGATCGGCTCTTCGTGATCTCGGGCATCAACATGCGCGATCATGCGAGCCGCGATCTGCTTGCCGCATTGCGGCGCGAGCGCAGCCACGGGGCCCGGATCGGGGCGCTCTGTTCGGGGGCGTATGTTCTGGCGCAGGCGGGGTTTCTGGATGGGCAGCGCGCGGCGCTGCATTGGGAGTACCATGACAGTTTCATGGAGCGGTTCCCGGATGTGAACCTGGTACGCAATGTCTTTGTGGCGGATGAGCGCAACATCACCGCTTCGGGCGGGACGGCGACGGCGGACCTGATGCTGCACATCATCGGCCAGACCCATGGCGAGGCGCTGGCCGACGCGATTGCCGACCAGATGGTCTATAACGCCGTGCGGGAGGCGAGTGCCGAGCAGAAGGTCTCGCTCCAGGCCCGCCACGGGATGCGCAACCCGCACCTGGCCCGCGCCATCGCGCGCATGTCCGAGACCGTCGAGGACCCGGTCCAGACCAGCGAGATCGCCGAGGAAGTGGGCATCTCCACCCGCCAGCTCGAGCGGTTGTTCGGGCGCTACCTGAACTGCTCGCCCAGCAAGTATTACCTGGAACTCAGGCTCAACAAGGCGCGGAACCTGCTCTTGCAGAGCGAAAGCAGCGTGACGCAGGTGGCCGTGGCCTGCGGGTTCAAATCGGTGACGCATTTCGCGCGGGTCTATCGCGGGTCGTTTGGCGTGTCCCCGGGCGAACAGCGCAGCCGGATCAGTTGAGCCTGTTGTCCGAAACCCGGGGCGCTGCCCCGGACCCCGGAGTATTTCCGGAAAGATGAAGACAGGATGCGGCGTGTGATGTCATTCACGGGCACGCAGGACCTGCGCCGGGCGCGCCGCCAGTGGTCTCCAGGCAAATCCCAGCCCCGCCAGCAGCGTGACCGCGATGCCCGAGGCGACGATGATCAGCGCCGAGGGCCAGATCACCTCGAACCGGGTTTCCATGACATAACGGCTCACCGCCCAGCCTCCGAGGATGCCCGCCAGCAGCGCCACGCCCCCTGCGGCGGCCCCCAGCAGGATAGCGCGCAGGGCAAGGCTCCTCAGGATACGGGCGCGGGTCGCGCCGAGGGTCTTGAGCACGGCTGCCTCGTAGATGCGTGCGCGCTGGTCCGCTGCTGCCGCCCCGATCAGCACCAGGAACCCGGTCAGCAACGTGGCAGCCGCCCCCCAGGCGGTGGCCGAGGCTAGCCCCGCCAGAAGCCCCGACACCCGGTCGATGGCGTCGCGCACCCGGATCGCGGTGACGTTTGGAAACTGTTTTGAAATGTCGGTCATGATCTGCGCCTCGGCCTCGGGTTCGGCATAGACGGTCGAGATGAAGCTGTGTGGCGCGCCCGCCAGCGCGGCCTCGTTCATGATCATGATGAACCCCATCCCGGCGGTGGAAAAATCCACTTCGCGCGTGGAGGTAATCGTCGCGGTGATGTCGCGGCCCAGGATGTTGACGGTGATCTCGTCGCCAAGCTTCAGCCCCAGCTCACCGGCCTCTTCGGCGGAAAAGCTGACTTGGGGCGGGCCGGTATAATCCGCCTGCCACCAGTCGCCTGAAACAAGGGTTGTCGTTTCGGGCAGGGCGCCGGCATAGCTCACGCCCCGGTCGCCACTCAGAACCCAGTTGTCGCCGGCGACCTCGCGGGCGGGCTGTCCGTTGATGCGGGTGATGATGCCGCGCAGCATCGGCGCGCTTTCGATGCGGGTCACGGCTGGATCGGGGTCGAGCCGGTCGAGAAACCCGGGCATCTGGTCGCGCTGGATGTCGAGGAAGAAGAAGGCGGGCGCCTTGGCTGGCAGGTCGCGGGCGATGGCGCCGCGCAGGTTGCCGTCGATCTGGCCCACGGCGGCCAGCACCGACAGGCCCAGCCCCAGCGACAGCACCACCGGTCCGGCCGTGCTGCCCGGTCCGCCAATGGCCGCCAGCGCCCAGGCCAGCGCCGGGCGGCCCCGCGCGGCCCCCCGGCTGCGGCGCGCCAGCCATCGCACTGCCATTGCGGCAAGCGCCAGCAGCGCCAGCGCGCCGGTGATGCCGCCCGCCGTCCAGAGGGTCAGGAGGGTGTTGCCGGAGAACCAGATGGCGCTGGCCAGAAGGGCCGCGAGAAGCGCCGCGATAAGGAACAGAAAGACCGGCGCGGGCAGCGTGCGGGCAAAGCCCGCCCCGTCGCGAAGCAGGCTGGCAGCGCGGGTTTCGGACGCACGCGCCAGCGGCCACAGCGTGAAGATCAGCGCGGCCAGCGCGCCATAGAGGGCGGCCTCGGCCATCGGGCGGCCGAAGACCCCGAACTGCGCGGGCACCGGCAGGCGGTCGCTGAGGACCGAACCCAGAAGCACCGGAAGACCCGCACCCAGCACCACGCCGAGAAGGAGGCCAAGGATCGTGAGCGCACCGATCTGCAGAAAATAGGTCAGGAAGATCGTGCGACGCGACGCGCCCAGCGTGCGCAGCGTGGCGATCACCTCGGTCTTGCCCGCCAGATAGGCGCGGATCGCCGTGGCGATCCCTACGCCGCCCACGGCCAGACCGCTGAGCCCCACCAGCACGAGAAAGGCCCCCAGCCGGTCGACAAAGTCGGCGATCCCCGGCGCTCCGTTGCGGGCATCGTGCCAGCCCAGCCCCTTGTCGGGAAAGGTCTCGGTCATCTCGACCTGAATTGCCGAAAGGTCCGTCCCCTCGGGCAGATCGAGCCGCATCCGCGTCGTGAACAGCGTACCGGGCGCCAGCAGGCCGGAGGCGGCGAGGTCCGCCTCATAGACAATGGTGCGGGGGCCCAGCGCAAAGCCGCCCGTTGCGCTGTCGGGTTCACGGGTCAGTGCCGCCATCAGCACGAATTCCTGTGTGCCCAATGTGAAAGTGTCGCCGGGGCCCAGCTCCAGCCGGGTCATCAGGACGGGGTCCATAACAGCGCCCGGAAGCGTGCCGTTCCCTTGCAGGGCGGTTTCCAGCGGGATCGCCGGATCAAGCGTCACCGCGCCGACAAGGGGGTAGGCGTCATCCACGGCCTTCACCTGGGTCAGCGCCCGGTCGCCGGACACCGAGACGGCGAGCGAGCGGAAATCGATGACCAGCGACAGGCGCTCGGAAATGTCCGTCATCCAGGCGCGCTCGTCCGCGGTTGGCTGGCGATAGGTCAGCTCGATCTCGGCATCGCCGCCCAGGAGGCGCGCGCCCTCGGCCGAAAGTCCCGCCTGGATGCTCTCGCGTACCGTGCCCACGGCGGCGATGGCGGCGGCGCCCAGGATCAGGCAGGCGAGAAAGACGCGGAATCCGGCCAGGCCGCCCCGCAGCTCGCGCCGGGCCAGTTTGGCGGCGACGGTCAGGCTCATGCGGCGAGCGATCCGTCGATGCGGCCATCGCGCAGGGCGATCACCCGGTCGCAGCGCGCGGCCAGCCCCGGATCATGTGTGACCAGCACCAGGGTCGCGCCATGCCGGTCGCGCAGGCCGAAAAGCAGGTCGATGATCGCCGCCCCGTTGGTGCCGTCGAGGTTTCCGGTCGGCTCGTCGGCCAGAATCAGGCGCGGACGCGGGACAGCGGCACGGGCCAGCGCGACACGCTGCTGTTCCCCGCCCGAAAGCTGGGACGGGTAGTGATCCATGCGGTGCGCGAGACCCACGGCGGCCAGCTCTCCGGCGGCGCGCGCCACCGCATCGCGGTGCCCGGCCAGTTCCAGCGGCGTGGCGACATTCTCCAGCGCGGTCATCGTGGGGATCAGATGAAAGCTCTGGAACACTACGCCGATATTGTCGCGCCTCAGCCGCGCAAGCGCATCCTCGCCCATTCCCGACAGGTCCTGCCCCAGCGTCATGACGGTGCCCGAGGTGGCCCGCTCCAGCCCGCCCATCAGCATCAGCACCGAGGATTTGCCGGACCCGGACGGTCCGGTGAGGCCCACGGTCTCGCCTGCGTGGACATCCGCCGTGATCCCGTGAAGAATGTCGATCCGTCCGGCGTTCGACCTAAGTGACAGGGTGGCGTCCCGAAGCGAGAGGAGCGGCGAAGTCATGGATCAGATGGGCCTTTCATTGCGGTTCCTGACATATGGGGCCTTGCGCGTGATCGGCAAGGCGATTGCGGTATTGGCGGTCATCGCCGGGGTGGCGCGGGCCGAAGACGTCGCGGTGCTGGCGCTGGGCGACAGCCTGACCCAGGGCTACGGCCTGCCGCAGGAGGACGGGTTCGTGCCGCAGCTCTCCGCGTGGCTGACCGCGCAGGGGGCCGATGTGCAGGTGATCAATGGCGGCGTGTCGGGCGACACCACGGCAGGCGGGGCCGCGCGGGTGGCCTGGAGCCTGACACCGGAGGTCGACGCGATGATCGTGGCGCTGGGGGGCAACGACCTCTTGCGCGGCATCGCGCCCGAGGTGGCGCGGGCCAATCTCGACGCGATCCTGACCGAGGCGCGCGCGCGCGACCTTCCGGTGCTGTTGATCGGAATGCAGGCACCGGGGAACTACGGCGCTGACTACAAGGCCAGTTTCGACGCGATCTATCCCGAATTGGCTGAAAAGCACGGGGCGCTCTATGCCGAGAGCTTCTTTGCCGGATTGCCGGAGACGGACCCGGCAGAGCTGAGCGCCTATCTTCAGGCGGACGGGATCCACCCCAACGCGAAAGGCGTGACCCGGATTGTCGAGGGGCTGGGGCCGGAGGTGATGAAACTTCTGGCGGCCATCGAGTAAAGGGCAAGGCAGCATCCGGTCCGCATGACGCACGCCGCAGAGAAAAAGGGCCACCCGCGGCGGCCCCTTCCAGATCCGTTGTGCACCGGCCGCTCAGGCCAGCTGGATGTTGCTCGCGGATTCGCGACCGTCACGGCCCGCTTCGAGGTCGTAGGTCACTTTCTGATCGTCGGCCAGGCCGGTCAGACCGGCGCGCTCGACCGCCGAGATGTGCACGAACACATCCTTGCCGCCGCCATCGGGTGCGATGAAGCCGTAGCCTTTGGTGGTGTTGAACCATTTAACGGTGCCAGTGGCCATTCCGTTGTCTCCTTCTAAATGTGCTGCCCACGGACCTGTGGCAGCCTGGCTCGTCAGCGCAGAATCGAGTGCTGAGCCGTTTAGAGGAGCAGTTAGTCGATAGTGGTAACGCAGCGGCATTGATATGTGCCCTGTTGATTTTCAAAACAAGAAAAAAATTCTGAGCCTGCATTTTGAGCGGGATTTCGGAACGTAGCGGACCGGTTTTGCCCGAATTTGGCGCTGAAACGGCGTTACGGGCGCGCGCGTGTCGTCAGGGCACGCAGCAGGATACGGGGCAGACGGCGCGCGACGAGCCACAGGATTCGCGGGTATTCGACCTCGCCGTTGAGCAGGCGCAGGAACTCGCCCTTGAGCACGCGGGAGCCGCCGAAACTGCGCTTGAAGACGGGCCGGAACCGCGCCGAGAAGATCAGCGGGCGCAGGCGGCAGGCCATGCGGAGCGAGCGCCGGATGGGCCGGACACGCGGTGCATAATGGCGCAGCGCCTGCTCGGGATGGCCTTGCAAAATCGCCTGTCGGGCCGCCTGTGCCGCGGCCTGTCCGCTTTGCATCGCATAGGCGATCCCTTCGCCGGTGATCGGGTCGACATAGCCCGCCGCGTCGCCCGCAAGCAGCACGCCCGCCCTGCCGGGCGGACCCTTGTCTTCGCCGAAGGGCAGGAAGTGACCCTTGACCCGCGCCGTGCTCTCCTCCTCCAGAAGCGCTTGATACGTCGACATTTTTTTCTTCATGTCGGGATTTTTCGGATGCACGCCGCCGATACCGATCGTGGTGGTTGCAGATTTGGGAAAGGCCCAGCCATACCCCCATTCGGCCGCATCGAAATCAATCCTGAGCGGGGCATCGGGGCCGGGATCGCCGCTGTTCGGGGCCTCGACCTCGAGCGCGAAACCGATGCGGTCGGGATCGAAGGCGCGCCCGAAAAGCGCCTTGGCCACGAGGCTGTTGACCCCGTCGGCCCCGATCAGAACCCGCCAGCCCAGACGCTGCTCCGAGGCCAGCGTGAGCGTGTTCGTACCAAGGTCCAGCAGGTCGATCCGCTGGCCGGTGAAGTCCTCTGCCCCGGCCTCCACGGCCATCTCCTTGAGCCAGCGATCCATGTCCCAGCGCATGGTGACATGCATGGTTCCACTGGCCTGGACAGGGCCAAGCGGCGCGCCACCCAGGAAAAAGCCGATGCGGTTGCGGATGGTGAACAGGTCCGGGTCGAGCCCGCGCGCGAACACCTCTTCAAAAACCATGCGGGCCCGGCCCGAAAACAGCCCGCCGCAGAGCTTCTGGCGGGGGAAAGCCGCCTTGTCGATCAGCGCCACGCGCAGCCCGGCGCGGGCCGCGGTGAAGGCGGCGGCCGACCCGGCCGGGCCGGCGCCGATCACGATCACGTCGAAATTCTGAAGCTCGGAACCAGTCATAGGGGCGGGACTACACCGGGGCGCGGGTCCTGCCAAGATGGGGCGTCGGTTTCGCATCTGTATGACGTCGGTATCACGTCGGTGCTTCGGGACGGGGCTGTCAGGGTGTCTTAACCCCAATGCGCGAGCATGGCGCCACAGAACAGGAGGCCCCGGCCATGACCACGACCCGCCGCATGACCAAGACCGAGCGCATGGCGCGCGACAGCCTGATGAAGAACCTCATCGCCCTGCAGCGTGACGAGTGGCTCGTGGGCGCGCTCAGGGAGGAGGTGCCCGAGGCCTGGCACACGCTGGAGGCCGATCTCGATGTGTGGGAGCCGAAGGAGAAGATGACGCTTTATGTCGAGACATCTGTGGCCAGGTTCTATCGCGCGATGGGGCATGGCTATCAGGCGCGGATCAATCGTATCCTCGCGACCTGGGCCCAGATGAAGATCGCGGGGGAGGTCCGGCTGGACGAGGCGCTGGCGCGGCGGATTGCGGGGCAAGAGGAGACCGCGACCTGAGCGGCGACCAGTTTTCCGCGCGGAAAACTGGCCGGAAAATGCGCATTTTCCGATCCGGAATTTTGCAAAAATTCCGGTGCCCGGGGTCAGCCCCTGAGCCGGGCGTTCGACGGATCGAATGGCGGCGCGGGCAGGATCGTCGCCGCTCTGCGGGTGCCGAGGATGTCCACCGACAGACCGTCGCGGGCCCCGCGGTCGCGCAGGTAGCCCAGGGCAAGCGTCCTGCCCGTCCGGTGGCCATGGGCCGCAGAGGTGACGATGCCCACGCATTCGCCTGCCCGCCAGATGCCATGGGCGTGGAACGGGTCCACGTCCGAGGGGTCGACGTCGAGCAGAACCATCTCCCACCGGTCTTCGGCCTCCATGCGGGTGGCCAGGGCCTCCTTGCCGATGAAATCATGCCCCATGTCGATGAAACGCCCCGCGCCGGATTCCGCCGGCGTGCGTTCGGTCGTGTAATCCGCGCCCCAGGCCGGATAGCCTTTCTCCAGCCTCATGGCATTCATCGCATAGGCTCCGAACATCCCCAGACCATGCGGTTTGCCGGCCGTTTCGATGGCATCGAACAGCGCCGGAAGGTGCCGCGCTTCGGTATGCAGTTCCCATCCCGGCTCGCCGACATACGACACACGCAGGGCGCGCACGGGCAGGCCCGCCACGGTGATCCCGGCGGCGCTCAGCCACGCCCCCAGGGGGTCCTCCGTCAGTGTTTCGAGGATCGCCCGCGCGGCGGGGCCCATGAGCGCCAGCACGCCGTAGGCTTCGGTGACATTGGTGACGGTGACGTCGAACTCCGCACTGCGGGTCCCGAGCAGCGCGTGATCGCGATCCTCGGCGGCGGCGGCAGAGGTGAGGTAGGCATGTGTATCGCCCAGCCGGGTCACGGTGAACTCCGCCTCTGTTCCGCCGCAGGGGCTCAGCGCGTGGGTCAGGCCGATGCGGCCCGGGCGGGGACAGGTATTGGTGCCCAGAGAGGTGACGAAGGCGGCGGTATCGGGGCCGGTCACCTCGAATTTCGAGAAGACCGACAGATCGGCGAGGCCCGCCGCCTCGGTCACCGTTCGGCATTCGCGGGCCACGGCGTCGAACCAGTTGGCGCGGCGAAAGCCGGGGACCGCCGTGTCGCCGGGCCGGTCCGAGAACCAGTTGGGCCGTTCCCAGCCGTGCACGGCCCCCATGACAGCGCCGCGCTCCTGCATCCGCTCGTGCAGCGGTGACAGGCGTTTGCCGCGCGCGGCGGGGCGTTCCTCGTGCGGGTAGTGAACGCCGAATTGCAGGCCGAAGCATTCGATGGCCTTCGCGACGCGATAGTCGCGGTCGGCCCAGGCCCCGAACCGGCGCGGGTCCACGGCCAGCGCATCCATGGGTGGCGCGCCAGAGGTCATCCAGTGCGCGAGAAACCAGCCCGCGCCGCCGCCCTCCATCACGCCCATGGACGAGCCGGTCAGCAGCCAGGCATCGGGCAGGTGATGCGCCGGACCGATCAGCGGGTTGGCATCGGGCGTGAACGTGATGGGTCCGTTGATCACCGACTTGATCCCGCCCGTGCCCAGGGCCGGGATGCGGGCCATGGCGGCCTCGATGATATGCTCCACACGGTCGAGATCGGGCGGCATGAGATCCGCGCCGAACTCGGGCGGGCAGCCGTCGATGGACCACGGGCTTGCCTCGGTCTCGTAGGGCCCCAGGATCAGCCCGTCGCGCTCCTGCCGGACATACCAGCTTTGCTCGGGGTCGCGGATGATCGGCAGCTCGGCGTCGCGGCTGGCCACATCGGCCACGGTATCGGTGACGAGGTACTGGTGCAGCACCGGGACCGAGGGGATATTGAGCCCCATCATCTGCCCCACTTCCCAGCCCCAGGTGCCCGCGGCATTGACGATATGGCGGGCGCGGATCGTGGTCTTGCCGGTCTCGACGCGCCAGTGCCCCTTTTCGCGGGTGATCGCGGTGACCTGCGTCCGGCGCAGGATCGTGGCCCCATGCCTGCGCGCCACCGATGCCATCGCATTGGTGGCCAGCGTAGGGTCGACATGGCCATCGTCGGGCTCATGGATGCCGCCCAGCAGCCCCTCGGTCCGGGCCAGCGGATGCAGGCGCGCGATGTCCCCGGGGGTGATCAGCTGCAGGTCATGGCCGGTAAAGCGCGACAGGCCCGCGACATGGGCGAACTCGTCCATCCGGTCCGGGTTCGAGGTGATGCGCATCGCGCCCGAGCGGTGAAAGCCGCAGGTGCCGCCGGTCTCCTCCGGCAAGATGTCGCGATAAAGCCGCACGGAGGTGGCGCGCAGCTCCTGGATCGTGGCGTTGTGGGCGAAATGCGTGCACAGGCCCGCCGCGTGCCATGTGGAGCCGTGGGTGAGGTCGTTCTTTTCGGTCAGGACCACGTCGCTCCAGCCCGCCTTTGTCAGGTGGTAGAGGAGCGACACGCCCATGACGCCGCCGCCGATGATCAGAACCTGAGCGTCGGTCATGCGCGCATCCTTTCCGAGCCGGGGTCAAAGGGCGGGCGGGTCAGGGCACGGGCGGCGTGACGGGTGCCGGCCACTTCGATCTCGACCTGTGAGGCGTCGGCATCCGCCGCGACGAGGCCCAGCGCCAGGGTCAGGTCCGTGCGCGCCCCGCGTCCCCCGGAGGTGGTCAGGCCGATCACGCGGCCGCCCTGCCAGATCGGCTCGTCATGCAGGATCAGAGGGTGGGTCTGCAGGGCAAGAAGCACCAGACGGCGGCGCGGATCGCCCAGCGCCGCCTTGCCCAGAAAGCCCTTGTCCGGGTCTGTTGCAAAGCCCAGCCCGGCCTCCTGCGGCGTGATTTCGGGGCCCAGGTCGTGGCCCCAGTAGCGGAAGCCTTTCTCGATGCGGCAGGCATCCAGCGCGTAGTGGCCCATGGGCCGCGCGCCCGCCGCGATGAGCGCGTCGAAAATGGCGGCGGCGTGGGCGGTCCGGATCGACAGTTCCCAGCCCAGTTCTCCGACAAAGCTGAGCCGCGTGGCGCGGGCCGGATGGCCTGCGAGGGTCACGTCGCGGGCGGTGGCAAAGGGGAAATCCTGCCAGTCGTCGGGGCCGAGCCTGCCGAGCAGCGTGCGCGATCCGGCGCCCATCACGCCGATCACGGCCTCGTCTTCGGTCACGTCCGCGATCTCTATCCTGCGCCCCGCCCCGTGCCGCCCGAGCCAGGCCATGTCGCGCCAGCGCGTGGCGGCCCCCGAGGTCAGGCGAAAGCGATCGGGGCCGGTGCGGGTGACGGTCAGGTCCATCTCGATCCCGCCGCGCGGGTTCAGCATCTGGGTATAGACGGCGCGGCCCACCGCCACATCCATCTGCGCCGTGCAGAGCCAGTTGAGCAGGTCCAGAGCCTCCGGGCCGGTCACGTCGAACTTGCCGAAGGGCGAGAGGTCCAGCAGCGCGGTGCCGGTCTGCATCACCGCCGCCTCGCGCCGGGCGATGGGAAACCATGGCTGATCGCCGACGGAACAGGGCAGGTCGCGCTCGCTTTGATCCCCGGCATACCACAGCGCGCGCTCCCACCCGGCGGTGACGCCGAACACGGCCCCCTGCGCGGCCCAGCGGTCATGCAGAACGGACCGGCGCAGGTCACGGCCCGACCCGGGTTGCCTGAACGGCCAGTGCAGGGC